>Ga0209810_1006058_pt1 | contig 10656 bp, 5 predicted proteins | sample Coa_R1_7_FD_187159 | JGI IMG/M metagenome (GOLD analysis project Ga0209810, IMG submission 187159) | Surface soil microbial communities from Centralia Pennsylvania, which are recovering from an underground coalmine fire - Coalmine... | ecosystem: Environmental > Terrestrial > Soil > Unclassified ...
GGCCTCGATTCCGCCAAGGTTGGGCATGGCGATATCGATCACCGCCACGTCGGGCTGAGTGGCCTCGGCTTGGGCGACGGCCTGCCGGCCGTCGGACGCTTCCGCGACCACGCTGAAGTCGGGCTGGCTTTCCAGCAGCAGCCGGAGCCCTTTTCTCATGACGGTGTGATCGTCAGCTAACAGAATGCGAATGGGTTTCACTGGTGACGAGATCGTGGTCCTCCGCCTGGAACGGCAGTTCCACCGAAAGAATGGTGCCGGTACCGCGATTGGAGTGAATGGCGCAGACGCCGCCTAACCGCGCGACGCGCTCCTGAATGCCGAGCAACCCCAAACCTTTGATCTGCTGCGGGTCGAAGCCCTGGCCGTCATCCTGAATGGTCAGTATCAGGCGGTCCGGCTCCTGCTGGACCTTAATGCGAATCGTGCTGGCTTGCGAGTGCTTCGCGCAGTTGTTCAGGGCTTCCTGAACCACGCGATAGATGCAGGTTTTATAGTCGTCGGGCAGGTTGTCGGAATCGAGTTCGGCGGCCACGTTCACATCCATGGAAGTGCGCTTGGAGCACTCGCGAGCCTGCCACTTGAGGGCGGGCACCAGCCCCAGATCGTCCAGCATGGAAGGCCGCAGGAGGAGAGACATATTCCGGACCACGCGGACGGTGCTCTCCACCAGACCTTTGATTGTTTCCACGTGGCTGCAGGACTGTTCGTCGGCGCGGATCGCCGGTCCGGCGGAGAGGTTGCGCAACTCCACCAGTACCGCCGAAAGAGACTGGCCGACTTCATCGTGCAGCTCGCGCGAGAGCGCGCGGCGTTCGGTCTCTTGGGCCTGCACCAGGCGGGCGGAAAGATCCTTCAATTGCCCCCGGGCGTGGGCGACTTCCTCGTAGCGGCTGGCGGCCTGGCTTTCGAGCGCCAGAATCTTGCGGGTGCTGAATAAAGCCATGGCCAGGCCGAGAACCAGCGCGGCCACCAGCGTCACGAGCAGCCGCGTCTGAAAACGCAAAAGCAGCGAGACCACCTCCGCATTCCCCGCGGTTAATTGCTGCTCGTTGATAGCCGCGATGCGGTCGGCGATCGCCAGCATGTTTTGACGGCGTGGAAAGACTTCGTCGCGGAGAAAAATGTAGCCCTGCTCCCGGCGCTCGCTGGCGCTCCATTTCAGGATCGGCGCCAACGTTTCCCAATAGTTTATGAGTTCGGAGCGTAGAGCCGAATAGTGCTGAAGTTCAGCGCGGGCCGCCTGGCGTCCGTAAAGCTCCAAAGCGGAGTCCATATGCTTGCGGACTTGCTCCAGGCTGGTGCGGAACGTCTCGGCGCGGTCCGGGTCCGGTTCGAGCACGTAGTCGCGCACGTAGGTGCCGGAAACGTAAACGTCGGAACGAATATCGTTCAGAACGTGATTTTGGGAGAGATAGCGCGTGCGAATTTCATTGTCGCTGCGGCGGAACTGATCGAGGACGTGGAGGGCGTCGAAACCGGCCAGGCCCATAATCGACAGGAGGCCGCCGAAGCCGATCAGCAGCGCGAGCCGCGAGCTATCCATGAATCCGTAGGCCACCGGCCGTCGCGGAGACAGCGGGGCGGCAGCGCGGTTGGCTTCGGGCACACCTGCCCCGAACGCCGCGGCTACGGGCTGCACGGACTTCATGACTTACCCCTATCCTAACCGAAGCTCCCGGCGTAAAGGTCCACTCTACCGTTGTTTTCTGTGAAAAATACCAACTTGCTGGTATGGGTCAGGCCGCAACTGACATCGTATCTTGTTGGCTGTAGAATAATTTTCGACCGCCTCCAGCCGTCGTGGCACGCGCGACGGGTGTGAAATTATGACTCAGCCAAACGGCCTCCCCGCAGCCGAGATCCAGAAGCTTCAAGCCTTTGACACCTGCACCATTTCCAACGCGATTGAACGGCTGGAGGTCCGCCTTCGCAACGAAGGCTTCGCGAACAGTTCCGTGCGGTGTATGATTCCGAATCTCCCGGCCCTGGTCGGTTATGCCGTCACCGGCCGGATCCGGACGCTGTCGCCCCCCATCTCACGGCGCTGCTATTACGACCGGATGGATTGGTGGGAGTACGTCGCCTCCATGCCCCGGCCGCAAGTGATGGTCCTTCAGGATATCGATCATAGCCCGGGTGTGGGTGCGTTCGTCGGCGAAATTCACGCGGCGATCGGACAGGCATTAGGATGCGCCGGGTGCGTGACGAACGGCGCTGTCCGCGATCTGCCGGCGATTGAGACTTCAGGATTCCATTTGTTCGCGGGTTCGGTGTCCGTATCGCACGCCTACGCGCACATCGTGGAATTCGGCGAGCCGGTGGAGGTCGGGGGCCTGAAGGTCTGCCCGGGTGATTTGATTCACGCCGACCGCCACGGAGTCCTCACGATTCCGCACTCCGCCGCCGCCGAAGTGTACGAAACAGCCTTGAAGATTCAAAGGGAAGAGCAAGATCTGGTTGAGTTCTGCCGTTCCTCTCGGTTTTCTCTGGAAGAACTTGCGGAGCGGATACAGAGGGCTGGCGCGGCATGCGATCAGCCCTGGAGGCTAAGTTGAAGGGATCGCGGTTTCTTTTCGGTTTGGCGGCGGTCGCGGCCGCGGCGGGCATGTTGACCTCCTGCGGGACAGGCGAGAAGGTGCAGGCGAAGGATCCCGGTACGGCCGACTCCGCGGCGGCCGGGGTGTCGGTCGGCGTTACGAAAGCCGGCCGGAAACTGCTGGAACGGACCCTTGCGCTGTCCTCGGAACTGGTCCCCTTCCAGGAGATTGACGTTTATGCCAAGGAAGCAGGCTTCGTTAAGGACTTGAAGGTGGATTACGGGACTCGCGTGCAGAAGGGCCAGGTAATGGCCACGCTGGAAATCCCCGAACTCGAGGCGCAGTTGAAGCAGGACGACGCGGCCATTCAGAGCGCCGCCGATCAGGTCACCTATGCGCAGAATGCCGTAAACCGCTACGAGGCGCAGCACAAAGCCCTGCAATACCAGTTCGAACGGCTGGCGGAAGTCTCGAAGACTAAAAAAGGCCTGGTGGCGCAGCAGGAAGTCGATGACGCCGAGGGCAAGGCGCTCGCCTCGGCGGCGCAAATTGAAGAAGCCAAATCGAACGTGGAGGCCGCCCGCAGCCGGCTGGCCGAAGCGCGAGCCAAGAAGGAACGCGACCAGGTGCTGTTCGATTACTCGAAGATCACCGCGCCGTTTACGGGCGTCGTGACGCAACGCTATGCCAACCAGGGGACGCTGATGCAGGCCGGAACCAATTCCAGTACCCAGGCCATGCCGTTGGTCCGGCTTTCCGAGGACGACCTTTTCCGGCTGGTGATTCCGGTGCCAGAATCGTATGTCCACTACATCAAGGTGGGGGATCCGGTGACGGTCTCCGTGCCGTCGTTGAATCACCAGTTCCCTGGGAAAATCGCGCGTTTCTCGGTGGATGTGCAGGAGGACACACGCACCATGCACACCGAAGTCGACGTGCCAAATCCGCAGCGGCTGCTCGTGCCCGGCCTCTACGCCGAGGCGACCCTCGTGCTGGAGCGCAAAAACAATGCTCTGGCCGTGCCGATTCAGGCGGTGGACCTTGGTGAAAAGAACACCGTGGACGTAGTCACGGAGGGGAACAAGATTGAGATCCGGCCGGTCACTCTCGGAATCCAGACCGCAACCGACGCCGAAATTCTCTCTGGATTAAAGGAAGGCGAGATAGTGGTGGTCAGCGACCGCAGCGGTCTGAAAGCCGGCCAGCTTGTGCAGCCGAAGATGATCGAACTGGTAGGAGTTCCAGGTCAGGAAGCAGCGAAGTAACCCTCCATGGCCCGTTTTTCTATCCGCAACCCGTATTTCATCATCGTGATCTGCCTGGCGCTGATGGTGATCGGCATCACCAGCGTGGCGCGAATGCCGGTAGATCTATTCCCGACCATCAATCTGCCGGAAGTGGTGGTGGCGACCTTCTATTCCGGCATGCCGCCGGAAGATATCGAAACCGATATCACGAATCCCCTGGAGCGGTTCTTCACCCTGGCCAGCGGCATCGATCACATGGAATCGCGCTCGATGCTGGGCGTCAGCATGATCAAGGTTTATTTCCAGCCGGGCACGGATGCTGATGCGGACGTAACCCAGCTTTCGAATCTCGCGCTCGCCGACTTAAAACGCCTTCCTCCCGGAACGCTGCCGCCGGTAGTGTTGAAATTCGACGCCTCCAGCCTCCCGGTCTGCCTGGTGACCCTGAAAGGCGAGGGGCTGACGGAAACGCAGCTCCACGACATCGGCCAGTTCACGATCCGCAACCAGATTGCCGTGGTGAAGGGCGCCGAAATTCCTCCTCCGTTCGGAGGCGAGTACCGCCAGGTGATGGTGTACGTGGACCCCATCAAGCTGCTTTCGCGGCAGTTGAGCCCCATGGATGTGGTCACCGCGCTGAACAACAGCAACCTTATCCTTCCCGCGGGCGACGTGAAGATGGGTCCGTACGATTACTACGTCTACTCGAACAGCCTGGTGAAGAAGGTTGAGGAGTTGAACGACGTTCCCATCAAAACGGTGGGCCAGCGCTCAGTCACGGTGAGCGACATCGGAGAGGCCAAGGATTCGCACCAGATCCAATACAACATCGTTCGCGTCGACGGCCAGCGCTCCGTGTACCTGCCCATCATGAAGCAGGGCGGCGATACCAACACGATTCAGGTCGTAAACGGGATTCGCGACATGCTGCCCAAGCTGTTCGATATTCCCAAGGAGCTGGAGCGGAACGTGGTGTTCGACCAGTCCGCGTTCGTAAAAGAAGCCATCCGCACGCTGTTTGACGAAGGCATGATCGGCCTGGCGCTGACCAGCCTGATGATCCTGATTTTCCTGGGCAGCTTGCGGGCCACCGTGGCCGTGTTCCTTTCCATCCCGCTCTCCGCGCTGGCCACCTTCGTGATCCTTTATCTGCTCGGCAGCACGGTCAACACGATGGTATTGGGCGGGCTGGCGCTGGCGTTTTCGCGCGTCATCGACAATTCGGTCATCTCGCTCGAGAACATTTATCGCCATCTCGAAATGGGAGCTTCGCCGGAGGCGGCCGCCGAGCAGGGCGGCGCCGAAGTGAGCTTGGCCGTGCTCGCCGCCACGCTTACCACGGTCGTGGTGTTCTTTCCGGTTACGTTCCTGTACGGCGTCAGCAAGTTTCTGTTTTCCGCTCTCGCGCTGGCTGTGGTGATCTCGCTGTTTGCTTCTTATTTCGTGGCCATGACGGTGATCCCGCTGTTCTGCGCGCGGTTCTTGAAGCGCGTTCACCAGGCGCACGAGCATATCGAAAGCAGCGGCGGATTCAATGCCTGGTTTAACCGCGGCTTCCAGGCCCTGCTGGGCGGCTATGAACGGGCCGTTCGCGCTGCGCTGCGATGGCCGGCGTTTACGGTCCTGGCTTTGTTGGGAGTGTTCGTGGCGAGCCTGGCCATTTATCCTCTCCTGGGACTCGCCTTCTTCCCGCGCACCGACGCCGGCCAGTTCACCATTAACCTCAAGGTCCCCACCGGCGCACGGATCGAGAACAGCGAAGAGTACGTCTCCAACGTCGAGAACATCATTCGCCAGGTGGTGGATCCCGCGGATTTCAAGATGGTGGTCTCCAATATCGGCATTGTGCCGGATTTCTCCGCGCTCTACACCACCAACGCGGGACCCTACACGGCCACCATTCAGGTGGAACTGAACGACGATCACAAGACCGGCAGTTTCGAGTATATGGACCGCGTGCGGCGGGCTATCGCCAACAAGTATCCCGATCTGCGGACCTTCTTTTCCAGCGGCTCGATGGTGGACGCCATTCTGAATATGGGCGCTCCCGCGCCGATTGACGTGCAGGTCAGCAGCCGCGACCTGGATCGGACCTATAGCGTCGCGCAGGATCTGGCAGCCCGCATTCGCAAGCTGTCCGGAGTTGGCGAAGTCTACGTTCCGCAGGACATGAACTATCCCGCGGTGCGGCTGAAAATCGACCGCGTCCACGCGGCCGAGCTGGGTCTCAGCCAGAAGGAAATTGTGGACAACGTGATTACGGCGCTGAATTCGAATACCATGATCGCGCCGAATTACTGGGTGGACCATCAGACCGGAAACGATTATTTTCTGACGGTCCAGTATTACGAAAGCGGCAAGCCCGCGATTCACAACTTCATCGATCTCCAGCAGATTCCCCTGCGGGGTCACAACGAACCGGCCAAAGCCGTCGATGGGGTTCATCCGTTCCTGCCGAAGGCTCCCAGCAACTCCACCCGGCCCATTACGGTTCTCGGCAATGTCGCCAGCCTGGAGTTCGCCCAGTCGCCCACGGAGATCGATCACTACCAGATCCAACGCGTCGCCGACGTGTACGTGACGCCGTCGTCGGAGGATCTCGGCAAGCTGTCCGCGCAGATCAAGCAGCTATTAAAGGATCAGAACTATCCGGGCAACATTCGCGTCAATCTGCGGGGCATGGTGCAGCAGATGAACGATTCCTTCTACAGCTTTGGGATCGGGTTGTCGCTCTCCGTGGTGCTGTTGTTCCTGATTCTGGTGGCCCAGTTCCGCTCGTTCAAGGATCCGTTCCTCATCATGCTCGCCATTCCGATGGGATTCATCGGGGTGCTGGTCGTGCTCCCGCTTACGCACACCACGCTGAACGTAATGTCGCTGATGGGCGTGCTGATGCTGGTGGGGATCTCGGCGTCGAACAGCATTCTGATTGTGGAGTTCGCCCATCGGCTCGAAGAACAGGGCAAGTCGGTGAAAGATGCGGTGATCACGTCGTGCCGCGTGCGCCTCCGGCCGATTCTGATGACGTCGCTCGCCACCATTATCGGGATGGTTCCGATGGCGCTGAAACTCGGCACGGGAAGCGAACAGTACGCCCCGCTGGCGCGGGCCATTATCGGGGGCCTGAGCGTTTCGGTGCTTCTCACCGTGTTTATCGTCCCCGCGGCTTACCTGCTGGTGTACCGGAACAAGCCCCAGCCGAACGTCGCTTAGTTCATGCCGCGCTTTTCGATCCGCAATCCCTACTTCATCATCGTGATCTGCCTGGTAGTGGCGGTGATCGGGGTGACCAGCGTCGCACGGATGCCGGTGGACCTGTTCCCGGTGATCAATCTTCCCGAAGTCGTCGTGGCGACCTTCTACTCCGGGATGCCGCCCGAGGATATCGAGACGGACATCACCAATCCTCTGGAGCGGTTCTTCACCCTGGCCTCCGGCATCGACCACATGGAATCGCGGTCGCTGCTGGGAGTCAGCATCATCAAGGTGTTCTTCCAGCCGGGCACGAATGCGGACGCCGATGTGACGCAGCTCTCCAATCTCGCGCTTGCGGATCTGAAGCGCCTGCCGCCTGGAACGCTGCCGCCCGTCGTGCTGAAATTCGACGCCTCCAGCCTGCCGGTGTGCCTGGTCACCGTCAAGGGCGAAGGATTAAACGAAACACAACTTCACGATCTGGCGCAGTTCCAGATCCGCAACCAGATCGCCGTGGTCAAGGGCGCCGAAATTCCCGGGGTTTTCGGCGGCAAGTACCGGCAGGCCATGATCTACGTCGATCCCGACAAGCTGTTCTCGCGCGAACTCAGCGTCATGGACGTGGTGAACGCCGTCAACGAGAACAACCTGATTCTTCCCGCGGGCGATGTGAAGATCGGCGGCAGCGACTACTACCTGTACTCCAACAGCCTGGTAAATGAGGTCAAGGACCTCGATTTCGTCCCGATCAAAACGGTTGGAACGCGATGGGTGTCGGTGGGCGACGTGGGCGAAGCCAAGGATGCGAGCCAGCTTCAGTACAACATCGTCCGGATCGACGGCCAGAAGTCCGCCTACATCCCCATCATGAAGCAGGGCGGCGATACCAACACGGTCCAGGTGGTGAACGATGTCAGCAACCTTATTCAGCACCTGTTCGACATCCCGCCGCAACTGAAGACGGCGATCGTTTTCGATCAGTCCGTATTCGTGAAGGAAGCGCTCAAGACGGTGCTGCACGAGGGCGTCATCGGGCTGGCGCTCACCAGCCTGATGATCCTCATCTTCCTGGGGAGCATGCGGGCGACCTTCGCCGTGCTGCTTTCGATCCCCATTTCGGCCCTGGCGACGTTCGTGGTCCTGTACATGATGGGCAGCACCGTGAACACGATGATCCTGGGCGGCTTGGCGCTGGCCTTTTCGCGGGTGATCGATAATTCGGTCATTTCGCTCGAAAATATCTACCGGCACCTGGAGATGGGATCGTCTCCGGCGGTGGCGGCGGAAGAAGGCGGTGCGGAAGTCAATCTGGCAGTCCTCGCCGCGACCCTGGTGGACGTCGTCGATTTCTTTCCGGTAACGCTGCTGGTGGGCGTCAGCAAATTCCTGTTCTCCGCGCTGGCGCTGGCGTTCTGCCTATCCCTGATGGCCTCGTTCGTCGTGGCCATGACGGTGATTCCGCTGTTCTGCTCAAAATTTCTGAAGGGCGTGCTTCCCGAGCACGGCGCAAGCCACGCCGGGCATAGCTCGCCCGGAGGACGCTTCAATGCATGGTTCAACGCCGGCTTTAACAAAGTCCTCGATGTCTACGAGGCCTCGGTGCGCCGCGCCTTGAAACGCCCGGCTCTGACGCTGGCATTTCTGCTGGCGATCTTTTTCTCGAGCCTTGCGATTTACCCCTATCTGGGCCGCGCTTTCTTCCCGCAGACCGACGCCGGCCAGTTCACTCTGAACGTGAAGGTTCCAACCGGCACGCGGATCGAAGTGACCGACCAGTACGTAGCCAAAATCGAAGACCTGATCCGGCGCGTGGTTCCCCCCTCGGATCTGAAAATGATCGTTTCCAACATCGGAGTGGTCAACGATTTCTCGTCTCTCTACACGACCAACGCCGGCCAGTACACCGCGACCATTCAGGCCGCTCTGAACGACGAGCACAGCGTCAGCAGCCTGGTGTACATGGATCGCGTGAAGAATGAGCTGGCGGAGAAATTTCCCGAGGTCCGGGCGTTTTTCCAGAGCGGCTCCATGGTGGACGCGATTCTCAATTCCGGAATGCCTGCGCCCATCGACGTTCAGGTCAACACGCGCGATCTGGAAACGACTTATAACGTCGCCCAGGAACTGGCGCGGCGCATCCGCCCGCTACCCGGCGTGGGCGAGATCTACATTCCTCAGGACATGAATTATCCGGCCATCCGGCTGGACGTCGATCGCGTGCACGCGGCCGAGTTGGGACTGACGCAGAAAGAGATCGTGGATAACGTCATCACGGCGCTCAATTCCAATACCATGATCGCCCCGAATTACTGGGTAGATTATCAGACCGGCAACGACTATTTTCTGTCGGTGCAGTTCGCCGAGCATGGCCAGGGCGCGATCGAAAACGCGGTGGACCTGAAGCGCATTCCCCTCCGTGCGCCGAATCTCAGAGAACCCACGACGCTCGATTCGGTGGTCAAGCTGGTCAACGTCCAGTCGCCCACGGAGATCGATCATTACCAGATCCAGCGCGTCGTCGATATCTATGTCACCCCCTCGGGCGAGGATTTAGGCCGGCTCACCAGCGCGATCCAGCAGACCATCGCCGAGGCTCATCTGCCCTCCAACATCCGCGTGAATCTCCGCGGAATGGTGGAAGGTATGAACGCTTCCTTCAAGAGCTTCGCGATCGGATTCGGAATCTCCTTCATTCTGCTGTTTTTGATCTTGATCGCCCAGTTCCGGTCCTTCATCGATCCGTTCCTGATCATGCTGGCGATTCCGATGGGCTTCGTGGGCGTGCTGATTATTCTGCCGCTGACGCACACCACCATGAACGTCATGTCTCTCATGGGCGTGCTGATGCTGATCGGGATCGCAGATTCCAACAGCATTCTGATCGTCGATTTTGCGCATAAGCTGCGGAGCCAGGGCATGTCCGTCGCCGACGCCGTGATCACCGCCTGCCGCGTGCGCCTCCGGCCGATTTTGATGACCTCGCTCGCCACCATCATCGGAATGATCCCGATGGCGATGAAACTGGGCGAAGGCGGCGAGCAGTACACGCCCATGGCTCGCGCCATCATCGGCGGCCTGACTTCATCGGTGATTCTAACGGTGTTCATTGTTCCGGCCGCCTATTTACTCGTATACGGAAGAAAGGAACGCCATGCCCCTCAACGTCAGGAGCAAGAATCGTAAGTTGGGTGTGATTGCCGCCGCGGCCGCCGCGGGACTCCTGGTGCAAACCGGAGCGGCCCAGAATCCTCCCGCGCCCCCCAAGCCACAGCCTGCCCCCGCCCCGAGTAATCAGCCGACGGCTAACCCGCCGCGCCTGACCCTCCAGGAAGCCGAGGCCATGGCGGTGCAGAATCACCCGCAGATCGCGGCGTCGCTCAACGAAGTCAATTACGCCAACCAGCAGATCACGGTGAACCGCTCCAGCTATTATCCGAACGTCACCGGCGATCTCACCGGCTCGCAAGGCAATCACGGAGGGAGAATCGGAGCGGGCGATCTGCCCGCTTCGCGCCTGTTTAATCGCTTCGGCCAGGGGATCGTGGTGCGGCAGTTGATCACCGACTCGGGACGTACGCCCAACCTGGTGGCGAGCGCCCGGCTTACTGCGCAGGCCGCCGCGCAGACTTCGCAGGCCACGCGCTATGACGTGCTGCTGCAAGTCAACCGGTCGT
>Ga0209810_1006062_pt1 | contig 10650 bp, 12 predicted proteins | sample Coa_R1_7_FD_187159 | JGI IMG/M metagenome (GOLD analysis project Ga0209810, IMG submission 187159) | Surface soil microbial communities from Centralia Pennsylvania, which are recovering from an underground coalmine fire - Coalmine... | ecosystem: Environmental > Terrestrial > Soil > Unclassified...
TGCGCCTCGCAGATGAAAGAAGGGCAGGTGGTGCCGCTCGGCGAGGCCGATCGGCAGCAGATCGTCCATGAGATCGATCGCCTGGCAAAGAACGCGCTGCGGGTGGTGGGGCTTTCCTATCGCGAGGTCGCCGACCCGGATGCGATCGCGGAAGAAGATCCGGGGGAGTTGATCTGGCTCGGCGCGGTCGGCTTCACCGATCCGATTCGGCCCGGCGCGAAGGAGATCATCGACACCTTCCATCAGGCCGGCATTACCACGGTGATGATCACCGGCGATCGAAGCGACGCCGCCTACTCGGTCGCCAAAACATTGGGCCTCGCCGGTCAAGAGGCGATCGAGATCCTCGATTCGACCCACCTTCGCCACATGGAGCCGGCGCTGTTGAGCGGCCTCACCGAGCGGGCGCATGTCTTCGCCCGCCTCAGTCCGGCGGAGAAGCAACAGATCGTCCTCGCCCTCCAGCGCCGCGGAAAAGTGGTCGCGATGACCGGCGACGGGGTCAACGATGCGCCGGCGCTGAAAGCGGCCGACATCGGCATCGCGATGGGCAAAGGGGGGACCGTTCTGGCGCGCGAGGTGGCCGATCTGATTCTTCAGGACGATCGCCTCGAAACGATGATCGTCGCCGTCCGTCAGGGGCGCGCGATTCATGACAATCTCCGCAAATCGATCCGCTATCTTCTGGCGGCGACGATGGGGGAGGTGATCGTCCGGTTTGCCGGGGTCGCGTTGAATTTTCAGATTCCGACCCCCTTTTTCTGGGTGAACTTGCTGTTGCCGGCGTTGGCGCTGGCGATGGAGCCGCCCGAGCCCGACGTGATGCAGCGCCCGCCGCGGCCGTCGGGGAAGCCGATCGTCGGATCGGACGATTTCAAGAAGATCGCGTTCCAAGGGGGAACGATTTCGCTCGGCGCGCTGACCGCGTGCAGCTATGGAATCTCCCGCTATGGGCTCAGCGCGCAGGCCGGAACGGTGGCGTTCTTGGGATTGTCGGCGGCGCAGTTGCTCCATGCGCTGAACGCCCGCTCCGAGCGCGCGTCGATATTCCAGCAAAAGGGGCCGGGAGCGCCTACATCCCCTTCCCGAAATGCGTATCTCTGGCTCTCGATCGGCGGAACCTTGCTCTTGCAAAGTGCTGCCTTGTCGATTCCCGGCGCGCGGTCGCTGCTGGGGCTGGCGCCGATCTCGCTGCTCGACGGCGCGGTGATCGCCGGCGCAGCGGCGCTGCCGCTTCTGATCAACGAAGCGGCGAAAGAACCCTATCCCACACTGCCCCCGTCGTCCGAAGGGGTGATCGCTCGACCCGCCGCCGTCGCGGCGCTGTAATCGGAGTCGGCCTCCAACCTCCGACCTCCTTCCGCCCCGGGTCTCTTCATTGCTTCGCCCAAAGGAAAACCGCTATACTGAAAGGAACCGAAACCAATCGGGTCATACTAATCGGGCCAAATCGATCAGGGAGGAGACGGCATGAATGGCGGCGCGAAATGGATGGTTCCTTCGTTATTGATCTTGGCGCTCTCGAGCGCGGCCTTTGCAGAGAGCAGCGCTTACGGTCGCCTGAATAACCGAATCGACAACCGGGAGGCGAATCGGGAGGCAAGAACCGAGCAGGGGGACATGTCGAGCCAGGGGGTCCGCAAGGAAGCGAACCGGATGAATCGGCTCGATGCGCTCCAGGACAATGAGCTACACGCGAGGGTCGAGGGAAAGGTGACGCCGACGGAGCAGAACGGGTCGGCGCTCGATATGAAGCAGATCAAAAAGAAGAGTGACCGTAAGAAACAAAATACAGAGACCTCTCCTTCGGCCCGCTAACCGTTCAATCTCCAATATTCAAAAGTGAAGAGCGCCCCGTTGCAAAGAAAAGACGGGGCGCTTGTTTTTTGTTTCCGGCCGATTTGACATTCGGGGATCGATCTCTTATTCTCCCCTCTCAGGAGGAAACGATTGAACATCATCGATCTGCAGCGGGTCACCGCCTACCAAGGGTCGATTCAGGTTTTCGCCGACCTGTCTCTTCAGATCGCGGCGGGTTGCCAGACCGCCATCCTCGGGCCGAACGGCGCGGGAAAGTCGACCCTTCTCAAACTTCTCTCCGGGGAGATTCGCGCCGCCTACCGGGAGGAGAGCGTCGTCCGGCTCTTCGGACTCGATCGATGGAATATCTGGGAGCTGCGGGCGCAGCTCGGCATCGTCTCCCACGATCTGCAACGCGACTACCTCGATGCGGTTCGCGGGGAGGAGGTGATCCTCTCCGGATTTTATTCGAGCATCGGCCTCTACGGTCATCAGCAATTCACTGCCGAGCAGCGAAAACGGGCGGAGGAGGTGATGGCGCAGCTGGGGGTCACCCCGCTTCGGGATCGCCGATTCTTTGAGATGTCGACCGGCGAGCAGCGGCGGTTTCTGCTCGGCCGGGCGCTCGTGCACGATCCGGGAACGTTGGTGTTCGACGAGCCGACCAGCGGACTCGACCTGCGCGCCTGTTTCCACTATCTTCAGTTGGTCCGACGCCTGATCCAACAGGGAAAGACGATTCTCCTGGTGACGCACCACCTTCACGAGATCCCGTCGGAGGTGGAACGAATCATCCTTTTGAAATCGGGCCGGGTGCTCGCGGACGGGAAGAAAGCCGATCTTCTTACAAGCGAGCGATTGACCGAATTGTTCGACACCCCGATCGCGCTGGCGCAGGTGAACGGCTGGTATCAGGCGATGCCGGCCGGGTAGCGCTCCATCCTTTCAGAGGCCCTCCGATCCGAATCGATCACATCGGCGAAGGTCGATCCGATTTCTGTTTATCTCCTCCCTCTCGTTTCGTTATAATTTTTATGAGAGGCGCAGAGGAGGATCAGTGGTTCCCGCGGGAAAAAACCGGAAAAGATCACCGGCCGGAATTTTCGTCACCGTATTTCTGCTCGTTTCTTGGATCGATCAAGCCGTTTTGGGGGAAGGGCTTCCCTTCGAGGCGATCATCGATTTGCCGGGGATCGACGCGTCGGGAAAGGTGGAGAAGGGGGCGCCGTTTGGCTTCTTATTCTGTCTTCATACGCTCGATGCCGAGATTGCGCAGGTCGAGATGGCGTTGGTGTTGCCGCCGGAAGTGGATCGACTCGGCGGGGAGACCGCTTGGAAAGGGGACTTGCCGCCGAGGGAGCAGCAATGTCTCGATGTCGGCCTTCGCTCTCGAACGGGAATGGAGAAGTGGAGCCGGCCGATTCAGGCCGAGATGAAATTCATCTATCAGGGAATGCGGATTAGCCGAGAGGTCCATTGGAACGGTCACGGTTTTGAAGATACCGATTTCGTCTCAAAATAAGAAGGGGGCGAGCGTCCGATGAATTCTTCAGCGAAGAAACCATTGAAGAGCTTTCTGATCGACATGGATGGGGTGCTGGTGCGCGGCCCGAATTTGATCCCGGGGGCGGATATTTTCATCGAGCGGCTGAAATCGGAAGGGCGGAAGTTTTTGCTCCTCACCAACAATTCGCTCCGCACGCCGAAGGATCTCGATCATCGCCTCAAGCAGATCGGCCTCAACGTGGGACCCGATCACATCTACACCTCCGCGCTGGCGACGGCGCGGTTTCTCAACAGCCAGCGGCCGATGGGGACGGCGTTCGTGATCGGAGAGTCGGGGCTGATGTCGGCCCTTCATGACGTGGGGTACGTGATCACCGATCTTCAACCCGATTACGTGGTGGTCGGCGACACCGACCACTATGACCATGCACGGATCACCCAGGCGGTTCGATTGGTCCATCGCGGGGCGCGACTCATCGCCACGAATCCCGATGTCACCGGTCCGTCCGAGTCGGGTATCGTTCCGGCGACCGGCGCGCTGGTCGCGTTGATCGAGAAAGCGACGGGGCGCCAGGCCTATTTTGTCGGCAAGCCGAACCCGTTGATGATGCGGACGGCGCTCCACCAGCTCCAAGAGCATTCTGAAAACACCGTGATGGTGGGGGATCGAATGGACACCGATGTGGTCGCCGGTATTGAGAGCGGGTTGGAGACGGTCCTTGTGCTGACCGGGGTCACGCGTCGTGAAGATGTCGACCGATATCCTTATCGCCCGGCGCGAATCGCCGAGTCGGTCAGCGCGATTGAGCTTTAACCGGCTTTCCGACTCGGCGCGCATCGGCGGAGATTGCAGTCACCAAAGAATTTTCGTTCAGAAGAGAGGAGTGTGGTTATCGAACTCTTCCTTCCCAAATGGCATCGAAATAGTTGGAAGAGCGGCGGAATGGCCGATCGTCGTCTTCCTCCCGCTCAATCCGCTCCATGTATCCTTCCGATTCACTGCTTTGATTTTTTGCCAGACGGTGATAACGATTGAATCGCCGGTTTTCATCGACATCTTCAACGTAGAGATCTTCTTCCCGCATGGTGGCCTCCTTTTACAGACGGAATGAGTGTAGGGTTGGGGGTAGATCCTTTCATTAATTTTCGGTAACTTAATGGTAGCAAGAAGGGTGCCGGTGGGAGGAGACAAGAGAAAACGAAGAGGCTCGCCGCGCCACCTTGAAAAATGAAAACTTTTGCAGAGGGTACAGAAATCCTTTTCCGTTTTTAGAAATCGACTGCAGGTTTTACGACTCTTTTGCATTCCAAAGGCGACTATACCGGAAGCTTTGCCAAAAAATTTATCTTAGAGAGGAGAAAACCGCGAATGATCAATCGGTGAAGTTTGTCTTGGATCTTCTCGAGACCCCGGTCTGCCGGATGGCGGTGATTGAAGACCCCGACCAGAACAGCATCACAATCCACAAGCGGCACGAAGGTTAGAGAGAATTACTCCCGACCGCCGGCGCTGATCCCTTGGGCATAGATGTCCCAACTGGTTCCGCTGCGGTGATCTTGCCAGAGAATGATTGCCCCGCCCGATCCGTCGGCGACGATCTGAGCAGGGGAGGTGGCGGCGCCGTTCGACTGGTCGTTCGCTGCGGTCGAAATCGGAACGCCGTTCGGGGTCCATTGTGCGATGCCGGCGCTGTTGATCCGCGCGGCGTAAATGTCGAAATCGGTTCCGTTGCGATGATCGGTCCAGCTGATGATTGCGCCGCCCGATCCGTCGGGGGTCAGGCGGGGAAAGAGTTGGGCGTCGGCCGCCGTCGAAACGGCAACGCCGCTGGGGGACCATTGGATGGCGCCGTCGCTGTTGAGTCGCTGCGCGTCAACATCCGTTCCATCCTGCCAGGTGGTGATCGCGCCGCCGGAACCGTCCGAAATGATTTGAGGAGCGGTTTGGGCGTTGGCGGTGGTGGCCAGAGGAATGCCATCTACTGTCCACTGCGCGGCGCCGGCCGGATTGATCCGTTGCCCGAAAATTTTGTCGGTTCCGCTGCGACGATCCTGCCAAACGACAATCGCTCCGCCGGCGCCGTCGGAAATAAGCTGAGGAAATTGTTGGTTGCCGGCGGCGATAGAGAGGGGGACGCCGTCGGCCGTCCACTGCGCTTTTCCGTCGGGGCCGACCCGCTGGGCATAAATGTCGGAGGTTGTCCCGCTCCGATGGTCCTCCCAAACGACGATCGCACCCCCCGCTCCGTCAGAGATCAACGCGGGCTCTTGCTGGTCATTCGGCGCCGTCGAGATCGGAACCCCGTCGGTCGCCCATTGCACGATGCCGGCGCTGTTGACCCGTTGGGCATAGAGATCGGCGCTCGGTCCGCCGCGATGATCTTGCCAGAGGATGATCGCTCCCCCCGCTCCGTCCGAAATGAGTCGGGGAGAGAGCTGATCTCCGGCGGCCGTTGAGATCGGAACCCCATCCGCGGTCCATTGCACTTTGCCGTCGGCGCCGACCCGCTGTGCGTAGATGTCGGAGGTCGCCCCGCTCCGATTGTCCTCCCAGACGACGATCGCCCCGCCGGCGCCATCCGAGATGAGCTGCGGGAAAGATTGATTATTGGCGGCGGTGGAGATCGGAATGCCGTCGGCCGCCCACTGGACCACGCCGCTTCCGCTGATCCGCTGGGCATAGATGTCGGTGGTCGGTCCGTTTCGAAGGTCGGCCCAGGCGATGATCGCGCCTCCCGCTCCGTCCGACGTCGCCTGAGGATAAAGCTGGTCGTTGCTCGCCGTCGAGATTGCAACATTCTCCGGATTTTCTTTTTCCCACAAGACGACCAGCGCGCCGGGACTGCTCTCGACGCCGCCGATCGCGATCTTCACCGATCCGGTCGACGCCCCCTCCGGAACGAGCGCCCGAATCTCCGTGTCGCTCCAGCTTGCGATGCTGCTTGCGGTGATCCCGCCGACCGTGAGGCGACTTTCTCCTTGGCTGCTTCCAAATCCGGCGCCGGTGATCTGGATCTCGCTCCCCGCCTTCGCCTCCGACGGGTTGACGCTCGTGATGACCGGACCGGACGGACTCACCGACACCAAGAGACTCGCAAAACCGGTCGCCTTGGCGCCATCTTTATTCGCGACCTCGACCTGAATCAGCACGCTGCCGACCGCAGCCGGCGCGGTCCAGGTGACCGGGTTGGTATTCGTAGCACTGAGGGTTCCCGCCGCCGCCTGCCAGGTGTAGGACAGATCACCGCCGGTCGCCGAGACGGTCAAGACGGCGTTTTCTCCGGGCCGAACGACGGCGGGCGCCGCCGTCAGCTGATGAATCTCCACAGCGCTCGATCCGCCGCCTCCTCCGCCACCGCAGCCGGCGAGCAGCGCGATTGCAAATAAAACCGATCTCCATTGAAGGAATGCTCTTTTCATCGATTCCCTAAATAAAGGTTGATCTCAATCATCAAAAATGATACCGATTCGAAGCAAGCGGAGTCAATCAAAGGTATCGCAGATCACAATCGGATCGTTTTTTATCCTGACAGAGAGTGTACCTATCGAAGCATCATCTTCTTGTTGCAAATGAGAAGCGGGAGCAAGTAGACTGACTTTGCTGTTGGGTGGCGCGGATACAATCGGGATGAGTTGAAAGGAGCGGACATGGAGGAATCGTTGAAGCGTCTCTTATCGGAAACGGAGCTGACACGGCGGGATTTTGTCGTGACGGCGCTCGCCGCCGGTTTTGCCATGGCGGTACGACCGGTCTTCGGCGAGGTGATCACGACAGAGCCGACCGGCCTGACCGCGGGAGAGGTGAAGATTCCGGTGGCCGACGGTGAGATTCCGGCCTATCGGGCCATGCCGGAGAAGGGGGGACCTTTCCCGGTCGTGCTGGTGGTTCAGGAGATCTTTGGTGTTCATGAACATATTAAAGATATCTGCCGCCGTTTGGCAAAGGTCGGCTACCTCGCCGTCGCCCCGGAGCTCTACGCCCGGCAGGGGGACGTCTCCAGGCTGTCCGACATATCGGAAATCCGCAAGATCGTCTCGAAGGTGTCCGACGGGCAGGTGCTGTCCGATCTTGACGCGACCGCCGACTGGGCGGGAAAATCGGGCAAAGGGGATCTCTCCCGGCTGGGGATCACCGGGTTTTGCTGGGGCGGCCGGATCGTCTGGCTCTACGCGGCACACAGTTCGCGACTGAAGGCGGGGGTTGCCTGGTACGGACGTCTAACGGATGAGAAGGACCCGCTCCACCCCGAGCATCCGCTTGATGTCGCCGGGAAGTTGAAGGCGCCGGTGCTCGGACTCTACGGCGGCGCCGATCCGTCGATTCCGATGGAGACGATCGAGCGAATGCGCCAGGCGTTGAAAGCGGCCGCCAGTCCATCGGAGATCATCGTCTATCCCGATGCTCCCCACGGCTTCAACGCCGACTATCGTCCCAGCTATCGCAAAGACGCGGCGCAAGACGGCTGGAAGCGGATGCTGGCGTGGTTTAAAAAGTACAGGGTCGCGTAGCTGCAAGCTGCAGGATCACGCCGCCATTCCGAATTGAGTGGTCCTCAGGTCGACCTTGAGCCATTCGATCTGATTGCCGAGTTCTTCGAGTTTTCCTTTCAATCGATCTTCGGCTTCCGGGATGAGCCGCGCTTCCTCCTCTTGGATGTGGGATCGGGTCTTCTGCTCCAACTGATTCAACAGGTTGAGAAAGAGATCGATCCCCTTTTGAATCCGAATGGCGACCAGCTCTTCGAGAAGATCGTCGATCTCTTGATGCGCTTCGATCGATGTTTGGACCTCTCCCTCGTCGATGCTCCGCATGGCCGGGTAGAAGATCTGCTCCTCGCAGCGCGTGTGAACGATCAGACTATCGTAAACACGTTGAAGAGCGATGGCATCCCGCTCCCCGCCCTCCGCGGTTGTTTTGAGTTGATCGATGAGCTTCAATAGATTTTGATGATCTGTTTTCAAAATCTCCGTCGCTTTCATGCTCCGCTCCTTTCGAAAGAGGATCATCTTATTTAAATGATCGTACGGGAAAGAAGGGGAAGAAGGCAACTCTTCTAAAGGAGGAAGGGCGGATCATTCGGTCGCATGATCGGGAAGAAGTCCTTTTGTCGATGATCATTTTTTTCATGGCTGGTTGACCGCGGTCAGCACCGCGCCGATGATCGCCATCCCCACCGTCAGCCAGGCGACATAATCGCCGACATGACCGCTGTGGAGCCGCCGCAGCCTCTGAATCGCTCCGAGCCAAACCGAACGGCCCGGAAACATACAGTTAATCTAATGTAGGAGATCAGAATGAAACAGATCAATTCAGCCGGATCGGTATTATCCGCAGGAGTCAAAGGCCCGGTTTTTGATGAACGAGACATCGGTCCTTTACTTTCTGTTGACTCTGAAAAAAAAGAAGGCTATGTTTGAGGCCGACGAGCGATTTTCTTTTCGAGAAGGGTTCGTTCTATTTTGAAAAGGAGGAGGCAAACCGATGTCGGAACGAGCGAAGATGGTGACCTTTCCAAACGGGGTGAAGTTGATGAAGTGGGGGAGGAAGGAAGAGCCGACGGCGGAGTCGGTGGCGGAGGAGATGAAGCGGTTCGGCTATGCCGTCTACGACCTTCAGACGGTCGCTCCCTGGTTTGAGCGAAGCCGCCATGCGCATGACGAGCCGGAGATTCGCGGGGCGGTGTCGGGGACGATTACGTTTCATTTCGATGATTTTCCCGTGACGATTGAAGGGGGAGACATCCTTCTCATCCCGGGCGGGATGGCGCATGAGGTGATCAGCCACAACGGCCGCCCTTTCTCGGCCTACAAAGGGTCATTGAGCGGGGAGCGAAAGGTGACCGAGCATGGCGACGCGCGCGGAAGCATCGAGGATCTGGCGCGCAAAGGGGCGGGGGCGAAATGAGCCGGATGATCTGTCTTGATCTCGATGGAACGCTCGAAGACAGCCGACGCGATATGATCTCGGTCGTGCATCGGGTTCGCGAGGCGCTCGGATTGCCGCGCCGCACCGATGAGGTGATCCTCCCCTGGGTCAACAAGGGGATGGAGTCGCTCTATCGCGCCTGCTTTGACGATTACCTGAAGGGGGAAGAAGCGCGTTTTCATGAGATCCAAAATCGGTATGAAGCCGATTATTTGGAGAATGTGGCGGTCGACACGAAGCTTTACCCCGGCATTGCCGACGCGGTTAAGCGTCTCTCTTCGCTCGGCCCCATGATCGTCGTGACGAACAAACCGGAGCGGATTTCCCGCCGTCTTCTTGAAGTTCTGGGGATTGGGAAATTTTTTGCCGATGTGATCGGCGGGGACACCTGTGCCGCGACAAAGCCCGACCCGCTCCTTTTGCAAGAAGCGGCGCGACGCTGCGCGTTCGATCCGACGAAAGGCCGCGCCGTGATGATCGGGGATACCGGAGCGGATATGAAGATGGGGCGGTCCTTCGGGGCGATGACGATCTGGTGCGCGTGGGGATATGCTCATCAGCCGGGCGAACAATCCGATTTGATCGCCCCTTCGCCTGAAGTATTGCCGGCCCTCGTGGAAACCGCCTTCTCCTATCCTCCGAATTCCACCCGTTCCAGGGCGTCGGCAGGCGCCCCGTAGTACTGCTTCCATTCTCATTCCGCACTTCCGAAACCTTTCCGCAGAGGCCATTCCTTGACAAAACGCCTCCCTTGCGATTTACTTTCTTACGACGTCTTCATTCCTCTTTTTCCTCGGAACGCTTCAAGAGAATTATCCCGATTGAATATATCAGGGAGAACAGAAGTGTCGGTGAATTTTCCAGTTCAATATGGAAAGTATCTCCTCATCGATAAGATTGCCAAAGGGGGGATGGCCGAGGTCTTCCTGGCGAAGCAGATCGGCTCGAAAGGGTTTGAACGGCTCCTCGCCATCAAACGAATCCTTCCCCAGTTTACCGAGAACGCCGAGTTCGTCTCGATGTTCATCAATGAGGCGAAGGTCGCGGCCCAACTCTCTCATCCGAATATCGTTCAGGTGTTCGATTTTGGAGAGGTGGAGGAGTCCTTTTATATCGGGATGGAATATGTGATGGGGCGGGACTTGCGGTCGATTATGGAGCGCAGCCAAAAAACAAACCGGCCGCTCACGATTGATCAGATCCTCTTCATCATCAGCCGGGTTTGCAGCGGGTTGGAGCATGCACATAAAAAGAAGGACCTCCACGGCAACAACTTAAACCTGGTTCATCGCGACATCAGTCCGCAGAACATTCTGATTTCTTATGACGGCGAAATTAAGCTGGTCGACTTCGGCATTGCTAAGGCCGCCCTTCAGGAGAACGAAACCCGGACCGGGATCTTGAAAGGCAAGCTCGCT
>Ga0209810_1006063_pt1 | contig 10650 bp, 9 predicted proteins | sample Coa_R1_7_FD_187159 | JGI IMG/M metagenome (GOLD analysis project Ga0209810, IMG submission 187159) | Surface soil microbial communities from Centralia Pennsylvania, which are recovering from an underground coalmine fire - Coalmine... | ecosystem: Environmental > Terrestrial > Soil > Unclassified ...
AAATCCGAAGACGAGATGCTTGCCGACGGGGTCCTGATTGGGGAAGTACATCTGGGCGAACGCTTCGCTGATGACGGCGACGCGGGGAGTCGAGGGCGCGTCCGCCGGGGTGAACGCGCGTCCGCGAAGCAAGGGAATGCCGAAGACGTGAAAGTATTCGGGGCTGACGGAAACGTAGTCAGCGGTGGCGGGCGTTCCGGGCGGCAGGGGCGGAGCGCCGGGGATCGAAAAGCCGAGATTGATGTAGCCATCGGCGAGCGGCAGAGGAACAGCGAGAGCGGAGTCGCGGAGGCCGGGCTGGGCCTGGACGCGCTCGAGCAGCGTGCTTGAAAAGACGGTCCACTGCTGCGGAGTGGAGTATTGATATTGAGGTAGCGAGACTCTCGCCATCAGAACTCGCTCGGGATTGAAGCCCGGGTTGACGGAGGTCAGAGAGAGGAAGCTGCGCGCGAGCAAACCAGCGGCGACAATAAGGACGACGGCAAGAGCGATTTCCACGGCGGCAAGAGCACGGCGAGCGCGACGGCGGCCACTGCCTTCGCCGGAGCGCGAAGCGCCCTCCTGCAAATTGGTGTGCGTACTGAAACGTGAGGCGAGCAGAGCAGGCGCGAGGCCGAAGACGAGGCTTGCGGCGAGAGAAAAAAGCAGAGCGAAGCACAAGACCCAGGCGTCCACGCGAATGGGGTTGAACTGGGGAAGCTCCGGAGGAAGGAACGCGCCGAGGGCGCGCACTCCCCAGTAGGCAAGAAGAATCCCCGCGACGGCGCCGAGCGATCCGAGAAGAGCGCTCTCCGTCAAGAGCTGGCGAAGGATGCGGCCGTGCGCGGCGCCGAGAGCCTGGCGAAGGGCGACTTCCCGTGCGCGCGAGGTGGCGCGGGCGAGAAGCAGATTCGCGATATTGGCACACGCCAGGAGAAGGACCAAACCGACGGCGCCGAGAAGCACAAGGAGCGCGGTCTTCACGTTTCCGACAAGAATCTGCTGGAGAGGGGTGACGCGAACGGTCCAGCCGGCGTTCACGTCGGGGTATTCCTGGGCAAGGCGGGCGGAAAGGCCGTCCATTTCCGCCTGGGCTTGCGCGAGGGAGACGTCCGGCTTGAGGCGGCCCATGACGCGGAGCCAGTGTCCGCCGCGGCGGGGCATCCAACCGACGAACAGCGGATCCTGGGCGAGAGGAATCCAGATTTGCTGGCGTTCGGTGAAGAGCGGCACGCGGAAATCCGCGGGCATGACGCCGATGATGGTGAAGGAACGCTGATCGAGGTTGACGGAAGTTCCGACCACGCTGGGATCGGCGCCAAAGCGCTCGCGCCAGAGAGACTCGCTGAGGATGACCACGGGCGCGGCGCCTTTGTTGCCGTCCTCGGGAAGGAACGTGCGCCCGGCGAGAGGCTTTTCCTGCAGCAGGGAGAAAGCTTCAGGCGTGAGGACGACGGCACCCACGACGGAAGGATCGCCACGGCCGGTGAGCGTGAGATCGTGGCGCTGCGCGCCGGCCAATTCACTGAAGACCTGGTTGTGGCCGCGCCATTCCTCGAGATCGAGGTAGGAGGAGCCGGTCATCTTCACGCCGTCCTGCAGCTTGGACTGATATAAGCAGACTAATTGTTCGGGATGCGCGTAGGGGAGAGGACGCAGGAGCACGTCATAGACGACGCTGAAGATGGCGGTGTTGGCGCCGATGCCGAGGGCGAGGGTGAGGACGGCGACGGCCGTGAAATTCGGAGATTTGCGAAGCATGCGCAAGCCGAAGCGGAGGTCCTGCATGAGCGACTCGAGGAGGTTGGAGCCGCGGGCTTCGCGGCACTCTTCTTTCGTGCTCTCGATGGCGCCAAATTCGATGCGGGCGCGGCGAAGGGCTTCCTCGCGTGGGAGGCCCGCGCGAACCAAATCCTCGGCGCGAGATTCGAGATGAAAGCGAAGTTCGGCATCCATTTCGCGCTCAGTGCGCGGGCGGTGAAGAATGGCGCTTAGCCAGGAGCGGATGCGGGCGGCGATTCTCATGTTTCCTGCCGACGGGCTCCCAGGATGCCGGCGATGATGTCCGCCATGGCGTTCCACTTTTCCATTTCGGACTGGAGGCGGCGCTTGCCCGCGGCGGTCAGCCAGTAATACTTCGCTTTCCGCTTATTCTCGGATTCGCCCCATTCGCTTTCGATCCAGCCCTGGTGTTCAAGACGATACAGAGCGGGGTAAAGTGAGCCCTGCTGGATTTCGAGGCGGTCCTTGGAGATTTGCAGAATGCGGAGCAGAACACCGTAGCCGTGCAGGGGGCCGAGAGAAACGGCTTTGAGAATGAGCATGTCGAGGGTGCCCTGAAGAAGGTCAAGCTGTTTGTCCATGAGGCGTCTCTCCTAGATGGGCTAGGAATATAGGCTCACTCTCCTAGACTGTCAAGGAGAAGCTAGGGATGGCGCGCTATTTCGTTGGGAAGTGAGGCCAGAATAATTGGAGTGACGTTTGGGGTGGCGTCCGCGAGGGCTTCCGAAAAGGTGCGGTTTGGTGATGACGGTACTTCCCGATGGTCTCGGGGATGTGCTATAACCGTGCGCCGTGGGACGGGAGATGAATCAGAAGAGAGCTGTCCCTTTGGCGGAACGAGGCGAAGCAGAAATCGTGGCCCCGGCCGGAGAAAACGGGGGACTCACGCCAGACTCGGCGGCCGAGGCAGGCTTGCCTACAGAGGACGCTTCGCGGTATTGTCCGGTCTGCTCGCACCGGCTGGAGTCGAGGCGCTGCAAACTCATCTGCACGGTGTGCGGCTACTACATGTCTTGCGCGGACTACTATTAAGCCGCTGCAATTCATCGGAATTTGATATGCTCTGTGGCTCCGGCCCGGTTGCCGCCGGACCCGCTTTTTCGACGAGGAGGAAACGACAGTGGCTTTGAAAATGACTACCCGCGAAGTGGACGGCGTGACAGTGGTCGCGCTGGACGGCCGGATCGTACTGGGAGAGGAGAGCAACGCACTTCGAGAGAAGGTGAAGGGCTTGCTCAGCGAGGGCCGCAAGAAGATCGTTCTGAACATGGACAACATCACATTCATAGACAGCGCCGGGCTAGGCACGCTGGTGGCGGCGCATCATTCGGCAAGATCGCAGGGCGCAGGACTGCGGCTGTGCCACCTCGGAACGAAGTTTCAGGAAGTGCTGCAAATCACGAAACTGCTAACGGTGTTCGAGGTGTACAACACGGAAGCGGACGCGGTGGCGAGCTTCTCGAAGTAAGTTTAACGATTCTTGCGATTGAGCATGGAAGAGGGCGCGCGATTGTGCGCCCTCTTTTTTTTGAGCCGGAGTTCCCGGGAAAGCAGATTTGTCGTTCGCTGGGAGGTTTTGGAACAACAAGCTTCAGCCTGAAACGCGGAGTATGCCCGATTGGCGCACGTGGATGAATCTTTACAAACAGGAGGCGACGAAAATCATCTCGGGCGAACCGTCGTTGAGCGGGGAGCGGTCGAAATCGCCGTAGAGCGCATCCACGCGGAAGGCGCCGCGGGCGAGAAGATGCTCGACCTCGTAGCGGAAGAAATAGCGCAGCGTCCAGGCGAGGACGAGCCGTTCCTTGCGGCCGTCTGGATGGGTGACGCTGTAAATCATTTCGACGTCGTTGCATTGTTCGGCGCGGTGGAAAGCGACGGCGCGCTCGGTGAGCGCGATGCGGCGGCCATCGGACATGCCGTATTCGCTTACCAGGCGTTCCTTCAGAAACTCCGGATCGTGCATGCGGCGCGGATCGGTCTGGAAGAAATCCACGATGAGCCGGCCGCCCGGCGCCAGGTGCTTCTTGACGCAAGCAAGGCAATCGAGTTGTTGCCGGACTTCGACGAGATGCTGAAAGGGGCGAAACGGAATGATGACCAGCCTGTATTTCTCGCCCAGGTCGAATTTGGTCATATCCCCCTGGACCAAATGGACGCGCTCGCGGGCCTCCCTGGAGATGGCGCTACGCTTTTCGGCGGCGCGGTCGATCATGCGCGCGGAAAGATCGAGGCCGGTAATGCGCATGCCCTGGCCGGCAATGGCCAGGGTGACGCGCCCGGTGCCGCAGCCGAGTTCAAGGACCGGATCGCCGAATTCGCGCGCCGCTTGAACGTAGAAGCGCACGTCCTGGCGCCCGGCAACAACGGGCGAGGCGTCGTAATAGTCGGCGATAAAGGAGTCGTAGAGTGATTCGGCCATGGCGTCGTTCCGATGTTCGGCGAAATGCCGGCTCCTTCTGGAATGAGGATGGGGGATATGGGGCTATGCCGCGACGATCGCGTCAGCTTCGATCTCGACGAGCATTTCCGGAGAAATCAGCCGGCTGACCTGAACCATGCTGGTCGCGGGACGAATGTTGCCGAAGAATTCGCCGTGCGCGCGACCAACCTTTTCCCACTCGGAAATGTTGGTGACGAAGATGCGGGTTCGCACGACGTCCTGCAGCGTTGCGCCCGCTCTGGCAAGGGCGGACTCGATATTGCGAAGAGTCTGGATGGTTTGCGCGTACGCATCGCCGACGCCGACAATCTTGCCATCCGGCGCGGTGGCGGTGGTGCCGGAAACCGAGACGTGGTTGCCGATGCGAACGGCGCGGGAGTAGCCCACGATGGGCTCCCAGGGCGTGCCGCTCGAGATGTTCTGGCGGGACATGGTGTCTCCTTCGGCGCGGGAAAGAGCGCAGTTCTCTCACTGCATGCTAGACTGAGAAATTATGGCACAGGATGCCAGGGCGTGAGAGGGATCGCGCGCTCAAGCCATCGAGAGAAAAGACGGACATGCGCTGTAACAACATACTGGAAGCGATTGGGCGGACGCCGCTGGTCCGGCTGAACCGAATCAATCAGGGGCTGAAACCGCAGATTTACGTGAAGGCGGATTACATCAATCCGGGCGGGTCGGTGAAGGACCGCATCGGCGTGACGATGATCGACGACGCGGAAAAGCGCGGGTTGCTGAAGCCGGGAGGAACGATCATCGAGGGGACTTCAGGCAATACCGGCATGGGGCTGGCGCTGGTGGCGGCGGTGCGCGGCTACAAGATGGTCTTTACCATCACGGACAAGCAATCGAAGGAAAAAGTGGATTTGCTGAAGGCGCTCGGCGCGGAAGTAATCGTCTGCCCGACTGCGGTCGAGCCGGAGGATCCGCGGAGTTACTATTCCGTGGCGAAGAAGCTGGCGCGCGAGATTCCGAATTCCTTCTATCCGAACCAGTACGACAATCCGATGAATCCGGAGGCGCACTACCGCACGACGGGACCGGAAATCTGGGAAGACAGCGAAGGAAAGATCACGCACTTCGTCTGCGGCATGGGAACGGGCGGAACGATCAGCGGCGTTGGGAAGTATCTCAAGGAAAAAAATCCGAAAGTGCAGATTATCGGCGTGGACCCGGAGGGGTCTCTCTACTACGACTTCCACAAGCACGGGGCGGTGGTGAAGGCGAAGACCTACGTGGTGGAGGGCATCGGCGAGGATTTTTTTCCGACGACGATGAACATGAAAATCCTGGACGACGTGATCCAGGTGAACGACGAAGAATGTTTTGTGGTGGCGCGGCGGCTGGTGAAGATGGAGGGTATTTTCACGGGCGGGAGCGGGGGCGGATGCATGTCCGCGGCGCTGCGGCTCGCGCAGGACCTCGGGCCGGAAGCGTTCCTGGTGGCGTTTCTGCCGGACACGGGGATGCGGTATCTGAGCAAGGTGTACAACGACGAGTGGATGCGGGAGCGCGGCTATGTGGATTCAACGGTGCCCATTACGGCGGCGGAAGTGGTGAACGCCAAGCATCAAGCGGGCAAAGTGCGGGAGTTGGTGATCGCGCGGCCGTACCAGACGGTGTTCCACGCGCTGAAAGCCATGCAGGAACAGGACATTTCGCAGATTCCGGTGTTTGAGGAGAATTTGCCGATCGGGACGGTGTACGAGGATCAGATCCTGACGCTGGCGCTGCAGGGAAAGGATTTGCGCAAGCTGGTGGTGCGCGAAGTGATGAGCAAGCCGCTGCCGAAGATTCCCAAGACGGCGCCGGTCGAGAGGGTCACTTACATTTTGAGTCACGAAAATCCGGCGGTATTCGTGGAAATGGACGAGTCCAAATTTGAAATTCTCACCAAATACGATCTGATGAGCACGGTGGCGTCGCTCATGGAGCAGAAACGCCAGGGCTAGACGGCTGCGGGGATTCCACCGGCGGAAAAATCGGACGTGAAAATCTACGACTTCAACGAACGGCTGAAGGATTCGATTCTCATCGCGGATGGCGCGATGGGCTCGATGCTGCACGAGGCGGTGGGCGCGCAGCGGTGCTTCGACGAGCTGAACGCGACGGAGCCGGAAGCGGTGTTCCGCGTGCACCAGGCGTACATCGAAGCGGGCGCGCAGATCATCGAGACGAATACCTTCGGCGCGAACCGCTTCAAGCTGGCACCACTGGGGCTGGGAGACGACGCACAGCGGCTGAACAGCCGCGGCGTGAAGCTCGCGCGCGAGGCGCGGGAGTCGGCTCCGCGCGAAGTGCTGATTGCGGGCTCCATTGGGCCGCTGGGCCTGGGCGTGCAGGCGCGGCATCCCGAGCCGGAAGAGATTCTGAGCGTGTTTCTGGAGCAGGCGCAGGCGCTTGAAGAGCGCGGCGTGGACCTCTTCTGCCTGGAAACGTTCACCTACATCGAGGAGTTGCTGCTGGCAATCGACGCGATCCGGTCGTTCTCCGGATTGCCGATCATCGCGCAGCTCACCTATTCCGAGGAGGGGACGGCGTACGGCGATTTGCGGCCGACCGATGCCGCCGCGCAGCTCAAGGACAAGAACGTGCAGGTCGTAGGAGCGAACTGCACGCTCGGGCCGCAGGCGCTGCTGCCGATCCTGCAGGAACTGGCCGGAGTGGACGGGTTGAAGGTGAGCGGCATGCCGAACGCGGGATTCCCGAAGCGCGAAGGCGACCGCATCGTGTACCCCAAATCGTCGCCGGAGTATTTTGCGCTGTTTGCCAGGGAAGCGGCGGAAGCTGGCGTGCGAATTCTGGGCGGCTGCTGCGGGACGACGCCCGCGCACATTCGGGCGATGGCGGAGGCGGTCAAGTCGCTGCGGCCCGCGAAGAGCCACGGAGCGGCGGTGAGCGTGGCGGCGGCAGCGAAGCCCGCTAGGATTGCGCAGCGCGAGCCGGAAAGCAAGCTCTGGAAGAAGATCCAGGCGAAACAATTCGTCGTGTGCGTGGAGATTGATCCGCCGAAAGGAATCTCGCTCGAGCGCATCAACGAGCAGGTGGACAAGGTGATGGCGTCGGGCAAGGTGGACGCCATCGACATCAACAGCGGCGCGATGGCGCGCGTAGGCATGGACGCGCTGGTGGTGGCTGGCGCGCTCGAAGCGCGGGGCGTTGAGACCGTGCCGCATCTGACGACGCGCGACCAGAACATCATCGGCCTGCAGGCGGCGCTGCTCGGAGCGTGGACGGTCGGCGGCGTGCGCAACGTGCTGGCCGTGACGGGCGATCCGCCGGCCGTGGGCGATTACCCGGAAACCAGCGGCGTGTATGAGGTGGATTCCGTCGGACTGGTGAAAGTGCTGAGCCGTTTGAATCAAGGGACGGACTGGTCCGGGAAAACGCTGGGCGGCGCGACGAATTTCACGATTGGCGTCGCTCTGAATCCCGTGGCGGACGATCTCGACGCGGAAATCGAGCGCTTTCGCACGAAAATCGAAGCGGGCGCGCACTTCGCGATGACGCAACCCATCTTTGATCCGGAGCACTGGCACGCGTTCCTGAAAAAATTTGGCGGCCCGTCGCCGATTCCGGTGCTGGTGGGCATCTGGCCGCTGAACAGCTACAAGCAGGCGCTGCGGCTGAACAACGAAGTTCCGGGAATTGTGATTCCGGAGCCGCTGCTGAAATCGCTGGAAGCGGCGGGGACTGGCGCGCGCGAGCGCGGATTCCAGGTGGCGCGGGAAATGCTTGCGTGGGCGCGCACGGAGTTCGCCGGCGCTTACCTGATCCCGCCCTTCAACCGGTACGAAGGAATTCTGGAAGTCTTCTAACTCGGCAATCTACAGGGCCGCTTCAGGCCGGTCGAGCTTGCGCCTGGCAACCCTGCGCAACATCGGCGCGAGAACGAAGTAGGCAACTCCCACAAACACCGGAGCCGCCAGGCACCAGGCGATTATCGCGTGCCAGAGAGGCGTCCAGAGTTCCGCGATTGCGCCCGGGAGGCCGGCCTGAATCCGCGCATAGATTTGCGGCGCGGTGAGCCGCAGGCGCGGAGCACCGAAAAGCCATTCGCCGGCGCGCAAAAACGGCAGCAAGAGCGCGATCTGAAGCGGATAAACGAAGTAGTTGACGATCTGAATCGCAGGCAAGTTGAGCCGCAGCGCCAGGGCTGCAAGGGCGCAAAGAATGGTGGTTGAACCCAGCAGGGGGAAGATGCCCAGAGCGACGCCGAGGGCCACGCTCAGGGCAATTTTCTCCGGCGTCACGCCCTGGCGAAGCAAATCCAGAATCGGCCGGATGAGCCGGCGATAGAAGAAGCCTTCGTTCTCGCGCTTCGCCATCAAGAGGCATTTTAGTATGCGGAGTCTGGCTGCGCGAGCGCAGACGGCTCCACGCCGCGAGAGACAAGCGCGAAGAAATCCTCGTCACAAGAAGCGGCTTTACGCCTTCCCAGGATGCCGATTCGTTGCGCCGCCTCACGCGGGAAGGTGTAAACTTGCGGAAGTGAGGAGCCCAGCCTCGCGGTAGCCAGGTCAAGAGCCATGCCATCCTCGCGTAAGAAACTTTTCCATCATTTCGCCAAACGGACTTTTTTCCGCACGCTGCGAGGTTTGCGCGGCGGATTTCTGGAGATCGTGTGCCCGGAGGAAACGTACGCGTTCGGCGAGCCGGATTCGTCCCTGCGGGCCATGGCGGTGATTCACGACGAGCGCTTTTTTGCGCGGGCGATCACCGGCGCGGACATCGGCATCGGCGAATCGTACATGGACGGCGACTGGACGTCGCCGGACGTCGTTTCGGTGGTGCGGCTGGCCATCCGGAACCTGCGGGCGCTCGACAGCGGGCACAGAGTCTTGTCGTTCGCGCGCCGCTTGACGTCGCAAGTGCGGCATCGCCTGCGCGGCAACACCATTTCCGGCAGCCCCCGCAACATTCGGGCGCATTACGACCTCGGAAACGATTTCTACCGGCTTTTTCTCGATTCGGAGATGGCGTACTCCTGCGCGTATTTTCTGCGCGAGGACGATTCGCTCGAAGCCGCGCAGGCACAGAAATTCGACTTGATCTGCCGCAAGCTGCGGATCGAGCCGGGCGATCGCGTCCTGGAAATCGGCTGCGGATGGGGCGGATTTGCGCTGCACGCGGCGCGAAACTTCGGCGCGCGCGTGACGGGGCTCACCCTCAGCCCGTCGCAATATGAGTTTGCGCGCCGGCGAATCGAAGAGGAAGGAGCTGCGCCGGGAGAGATCGAGCTTCTTCTCGAGGACTACCGCAAGATCGAAGGACAGTTCAACAAGATCGTCAGCATCGAAATGTTCGAGGCTGTGGGCTTCAGGCACTACGACGAGTTTTTCGGCGCCTGCGACCGCCTGCTGAAACCCAGCGGCTCGATGCTGCTGCAGACGATCACGATTCGCGAGCAGGAAGTAGCGGCCTACCGGAAACGGGTGGATTGGATTCAGAGATACATCTTTCCGGGAAGCGAGCTCGCCGCCTTTTCCGAAATACTTCGCTCGCTGGCGCGCGTCACGCAACTCTCGGTTTTCGATACGGAAACGCTGGGAATGCACTACGCGCGCACGCTGGCCGGCTGGCGCGAGCGCTTTTTCCAGCGGCTTGAAGACGTGAGGCGGCTCGGCTTTGACGAGCGCTTCCAACGCATGTGGGATTTCTACCTCGCATGGTGCGAAGGCGCCTTTCGCGAGCGCTACATCAACGTGGGCCAGTTCGTCTTCGCGAAGAATGGAACGCAGAGCCCGCTGCTGGACGACCCGGAAGTGCGCCACCGGAGCTTTTCGCAGTACTCACGGCCGTAGTCCGCTGCCCAAAGCCGGTATCGCGGCACACTTTCCCTGAACACCTACTGAGATTCGCTCTTGGACGGCGCGACCGCGCTGGTGTGGTCGTGAATGATGCGCCAGCCTTCCGGAAAGCGCTGGAAGATGAGGGTGAAGACTCCGCCGACGTCTCCCGTCGAGCGCTTAAGATGCCAGGAGCCGAGCACGAGATACGCCTTCGACCCCAATTGACGAAATTCCAGGCCCGAGAAGGTCAGTTCGCCCATGCTGGCGCGGTCGGGGTAGTTCTTGCGATAGCGCTGGAGCACTCCGTCCCAGCCGCGGGCCGTGCCGCCGCTTCCGGAAAACGTCAGTTCGGGCGAATGCCAATAGCCTTGGAGAAAAGCTTCCACATCTCCGCGGTTCCAGGCCTCCTGCTGCGCGTGCAGGACCGCTTCAATCTGCTTCCGGGCCGAAGGCGCAGCGAGCGAGGCAGGAGAAGCGCTCCCCAGAAGGATTGCACCGAGAAACCCGAGCAAAATTTGGCCTTGCCACGACGCCCAATTCATTCGCTTCATGTTCGCCCTCGCTTCACGATGCATTTAAGCCGGAGCGAGGATAGCCGCGCTTCGGGTTGCGAACAAGCTCCCATTTGCCTCAAGACGCGAGGGCTTCCTTGTT
>Ga0209810_1006068_pt1 | contig 10643 bp, 13 predicted proteins | sample Coa_R1_7_FD_187159 | JGI IMG/M metagenome (GOLD analysis project Ga0209810, IMG submission 187159) | Surface soil microbial communities from Centralia Pennsylvania, which are recovering from an underground coalmine fire - Coalmine... | ecosystem: Environmental > Terrestrial > Soil > Unclassified...
GGACGATCCGCGCCGGCGCGCCCACGATCAGGCTGTTGTCGGGAAAGCTTCTGCCCTCGGTGACGACGGCCCCGGCGCCGACCAGGCTGTTGCTGCCGATGCGCGCGCCGTTGAGCACGACGGCACCCATGCCGATGAGCGAGTTGTCGCCGACCGTGCAGCCGTGCAGCACGACATTGTGTCCGATCAGGCTGCCGGCGCCGACCGCGAGAGGGAAGCCGGGATCGGTGTGCAGGGTGCAATTGTCCTGCACATTCGAACGCTCGCCGATCTCGATCCATTCGTTGTCCCCGCGCAGGACCGCGCCGTACCAGATCGATACGTCGCGCCCGATCCTGACCCGCCCGATCAGCACCGCGGTATCGGCGATGTAGCATCGGCCGTCGCCCGGCAGTTCGGGGGCCTGGGCGTCAAGGCGGTAGATCGGCATGCCTGTCTCCTCGCGGTGCGGGCGAAATTGCACGAAGATCGGCGGCGGGAAAAGTCTTTCAAACGGCAAGGAGGCCGCAGGCCTGCAGCACGGCGACCAGCGTCAGACCCGACATCAGGCTCCAGAAACCTGCAAGCAAGGTGGCCAGGAAGGCGAATTCGAAGCGCGGCCGGTCCTCTCCGGCGAGCAGCGTGTTGCGCAGGATCAGAAACGGCGCGGCGAGGACGAGAAGCGGGACCGCAGCGAGTGCGGCGAGGCTCGGTCCGCGGCTCAGCATCGAGAAACTGGGGAGTCGGTTGGTGGCGAGACGGAAGCCCGAACAGGAGAGGCCGGCCAGCGAAAATCCGAGCGCAAGCGACAACAGCATCTGCACCGAATGGGACGACATCGCGGGGTCTCGACGCGCAACAGGCCGCGATCTTGCAAAACCGCTGTCGCGGGCGCCAGCCGATCCTTAACGGAAGGTTAACGCGCGCCCGAACGGGCCCGGCGCGCATGGCATAATCGCGGGTGATTCGTTCTGCGAGGTGCAGCAAGGCGCATCATGTCGACCGCCACGCATTCGCGCGCCGCCGCGCGGACGACCACCCGGCGCCGCGGGCACAACCCGCTTGCGGCGCCGCTGTTGCTCTTTGTCGCCGTCGCCGCCGCGGCCTGCGGCTATATCGCCTATGTATTGTGGCCGCGCTGGCCGGACGCGCCGATGGTCGGCGACGTCCCGTCGCTGCCGATCGTGATCGCCGGAACCACCTTCAATATCGAGCCGGCGGCCATCCGCGTGCCGATGCAGCGGCGCGCGGGAACGCAGGAACGAGTCGACCTCGACTATCTGTGGCCCTCGCTCGTTCCGCCGGATCCGCGCGCGAAGCCGACGGGCGCCGCCGCCGGCAGGATCAACGACCGGCTATTCGTCACCATCGCCTCCGACGGCGCGACGCTTTCCCTCGAGGAACGGCTGCGCGACATCTATCCGCGTTATCTCGCGCCCGAGGCCCTCGCGGCGCCGGCCGGATTGACGCTGCGCGCCTTTCGCGACGAGACGCCCTACCAGGGCGAGGATTTGGTCTTCGAAAGCGCGGCCCCGGCGCATTTCCTCGCCCGCTGCACGCGTCACGGGATTGCCAACCAGGGTACCTGCCTCATGGAACGGCGGATCGGCGGGGCCGATGTCACGTTCCGCTTCCCGCGCGACTGGCTCGGCGACTGGCGCGCGCTCGCAGCCGGGATCGACCGGCTGTTGGCACGCCTGCACCCGCAATAGCGATCATTCCACGAGGTCGACGTCGAGGATCGGCAATTCAAAAATATAGGATTTGCGGCCGCGCTCGGTTTCCAGAAACAGCACGCCGAGAAATTCCTCGCCGATATAGGCCTCCACCGAATCGAGCTTCCTTGGCCTCGTCACCACGCGAATCTTGTCGTTGTCGAAACGACGTCGCAGGTAATTGGTGAGCGTCGGCACCGGCTGCATGGCGGGGTCGCTGCTCACCTGGATGACCATGCGGAAATTGTACGAACGTTCGCCTTCGTCCTCTTCCGCGGTGAGGACTCCGACATTGTCTGCGCCGACGAAAACGTCGGCGGCCTCGCCGGCTTTCGGCACGACGCGCAAGTGGGGATTGCCGAACAACTTCTTCAGATAAGCGTCGAGCTTCCTGATTTCCTGAACGTTCAACAGGCGGCTCCCTGGTCGCGGCCGCGCCTCCTTGCACGATCAGGCAAGGCGGCGCAAGCCTATCCGTCGAGCATGATGCCGTAGAGCATCTGGTCCATGGCGCGCGAGGGCTCCGGACAGCCGGCCTCGCCGACGACCTTCGCCGGCACGCCGGCCACCGTCACGTTGTTCGGAACCGGCTTGATGACGACCGATCCCGCGGCGATGCGCGCACAGTGACCCACCTCGATATTGCCGAGGATCTTGGCGCCGGCGCCGATCATCACGCCACGCCGGATCTTGGGATGGCGGTCCTCGTGTTCCTTGCCGGTGCCGCCGAGCGTGACGTCGTGCAGGATCGAGACGTCATCCTCGATCACCGCCGTCTCGCCGACGACGAGGCCGGTGGCGTGATCGAGGAAAATGCCGCGACCGATGCGCGCGGCCGGGTTGATGTCGCACTGGAAGACGGCCGACGACCGGCTCTGGAGATAGAGAGCGAAATCCTTGCGGCCCCTGCCGTAGAGCCAGTGCGCGAGCCGATGCGTCTGGATGGCGTGGAAACCTTTGTAATAGAGCACCGGTTCGACGAAACGCGAGGTGGCGGGATCGCGGTCGACCGTCGCGACGATGTCGGCACGGAACGCCTCGCCGATCGCCGGTTCGTCGGCGATTGCCTCGGTGTAGGCCTGCCGGATCAGATCGCCGGAAATATCGGTATGGTCGAGCCGCTCGCTGACCCGATGGATCACCGCCGCCTCAAGCGAATCGTGATGCAGAACGTTCTCGTAAATGAACGTCGCCAGTTCGGGCTCGCGGCGGACGATCTCCTCGGCCTCTGCGCGCACGCGCGCCCAGACGGGATCGACCTTGTCGAGGCCGCTGGCGGGCCGTGTCTGGAACTGAGCCATTGCAATGTCTCCCGACGCCTTGCGCGCCATGCGCTCGCGAGCGGAACCACATTTACCACAGGCGGCGGGCCGTCACGAGCGGCCGGTCTCGCCGGCGCATGCCTGCCTTCCCTAATTAGGGGCGCTGGTTAAGGAATTCGAGGACCCCGGCCTTGTAGACGCGGTCGCCAACCGCAAGCATATGATCCCGCTCCGGTATCGGCAGCGCCCGCGCGCGCGGCATCAGCGCCGCCAGAGCCTCCGGGGACCCCGCGACCTCGTCGCGCGTGCCGACCGCGACCAGCACGGGGATCGTGATCTGCGCGATCTGCGCCTCGGTCAAGGTCTGTCGCGTTCCGCGGATGCAGGCCGCGAGCGCCTTGAGATCGGACTTGGTCTGCTGCGCGAAGCTGCGGAACATGCGCGACTGCGGATCGGTCACGGCATCGAGCGAGGCGGCCTCGAGCCCGTCGGCGACCCTGTCCGGAAGTCCCACGCCGTGCACCAGCCGGATGCCGAGGCCGGCGAAGATCGCCGAGCGCAGGCGGTGCTGATGCCTCAGGGCAAGGAAGGCGGTGATGCGCGCGCCCATCGAATAGCCCATGACGTCGGCGCGCTCGAGCCCGAGATGATCGAGCAGCGCACGCACGTCCTCCGCCATGAGCGAGGTATGATAAGCGGCGGGATCGTACAGCTTGGTCGACTGTCCATGGCCGCGGTTGTCGAGCGCGATCGCGCGGCGGCCCGCGCGCGTGAGCGTGGCGATCCAGCCCGGGTTGACCCAGTTCACCTCCTTGGTCGAGGCAAAACCGTGCACCAGCACGATCGGCTCGCCGTCGCCTTCGTCGAGATAGGCGATCTCGACCTCGCCGTTCCTGAAACTCGCCATGCCATGCTATCTAGCCGTGCACCGGCGCGGCCGCAATTCGCGCGGGTCTGCCTGCCGTTTTAGACGCGCATGCGGAACGGAGCGCACGCTCGGTAACGGCCGGCGCCGCGCCCGACGACCGCGACGTTCCGGCCTCCCGGCGACCCTAGGCAGCGCCCGCCCGCCCCGTTATGGTGCGGCGCGCGAAGCAAAGCGTTTCGAGGAGCCCATGGCCGAGCACGTCATTCCCCACTTCCACAACGACCCCGGCGTGCCGGTCATCGAGATCGGCGCGCGCGAATTCATGTGCATCGGCGCTTCGCCGCCGTTCGACCATCCGCATGTCTTTCTCGACATGGGGGATGAGGACGAGATCATCTGCCCCTACTGCTCGACGCTGTTCCGCTTCAACCCGTCGCTCGACCCGCACGCCGCGAAGCCCGCCGAGTGCGCCCTGCCCGCGGCCGCGCCGATCTGAATCGCGGCGACCATGACGGCGGCGCGCCGCCATGTGGTTGTGGCCGGCGCCGGCATCGCCGGGCTGACGGCGGCGCTCACGCTCGCGCGCGCGGGCTACCGCGTGACGGTGCTGGAACAGGCCCCGATGCTGCAGGAGACGGGCGCCGGCATCCAGCTTTCGCCGAATGCGACGCGCGTGCTGCTTGCGCTCGGTCTCGGCGAACGCCTGCGACCGCACGTCGTCGCACCGGAAGCGATTCGCGTGATGGCGGGCCGGTCGGGGCGCGAGATCGTCCGCATCCCGCTCCTCGACGTCGCCCGCCGCTACGGCGCGCCCTACTGGGCGATTCACCGCGGTGATCTGCAAGCCGCGCTCGCGGCCGCCGCACAGGAAGCGCACGACGTCACGCTGCGGCTCGACAGCCGGCTCGAGGATTACGCCGTCCACGCCAATGGCGTCACCATCGCGTACCGGCAGGGGCATCGCGCGCTCGAAGAACGCGCGCTGGCGCTCGTCGGAGCCGACGGACTCTGGTCCGCGGTCGCCGAACGAGCGCACGGGCACCGCCCGCCGCGCTTCGCGCGCCGCGTTGCCTGGCGCGCGCTGGTGCCGACCGCGCAGGTGGAGGGGGAATTTTGCGCGCCGATCGTTCATCTCTGGCTCGGTCCCGGCGCGCATCTCGTGCACTATCCGGTCAAGGGGGGCACGCTCGTCAACATCGTCGGCATCCTGCACGACGCGCGCGTGCCGTCCGAGATGCGCGACCTGCGCGGTGCGCAGCAGGCGGTCGTCTCGCCGTCCGGCGACGTGCAGGACGGACTCGTGCGGCATTGCGCACGCACGCGCTGGTGCGAGCCTGCACGCGCGCTTGTCGAGCGGCCTGCGCGGTGGCAGAAATGGGCGCTCTATCACCGCCGCAGTCCCTTTCCCGGCGGCCGCGGACCGGTGACGCTGATCGGGGACGCCGCCCACCCCATGCTGCCTTTCGTCGCCCAAGGCGCGGCCATGGCGATCGAGGACGCGGCCGTGCTCGCCGACAGGCTGCAGCGCTACGGCGACGATCCGGCCGATGCGCTGCGCGCCTATGAAGGCGCGCGTTGGCACCGCGTTGCGCGCGCGCAACAGGTCTCGCGCCGGCACGGCCTGTTCTACGCGCTCGCGGGGCCCGCGGCGGCGCTGCGCGACCTGCACCTGCGCCGGCTCGGCGGCGAGGCGCTGCTTGCGCGCCAGGATTGGCTCTATAGTTGGCAGTTGCCCGAGCTCCTGCGAGACAGGCCGCCATGATGTTTCCCGCCAGTATCGCCGGCAGTCTGCCCAAGCCTGCCTGGCTTGCCGAGCCCGACAAGCTTTGGCCGCGCTGGCGGCTCGAAGGCGAGCCGCTCGCGCAGGCCAAGCTTGATGCCACCCTGCTTGCCATCAAGGTGCAAGAGGATGCCGGGCTCGACATCGTCAGCGACGGGGAGATGTCGCGCCAGCACTTCGTGCACGGCTTTCTCGAGGCCGTCGACGGTATCGACTTCGCCAACAAGGTCGAGATGGGCATCCGCGCCGACCGCTACAAGGCGATGGTGCCGGTGGTGCGTGCGCCGCTCGCGCTCAAGGGCCGCGTGCATGGGCGCGAGGCGCGCGTTGCGCGCGCGCATACGCGCCGCAAGCTGAAGATGACGTTGCCGGGGCCGATGACGATCTGCGACACCATCGCCGATGCGCATTACGGCGACAAGGTGAAGATGGCGTTCGCATTCGCCGAACTGCTCAACCGGGAAGCACGGGCGCTCGAGGAGGACGGCGTCGACGTCATCCAGTTCGACGAGCCGGCCTTCAACGTGTTCATGGACGAGGTTGCCGAGTGGGGTATCGAGGCGCTGCACCGCGCGATCGATGGCCTCGGCTGCACCACCGCCGTCCACATCTGCTACGGCTATGGAATCAAGGCCAATATCGACTGGAAACGGACGCTCGGCGTCGAATGGCGCCAATACGAGAAGATCTTTCCGGCGCTCGCGCGCAGCCGCATCGACCAGGTGTCGATCGAATGCATCCACTCGCACGTGCCGCTCGAGCTCCTGTCGTTGCTGAACGGCAAGGACGTGCTCGTCGGCGTGATCGACGTCGCGACCGATGCCGTCGAAACGCCGGAGGAGATCGCCGACGTGATCGGCCGCGTGATCGAGCACGTGCCGAAGGAGCGCGTCGTCGCCTGCACCAATTGCGGCATGGCGCCGATGCGGCGCGAGGTGGCCGAGGCCAAGCTCCGTGCGCTCGGCCAAGGAGTGGCGCTCGCGCGCGAGCGGTTCGGCTGAAAGGCTCGCGCCACCGCTCGAAACCGAAGGGAGAAACGACCATGAGGACCAAACCCGAGGCCGCCTCCGTGCTGACGCGGCGCGCGGCGCTCGCCGGCACCGCCGCGCTGATCGCCGCGCCGGCCCTGGCCGAGGAATGCCGCATCGGCCCGCCGCCGCACGACCGGGGCCCCGCCGTCTGGATGGGCATGGACCAGATCGAGCTCGATGCGGCCTACGACCAACTTGCCTATGCTCCGCTCGGCAATCCCTATGGCCCCAACGGCCGGGCGGCGCTGGAGCTCATGGAACTCGCTTAAGCCGCGCATCGACCCGCGCCATGGGGCGCGCGCATCCGTGCCTGACGCCGGTTTGGACCATTTCGACCCGTCGCCGCGCGCGCATGGCGCGTGCAGCGAAGCCATCCGGTATCGAATCGACTGGCGCTGGTGGGCGCCATGGGCTCCTCGCAAGGACGAGGCAGCAGCCCGGACATCCGCTTGCGACGGCGCCGGATCGTTCGGCTCCGCCGTTCAATCTCCCATGCAAGGTCAAGCGGAGGGATTCACCGCCCCGCGCGGCCAATCACGTCCATGAGCTCCGCGACCTTGCGCCGCTGGTCGGCCTGATCGCCGCTCGCGATGGCATGTTCGACGCAATGCGCGACGTGGTCGCGCAGGATCTCCTCCTCGACCCGGCGCAGGGCCGCGCGCACCGCGGCGATCTGCGTCACGATGTCGATGCAATAACGGTCGCTCGCCACCATGCGCGCGAGACCGCGCACCTGGCCCTCGATGCGCCCGAGACGCTTGAGCGTCGATGCCTTGACCTCATCGCGCATGCGGTCCATATACCCCCGAGGGGTACTGGGTTCAAGGGCGCCCCGGCGGGGCGCGGCGAAGGAGCGGGTCGATGCGCGCGGTCGTCGAGCACGGAGGGGATCACCGGCATCGCGACGCGAGCGCCGAACACGCGGGCGCCGTGGACCCGGTGTGCGGGATGACGGTCGATCCGGAGACGGCCAAGCACAGGGCCGACCACCGCGGCCGCTCCTATTATTTCTGTTCGGCCGGCTGCCGCGCGAAGTTTCTCGCCGATCCGCCGAAATATCTCGGCGCACGGGAGCCCGCGCCCGTCGTCGACGGCGCGATCTACACCTGCCCGATGCATCCGCAGGTCCGTCAGATCGGCCCCGGCCATTGTCCGATCTGCGGCATGGCGCTCGAGCCCGAGACCGCCGGCCCCGACGCCGGGCGCAATCCCGAGCTCGTCGACATGACGCGCCGATTCTGGATCGGGCTCGTGCTGACCCTGCCCGTGCTTGCCCTCGAGATGGGCGGTCATCTCGCCGGTCTCCACCCGCCGCTCGGCCAAACCTTGTCGAACTGGATTGAGTTCTTGCTCGCGACCCCCGTGGTGCTGTGGGCGGGCGCGCCATTTTTCGTCCGCGGCTGGCACTCGCTCGTCACCCGCAACCTCAACATGTTCACGCTGATCGCCATGGGCGTCGGCGTCGCCTGGGTCTACAGCGTCGTGGCGGTGCTGCTGCCGGGTCTGTTTCCACCGGCTTTTCGCGACACCGAAGGCGCGGTCGCGGTCTATTTCGAGGCCGCGAGCGTCATCACCGTGCTAGTGCTGCTCGGACAGGTGCTGGAGCTGCGCGCGCGCGCGGCGACGACCGGCGCGATCCGCGCGCTGCTCGATCTCACGCCGAAGACCGCGCGCCGCCTGCGCGCCGACGGGAATGACGAGGAGATCCCGCTCGACGCGGTTCAGGTCGGCGACAGGCTCCGCGTGCGACCCGGCGACAAGGTGCCCGTCGACGGCGTGGTGCTGGAGGGTCGCTCCTCCGTCGATGAATCCATGGTCACCGGCGAATCGATGCCGGTCACAAAGGAAGAAGGCTCGCGCGTGATCGGGGGCACGCTCAACGCATCGGGAAGCTTCATCATGCGCGCCGAGAAAATCGGCCGCGATACGCTGATTGCGCAGATCGTGCAAATGGTGGCGGCCGCGCAGAGAAGCCGCGCTCCCATCCAACGGCTGGCCGATCAGGTTTCCGGCTGGTTCGTGCCGACGGTCATCGCGATCGCATTGATCGCCTTCGCCGCCTGGGCGAGTTTCGGGCCCGAGCCGCGCCTTGCCTTCGGACTGGTCGCGGCGGTGAGCGTGTTGATCATCGCCTGCCCCTGCGCGCTCGGGCTTGCCACTCCGATGTCGATCATGGTCGGCGTCGGGCGCGCCGCACAAGCCGGGGTGCTCGTGAGGAACGCGGAAGCGCTCGAACGCATGGAAAAGGTGGACACGCTGGTCATCGACAAGACCGGCACGCTCACCGAAGGCAAGCCCAAGGTCGTCGCCATCGAGCCGCTTGCCGGCTTCGACGACAACGAAGTGCTGCGCCTTGCGGCAAGCGTTGAGCGCAACAGCGAGCATCCGCTCGCGGCCGCCATCGTCGCCGCCGCGCAGGCCCGCGGGCTCGAACTTGCGCCCGTGCGCGGCTTCGAGGCGTCCGCGGGCAAGGGCGTCGCGGGCATGATCGACCGCCGGCGGCTAGCGCTCGGCAATGCGGCGTTCCTCAACGAACTCGGGGTCGACATGGCGCCGCTCGCCGGCAAGGCCGAACGCCTGCGCGCGGAGGGGGCGACCGCCATCTTCCTCGCCGTCGACGGCAGGCCGGCCGGCATCATCGCCATTGCCGACCCGATCAAGGAGACGACGCCGGCGGCGCTCAAGGCGCTCGCCGATGAGGGTCTTCGCGTGGTCATGCTCACCGGCGACAACCGCATCACCGCGCTCGCCGTTGCCAGGCGGATCGGACTCGAGGAGGTGGAGGCCGAGGTGCTGCCGGCGCAGAAGCGCGCCGTGGTGGAGAAGCTTACGCGCGCGGGCCGCGTGGTGGCAATGGCGGGCGACGGGATCAACGACGCTCCCGCGCTCACCGCTGCCCATGTCGGCATCGCCATGGGCACCGGCACCGACGTCGCCATCGAAAGCGCCGGCATCACCCTGGTCAAGGGCGATCTCACCGGGATCGTGCGTGCGCGTGCGCTGTCGAAGGCGGTGATGCGAAACATACGGCAGAACCTCTTCTTCGCCTTCATCTACAACGCGGCCGGCGTGCCGATCGCCGCCGGCATCCTCTATCCCGCCTTCGGCCTCCTGCTGTCGCCGATCATCGCCGCGGCAGCCATGGCGGCTTCTTCCGTGAGCGTCGTCGGCAACGCGCTGCGCTTGCGTGCCGTCAAGCTTTGAAACGGTCGTGACGCGGAAGGCAGGGCGTCCGATCGACTTGGCTCAGCGCGGCGCCTCGCAGTGTTTTTCCGCCGAGGTACGGCGCAGCTCGTTGATCCTGCCGTGCACTTCCAGGTATTCGGGCCGGTAGGCGATGCTGTTGACGAGATCGCCGCCGGCGCCGGTACTGGCCTTCGCCATCAAGCCGCGCAATTCCTGCTCGCGCGCGACGGCGGCCTTGAGGGCATCGGCGAGCGAATCGCAATCGTAGAGCGTGTAGGTATTTTCGGCGACGAGCATGCGGCCGAGATTGTCGTCGGACATGGCACAGCCCGCGAGCAGCGCGAGCGCCGCGAGCACCACCGTGCGACTCGAGATGATGCGCATGTCCGTCAGCCAACAGCACAATCGCGGCAAAACCCTGGTGCGGACGGAGGGACTCGAACCCTCACGGGATTGCTCCCAAGGGATTTTAAGTCCCTTGCGTCTACCATTCCGCCACGTCCGCAGGGCCGGCCGCGCCGGCGTGCGAGCGCGCCGCGCGCAGACCGAGCAAGAGCGGGCCTAGGTTTATCACGAGCCGGGTCCGATCGGATCGAATCGGCACCGTCATGGCGCGGCCCGCGCAGGCGACGCAGCAATCCACCGCGCGCATGGTCGATTCCGGATCGGTTTGCCCTCGCCTCGCGCGGGCTTGCGGTGACGGTCAAACTCACCGAGGTCCGCGCCAGTCCGCCAACAAGTGTCCCCAGGCCTGCTCCCAATCCCGCCCCGCGGCATCGGTGACGCGGCCGTCCGTCTCGAAAAACCTGTTGGGAATCTGGA
>Ga0209810_1006070_pt1 | contig 10641 bp, 7 predicted proteins | sample Coa_R1_7_FD_187159 | JGI IMG/M metagenome (GOLD analysis project Ga0209810, IMG submission 187159) | Surface soil microbial communities from Centralia Pennsylvania, which are recovering from an underground coalmine fire - Coalmine... | ecosystem: Environmental > Terrestrial > Soil > Unclassified ...
CACGCGCACGATCTTGTCCCGCTCATCGACGAACATGACCTCCGCCGCGAGGAGGCCGCCGACGCTGTGGTAATAATGGACGAGGCTGTCGACGCTGGTCAGCACCGCGATCGGCTCGAAGCGCAGGTCCGGGTAGGCAGCCAGCGCCCGCGCGAAGTAGGCGCCGAGCGCCGCCTTGCCCCGCAGCGTGCCGGACGGATCGCCCAGCAGCTTCACGATGAACGGCGAGACGAACTCGACGTCATCGGCGTAGTGCTCGAGGATGGCCGCCAGGTCGTGCGCGTTCCAGGCCCGGGTCCAGGCCTCCGCGAGCGCCAGCGCCGCCTCACGGGTCAGCATGCTCACCCCCTGTGTACACTATTGAATCATGGATGCGGCCCCGCCGCGCCCGAGCCGGCGTGGCGGGAGGAAGGACGAGCGATGGCCGCGAACCTGCCCTCGATCTGGCTGCAGGAGCTGACCTGGGAAGAGGTCGGCCAGTATCTCGAGCACGACGACATCATCATCTGGCCGATCGGCGCCACCGAGCAGCACGGCCCCGCCGGCGCGCTGGGCGTGGACAGCTTCGTCGCCAACGCCCTCGCCGAGGACGCCGCCAAGCAGGCCGGCGTCCTCTGCGTGCCGCCGATGTGGTACGGCGACTCGGCGCACCACCTGGCCTTCCCCGGCACGATCTCCCTGCGCACCGAGACGCTGGAGGCGGTCATCCGCGACGTCTGCCACAGCCTGGCCCGGCACGGCTTCCGCAAGCTGCTCCTGATCAACGGCAACAAGAGCGCCAACCTGCCGGCGATGATCGCCTCGGTCAAGAACCTGCGCGAGTTCGAGCTGCCCAACCTGTTCATCGCCGTCATCGACCCGATGAAGATGGCGCGCGGGATCGCCCCGAAGATCAAGGAGAGCCCCGAGCATCACGGCGGCGAGCTGGAGCTGTCGCACGTCTGGTACTACTACCCGGAGATGATCCGCGGCGACCGCCTGACCGACTTCACCCTCGACTTCCAGGCCGTGTTCGGCGAGTTCTCGCACAACGACCTGCTGGCCGGCGGCGGCGATACCTTCGACATCCCCTGGACCAGCGCCGAGCAGCGCGCGTTCGCCCCCACCGGCGCCTTCACGCCGTCGCGCAAGGCGTCGCGGGAGAAGGGGAAGCAGTACCACGAGTACCAGGTGGCCAACATCGTCCGCTTCATCAACTGGCTGCGCACCTACCAGGGGCCGCTCGGGCGCACCGCGGCGCCGGATGCCAGCGCGCGCGCCCGCTAGCGCACGCCTTCCATCAGCTAAAACAACATCGCCGGCCCCCAGGCCTATTCGCGGAGGGGCCGGATTTCAGCGCACGCCCTCCATCAGGCGGAGCAGCGTCGGGCGCAGCAGGGCGATGGCTAGGCTCGTGCCGAGCATGATCGCTCCCAGGATCATGTAGTAGGTCTGGACCGACATCCGGTCGTAGAGGTTCGCGAGCTCGCCCGACAACGCTGCCCCGACGGCGAGGCTGAGCATCCAGACGCCCATGATCTGCGACGCCGACTGCGGCGGCGCGAGGCGGGTGGCGACCGAGAGCCCGATCGGGCTGATCAGCAGCTCGCCCAGCGTCTGGACCACGAACACCGCCACCAGCCAGAGCGGCGACACCAGCACCGTCGCCGGGCCGTTGGTCGGCGCGTACCGTGCGGCGGCCACCATCAGGCCCATAGAAGCAGCCACCAGCAGCAGCGCCATGGCGAACTTGGCCGGCGTCGAGGGCTGGCGCTGGTCCAGGTGGGTCCAGAGCCAGGCCAGCGGCGGGGCGAACAGGAGGATGCAGACCGGGTTGATCGACTGGAACCAGGGCGCCGGAATCGTGAAGCGCTGGAGCACCCGCCGCGTGTCGTCCTCCGCGAACACGTTGAGGGTGGAGCCGGCCTGGGAGACGACGGCGAACCAGGCGGCCGTGGCCAGGAACAGGATGAACAGCGCCATCAGCCGGTGCCGCTCCACCGCCGGACGGTCGGCGCGCAGGAGCACCACGAAGTAGCCCAGCGGCAGCACCACCAGCGCCCAGGATACTACCTGCTCGAGCGCCTCCACCGGCACGCGGAGCACCACCAGGACCAGCGCCAGCGCGACCACCGCCGCGCCGAGGCCGACCGCGGCGCGGCCGAGGTAGCGGCGCTCGACGTCCGGCGCCAGCGGCCGGCGGGCGTGCGCCCCCAGCGGGCCCAGGGCGCGCCAGTCGAGCAGGTAGTGGGCGAGGCCGAGGGTCATGCCGACGCCGGCCGCGGCGAAGCCGGCCTGCCAGCTCACGGCCTGGGCCAGGTAGCCGGTCACGAACGGCGCGAGGAAGGCGCCCAGGTTCACCGACATGTAGTAGATCGAGAAGCCCGAGTCGCGCCGCGGGTCGTCGGCCGCGTAGAGGTCGCCGACCATCGTCGCCGTGTTCGGCTTGAGGAAGCCCGTCCCGACGACGATGATCGCCAGGCCGAGGCCCACGGCGACCAGGCTGCCGTGGGCCATCACGAAGTGGCCGACGGCGATGATTCCGCCGCCGATCAGCACGCTGCGCTTGCTGCCGAGCAGGCGGTCCGCCAGCCAGCCGCCCGGCAGGCTGACGACGTAGATCAGCCCGGTGTACAGCGCGTAGGCGGCGGCGGCCTGGGAGACGGACAGGCCCGCGCCGCCGGCGGAGGGGCCGGCCGTGAAGTAGAGGACGAGGATGGCGGCCATGCCGTAGTAGCTGAACCGCTCCCACATCTCGACGAAGAAGAGCGTGGACAGCGCGCGCGGATGGCCGAAAAAGGAGCGGTCTCGCGCCGCTGCCGTTGCTGCTGCGTCGACCACGATCTCTCCCCGGGGCAGGCACGCTCGTCCTGGGGTGGGGCCGGCCAGACGCTCCATCAAAGAGGCCATGGCCGCCGGCACCCCAGGCTTCCGGAACGAGCGACGCGCGTTTCGCGGGTGCTCGTCGCCCCGCTGGCTAGGCGGGCCGTAGCGGGTCGATCTGCTCGCGAACCGACTCGACGAACAGGTCCTTGGGCACCATCGCGTGCACGCCCTGGTTCACGTCGACTACTTGCGTGATGCGGAAGCTGACCGCGGCGCTGGCCAGCCCGTAGGCGTCGAGCGGCGTCAGCCCCGCGGCGCGCGAGAGGAAGTCGATCGTGTTCTCCAGGCAGGTCTTGAACGCCACGTTCAGGTCGCGGTCGGTGGCCAGCGGGATCCAGTGCGTCGGCGTCTCGGCGAACGGCCAGCGCAGCGGCGCGTTCTTGTGCAGGATCACCTGGATGCGCGCCTCACGCATCGCCGACTCGATCGCCGTCAGGTTGACCTCCCCGTCGCCCTGCGCAATGTGGGAGTCGCCGGTGAAGATGAGGGCGCCCGGCTTCCACACCGGCACGTAGAGCGTCGTGCCCTCGACCTGCTCGCGCAGGTCCACGTTGCCGGCGTAGGGACCGGGTGGCACCGAGCTGACCGGCTCGTCCACCGGCGGCGACACGCCGAGCGTCCCCTGGAACGGACCGAGGGGCACCCGCACGCTCGGGCCCCACTGCGTGGTCATCGAGTCGCGGTCGACGTCGAAGTAGCGCACCTGGCCCTGCGGGAACTCGTCCGGCAGCGCGCCGGTGCCCAGGTCGGCCGGGTTGTTGAAGTTGAAGCCGTAGTCGATCGGGTCCAGGCGCAGGATGCGCAGCTCGAGCACGTCGCCCGGCTCGGCGCCGCGCACCGCGACCGGCCCGATGATCGAGTGGGGCCCGCGGCCGGGGTTGTCGCGCCGGAGCTGGGCAATCTCGTCGATGGACACGCCGGGCCGTACGCGGCCGAGGAAGTGGGTCAGGGTGTTCTGGTAGACGAGCGTGTCGCCGGAGTCGATCGTCGCGATCGGGGCGCGGGTGGGGTCGAAGCGGCCCAGCTCGACCGTCTCGCCGGGAATCGACTCGATCGTGTAGGCGCGGCCCTGCGGGTTGGGCTCGAAGAGGGGCGGCGTGGCGCCGCCGGCGACGTAGAGTGGCCAGGCGCGGTGGGCGTCGGCACCGCCGAGCAGCGGCGAGGCCGCCGTGGTGAAGCCGAGCGCGCCGCCCAGCCGCAGTACGTCGCGGCGCGTCGCCTTGCGGGCGCTGAGGAAGCCGTCGAGGCGCTCCTGGTCTACCTGGTCATGGTGGGTCAGCCGATCGAGATTGACCTGGCGCTCGACCAGGTCGTCGTGCAGGCGCTCCCAGCGCCGGCCGCCACGCGAACAGCCGTCCATCGCGGTCACCTCCCTGCGCCGTCTCGCCGAAGTGGGCGCATTGTAGCAGCGCGCCGCATGGGCGACCAGCCAATCCCCGGCGCGCGGCCGCGGCAGCCAGGCCGTAGATGCCGGCCGCGTAATTTTCAATCAACTCTCAGCCGCCGATCACAAGTTCTCCACAACTCGCCCGTATGCTGGATGGCGGGACTATCCGGCCCTGCGACCCCGGGCTCGTCCCTCCTGTATGTGTCTGTATGGGCCGGCCGCGCGGCCGGCCCATCGCGAGGAGCCGCTCATGCCTCGCTCCCGTCCGGGTTCTGGCCTCGCTGTCTTGGTCCTCCTGCTCCCGGTGATCGCCTCCTGCGCGGTGGCCAACGCTAGCCCGGCCGCCCAGGACAAGCCGACCGGCCAGCGCGAGATCGCCGTTCCCGTGAACACCAAGACCGTCCAGAAGGGAACGATCGCCGCGATTCTGAGCTACTCGGGCGACATCCAGTCGCAGGCGCGCGTGGACATCCTGCCGCGGGCGACCGGCCGCATCGACAAGCTCTACGTCGACGTCGGCGACACCGTGAAGGCCGGCGACGTCGTCGCCGAGCTCGACCGCACCCAGCTCGACGCCCAGGTCGCCCAGGCCCAGGGCGCCCTCGCTAGCGCCCAGGCCCGCCTGGACCTGCTGCGCGCGGGTGCGCGGCCCGAGGACGTGGAGGCCGGACGAGCGGCGCTCGATTCGGCGCAGGCCCAGCTCGACCGCATGCTGCAAGGGGGGCGTCCGGAAGACGTCGCCTCGGCCGAGGCGAACCTGCAGGCGGCGCAGGCTCAGTTGAACCAGTTGCTCGAGGGCTCCACGGACGCGCAGATCTCGTCGGCGCGGGCGGCGGTCGAGTCCAGCGCGGCTAATGTCCGTGCCAGCAACGACCGCCTGCAACAGCTCCTCAGCGGCGGCTCGCCCGAGGACCAGCGCGCGGCGGACGCGGCGATCGACACCGCCCGTGGCAACCTCGACCAGGCCGTGGCGCGGCGGCAGGCCCTGCGCAATCCGGCCGCCGACCAGCTCCAGGCCGCGCGCAGCGACGTGGAGAGCGCACAGGCGACCTTGAACGCCGCGCGGGAGCGGCTGCAGGTGCTGATGAGCGGTGGCTCGATTGCCGACCAGGTCAGCGCGCAGTCGGCGGTCGACAGCGCCCAGGCCGCCGTGGAATCGGCGCAGCAGACTCTGAGCATCCTCACGGAGGGCGGCTCGCCCGCCGACCGTGCCGCGGCCCAGGCCGCCTACCAGACTGCGGAGTCCCAGTGGCGCTCGGCGCGCACGGCGCTGGACGTGCTACGCCACCTGCCGAATCCGGTCAACGTCGAGAACGCGAACATCCAGCTCTCGGCGGCGCAGAACGCCGTGGCGAACGCGCAGCAGAACGTGAACAGCCAGTGCCCATCGGGGTCGGGCTGCGCCGCCGCGCAGACGGCGCTCAGCGCGGCGAACACCCAGCTCGCGCAGGCGCAGCAAGCAGTGATCCAGGCCAACCAGCCGGCGAGCGCGAGCGACCTGGTCGCCGCCCGCTCGGCTGTCGAGACGGCAGGGGCCAACCTCCGCGCCGCCCAGGCCCGCGTCGACCAGCTCAACAACCCGACGCCCTCCGACCTGGCCGCGGCACAGTCGGCCGTCGAGACGGCGCAGTCGAACCTGGAAGCGGCGCTCGCCCGCCAGGAGGTCCTGCGCAATCCGGCCCCCGATGCCGTCGCCTCCGCTCGCAGCGCGGTGGAGAACGCCGAGACGAACCTGCGCGCTGCCCAGGCGCGGTACGACCTGCTGTCGAGCGGCGGCGCGCCCACGGACATCCAGGCGGCCGACGCGGCGATCGCCGCCGCGCAGGGCAACCTGGAGCAGGCCATCGCCCGGCGCGACGCCCTGCGCAACCCCTCCGCGGCAGACATCGCCGACGCCCGCTCGGCCGTGGACACGGCGACCGCCAACCACGCCAGCGCCGAGAGCCAGCTCGCCGACGTGCTGGCCGGCGCCAAGGCCGCCGACCTCCAGGCGGCGATCTCGGCCGTGGACCAGGCCCAGCAGACGCTCACCCTGCGCCGCTATCCCTACACCGCCCAGGACATCCAGCAGCAGCAGGAGGCCGTGAACCAGGCCCAGGCCAACCTGGCGCTGCGCGCCGAGCCGAACCGGCCCGAGGACATCCAGCAGGCCGAGGCGGCCGTCGAGCAGGCCGCAGGCGCCTACGACCTGGCCCGCGCCCAGGCCGACGAAGCGGTGGTCTACGCGCCCTACGACGGCGCCATCGCCGCGCGCCAGCTCTCCGAGGGCGCGCTGGCCAGCCCCACGACGCCGATCTTCACTCTCGTGAGCGCGGGCGTCGAAGTGGAGGTGGCGATCGAGGAGTCGCGGATCGCCCAGGTGCCGCAGGGCCGCCCGGCGACGCTGTCGGTCGTGGCCTACCCGGGCGAGCAGTTCCCGGCCGTGGTCGCCGTGGTCTCGCCGACGGCTGACCCGCGCAGCCGCACCTTCCAGGCCAAAGTCATCCCCTACGATCCCGAGGGCAAGCTGAAGGAGGGGATGTTCGCCCAGGTGCGCATTCGCGGCGACGAGCGCCAGGACGTCGTGCTGATCCCGAACGAGGCGATCGTCCAGCGCGACGGCAAGAGCATCGCGTTCGTGGTGGCGGACGGTAAGGCCCGCCTGCGCGAGCTGCAGCTCGGCCTCTCCGACGGCACGCAGACCGAGGTCATCGCCGGCCTCGAATCTGGCGACCAGCTCGTCGTCGCCGGCCAGGACACCCTCAACGACGGCGACGCCGTCCGCGAAGCGCCCCGCCTCTCCACCGACTAGCCTGCCCGATCGAGCCTCAACTCTCCCCCTACCAGTGCAGGCCGCCAGGATGTCGCTCGGCATGCGTCCTGCGCAGTGCAACAGCGGGCCGGCGATCACGGCGGGTGCTGAGGGGAGGAGCGATGCAGAGTGAGAAGACGGTGCGGGCGCTGCGCGACGAGCTGCGCGAGATGACCGCGCGGCTGGGCGAGACGAGCGACGAGGTTGGCGACGAAGAGGTGCCGAACAGCAGGGCCTTCGAGTACGCCTGCGCCGTCGCCGACGCGCTCGACTGGATCCTCGGCGACGGCACCTGGACGGTGGCCCAGGGCGAGCACGGCCGAACCGAGGTGACCGACACCGACGGCCTGTTCGACGAGCTGCGCGAAGCCTACCAGGAGACCCTCGCCGCGCTGCCCGAAGAGGCGAGCTGACCGACCCGCGCTGCTGATTGCTCCCCAGGGACCCGCCCGCTATACTCGGCCCACCGGCCGGGACGGCGGCCGGGCCAGCCAGGGGAGGCCGATGGATGATGGAAGTGCGCGCGGCAACGGTGCAGATCTGGGTCAGCCGTGACCCCGAGCAGAACCTGGCCAAGTGCCTCGACCGGCTGGACACGGCCTGCCGCGCTGGCGCCCAGCTCGTCCTGCTGCCCGAGTTCTGCAACTACTCCGGCCCGTTCGAGGACCAGGAGCACGCCTGGGAGCTGGCCAGCCCGCTCGACGGGCCGTTCGTGCGCGCCATCGCCGCGAAGGCGCGCGAGCACGGTGCCCACATCGCCTTCAACCTGATGACCCGCGACGAGCGCCCAACCGTCTACGACACGACGGTGCTCGTCGGCCCCGACGGCGCCACCATCGGCACCTACGAGAAGCAGGTGCTGTTCGGCCACGAGACGGACCACATCACCGTCGGCCGCGGCGGCTGCGCGGTGTTCGACACGGCCGTGGGGCGGCTGGGCCTGTACATCTGCATGGACGGGCTGATCCCCGAGACGACGCGCTGCCTGGCCGTGCAGGGCGCGCAGGTGCTGCTGAACCCGTTGCACTCCGGCGGGCCGGACGAGTCCCACCTCCACGTCCCCGCGCGGGCGGCCGAGAACCACGTCTGGATCGTCAGCAGCAACAACGTGGGCCCGATGGCCGAGGGCCACGCCGCGCGCTACGCCGGCGGCAGCGCGATCGTCAGCCCGGACGGCGACGTGCTCGCCCGCGCCAGCGAGGTCGACGAGGACATCGTCTACGCCACGATCCGCCCCGACGAGGCCGACGACAAGCGCCTGCCCGGCGGCGCGGACCTGCTGCGCGACCGGCGGCCCGCGACCTACGGCCTGCTGGCGGCCAGCCCGCTGCCCGAGTCCGGCGCCGGGGCGGAGCCACCGGCGCGCACCCAGGCCGCGGCGATCCAGGTGGGCCCGGCCGGCGACGCGCCCGCGGCCGTCGTCGAGCGCGCCGCCGCCCTCTGCCGCGCCGCGGCGGCCAGCGAGGCGCGGCTGCTGGTGCTGCCGGAGCTGTTCCCCTTCCGGCCGGACGAGGTCGCCGGCGACCCCGCCGCCGCGGCGCGGCTGTCGGCCGACGCGCTGGCGCGGTTCGAGGCGCTCGCTCGCGCCGAGGGCCTGCACCTGGCGCTGAGCCTGGTGGAGGCCGCCGACGGCGCCTACCACAGCACCGCCTACCTCGTCGGACCCGGCGGGGTGGTCGGGCGCTACCGCCAGACGCACCTCTGGAGCGCCGAGCGGGCCTGGGCCACGCCCGGCGACGACTACCCCGTGTTCGCCACGCCGCACGGCCGCGTCGGCTTGATGGTCGGCTACGACGGGCTGTTTCCCGAGGTCGCGCGCATCCTCGCACTAAGCGGCGCCGAGATCATTGCCTACCCTACCACCTGGCGCGTTCCCTGGGAGCCGCGGCTCACCGCCGTCGAGCGCGCAGCGGAGAACCACGTGAACCTGGTGGCGGCGGCGCGACCCGACTCGGCGGTGCCGCGCGGCAGCCTGGTCGTGCCGGTGGACCGCTACCCGACGCAGCCCCACTGGTGGGTGCGCAGCCCGCAGCCGAGCGAGCTATCGCCCGGCGACGACCGCTTCCTCATCGCGGGCCTCTGCGCCAGCAACGCCCGCGACAAGACGATCTTCTACAACACCAACCTGGTCGCCCACCGCCGCCCGGCCTTCTACCGTGCGCTGGCCGAGGCGCCGCGGGAGCCAGCCGCGAGCGGGCGGGCCGGCTGATCGGAGTCCCGTGCTCTGAATCGGTGCGCTTCGAGCAGGCGCGCGGCAACCCCGGCCCCGGACCGCTAACGGGCCGGCGTATCCGGTAATAGCACCGCCTGGGCCGGGTAGTGGCGTTCGGCGAGGGCATCATGGACGCTCGCTCGCGGTCGCATCCCCTGGGCTCCTGGACGCTCGCCTTGCTGGCCATCGTCGTCGGCGTCGCGGTGGTGATCGCCTGCAGCGCGGCGCCAGGGCCGCCCGCCGCCCCGGAAGCCGGCGGGGCGCCGCGGCCAGCGGCCGCTCCCGGCGCCGCCCAGGCCGCGGCGCCGGCCGCCCCGCCGCCCGCCGCGTCGCCGACTCCCATCGCGATCAAAGTCGGCTACAGCGAGCTGACGGCGGCGCAGACGCCGAACTGGGTGGCCGAGGACGCCGGCATCTACAAGCAGTACGGGCTCGACGTCGAGCTACTCTACGTCCAGAGCTCCCAGACCGTGGCCGCGATCCTGGCCGGGGACCTGCAGATCGCGCTCGGCGGCGGAGCGGCGGCGATGAACTCGCGGTTGAACGGCAGCGACATGGTCATCTTCATGGCGCTCACGAACTACTATCCGTACGAGTTCTTCGTCAGCCGCGACATTTCGGGCCCGGCCGACCTGCGCGGCAAGCCGATCGGCATCAGCCGCTTCGGGTCGTCGTCCGACGTGGCGACACGGCTCGCGCTGCGCCTGGTCGGCCTCGATCCCGACCAGGACGTCACGCTGATCCAGACCGGCTCGCTCGCGGAGCGCATGGCGGCGATGGAGACCGGCCAACTGGCCGGTGCGCTGGCGTCGCCGCCGTACAACACCCGGTTGCGGCGGGCCGGACTGAAGGCCATCCTCGACCTGTCGAAGACCGGCGAGCCGGCCCTGAACAACGTGGGGTTCGCGGAAGAGGGCTGGCTGAAGGAGAACTCGGTCGCGGCGCAGGCGTTCGTCAACGCCGTGACCGAGGGCATCCACTACGCCAAGGCGAACCGCGACTACGCCGAGAGCGTGATGGCCCGCTACCTGAAGCTGGACGACCCACAGGCCGTCTCCGACTCCTACGACTTCTATCTCGGCGACAACCTGACCCGCCTGCCCGACCTGAGCATCGAGGCGGGCCGCGAGTACCTGGAGAGTCGCGCCGAGCGCGACCCCCGCGCCGCGGCAGCGAACGTCGCCGACTTCTTCGACACCAGCTTTCTCGACCGCACCAAGGCCAGCGGGCTAATCGAGCGCCTCTGGGGCCAGAATTAGCCCTCCCTTACCGGTAAGGTGCATGGTGGTTGCCGCGGCAACCACCATGCACCTTACGTGTCCCGGAATACTAGCGCTGGGCCGCGGCCAGATCGTGCTGGGCCTGGCCCGTGTCCAGGGTGGCCTG
>Ga0209810_1006072_pt1 | contig 10638 bp, 7 predicted proteins | sample Coa_R1_7_FD_187159 | JGI IMG/M metagenome (GOLD analysis project Ga0209810, IMG submission 187159) | Surface soil microbial communities from Centralia Pennsylvania, which are recovering from an underground coalmine fire - Coalmine... | ecosystem: Environmental > Terrestrial > Soil > Unclassified ...
GACTACGAGCACCTCCGTGAGGTTTTGCTTCGCATCGACGAAGACAGCGACGCCATCTGCGCCTTCACTGGGCAGCGGTAGAGCGAGCAGGTCGAGGGCGCGCTGTACGTCGAGCGGTGTCTGGGCGATCCAGTTTCCGTCTTTCCCTTTTCGATCCCATGTTGAGAGGGAGAACTCGGGCACCGAATTGGGTGGATCGCCCCAATCGCCGAGGGCGGCATCGATGTCGCCGGCGAGGGCAATCCTGTTCCAGCGTGGTTCGCGCCAGGCGGCGGCAGCCAGGCTCAACGCGATCCTGCCGCGTGGCAGCAGCGCCGCCCCCAGCCGTCCCGATGCCGCTTTGGCATCAAGTAGTGAACGCAACTGGCGGTGCAACCATACCAACTCGGCCGCGCCCTCCGGTTCACCGTTGGCCAATTTCAACTCGGCACTTTGCAGGACCAGAGATGCCAAGCGCGTCCACTCAATCGGATAATTGCGTTCACAGCGGCTGGCGTCGATCTTCGCAAGCAGATCCTTATTGGTCGGATCGGCAAGTTTGCGAGCGGCCTCTAGATCGCCGAAACGCGCCAGATGCAGCGCAACAGCGGCGTCCTTTTGCCCTTCCTTTAGATAGGGCGGCAGTGAGAAGCCGGCAGCAGGCGCATACTTGGCTTCGACGAATCCAACCGCGACCGCCGGCGGATGCAGCTGCGGCAACAGCTGCACCGATTCGACGTTATTCCGCGCCGTCTCGCGCTGCTTGGCGACCGTTTCTTTCCATTCTTCGACCAGCTTGGCCTGCTCCGCGCGTGAAAGATAGAGCCAATCGGCCAGCGCAATATCGATCTTGTCGCGTAGGCGAATCGGGGTGTCTTCGGGCGTCCCGTCTGTCGTCGCCACCTGCGTGCTACAACCGCTCAGAGCAAATGCCAATACAACCAGGTATTTGGTAAACCAGCGTGTCCTCATAGTGGGAGCCTCTCTTCAAGGATCAACCTGCCGATGCCGGTGCCTGTTATTTCCCACCGTAACTGTAGGTCATAAACTGGCGTGAAGAGGCTTTGCTGCTGACAAATTCCCAAACGAGAGGACTCGCCATCTCATTTCTACTTGGGTGATGGACACCCTTCGATTACACTCAAGAGGAGAAGAGATGTCAGGGGGACGCCATGTTTAGCCTATACGATACAGGGACGAAACTGTGCGATGGCCTGACCCGGCGCGAGTGGCTGCGAGTCGGCGGTCTCGGGGCGCTGGGATTGTCGCTGCCGTCGTTGCTGCAAGGACGGGAGGAGGGGCGAGCGTGGAGTGTCGCCCCCCCGGTGTGTGTTGCGAGTTCCTTCGGCAAAGCCAAGTCGTGCATTCTTCTCTTCTATCTGGGTGGTCCACCTCAACACGAAACATGGGATCCCAAGGATGACGCTCCCGTTGAAGTGCGCGGCGAACTGCGCTCCATCGCAAGTAATGTTCCCGGTATTCGTGTCGGCGAATTAATGCCGCGAACGGCGAAGCTGCTGGATCGCATCTGTGTCCTGCGGGCCATGTCCACCGATGATAACGCACATTCGTCGAGCGGCTACTGGATGCTGACGGGCGTGCCGCATCAACCGATGAATAGCGAGAACGCCAAGCCCGGCGCTCCCAATGATTGGCCTTGCACTGCCGCCATCGTCCATCAGTTGCGACGCGGCAAGAATGGCCTGCCGCCGGCAATCGTGCTGCCGGAGCCGATCTGGAACACCGGCATGCTCTATTGGCCGGGACAGGATGGCGGCTTCCTTGGCCGCACCGCCGACCCCTGGCTTATCCGCTGCGATCCCTCGTCGCCGGATTTTCAGATCCCCGGACTCAGCCTCTCTGCGGAGTTGCCGGCTCCGCGGCTGAGTTCTCGGCTATCACTCTTGGAGCAGGTCAACCGCGGATTGGATGGAGTGGACCGTAGCGAGGCGGTGGCGCGTTTCGATCAGCGCAGCCAACAAGCGTTCGATTTGCTCCGCGCCGGCAAGGCGCGGCGAGCCTTTGATCTTGATCTTGAACCGGCACCGCTGCGCGATCGGTATGGCCGCAATCGCTGGGGCCAGAGCGTATTGCTGGCTCGACGGCTCGTCGAGGCCGGGGTGTCTTTGGTGCAAGTCAACTGGATGCGCATGCCCGGCGATACCGATGACAGCCCTGCCTGGGACACACACAACAAAAATGCCCAACGTCTCAAAAACAACCTTATGCCGCCGATGGACCTCGCCTATTCGGCGTTGCTTGAGGATCTGGACACACGCGGTCTGTTGGACGAGACGCTAGTTGTGTGGATGGGCGAGTTTGGCCGTTCGCCGAAGATCAACGGCGGCGGCGGCCGCGATCACTGGGGCCGCGTCTTCTCTGTTGCCTTGGCCGGAGGCGGCATTCGCGGCGGACAGGTCATCGGCTCCTCGGACAAAATTGGCGCTCTGCCGCGCGATGGCCGCCTACAACCACAAGACCTGACGGCGACGATTTTCCATCTCCTGGGCCATTCTCCCAATACCGAAATGCGGGATACACTTGGCCGACCGCTCGTCATCAGCCGCGGCGAAGTCATCCGCCAAGCGGTGTAGGCAACCACCGTATTTTGCCGCGATAAGGCGTCTCCATGCGTATAATCCGGTAAAGCCAACCTCGCGAAACCTTAAGGGCAGAAGCCATGGCGCGAGCAAAAAACAGCAGCAATGGCCGACTGGAAGAAGCGATGACTGCATTATCGCAGGCTCAGGCCAATTTGGTGCAGGCTCAGTCCAATTTAGTGCAGACACAAGCGGCCTTTGTTCAAAACCAAGCGGGGTTTCAGGCACAAATTGCAGAATCTACTCGCCAGATTGCCGAAACCAATCGCTACATTGCCGAAATCCAGCGCCAGATAGCCGAAACAGATCGAATCAACTCCGAACGCTTCAAACGCATCGAGGCCATACTCTTGGACCACAGCCGGATCCTTGCGGAACATACGCGGATTCTGCAAGCACTGCCGGAGGCAGTGCGCGAGAAAATCGGCTTCAAAGCTCCCTCGCCGTCTGCATAAGAGGACGATTCTTCAATCGAGACAAGTTACCCTGGGAGGTTCCCGCTGCCCCCGCTAAGATAGCACGGCGATTCCTGCGCAACCGTCGATGGCTTTACAGGTGCCTCTGATGTCCTCCCCGCAACCTCGACGCGAGAATACTTCTCGGTCAACGCCGCGCTTGACCAAAGCGGAACGCAAACGCCAGCTGTTGGCCCATGCCAAGACTCTCTTCGTCACACAAGGTTATCAGGCGACTACTACCGAAAAGATCGCGCAGGCTGCCGGCGTCAGCGAGCCGGTCCTCTATCGCCATTTCGCGAACAAGAAGGCACTCTTTCTTGAAGTCCTCGAAGAAATTCGTGCCGCGACTCTCCAGCGTTGGAACGCGGAAACGTCCAGCCTGACCGATCCGCTCGCCAAACTCCACGCCATCGCCGATATGTACCTAGGGTCAACACGCGAACATGCGGTCGAATATCGCATCATGCACCGGACTTTGGTCGAAAGCGACGATGAAGAAATTGTTTCCTTGCTGCGTTCGTTCTACCTTGAGAGTGAGGCCCTGTTGGCCAAGATCATCGCCGAGGGCCAACAAGCCGGCGTCTTCCGGCGTTCGCTCGATCCGCGCGTCGGCGCGTGGGAGATGATCCGAGCTGCCTTGGCCTACACCCTGACTCTGCCGCTGGGCATCCCCCTATTCGCCGAGGAGAACTACATCCCGCAGGCTATCGATTGCCTTTTGCACTGCCTTTTGAAGACGGATGTATGAATACCGAGTTCAACAGAAAAAGGTCACCGGCGAGCAGGACGTGTTAACGCTCCGGTGACGGTTTACCGGGGCGCTAAGACGCCCCGCTCGCCAAATCGCCGTGGCGGCGCCAAAACAAAAGTCCCCAATACTACCAGAGCGAACACGACGTGCAGAGTGTCTATGACCCACGGCGGCCAACTCACAAAGATAAGATTGTGCAAGAGCCTGCCGACGAACGATTCTCCACTCACCTTCTGACCTGCCAATTCGCGGAAGCGACTTTCCGAGTTCGTAAGCGGGCACTCAATACTCAGAATAGCTTCTACACCAACGATGGCGATCATGATGAGGTGCGTCCAGCGGAACCACGGATTGCGCACCCATTGCCAGCGCAATGCCAGCCCCAACCAGATCAACAGCTGTCCCACGACAATGTAAGTCACGTAAGCAACGTGGACGCCTACGATCACGTCCGCAAGGAGGCCGTACCCCATTAGTCCTCTCCTCGGGGCGAAGTGGGTTCCGCTTCTTCTCTCCCTAGTTATTTGGATGCTGGTACGATTGGTTTATTCCCTGGAAGCGGAGTCGGGTGAGGGAATTTCGTGCCGGTTGAAACGCTTTTGCCTTGAAGAAGAGACGTTTAAGCTTTATCCTAAATGTCAAGATCTGTTCAGACGCCTTGCGTATATGCCGGACAAGTCTTGCCGGTCATGAACGATTTTTTCCATAGCATCGTGAGGGAATAGGTGGAGAGGACCGCTCCATCTTCCCGAGGTATCCAATCTGGAGTGCTGATACATGGCCAAGTCACGGGGCGACTTCACGGACATTCTGGTTCGCCGGCAGATCCTCAGCCCGGATCAGCTTGAGGAAGCTAAAGCGCTCCAGCAGTCCAGTGGCGTCAAAATGCAGGACGCCCTAATCAAGCTCGAATACGCCACGATGGAACAGATCATGACGGCCGTCGCCGAGTTCCACGGGCTGCAATTCATCGATCTCACCGAAGTCACCATCCCCGCCGCCGTCGTCGAGCTGGTGCCTGAATCCGTGGCACGTGAAAACGTCGTCCTCCCCCTTTCGCAGGACAATGGGGCGCTCAAGATCATCATGAGCGATCCCAGCGACTTCGACACGGTACAGAAACTTCAGTTCATTCTGAACAAAGATATACAGCCGGTGCTCGCTCCGCGCGAGCAGATCATTGAGGCGATCAACCGCCATTATGGCCAGACCGAAACCGAATCGGTGGACTCGATGCTCGCCGAGTTCACCGACACGGCCATCGACTTCACGGAAACCGAGGCGACCAGCTCTGGTACTTCCTTTGAGGAAAGCGACGCGCCGGTAGTCAAGCTCTGCAATCTCATTATTCAGGAAGCGGTCAGCCTGCGCGCCAGCGATATCCACATCGAGCCGTTCGCCGATCGCGTGCGCATTCGTTATCGCATTGATGGTGTGTTGGTCGAGCGCGACAGTCCGCCGCGCCGTCTGCTCGCGCCGATGCTGTCGCGCCTCAAGATCATGGGAAGCATCGACATCGCTGAAAAGCGCCGTCCGCAGGACGGGCGCATCAAGATGAGTATCGGCGGCAAACATTACGACTTGCGCGTCAGCTTGCTGCCGACCAACATGGGCCAGAGCTGCGTCATGCGCATCCTGGACCGCGGTAGTATACAAGTGAGCATCAAGGATCTCGGTTTTGCGGAAGACGATTTCCGACGCTTCCAGACCATCATTAAACGACCGAACGGTATCTTCCTGGTGACAGGGCCAACGGGTTCCGGTAAGACCACCACCCTGTATGCTGCTCTGAATGAGTTGAATCGACCAGACCGTAAGATCATCACCGCGGAAGATCCTGTCGAGTACTACCTCCCCGGTGTCAATCAGGTGGAGGTCAAACATCAGATCGGCCTCGACTTCGCGCGCATCATTCGTGCGATGTTGCGTCAAGCTCCCAACATCATCCTCGTCGGTGAGATTCGTGACCGTGAAACAGCGGAGATCGCGGTCCAAGCTTCTTTGACCGGACACTTAGTATTCAGTACACTTCATACGAACGATGCGCCCAGTGCTATTACACGTCTGGTTGATATTGGTGTCCAACCGTTCCTGGTTGCTTCCTCTGTTATCGCCATTATGGCTCAGAGATTGGTCCGTGTTGTGTGCCCCAAATGCAAAGCACCCGACCAGCCTTCCAACGCGGAACTCAAGGCATCTGGCTTGACACCCGAACAGATCAAGAATGCCACCTTTATGCGCGGACGGGGCTGCGCGCACTGTAACCACACCGGCTACCGCGGCCGAAAAGGTATCTTTGAAATGATGCGAATGAACTCGCTCATCCGTGAGATGACCTTCAAACGCGAGCCGACCCAGACGATACGCCGGCAAGCGCGTCTACATGGAATGCGGACGTTGCTGGAAGATGGGTTAAATAAAGCAGTTACGGGATTAACCACGCTGGAGGAAGTGCTGTCTACCTGCCATCACGAATCAGCTTTGGATTGATTTGTGGATACCAGCCTGGAGAGGGAGCTCCGTTCTGTTTCTCCGTGGAACGCACGGCGAGCAGTCGGCAATGCCTAGCTCAGTCTAGCAAGCAAAGATTGGGAAAAGATCTTCACAAAGCGACGCTGCCCGTCTTTCGTCGCACGCCAACAATGCAAGCCGCGAAACGGTTTTATAGCAGAGGCCATGATGAGCAGAGCGCCCGATAACAGTGACATTGGCAAGGGGAAGTTGGAAAGATTTTTCGTCCGGTTGAATTGATCCTTCACCTTTGGCATGGGATAATGGTTGTGAGGAGACCCAGTCTGCTCTGCTCACGTCTCGAGCAGTTGTTCCTCAATGGCCGCACGCCCAACGCCTGAGGTTGTGAAGGCCCATCCAGGAAGAGATGGGTGCTTTCGTTCCGCGCCTGCATCGGGGTCGGCGTGCCGTTTCGCTGCACGCTGCGCGAGCGTGGGGTAACTGAGAGTCTTCTTGAATGCGCAAGGAGAAGAAGTGGGTGCCTCCACTCCGTTGATTGACAAACTGTTGGCCACGGTGATCCAGCTCAAGGCGAGCGATCTGCACATCACTGTGGGCCAACCGCCGGTCATCCGGCATCATGGCCGCATGCGCCGTCTGGACACGAAGTCGCTGGACAACGATGATTGCACGTCCTTGATGAAGGCCATCACGCCGGACCGCTGCCAGCAGGAGCTGCAAGAGAAAGGCGGGGCCGACTTCGCCATTGAGTTCACCGATGGTGTTCGCTTCCGCGTTGCCGTCTTCAAACAGCGCGGCAACATCGGATTGGTTCTTCGGCGTATTCCCAATCAGTTCTTGTCATTTGAACAGATTGGCATGCCGGACGCCATCAAGCGGCTCATTACACGACCGCGCGGCCTGCTGTTGGTGACCGGTCCGACCGGCTCCGGCAAAACGACCAGTCTTGCCAGTATGATGAATTTCATCAACGAAAACTACGATCGCCACATGATCACGCTGGAAGACCCGATCGAGTATTTCCACCACCACAAGAAATGTACGGTCAATCAGCGCGAGATCGGCGTCGATGTGCCGGACTTCAAGGAAGGCATTCGCCGGGCGCTGCGTATGGATCCCGACATCATTCTCGTCGGCGAAATGCGCGATCTGGCCACCATTCACGCCGCCATCGAAGCGGCGGAAACAGGCCACGTCGTTTTCGGCACTTTGCATACCAGCGGCGCGTCCAGCACCATCAACCGTATCATCGACGTTTTCCCCAAGGAGCAGCAGGATCAGATCCGCACGCAGCTTTCGACGGCTTTGATCGGCGTGCTGTCGCAAGCTATCCTTCCGCGGAAGCCGGAAGGACTGGTAGCGGCCTTCGAGATGATGGTGGTGACGCCGGCTATTCAGAACCTCATCCGCGAGAACAAGACGTATCGTATCGATTCGAGCATCCAGACCGGTCGAAAACACGGCATGTTCCTGCTCGATGAGAACCTGTTCCGGCTGTGGAAGGAAGGGCTGTGCGAGAAAGAAGAAGTGTTGATGCGCTCGTCCAAGCCCGCCGAGCTTGCCGCCAAGATCGCCTTGGCCGAACGCGGTGAGCTTGAAGAGGATGAGGAAGAATATGACGAGGACGAGGACGATTACGACGATGACGACGATGACGATGATGATCGTCCCCGGGGCCGAAACACCGGGATTCGTCGCCGTTAATGGGATTTAGCGACGCTTCGCCGAAGCGTTGCGTGGCATGACGCTTCGGCGAAGCGTCGCTAAACCAGTTGATTTTTGCTCAGGAGTATCCTGAATGGCGGATTCACTACCTCCCAAGAAACCTGTTCCCCCCGGCGCGCAAGCCAATAAGCCGGTCGCAGGATCGAAACCAGCGGCCGGTAAGCCGCCGTCCGTTCCCAGCAAGCCGAGTATTAAGCCGGGCGCCAAGCCGCAAGCGACTGGTGGAAAAGACGGCAACGGCAAACCCGCCGCCAAGCCCGCTCCTGCAAAGAAGAGCACTGGCAAAAGCACTTCGGGCGGCAGGCGTCGCATCGGCCAAGTCTTCATCGATTTGGGTTTCATCGATGAGGATCAGTTGTGGGAGGTTCTGGAGGAAGCGAAAAACACCGCCCAGCCGGTCGGCCAAGTCGCCGTGGCGCGCGGCCTGATTAACGAAGACCAACTCTTGCAAGCCCTGGGCGAACAACACGGCCTCAAGGTCGTCAATCTAGGGGAAGTCAAGCCGCAGCCCGAAGCGCTGCAACTGGTCCCGGAGACGATGGCCAACGTCTACAAGGTCGTGCCGCTCTCCTTCAAGGACAAGGTGCTGACCATCGCCGTCGGCGATCCCAACAACCTCGCTGCTCTAGATGACCTGCGCAACCTGCTCAACATCACCGAAGTACAGGCGCAGCTGGCCATGCCCCAAGCCATCACCGATGCCCTGAGCAAGGTCTACGCCGGCAAGGAAGAGAGCATCATCGATATCATCCAGGAGATCGAGAACAATCCTGAACTGGGCAAGCGTCGCGCCGAAACCAGCATCGATCTGGAAGACATGCTGGAAATGGCCAACGAAGCGCCTGTCCGCAAGCTCATCAACATGGTGTTCCTGCTGGCCATTAAGGACCACGCCAGCGACATCCATTTCGAGCCGTTCGAGGACGAATACAAGATGCGTTATCGCTGCGACGGCGTGCTCTACGAAATGGTGCCGCCGCCGCGCCACCTGGCCGCCGCCATCTCCAGCCGTATCAAGGTCATGTCCAACCTCGACATCGCCGAGCGCCGGCTGCCCCAGGACGGACGCATCGAATTGAACGTGGGCGGCAACCCCGTCGATATGCGCGTCAGCGTCTTGCCGACCATGTTCGGCGAAAGCGTGGTCATCCGTGTGCTTGACCGCACGGTGGTATCGCTGGATCTCAACAAGATCGGTATGCCGCCGGAATTGCTGGCTGAGTTCCGCCAGGTCATCGCTAAGCCCAACGGCATCATTCTCGTCACCGGCCCCACCGGCGCCGGCAAGACCACGACGCTCTACTCGGCCCTCAACGAGCTGAACGTCATCAGCGAAAAGATCATCACTACCGAAGATCCCGTCGAGTACGACATCGACGGCATCATCCAGTGCCAGATCAACCACGATATCGGCCTGACGTTCGCCAGCGCTCTCCGCAGCATCTTGCGCCAAGATCCCGATAAAATCCTCGTCGGCGAAATCCGCGACCTGGAAACGGCGCAAATCGCCGTGCAGGCGTCGCTGACCGGCCACATCGTCTTCAGCACGCTGCACACCAACGATGCCCCTAGCGCCATCACCCGACTACGCGACATGGGCCTGGAGCCCTACCTCATCACGGCCACGGTCGAGGCTATCTTGGCTCAACGGTTGGTCCGCAAAATCTGCGAAGATTGCCGCACCGAATTCGAGCCGTCTGCGGAAATGCTCATGGAACTGGGCCTGCGTCCAGAAGACGTCAAAGGCAAGAAGTTCTACTATGGCCGCGGCTGCGACCGCTGTAACAACACCGGGCACAAGGGCCGCACCGGCCTCTACGAGTTGGTCATCATCAACGACGACCTCCGCGACATGATTTCCAACGGCGCTTCGACCGACGAGCTGCGTCAAGCTTGTATTCGCCACGGTATGGTCGGACTCCGCGAGTCCGGTCTGCGTGCGATCTACAACGGCGTCACCACGATTGAGGAAGTGGTCCGCGAGACCGTTTTGGACAACGATTGATGAAACTTGGCGAGCGGGGCCGCGTTAGCGCCCCGAGAAGAGCGCACACTCGGGGCGCTAACGCGGCCCCGCTCGCCAAATGGAGACACCCATGCCGACCTACAAGTACGAGGCGATGGACACCAGCGGCGGAGAAGTCAAGGACTCCGTCGAGGCCATGAGCGAGGAAGAAGCCCAGCAAAAAATCCGCCAGATGGGCTACTTCGTGACCAAGATCACCGAAGTGGCCGGCACTACCAAGAAGGGCAAGAAAAAGACCGGCAAACGCCGCAAGAGCAAAACCTTCACCATCGGCGGCGTCTCCGGCAAGGCCCTGTGTACCTTCACGCGCCAGTTCTCCACGCTGCAAGACGCCGGCCTGCCGGTGCTGCGCAGCCTCCGCATCCTCGAAAATCAAATGAAGCCCGGTGTCCTCAAAAACGCCCTGATGGATGTCGTCGATGACGTCGAGTCCGGCAGCACGCTTTCCGAAGCGTTCGCCAAGCATCCCAAGTGCTTCGACCGTCTCTACGTCAACATGGTCAAGGCCGGCGAGGCCGGCGGCGCGCTGGAAGTCATTCTCAAACGTCTGGCCGACTTCAAAGAAAAGTCCCAAAGCCTCAAACGCAAAATCACCGGCGCCATGGTCTATCCCGTGGTCGTCATCCT
>Ga0209810_1006074_pt1 | contig 10637 bp, 11 predicted proteins | sample Coa_R1_7_FD_187159 | JGI IMG/M metagenome (GOLD analysis project Ga0209810, IMG submission 187159) | Surface soil microbial communities from Centralia Pennsylvania, which are recovering from an underground coalmine fire - Coalmine... | ecosystem: Environmental > Terrestrial > Soil > Unclassified...
TGCCGCTCAGCATGACACGTTCGGGCACGATTTTCATAGCATACGATTCAGGCATGGAACTCGGAAAGTTTCCTGGTTTTTTTCCTGTGTGGCGCGCCGTGATAGAGGAAACGGATACGCTGGCGCAGGTAGACCCAGAGAGAGGCGACAATGGGACAGAGGAAGACGGGAGCTACCACCGCGATGAGCAATGGAGGACTCATTGGCACCTGGAACAGGGAGAGGCCGAGCAACTGCACCACGAGCAAAAACACCAGTAGCGCCCCCACGACTGTTATCAGCCGCAGCAGCCAGCGTGCCTGCAAGCGCGTCTGAATTGCCAGGTAACGCTGTCGAGCCTGCTGGCGGATACTCTGTTGCTGAGCGATCAGGTTCTGTCGTTCCTCCAGAAGCTGCTGGCGTTCACGTTGCAGTTCTTCCTCCAGCCGTGCCGCTTTGCGTTGCGCCTCGCGCATGAGATAGAGCGTATGGGCAACGTGTTCGTTTTCCAGTTGTTGCGCATGCGTTGCCAGCGCCTGCACGACATCCTGAAGCAAGGGGTGTGTCTCGCCGCCAGTCGGGGACAGGGTAATGGTGCGGGCCGCTTCTGTGACCATCCTGTGAGCCTCCTCCTCGACGGACGCCAGGAAATTGTAATAGAGATCCTGATAGCGGCTTTCCAGAGCATGGTATTCTTTTTGCAGGCGATTGCGCTCCTCCATCAAATCGGCGAGATGGCTCTGATACTGCTGAATCTCCTGTTGATAGCCCCGGTGAATGGTCTCAATCTCAGTGGAGACGGCTGTGTCCCCGCCGGTATCCGCTACGGGAGCTATGGAAGGATTAACCTGAGCGCGTAGTATTTCCACTTCACGCCGCAACTGCTGGTTCTCTTCGCGCAGGAGCGCGAGTTGCCGCCAGAGATTTCGACCACTGCCGGAGGCGGGGAGCGGGCTATCGGGCAGGGGGGTCAGGGGCTGTTTCTGCTGTAAGATGTGTTGTCGCCGCACACGAGCCTCTTTATAAGAATCATGTGGGCGAGTCATACCCTCGATAACGCCGGTATCTCGTTCAAGCACACCGGTGTCTGGTTCAAGTATATTCGCATCTTCTTCAAAAACGTCTGGCGTCTGTCGCGTGTCATCTGGTGGCTGCATAGCTCGCTCCTTTTATCTGTGCCTGCCTGGACTCCAAAACGCAATCTGCCCACAAACCTGCATCTACGACATAGCGTATGTTAACTCTCCCATTACCAATCATACTGAGAACTGAGAGACTTTTCAAGTCCTTTTTACAGCAATCTGGTTCTCAAACTACTCATAATCAGAAAAAAAGTGGTAATGTGCGTTTGTCTCTCCCTACATATCCCCTCAGACGCCCATGCTCAGGCATCGGGTGAAGCGAGCTTCAGATGGCGCGCGGCGAAGGAGCGTAGCAGGGAAACGTAGTGCTGCGGGTCGCGGCTATATGCTTCACAGTGGCCCGCCTGCGGCACAAAGTAGGTTTCCAGCGGCGTGCCGCTGGCCTGCGCTGCCCTGGCAAGTGTATAGGCATGCTGGATGGGGATTGTCTGATCGTCCTCACCATGAATCAGCAGGATGGGAACCTGGCGCAGGTTTCTCTGCTTCTCGTTCCGTCGTTTGATGTTCAGGTCTGGCCGGGCAAAGAGAGAATGGCCGAAGCGAATACGGAAATCGAGCGAGCTGGCAACGACAACGGCCCAGGCGAGGGCGGGGAAAAGATGGCGCGCCTGGCGCAGCGTGGGCCTCCAGCCTTTGCTCTCGTGGGTGAGGCGATAGTGGACAAAGCGGCGCAGGATATCATCCAGCCGCGCGTAGGGGCTATCGGCGATGATGGCGGCCACGTCCCGGTGGGGCGGCGTGAGCAGGGCAATCGAAGCGCCCATCGAAAACCCCTGAATGATGATTTTCCCCGCCAGCGTCTCCGGCTGGCGCGTTGCGGTGGCGATGGCCGCTTCCAGATCGCGCACTTCTGCCACGCCGCCGCTGGTAATCACGCTTTCGCTTTCCCCATGCCCGCGAAAATCGAAGAGCAGGATATTGTAGCCATACTCGTATTCCAGCGCCGCAATGGGCCGCAGCGTCAAGCGAGAGATGCGATAGCCGTGACAGAGAATAACGGTAGGAGCCGGTTCAGGCTGCGCCCAGAACTCGCCCCGCAGACAGGTACCATCGCTGGCCTGAAATGTCAGGGAACGCTGGACGGCCAGAGGCGGTTCAGCAGCGCAGTGAGGTAAATCCAGCGCAAATTGCTTTTCATCTATCTCTCCATGAGGATGAGAGAGTTCGTCAACAAAATGGTGCGCCAGAATAGCCAGCCCGCTGCTCATCGCCAGGCCCAGCAGCCCGCTACTCGTGGTAAGTCCAATAATCCAGCGGTGACTCCCTGCCATGACAGGCTCCTTTCACGAGCAATCCCACAGGCGCACCACTATGTGCGCCTGCGAATACATTGAGAACGGAAAATCGTTCTCCTTATGTCAATCATGGCCGAGAAATGCTCTGCTGTCAATGGACTGTTTCACAGTCTGGCGGTGAACCACCGAACCGATCAGGGAGTGGGAGTGGCTGTGGGTGTCCGTTTCGGTCTTGGCGTTCCCGTCGGCGTCGCCGTTGCCGTTCCAGCGGGCGTCCCTGTCGCTGTGGTCGTGGGCGAAGGACCCTTTGTCGCCGTCGGCGAAACAATCACCAGTGTGAAATAGGCCGCCTGGTTCTGATTCACCGTGCAACTGTGACCATCAGGGCTGGTAAATGTGACCGTAACCAGCACTACCTTGTTGATCGCGTCGGCTTTGCTGGAAATGGCAACCGGGAAAACGGCCAGGCCATCGGATGTGGTTGTTGCGGTGACGGTGCTGGTCGAGCCATCGGGCCACAGCACTGTCGCAGTGGCGCTGGCCCCGCCAACGCCAACGGGGTTATCATTCGCGTCGTTATGAATAAACTTGGCATAGACCTCGACGACCGACGTGGTATTGTAGGCGGGCGTGGTGTTTGTGACCCACGCCCCACAGGTGTACGGCGGCAGCGGTGGCGTCGGCGACGAATTACTCTGATTCAGGTTTATTGTGACGGTGACGGTGGGATCACCCAGGCTGGTATCGGTGGGCGGGCTGCTACTGCAGGCCACGATCAGCACACTCAAAGCAAACAGGAGAAGGATCGCCCCGCCTTTCAAATACAGAGAGAGAGAAGCTCTTCCTTTCAATCCGTTCAATCGTTGCATAGAATCAGGCTCACCTTTATGCTTTCAAACTCTTTCTGTAGCAGTATAACGAGTTGCGAGCCAGAAGTTGCCGGATTTGCCTGCTGCCTGCCAGAAAAGTACTAATCGCCGGTAACGAAACGGGCCGGTCGCAAAGACTGGCCCGTTTCATTATCTGCGCTTCTGCGAATGTGCCTGCTCACTGTACCGTGATAGTGAGATTCATGCCCAGGTGAATGGTACAGTAGACATGGAAAGTACCCGCATTATTAAACGGCCCGATTGGCGCCTGGTCGTTGCCCACAAACTGTACATTGACAGTGGGCGCGCCTGGCTCTTTGCTCGGCTTCTGTGTACCGTTCACCCAGCTCCCATTCACAATGGTATGCGGCGAGGCCGCGTCATCGATCAGCAGAATCGATTGCCCCTTCTGAATAGTAATCGAGTGCTGAATAAAGTCCGCGCCGCCCATATGAACGCACGGGCATGAGGCACCACCGGTATCCCGAATAGCGCAGGCGCAAAACAAAACAGTAATCAAACCAAATACAGCCAATGCACAAAACAGCTTTTTATACATGGAAGTTCCTTTCAATCTCTCGGAGTGTCGCTGTGTCTCCCTGAATTACGGCCCCGCTTTCCCACCGCGCGGTACTTACGGTTGCCAATCGTATTATAGCAAAAATCAGCCAGTTGTGAGTGTGGGCATGAGAGGCCCGTCTGAATGCGCATAGCATATCCCCTGGAAGAAGAGTGGGAGCCTGAGAAAAGTTTCGTCCTCTACACTGTCAGCAAGGAAGTGGGTATGGTGTTGTACATCGTAGTTTTATCTCTTGTGGTGCTTGCACAGGTATTGAAAAGAGCTTCCTGTCAATGCGCATGTTTCGTCTGCCAGAGAGGTGAGGTATAGCTATGTACGCAAGAAAACCATGCATTCTCGTCGTCAGTACCGGTCAACTGTACCGGTGCGTGAGAAGCGCATCGAACACGGAAGGGTATAACGTGTTGAAAGCGTCTTCTTACTCACGCGGCATTGCAATGGCTCATAGCTACCGGCCAGACCTGATCCTGCTGGATATGGACATCGCCAGCCCCGGCACGATAAGCGGCCTTGAGTGCTGTATCCTCATACGCCAATCCCTCTCAACGCCAATCATCGCTGTCTCCATAGCTGCTGATAGTCAGAGCATGGTGCGCGCTCTGGATACAGGAGCGGACGATTACCTGGTGAAACCCTGGGGTATTGACGAGCTGCTCGCCCGCGTTCGGGCCTGCCTGCGGCGTGTATTGCCAGAGCAAAAGCTCCTTCAGACGAAAGAAACCGCCCCACCAGGAGATAAACAGGCATCCTTCACTGAGAAAGCACTGTGATGAAGCATTACATTTCCTCTACTGCTCTGAGGAGAAGGCAACACGCATGGCAGAGAGCCATGCATAAGACACTGGTATAAGACAGGAAAAGAGAGGTAAAAAATGGCAACTATCAAGCCGGTTACTGCCCGTCCCCCGCGCCTACCGGTCGGCATCAGCGCCACCGGGCCGCAGTTTCCGCTCTCCACAGGCTATTACTGGATAGGAGAAGCTACCACTTCGCCGCATGAGAGGCGCATGGGAGGCGTCGTTATCTACAACAACGACGAATGCTATTTTCTCTATGCCCGCGACGCCCTTTCAGTTCTCTACTTTCTCCAGTCGCTGGAAGAAAAACTCCTCCAGCAAACGCACCTCGCGCTTCACCCGCAGACGGATGCTCAGCAACTCGATACAGACGATCACCGTTAAATGCACTATGTCTTATACCTGAAGGGCGATTTAGCACAAGATGAACACAGGCGTCTTGTGCTAAATTGCATCTGCCGGGCAAATAGCTCGTTTTTCGCCTGCTCAGGCATTGATTTTTCCGCGCTTCTCAGGTATTATGTTTTTGCACACAGGTTTTGGAAAATCTATGTGCAGGGAAAGCTTTTTCTCTACAGCACACACGGTCAATTACAGGGAGGTAGCAGGCAAAGCAAGCAGCAGGGCGAAGAGATATGCTGAGCGGCGCTGATTCCCGATAAGCGAGACAAGGAGTCCCACCTATGCAAAAAGTTTCTTTACGGAAAGCGAAAGCACCTGTCAGTTACACAGAAGAAAGCGACGACATCCTGCATTTTACCCTGAACGGCCTTTTGCCGGAGGGACATACACTCGCGCTCAACACTGACCTGGGAACACTTTCACAGCTATTTTGCGCGAACGGTCTGCCCCGGCTGCTCTATCAGCAAGAATTTACCACCAGCGAGGTCTATGTCTTGCTGCCCATTCTCGAATCGCATCCCTATTATTGTGCCTATGAAACCTTGCTGGCGAGCTACAGTCACGGCAAAGTGACCGAGGCTGCGGTGGTACGCTGCCGCGAATTGCTGGAAGAGGCGCAAGAAGAAGGGGTCTGGGATCAAGAGATGCGCCCGGTGCGCAACGTTCTCTCGCGCGCCCGGCTCAAACTGCATGCTTTTGGCATTGACATTATCTCCGTGCATGAAACGGGCTACATGCTGAAAAAAAGGACGGTTAGCCGCCGCTATGTCGAAGCCGGGGAATAAGCCTGCGGGTGGAGGAAGCAGGCAGCATTGATTTACAGGCTGCGCGCGCGCAGCTTGTAGACTTTGAGGGCGACCAGCAGCGGCAACCGGTGTTCCAACGCTTCCAGATCAATGGTGCAAAGGGTTTGCAGCCGCTCCATACGCTGAAGCATGGTATTGCGGTGAATATGTAACTGATTGTACGCTTTGATGGTACTGCCGCCACTTTCCAGGTAGACCTCCAACGTTTCCAGCAAGCGCGTTCCTTTCCGCTGATCGTACTCGGCAATGGAGTGAATCTGCTGCTGGTACTCGTCGCGCAGGGTATCGGTACGCGCGAACTTATAGATATAGCGGTAGACACCCAGAGCATTGAATTGCATAGCGCCACCTTCCTGATTCAGGAACAGCCCGATTTCCAGGGCCTCGCTCGCTTCCGCATATCCCCGCCGGTATTCGTCCAGGCCATAGCAGGGGTTTCCCACGCCCACTGAGAGGGAGACCTGTTGCTCCGCCCGCATCTGGCGCACCAGTTCATCCAGCCAGCCGGTTATGTGATCCAGTGGAGTAGCCTCACCGACGGGCAGCAGGGCAATCAACGTGCGCCCCCGCTCACCTGGCAGCGCAGCAGGATACTTTGCGTGCAGACGCTGGCTCAGCAGATTCATCACCCGTCGGTAGAAGGCCAGACGCTCTGTCTCCAGACCCCCTCTATCACCTCCGTGTAGCGGGCTGAGCGATGAAATCTCCATTGCGACCACGACATGAGGTTGCGTCAGATCACAGCCCAGAAATGACGCTCGCCGGTACAGAGATTCCTCCAGCCCCTCATTTCTTGAAAACAGGTCATCGAAAAGCGATCTGACCAGATTCTTTTGCGTGAGGATGTCTGCCTCGACGTGCTGGAGATGTTTGATTGCCAGCGCCACCTGGCTGGCAATGGTAGCAGCCAGCAACTGCTCATCGGCTGACCAGTCAAGCTCTTTGCTGGAATAGCAGTTCATGAGGCCAACATACTCATTGCCAACAATCAACGGCAGCGGCTGCAGGGTTGCATACTGGACATTTTTCAGCGGGTTAAGCGAGGCACACTCGTCGGCAGTGAGAACGGGTAGTTGGCCCGGTATCCGAGTGTTGCGCAGGCGTTCCCAGAGGTCCGGCTCGACTTTCACCGGGGCGATCACCACGCGCCGGTTTCGCAGGTCGGGCGCGCAGGTACGCAGCACAAGCTGACCCTGCATCTGCTCCATGAGCAGTATTGCACACAGATCGATATTCGCCGCCTGCCTCATGACATTTGCCAGCGAAGAAAGCATCTCATCCAGCGACAGCGGTTGCGTAAGCAGCTTGACAAGATGACGCAACACATCGTTCAAATGAAGCGCAGGGAGAACGCGGTTATCCTGTGAGGATGCCTCCTCTATTGGCCCCCGCGTTCCGATTGCCATCTGCGCGTCGCTAAATTCCTGACATGCCTCTTCGAGTGTCAACTCCTGCATACTCATAGCGTTCTCACCAGAATGCGCTACGCCAGATGGAAAGCGTCCTCCGGCCATGCTCCTGCTCGCTGGCTGGTTGTCTCATGCCAGTTGCTTCTTTACTCCTGTCACTATAGCATATTTTTTGTCTGCTGTCCACCATTTCAGTAAAATTTGATGCAGATAGCTAGTACAATATCTTGATATCCCTGTCAGAAGACGCGGTATAAGAAGGATCCTGCCTTGTACCGCGCCCGAACAGGAGGAGCAGCGAACAGACCGCCTTCTCGTTCTATTGTACCACAACCGGAGAAATGCCGGTTGCCCGTTGCGAACCGCACTCTCTAGATACCAATCTGCTAAAACATGATGAACTGGTTAAGATAAAGATCAAATCTTTACCGGTATTCAACTAGTTCTCAACCAGATTGTCATTCACAAATGGGGACCGCATCTAACATAATGAGGTACACATACATATTCAGGATACGTCCTGGTGCGCCAGTGCCGGTTTGCGTTGATGCCAGGCGGATCGATCTATACAAATATTGATATCTTTCGTGTGCCAGCGCGAAGGACAGCGAAATCAGCCTGAAATTGTTGAAAGTCATCACCAGAAAGGGGAGTCTTCTCTATGAAGAAACTCAAGCTTTCCAGCCGCTTTGTGAGCGCCGGGGTAGCATTTGTGCTGCTGCTCGGCATTCTCGCGGGCGCATTTTATTTCCACAGCATGGGATCTTCCGCTCACGCGGCGGCGCCGTATCAGTCTCATCCGATTACAGTGAAGCCGGCCATGACGCGGGCAACCTTTGATGGGAAGCACAACCTGTTTACCTGCCAGGAGCCAGGAGCGCCATTGCGCTGCTATAGCCCGTATCAGATGCGCGTTGCCTATGACATTCAGCCGGTGCTACAGGCAGGGGCGAATGGAGCAGGACAGACAATTGTCATCATCGATGCCTTCCAGAGCCCGACTATCCGGCAAGACCTGAAGACGTTCAATTTGACCTTTGGACTGCACTTCTCGACCTTGAACATCATCGCGCCGGATGGCCTCACGCCCTTTAACCCGAACGATCCCAACCAGGTAGGCTGGGCGGAAGAAATTTCCCTCGATGTGGAATGGGCGCATGCCATTGCCCCGTATGCCACCATTGATCTTGTGCTGGCGAAGAGCAATCAGGATACGGATATTCAGAGCGCAATCCAGTATGCCGTAAAGAACAATCTGGGTTCTGTCATCTCCATGAGCTTTGGCGAAGCGGAAGCCTGCATGGACCCCGCACTGATGGCTGCGCAACATCAGACCTTCCAGAATGCTGTTGATAAGGGCATCACCCTGTTTGCTTCCTCCGGCGACTACGGCTCCGCGCAGCCTTCCTGCGACGGCAGCAGCTTCATTCAGGCGGTCAGCACACCGGCCAGCGACCCGCTAGTAACGGGCGTGGGCGGCACCTACCTCAACGCCAACACCTCCTCCGGCAAGTATTATGGCGAAGAAGCCTGGAACGAGACCGATGTGGTTGATGGCGCCAGCGGCGGTGGCTACAGCAGCGTCTACTCTCGCCCCAACTATCAGGTCAATTTCAACCGCAACAAGACGCAGCGCGGCGTACCTGACATTGCGTACAATGCCAGCGTCAACGGTGGCGTGCTGGTCTACCTGGGCTTCCTGGGGAGCAACAGCGGCTTCTACCTGTTCGGCGGTACCAGCGCCGGTTCTCCACAGATGGCCGGTGAGCTGGCTCTGGTTAACCAGGTCTTTGGCCGCCAGGGCAACATCAATCCCACACTCTATCTGGGATTTGCGAAGCACGGCTATAGCCAGTTCTTCCATGATATCACCGTTGGCACCAATGCCCTCGTTCCCACCGGCATCCCCGGCTACAGCACCACCACCGGCTGGGACGCTGTGACCGGCCTCGGCTCCCTTATTCTTGGCGCCACCTTCGGCCTCTCACCAGCGTCAACGACATCCAGTCTGTGGCACCATTAGCATACGCTTGCTACTGACCGGCAACAACGCCACCCTCTCTAAGATAAGATGAGGGTGGCGTTGTTCTCTTTCCAGCAGCGGTATATGCTCTTTTTCAGCACCCCGCCGGGGTTTTCCTCTACGTCTCTCAGATAAAGTTGATAACAAGGCTATCAAACTTTCTAACAAAACTCTTACACTTCGCATACGTTCTTCTAACGCACTTCAGATTATCTTATGAACAGAGAAAACAACCGGCCCGTTCGGATGAACAGGACGAGGTTGGTGAGAACAACAGATAGCAACAAAATAGAATAGACAGGTCAGTAGTGAGAAATGGAAAGGAGACACTGCAATGGCAAATTTGACGCGCTACAACCCGTTCAACGAGGTCGTTTCGCTGCGTGAGGCGATGGATCGCCTGTTTGAGGACAGCTTTATCTCTCCCCGCCAGTTCGGTTGGAACGGGCGCGCCGTGAACGCCAACCTGTACGAGACGGCGGAAGGCTTCATTTTGCAGATGCCCATGCCCGGAGTCAAACCGGAAGACGTGGAGATCACCACGCAGCAGGACACGATCACCCTGAAGTGGGAAGTCAAGATGCCCGTTCCTGAAAACGCGACCGCGCTCTGGCAGAGCTTCCCCTCTGGCCAGTTCCAGCAGACCTTCACGCTGCCCGCCCCCATCAACCCGGATCGCGCCGAGGCCACCACAACCAACGGCGTCCTCTACCTGAACCTGCCAAAGGCCGAGCATGTCAAAGCTCGCACCCTGAAAGTCAAAGCCAGTAAGTAGTCGTTTTGTAGACTGAAACTTTCGTAGTGCGTTTCTCTAGATCAGGTCAGCTTGCTGTGCGGCAAGCTGGCCTGTTTTTGCAAGGCGGGAACATATCAGGCAAAGCGTTCGATGAAGCTCAGGCCGTCAGCGAAGCTAGCGAATTAATACTCTGAGACGGCTTCGGGGGACATTTCGCGGAGTTTGCTGACAACGTGGTAGAGGATGATGAGCTGAGTGAGGGCCAGGGGGTCGCTCTGGCGCAGGGTGTTGCCGACGTAGAAGAGGCCGAGCTGGGCCAGGCGTTCGGGGCGCAGATGGCTGGCCTCCTCCATGTGAGACCAGATGCAGTCTTCGAGTTCGCAAGCTTTCTGATGGCTGATATTGCCGTCAATTTCCAGCACGTCGCGCATCTCACCGGCATATTGCTCTTCGATGAGACGCAGCGCGGGCCGGTGGCCGTGCCGCGAGACTTCCAGTACATCGCTGAGGTCGATTTTGGGGGCGTGTTTGGCTTCGATCAGGCGCACATCCAGATGGGCAAGGTCGCGCGTGCGGTAGTAGAGGCTGCCGCGCGAGAAACGAATGATGATGTCGGCATATTGCTTCTGTGGCTGGATGTAGAGCTTGCTATCGTGGCG
>Ga0209810_1006077_pt1 | contig 10631 bp, 9 predicted proteins | sample Coa_R1_7_FD_187159 | JGI IMG/M metagenome (GOLD analysis project Ga0209810, IMG submission 187159) | Surface soil microbial communities from Centralia Pennsylvania, which are recovering from an underground coalmine fire - Coalmine... | ecosystem: Environmental > Terrestrial > Soil > Unclassified ...
AGGTGCGCCTTCGTCACGAAAGATCATTAGTGGCTTTCCGCACCAATGCAGCTTGGCCAGCGTTGCCTCCGACGGAGTTGGAGTAGGCGTCACTCGCGTATCTCCACTAAAGTTCAGCCACGAACATGAAATGAGTAGAACACTGGAGATGAGGAGATAAGCGAACAAATATAACCATCTCTGCCTTTTCAGCATGCAGCACCACCAGACAGGCCTCTTCCAAGACAAATTTCCCGCCTGCATCGCCAGCAAGAAAGATCGAGATACACTCATAAACACTCCTTAGCAACACCAACATAAGCCTAACAGGGCCATCAGCAATATAAACGTAGAACGAACCTGGAAGTTTCGCTCATGTTATTTTGATCCAGTATACCGGAAAATGCGCAAAAAGCCTATGAGGTAGCTCTCACTTTAGTACCAAAAGAGGTCTTTACACGGGTTTGATTCGATGTTACCATTACTCATCACAACAAGAACAGCTTTACTCATGACATGTTTTTTAGCACGGGGAGAGAGCGCCGGTGAATGCGAAACAGATCTGGCAAACAGCCATAGAACGATTACAAACAAAAGTCCATCCGACCGTCTTTACAACGTGGTTTCAAGGCACAGCGGCGCATTCTTTTCAGGATGGCGTCTTCACTGTACGCGTCCCCACGACCTTTGCCAAAGCGCACCTGGAGGGTCGCTTTCTTGAGTTGATTCGCTCGATCCTCTCCGAGGTCACCGGCAATAAGGAAATTGAGGTGCAGTTTGTCGTAGCAAAGCAGACAACCGATCAAGCAGACGATGCTACAGAGATAGTACGACCAGCGAGCAAACCACCCATTCGTCCTACCAGAGGGCGGCCATCTGCTGCCCAACGCGAAAAACGTATCGCCGATGCTGCCGCAGCTGCTGCTATGCAGGCAATGACCTCAATATCCCCAACACCTTCTCAAGCCAGCGCTCATTTCAGCATCGAACCAACCGAACACCTCGCTGACGTCGAGCAAAATGCCATCGAGACTCTTACTGAGGCAGTCAGCACACCTTACGAGAGCAGGCTTCCCTCTCTAGGACTTTCGCAGACTCTAGGGGAGGGAGTGCTCAATCCACGCTATACCTTCAAATCCTTCATTGTTGGCAAATCAAATCAGTTGGCACACGCGGCCTCCCTTGCCGTCTCGGAAAATCCAGGGCGCATTTACAATCCGCTCTTTTTCTACGGGGGCGTCGGTCTGGGAAAAACCCACTTGCTGCACGCGATTGGACACATCGGGCAAACAACTGGACTACACGTCCTCTACGTCACTTCTGAAAAATTTACGAACGAAATTATTAACGCTATTCGTTTCCAAAAGACCGAAGAGTTTCGGGCAAAGTATCGCCAGATCGATATCCTGCTTGTGGACGATATTCAATTCATTGCCGGGAAAGAGTCTACTGAAGAAGAATTCTTTCATACCTTCAATACCCTCCATAACGCCAATAAGCAGATCGTCGTGACCAGTGACCGCCCACCAAAGGCCATTCACAGCTTGCAGGACCGTCTGCGCTCCCGTTTTGAGTGGGGATTGCTCGCCGATATTCAGCCGCCAGAGTACGAACATCGTCTGGCAATTCTACGCTCAAAGGCCGAATCGCTGCACTTCAGCATCCCTTCCTCGGTCATCGAGTTCGTTGCTCGTCCCGCCTGTAGCAGTGTACGAGAACTTGAAGGGGCGCTCAATCGTGTCATCGCGTATGCCACATTGCATGATGCCCCCCTCACCACCAGCCTTGCAGCTCAGGCGCTTGAACATATCTACAGCGAAGCGCAGCCACAACGCTCAATGCTTTCAGTGAAAGAGGTGATGGAGGGCGTTTGCCGTTATTACAATGTCAATCCAGACTTAGTGAGAGGAAAGCAGCGTGATCGTGACATCGTGTGGCCTCGTCAGGTAGCTATGTATCTGATGCGTGAAGAGACAAGTGCCTCTCTTCTTCAGATCGGCGCAGAACTGGGCGGGCGCGACCATACCACCATTATGCACGGCTGGGAAAAGGTACACACCGAGATGGTAAATAATGATCGAGTACGCCGCGAGATCGCGGCCGTACTCGATGCGATACAACGCAAACAATAATTCGTAGAATGAGGGTAGGTCGTACTGGAGTACCTCCATGATCCCTCCCGTGCTTCGATCTTGCCAGTAGCATCCAGGGTGTATAATATTATGGGTCAGGGACGAACGACTCCTAGAACAGAATATTTGCGGAAGCCCCGGCCAGGATCGCTTCCAATATCCATAATTCTACCATAATCAGGAGCTTTTTCATGCAACAACAAGGTTCCGACTATGATTTGTTGGCGGTTTTTCCAGACGAGAAGCATGCCGAGGCAGCTACAGCAAAATTGCACAAAGAGGGATTTGGTGATAGTGAGGTCTTCCAGCTAGCAGCAGGAGCAGCGGGCAAGGGAGAGTTTCGTGAGCATGGCCCTAATCGTAATCGTAGAGAGGTGTTCCTGCGCACAGAACGCAGGGGACCAAATCTCCTGCTCGTCGTCCTGCTGGCTGTCGCGCTCGGTATCCTGATAGGCGGCATTGGTTTCGCCTTGCCACTCCTCGCACTCGTGCTTCATCTAGCCCTTTTTAGTGTGGCAGAGCCGATTACAGGAGTTGTGGCCAGTGTGCTGGGTGTCGTCATCGGTGCTATCATTGGCCTGAGCCGACGTGGACGCGTACGGGGAGCTATCGGCCAGAATACAGTGCAAACTAGCGTTCCGAGTCCTGTGCAGGGAGCACGCACTGCCGTTGCGTTGCGCTTCGCTGATCCTGACAACACGATTAAGAACTCAAAAGCGAGAGCGATACTGATCAATAACGAGGGCAAGATTGATCGGAGCGTGGGGAGAAGAGAATAGTATCTTTTGACTGTTTTCACCAAAACAGTAGAAAAACGTAGGAGTCTCCGTTAAAATAGACGCAGTAGGCCGAGATGTCATGCTGCCTATGTTTTTTTGTTGGAGAACAACTGCTATGCTCGATGATCTGTTTATCCTATCCCAACCTTCGGTGCGACCGGAGGAAATAGTGCGTCGTCGCGCTCAACTGCTCCCACCCTATAGAGTGCTGCTCTTTGATGACGACTATAACGAAATGAATTACGTTGTTTTCGCGCTTCTGCAGTCAGTCAACAACCTGACGCAGCAAGAGGCCGAGCACATCATGCTCACGGCACATCTAACAGGAAGTGCTATTGTGATCGTTTGCCCAAAGGAGGCCGCAGAGTACTACCAGGAGCGTTTACTGAGCTACGGCCTCACGGCGACGATTGAACCAGAGTAAGCCCTTTAGTGAAGTCTTGCTGCTAGATCAATACGATGTGTCCTGTCTGTTTGGGCAAGCAGTGACACAAATGTGGCTTCGTCTGAATTCTACATTTGTGTCACTGCTTGCTCAAAACATGCAAAGTGAGAGAAAGAGCGTAACGCAGGTAGATGATGTGTGCATATGTTACATTGACGCAAGTACTTTTGGGAGGTAGAATCAAAAGTAACCTGAATGGAAAGCATTGCAGACGTTTCGCAAACACATGCTGACAACTGAACGTGCTCGTTGATGCTGTTGTATCATAACTCCATCAGGAGGAGAAAAATCATGGTTCATTTGTGGGACTCTAAATCCAAGGGTGAAACAGAGTTAAGCAAATCGGCTCTCGGGCAAAATGCTACTGGGGATATTGCCGTTGTGATTGGGAGTGAAAAACTTGATTTTGATCTGGTGAGTCTTGGATGTCGAATGGCAAAAAGTGCTAAACGGAAAGTCCATCTCGTTCATGTGATAGAGGTTCCCCGTGCCTTACCGTTAAAAGCTGTTCTCGAACAAGAGTCAGACCGTGCCAATAAATTACTTGGTTCCGCTTTACAGATAGCAAAGGCTATAGGTTGCGAAGCTGTTGCAGAGGTCGTGCAAGCACGTGATGCGGGCAGTGCCATTGTTGAAGAAGCGAAAGATCATCAGTGTGCTCTTATTCTTATTGGCGCGACACGGCGTATTAACCAGGGCAACGATATCGGCAAAACAATACCCTATATACTTACCCACGCACCCTGTCGTGTATGGCTGGTACAAGACTCACCTTCTTCGTCAAATATGCCCTAAATACTAGCAACAACGAAAATACAAGCCAAAGGGTTTTTACCCTTGATTCTTTTTTGCCACCGTCTACGGGTCGATGGAGATTTTCATATTCTGCGATTTTTGCCGATTCCTCGCCTTGTGTGATACGATTATAGTGTATTATTTGCTTTGTGTTTTTTCACTACCAGGACTTGTCAAGCATTATCACTATTCACACTTGGGGAGACGACAAAGATGACAACAGACTCTAATGCCGCAGGACCACCGAATCGTACTCATAAGGATTATTACACGGCTCTCCATCAGGCTGCGTTGACCATTTCATCGAGCCTTGAACTCAACCAGGTATTGCAGAGCGTTGTAACGAGTATCACGGAAGCTATGCAGGTTAAGGCTTGCGCCCTACGCCTCCTCGATCCCATAACAGGACAACTGCAACTGAGTGCCGTACACGGCTTAAGTAGTGACTATCTAGCAAAAGGACCTGTCGAGGTAGAGCGTAGCCCTATTGATGGAGAGGCGTTACGTGGCACTCCTGTCCTTATTCCAGATGTGAGGACAGATCCACGCTTCCAGTACCGTGAGGCCGCCAAGCACGAAGGACTTGTCTCTGTCCTATGTGTCCCTTTAGAGGTACGCGGTGATGCTATCGGCGTAATGCGCGTTTACACCGATACCCCAACCATATTCCACGAGGATGATGTGCAGTTTCTCTCGGTGTTAGCGAGTCTGGCTGCGCTGGCCATCGAGAATGCACGCCTCTATGAAAGTATCAAGAGCTCCTATGACGGTGTGGTAGAAGCCTTCTGGGGCTGGAACACGCAAACTATATCATAAACATAAGTCCTTCCAGAAGTTGAACAGGTACAACTGCTAGCGGTTGCACCTGTCCAACTTCTGGAAGGACTTATGTTCGTACCACTGTATTCGTCAAGTAGGGTGAGGTGAAGGTAGTATGTTCACCCGCCCGTTTACCAGGGACGGGAAAGAGGCGGGCAGAGAGGGGCTTCTGCAACCTCACCGCCAGTGTCCCCACATCAAGCAGCAGGTGAGCAATCGCCTCCACTGAACTACCTCCAGGCAGAGGAATAGTATCGAGCCCTGTTCCACACACTGCCGAGTACAAGAGCAATTGATGAACATTTACATACCCCTCTTCCCAGCGTCGTCCAAGCACAGCATCCTCAAGCACAGGCAGCATCAGTCCGCAATATCCACACGTGGGTAGCTCCGTACTCTTCAATGCAGCCGTCAAGGCAGAGGCAATAGCTAACGTTCCAGGAGAACCGAGCAGCCCATAACTCCCTGCTTCCAGAGCAGCAACAATGCTATCGTCTCCTAAGGGGGCTGGCGAAAGATCAATTCCACCAAAGCGCAGACCATACTCTTGTGCAAGCTGCTGACCCACAGCCACAACAGGCATTGCACGTTCACGCAAAGTGTCCCTGACTCGTTGTGTAATATGTCCAGGATCAACTATCGCTGTTGCGTGGGGTACATCAGTTCGTAGCGCTTCGGCCACAATACCGGCCCCTTGTAGACCGAGCGAGAGACTGGCAGGGCCAACATGATATGCAGCAGGAAAGAAGGGACTGCCGGGTGCAACACAGGCCAACATCGCAAAACGGAAATTACCAAAGCCCTCCTCCGTCTCGTGCGCCAGTCGCTGTATAATACGTGCTGTCGGCACTGCTGCCTCTCCCCGCAGTCCGTGCTCTGTTGTCGCAAGTTGCACCGTCGCGTTCAGAGCAGATGTAACGGTGAGCAGATCAGCAAGCAGATCGAGACGTTCGAGCGGAAAGTCGGGGCGAGCCGCCAGGGCTGTTCCCAACGAACAGAAACCCAGACCAATGTCATCCAGCATCTGCTGAAGCTCTCGCACATAACTGAGGAGCGCCGATGACGACCAACCAGCAAGATCATCAAAGATCGGACGCGTCGAGAGCCGTACTGTCTGCACCTCATAACCAGCAGATGTGAAACGCACATTTGCCTGCTGAAGTATCTTGCTCGCTCGCTCCAACACATGCATAGAAAGTGGATGGGCTTCAGCGATGCCCAGCGTAATAGTACGCACAGGTGGCGTAGGCATACATGATTATCCCTTCAACGAATACCAATAAAATGATCATACGTCCGCAGAAATCGGTTGATCGCATGCGGCTTTGGGATAGCTCCTTTTATTGCGGCCAGTCACAAACTTGACATTGCAACTCGGACGCGATCAATCCGGTCCCTACCGGTGTGCGGCTTCCAACACACGTCCTAAAGCTTTGGTAAGGACCGTTACTTCCTCATCTGTGAGATAGCGGGCAAAATGGTTGATAATGCCTCGCGCATACAAAGGCCATGTTCGACGCACAGCTGCCAAACCTTCATCGGTTAGCACAGCATACGCGCCACGACGGTCAGTTCCGGATCGTTCACGCGTGAGTAGTCCTTTGGCTTCCAGGCGGTCAACCAGGCGCGTCAACCCACTACGGCTCAATACAACTTCTCGTGCCAGTTCATGCATGCGTAGTCGATGATCGGGAGCTTCGAGCAGTGCAAGCAGCACGTCATATTCGCTCAGAGGGAGATGCCCTGCCTCTACGAGTTCTCGCTCGATGGCATCGATCACCGCAGCATGAGCATTCAGGAAGGCACGCCAGGCGGCCAGATGAAATTCGTCAATTTTTTCGTCCATGCTCTCCATTGTATCAAAAATTAGTTGCGTTTGCAACAATTTTATGACTGATGTTCCATTGACTTGACATAGCTTCTCCCTCTCCTCTACAATTGTCGCTAAACATGCACTTACTCAATAGAGTAGGTGGAAGTTCAGACGAAGAAGGATAGCGACGATGACAGAGCAGATAGGACAACAATTTGGCAATTATCAACTCACCCATCTTCTAGGAGAGGGTGGCTTTGCCCAGGTCTATCTTGGGGAGCATATCTATCTCGGTACCCAGGCAGCTATTAAGTTGCTCTCAATGCAATTGAACGACGACAATGGTGAGGGGTTTCTTATCGAGGCCCGTACTCTCGCCCGGCTTATCCACCCGAACATTGTGCGCGTCCTGGATTTTGGAGTGAAGGAAAAGATTCCTTTTTTGGTGCTGGATTACGCACCCAACGGCACACTTCGTCAACGGCATCCCTACGGGACACGTGTTCCCCTCCCTACCGTCGTTACCTATGTGAAGCAAGTAGCAGAGGCTTTGCAGTACGCACATGATCAAAAGTTGATTCACCGAGATGTAAAACCGGAGAATATGCTGCTCGGCAGACTCAACGAGGTGCTACTTAGTGATTTCGGTCTCGCGCTAATGGCCCAGAGTACCCGCTTCCAAAGCCTGCAAGATGTGGAAGTGGGCGGCACATTGGTCTATATAGCACCTGAACAAATTCAAGGCAAGCCACGGCCAGCCAGTGACCAGTACTCTCTGGGCATCGTCGTCTATGAGTGGCTAAGCGGAGAGCGTCCCTTTCGCGGCACACTCAACGAAATCATCTCTCAACAGTTGGGAAGTCTTCCTCCACCCCTTAGAGAAAAGATACCAACGGTTTCGCCTGCCGTTGAGCAAGTGGTCATGACCGCACTTGAGAAAGAGCCACGTAAGCGTTTTGGCAGTGTACGAGAATTCGCCCTCGCCCTGGAACAAGCCAGCCAATCTGCAAATCCGTTCTCCGATCAAGCTCCTACCCTTGCAGCCTCTCAAGAGAATGAGGCATTCCTCTTAACCGAAGCTGCTCCGCCTCCATCACAAAAGTCCGGTGTGCCCACGTATCTTGAAGCGTCAGTTGCTCCCCCTGCGGCTGCCGCCGGAACGATTCTCTGTCGCTACCGTGGACACAGTTCCCCGGTCTCTTCCCTCTCATGGTCCCCTGATGGCACACAGATTGTTTCCACTGGCGGCGATAAGACAGTCCATGTTTGGGAGGCCACGACTGGGCGCTCCATTCGCATCTATCAAGATATTGCTGATGTGGTGCGGGGAGTAGCCTGGTCCCCTGGTGGCATGCGTATTGCCACTGCTGGGGCTGACGCTATAGTGCGCGTCTGGGATGTAGCTACTAATCGCCTGATCGTGGCCTATCAAGGTCACGCCGGTTCCGCCATCAACACACTGACCTGGTCGCCCAAGCAACAATTTCTTGCTTCTGCTAGTAGCGATGGTGCTATACACGTCTGGAACGCCACTACGGGCCAGACCATCACCATCTATCGCGGTCACGTCGGCAACGTCTACGCCGTAGCATGGTCTCCCGACGGCAAAAGCCTGGTATCCGGGGGTGATGATGCTACCGTACAGGTGTGGTACGCGTTCACAGGAAGCACTGCCTCGATCTATCGGGATCAGACGGCTAAGGTAGTAAGTACTGCCTGGACACCTGAAACATCTTCAGATGTACCACTTGGCTCACGTGTCGCCTGTGGCAGAGATGATGGCTTGATACAAATGTGGGATGTGATTACGAATAGTCAGGTACTGGCATACCGCTATACCGCTTCCGTCTCCAACCTGGCATGGTCTCCAGATGGCAGGCAATTCGCCTTCGCAAGCGCGGATAAGATCATCCAGGTGTGGAACACGCTCACCAATCGCAGGCAGTTCGTCTTCCAGCAGGCTGCCCAGGTACGTGTCATGGCCTGGTCCCCGGATGGGAAGTACATTGCCTCCGGCGGTGATGATGCAATCGTCCAGGTATGGGTCACTCGCTAAGCCGATAATACCGGTAGAAAAAATGGAGCGTATCCTTGACGACAACCCATGATGGTCATAGTCAGACCAGCACAAAGCAGGCTTGTTTTCTTTGCTCACTTGATCCAAAAGGGGAGTGTGCTGAGACACAATTGGAAGGACGCATTATTGCCGCACAAGAACGCGTGCTTGACGGGGAGAAAACTCCCATTGTCCTGCTTGATACTGGTACAGCACGCATCGAATTGCTTCTTGACGATCAGTATTACCGCAACTTCGTCAAGGATCTCAAAGCAAAAAGCGATGCCCTGGGCAGCTATCATCTGACTCTACGTGTCTATCACTTACCTACAGCATCGGTGTTCGTTGAACACAACGGACGAACAAGACAGCGCTACAAAGCCAATTCCTATACCATGGCAGTACTCGAACCTGACACGCTTCTCAACATCACCGACCTTAATCAGGCTGAATATTGTTCTCGTCAATACCTCTTGAAGCGCCTGGCATCCTCACCAGTCTCAGCAGCGACCATACGCGGTAACCTCGTACACCATTGCTTCAAGGAACTTCTCAAGGAGCACGACCGGGGCAAGTTCCACATATCACATATAGATGAAGTGCAGGAGACCCCATTAGCTACGCTTCATCGTCATCTGGAACAGGCTCTGCACCTCAATGCAATCGATCTGGCACTCGCCAATGTTTCTCCTGAAGGAATGCGTGCCGATGTTGCTCCACATCTGGAAAGTCTGGCTCACTGGTATGAGCGTGAGCGCGACACACTCTGGGATATGCCTGCTGCACATGCTGACAATCAGGAAGATGGACAGGAGCCTTCAAGTGGCAACCAGGTGCGAGCTGAGACCTTCCTGCTCGCTCCAGAGATTGGCCTACGAGGACGGCTCGACCTGTTCTGGCAACAGTCAGGACGGCAGAGATTGCTTGAGTTGAAAACGGGGGGAGCGACAGGAGAGCTGCCCAAACGTGAGCATCGCTGGCAGGTCAACGGCTACCATGCTCTCTTGACTGTGCGGCGCGACTCCAAGATGAAGAAGGCTCTCGCTACTTTGCTCTATAGTGGGACTCCAGGCAGTGCGCAAGCTCATGGCATTCCCGCAACGATTCGCGATATTCAGCGCGTCAATCAGACACGTAACACCCTCGTCCTGAGTCACATTACCGGTATTCCACCCGCTCCTCCAGGTCCATCCCGCTGTACGAAATGTGCAATGCTCGTCCAATGCCAGAAAGTCTCCTCGCTGCTCTCCTGGCAACCACCAGAACCCGATAACCGCATGCAACAGCAGATCGAGATCGATACCTCCGAAGATCGCGAGTTCTTCGCTAAGTACTATCAACTACTCCAGCTGGAAGGTAGGGCCGGTGAACAACAACAGGCCCTACTCTGGAAAATGCCTGTAGCGGAACGCCTCGAACGCGGCACAGCGATTTCTGGCCTGGAACTCCAGGGAACACCGACAATAGACAGGGACGGATGGGAGCAGACTTACCACTGTGTCAACACTTCAGAACTACGCGAAGGGGATGAGGTATTGCTTAGTGATGGCAATCCTATTACGGGCGAGGTGGTCACAGGAACGATCCTCAGTGTTAGCTCTACACAAGTGACCGTCTGGACACGTGAACTCATCGCCAGACCGACACTGATAGACCGTTACGACAATGATCTCGTTCACGTGCGCACATTGCAAAACTTATTACGCTGGCTGCAAGCAACACCGCACATACGTGACCTGGTAGCAGGCAAAATTCGCCCTCGCTTTATCGGCATCGCTGTTCCACCGCGACCAGACTTCAACCGTGAGCAGAA
>Ga0209810_1006078_pt1 | contig 10630 bp, 9 predicted proteins | sample Coa_R1_7_FD_187159 | JGI IMG/M metagenome (GOLD analysis project Ga0209810, IMG submission 187159) | Surface soil microbial communities from Centralia Pennsylvania, which are recovering from an underground coalmine fire - Coalmine... | ecosystem: Environmental > Terrestrial > Soil > Unclassified ...
CCGCCACCAGCACCGCACGCAAGCCGTGCCGGCGCAACACCAGGCCGGTGTCTCCATCCGATAAGCGCCCGCCGCTCCTGAGCGTCGTGTTCAGATCCACGCGTGAAACACGCAGCGCCGGCGCGACGCCGAAAACGATGCCGGTCAGCACCGATATGCCGAAGGTGAAGGCCAGCACGCCGGCGTTGAGCCCCATATCCTCCAGCCGCGGAATGTTCCCCGGATTCATGGTGCGCACTACCTCGAGTGCGCCGAACGCGACCGCGAGCCCGGCCAGACCGCCGCAAATGCCGAGCAGCACGCTTTCCGTCAGCAACTGGCGAATCAGCCGCCGCCGGCCCGCGCCCAGCGCTGCCCGGATCACCGTCTCCTTCTCTCGCGCAAAGGCGCGCGACAGCAGAAGGTTCGCCACATTGGCGCAGGCGATCAGCAGCACCAGGGTTACCGACCCGAGCAGGACCAGCACCGCACGCCGCACATCGCCGACAACCTGCTCCAGTAACGGGACCACGCTGATGGTGAAGGTGCGGTCGCGGTGGTCCTGCTCGCGGATGCGGCGCGCGATCACGCTGATATCGGCCTGCGCCTGTTGTACGGTGATGCCCGGCTTCAGGCGCGCCAACACATTGAAATTCTCGTTGCCGCGGTCGTGCGCAGCATCCGCGCCCAGAGGCAGCGGCACAAACGCCTCCGGCTTTTCGATTCCTCCAACAGTCGGGATCACCTCGCGATTCAGCAGAAAGCCCTTACGAAGGACGCCGGCCACGATGAACGGCTTTCCGTTGAAGAGCATGGTTCGCCCCAGCGCCCGCGGGTCGCCGCCAAATTCGCGCTGCCACAGGGCCCAGGTCAGCACCGCGACGGGCGCTTTGCCCGGAACGTCGTCTTCCGCCGACAGCGAGCGGCCGAGCAGCGGTTCGGCGCCGAGCATGCGCAATAAGCTGGACGAGGTCCGCATGAGGTCGATGCGCTCGGCGCGGCCGTTCCCGGTAAGCGTCACGCTGTCGTCGATACAGATCGCCATCTCCTCAAAGACGCGGTTCTGCGTTTTGATATCCATATACTCGCCGGGAGAGGGCCAGTCCTGTGGGATGCCAATGCCGGGCGAGCGCAGCCAAAGGATGGCCAGCCGGTCGGCATGCGGGTACGGCAGCGGCCGCAGGAGCAGTCCATCGACCACGCTGAAGATGGCCGTGTTCGCGCCAATACCGACTGCCAGCGAGAGGATGATTACGGCGGTCAGACTTCCATTTCGGCGCAGCATGCGCAGGGCATAGCGGAGGTCCTGAACAAGGGGCATACGGTTCGGTTCCCTTCGGCAATCCGGCTGCCAGTTTCCGGCCCCGTGGATACAAAGAAAGCGCGCGCCTCAACCGGCATCGCCGTTCCATTTGCGAACAAAACCGTTCAGTTTCTGCGACTGAATCCGGCTCAGGCGGTCCCGCAGCGGCAGCGAAACCATCGGGGTCCGTGAACCGCGGACTCAGGCCGGTAGGACGGGGTTTGGAGCGGAGCTCCACAGAAAGAGGCCGCATCGAACCCGGTTTTCTGTGGTCAGCTCGGGTGACCGGGTCCGGTGCGGCCTGCCCAGGATGGGCTGAATGCGGCCCCGGCCCGACCGGATCAGAACAAAACGCTCCGTCCACGAACGGGCCCGCGTCCTTCTAATCCCGTCTCGTGAACGCCGATCGAACCGATTCCCGCACTCCGCGGAAAGCTCGTTTCAAGGAGAAGTCACGCTCAAAAAAACCCCCTCTGTTGCAACCAGCAGGACGTACGAAGGAGCGACCTTCGAAATCTGAACACCGGCTCCCGCAAGCACGCCTTTGCTCGGCCTGCTCGCTTCCCCGTTCCGCTCGCTGCAATCAGAGGGCAGGTTTAAAGAGGTACTCCAATCAATTCATCCCCTGATCTGCAACCCGAGCGCCACCGCGCGGGCACGCGAAATCAACAACATGGCGGCGAACAGGCCCGTCGCAGAGGCGCCTCGGGTGTGGCCGGGTGTGTCGCCCGGACACACGCCACACCCAATCCCCCGGTGTGCCACAATGCTGGCTTGACCCGTTTTTTCCCGGTCCTGGCCGTGCTGTTGGCCTGTTGCGGCGCGGCGCTGGCTCAGGATTCGGCCACTGCGGAGAGCTTCCACCTTTACACCGACCACCCCCGGCTGTTACTGGACGCCCATCGTCTGCGGCTGCTGCGCCGCGAACGCGAGCGGCAGACCATGCGCTGGGTCCAGTTCGAGACGCTGATCCGCGGCGGCGCGACCATGCCCGAGCCCGGGTTTGCTTTCGCGCTGTATCACGCAATCGCTGGCGACAGAACGGCCGGTGAGAAGGCCGTGTCCTGGAGCGCGACCGCAACGGATTTGCGCCAGCTGGCGCTCGTCTTCGATTGGTGCCAGGATGTGCTGGACGAGGGGCGCCGGCATCTGCTTGCGGGTCGAATCGCGAAACTTCTGGCGGCTCAGCAGGGCGAAAACACAAGCGCGGTCCGCGATCGCGCGCTGGCCGCGATTGCCATGGCCGACGAGGATCCCACTGCGAGCGAGCGTGTCCTAACCGACATCGTTCGCGGCTGGTGGCGTACGAAAACCGCCCCGCGGCTCGTGGCGGGCGACCTAATCATCGCCCATGCCGATCTTTACCCGCTGGAGGAGATGATGCACGTCCTCCGCGACAATCTCCGCATCGATCTGCGTGAGAACGCGAGGGACTATTTCACGCACCTGCCGCAGTACGAGCTGGCGTCGTATTATCCTGCCATTCTTCAGGACGGCGACACGGATTATCGTATCCCTGCATACCGCGGCCATGGCGAGCCGGACATCAGGCGCGCCACCATGTCGCGCGCCGCCGAACTGGCTCTGGTCGCCTACGACACGAACGCGCGAGAGACGCAATACGTGCAGGGCTGGCTCATGCAGGATCGCTTCCTGCTGCGCGACGCCCTTGGGGCGCCTTACGAGTTTCTGTGGGGCAATCCCTACCAGCCGGGGCTCAGCTATATGCAGCTCCCGCTCAGCGATTACGATCCCACCTCCGGCGCTCTGTTCGTCCGCTCGTCGTGGGATGACGATGCTGTATGGTTTGGACGCGTGGATGGCGAGCTTCAGCTGTTCGACAACGGAGCGGCGCACCCCATGGGCGCTCAGCCCGCGAGGATTGGCGATGCGCTGGTGGTGCGCGGTCCGGCGCCCGTTCGTTTTACGGCCCCGGGCGAGTTGTCCTGGGTCGTCGGCCTGACGCCACGCCATCCGTACCTGGCCGAAGTGGATGACGAGGAGATGACTGAACTCGAAACAGACCGCGACGGAACGCTGGCGCTGCATCTGCCGAAGGGCGCGAGCGCTCACGTCATTGTGACCGCGCGCCGATAATCTCCAGCGCCCTTGCCATGGCAGGGTCCTTACCAGCGGTTACATCGGCCTTCACAAAAACAGGCACGCTGATATTCGGCGCAATGCCGGAGCCATCGAAGGCGACGCCCTCTGGAGTTCGGTACACCTCGTTAGGCAGACCGAAGAACCACCCGTTCGGAAGCCGCCGGCCGAGAACGTCGGAGAACACGCCCTGCGTGTTTTCGCCGATTCGCGTGACGTGCGGCGTGCGCCCCATCAGAGCCTGGGTAAACGTCTCGCCTGCGCTGATGGTGAGTGGACCGGTAAGCTCCACCACCGGCCCGCGAAAACCCGGTCGCGAGCTGGGCCGCACGGTACTCGGATCGCCCTTCGTCCACTTGTCGTGATTCACCGCATCCGCTCGCGCGTACTTCGTGTATGCCAGATACTCACGCGTGGCGAGACGCGAGGCGATGGCGATCCCATACGGATCGTCGCCGCCGAAATTGATGCGGACGTCGATTACCAGGGCCTGCAGGCCGGAATCGGACAAGATCTCGTCCAGGGCCCTCTCGAGCGCGACCATTCCTTCCTCAAAACCGCCCTGGGGCGTATAGCCATTGAACGAGAGGATTCTGAGGTATCCGATGTGAGGGTTCACATACCCGAACTGAACCTGATCGTTGCAATAGTGCCGCAGCGGGCCGTGAATCCAGGCGCGATCGGTGACGGCCAGCAGCTGAGGCACACCGTTTTTCTGAAACTCACCGATCCCATTGCCGCCAGCTAGATCCCTGACCACGCGGTCGGTCCCGGGGCGCAGGCCGTGGAATCTGCGCTTCAGGGCAGGCGCGGAGATGGATGTGTGCGCGTCGCCGAAGGGCTCGATCATGGATTCGAGGACATCGAACAACGCGCTCGGCGTCGTGGATGCATTCACGCGCGCGCGGTTCCTGTTCACGATCGCGGTCCAGTCGGCGTGCTTCAGATCGAAGGAGATGTAGTTTTCGGCCCACGTCTGGGCGAAGACGTCGAAATTGTCGACCGGGGTATTCGGGGTGGGAGGGTCGCATGCAGCGGGCAGGTGGTCGATGCGATCGATGCGGATATCTGAGACCGAGCCCTGGTTATGCAGCAGCCTGCGATTCGCGGCGCCCCCGGTCCGAACGAACCAGATTTCACCATCGCCGGTGCGAAAGCTCGCCTCGCGACCATCAACCGTGGTCCGATCGCGATTCGCGCTGAAGCTGTCGACGCAGGTGCGCGTGGTCACCTGAAACGCCTTCAGTTTCTGGCCGTCGATCTGGAAGACATAACCATACCCCTCACTCCGCCAGGTTCCATCCAGGTTCTCTCCGGCAACCGCCGGGATGAGGATCAGGCAAAACAACGCCAGACGATACATGTCTGGTATAACTGAACACAAAAAACGGCCTGGCGCAAGGCCAGGCCGTGTCTCACTCAAAGCTTCCAGGGAAGGAAGAAACTTAGCCGCGGGCAACCATCAGGTTGTTGGTTACCGAGAACACCCCGGGTACGCTGTTCGCGCGAATTCCGGCGATGTTCTTGTCCGCCTGCGTGTCCACCACGCCGGTCAGCGTCACATGACCGTTATTCACGATGATGTGGATCGAGGGCAGCGAGCCCAGGGCATAGCGATTCAGCGCCGGATAACCGTAGATGGTGCGGTACTCTGCCCAGCGGATCCGGTTGTCGAAAGGCGAGAGCGGCAGCACCTGAATGTTATTCACTACCTGCGTAACGCCTTCCAGATGTTTCACCACGTTCCCCGCGTCGGACTTCAGCACCGGGTCGGTCACTTCTCCGTTCAGGTACACCGTGCCGGTGTTCTGGTCCACACGGAACGAAAGGTTGTCGAAAATGTTGTAATAAGGCAGCATCACCAGCTCATGGCGCACCCGCTCCGCCAAAGGCTTGCTACCCTGATCGGCAAACGCGGGCGCAGCCGCAAATACGAGGGCTGCCGCCGCCAACGTTATGTTCCGAAGTAGGTTCTTCATCGCGTTCATCCTCTGCTAATTCGATGTGCACGCGTATTGCCGCGTCACAACCGCTTACAGTTTCTTACGTGTTAGCTATGTACGGTCGGGAACTTAGGCGTGCTGTTCGTCGATGGATGTGACCGGATCGATCCAGGGCCAGCAGAATGTACCCAGAAGGTACACGGCAGCCATCAAATACAGGAAGTACACATACCGCGCCGGCTCGCCGTGAACAATGTAGCCGCCCACCACCGGCGCTGCGTACCCCGCCAGGTTGCCCATCATGTTCATGGAGCCGGAAACGGTGCCGGCGTACTTGCCGCCGACATCCATGCAGGCTGCCCAGGAAGGTGGCATGGCCAGATCGTTGCAGAAGCTGGCAAAGCCCATCGCCACCATCGCCGCCACCGGCGTGTGCATGTGGATGGCGATCACCAGAAGAACTGCTGCTCCTGCGAAGCCGGTGCTGGCCAGCAAACGGCGGCTGGTGGTCACGCTTCCGAGCGCCCGGGTGACATGCCGCGAGATCCAGCCGCAAAACGCACAGCCCAGGCCGCCCAGGAACAGCGGAAGCACCGCCAGCGTTCCACTCTGGCTCGGCGTTACCTTCCAGTATTTCTGGAGGTAATCGGGGAGCCAGGTGATATAGAAGTACCACGGGAACGAGAGGCAGAAGTACTGCGCCCACAGCAGCCAGACGGACCGTGAGGCCAGCAGCCGGCCCCAGGGCACGTTTCCATGGCCCGACGCATTCCGGCCGGCCTCCCCGATGATGGCCGCTTCCGCCGCATTCACCCCCGGATGCGTGTGCGGATCGTCACGAAACCAGGCCATGAAGAACACGCACCAGATCACGCCGAGGGAGCCGAAGAAGACGAAGGCCCAGCGCCAGCTCATGAACAGCAGCGTGATCACGACGATCTTCGGCGTGACCGCCCCGGCCCAGCGAGCAGCGGTCCACATCACCGACTGCGCGCGCAGCCGCTCGCGCCGGGGCAGCCAGGTGGTGAACACCTTGGTCAGGTTCGGAAACGCGCCGGCCTCGCCAGCGCCGAACAGGAAACGCGTAACCCAGAGTGAGGTCAGGCTCCACATCCAGCCCGTAAGAGCGGTGAAAGCGGACCACCACAGCACGATGCGGATCAGAACCTTGCGCGGGCCGATCCAGTCCCCCAGCCACCCGCTGGGGATCTCGAACAGCGCGTACGCCAGTCCGAAGGACCCGAACACCTGACCCATCTCCTCCTGGCTGAGATGCAGGTCGCGCATCATCAGCGGACCGCACTGGGAGATGCACACGCGGCTGACGTACGAAAGGATGGCGAGGCTGACCGCGAACACCAGCACCCAGAAGCGCGCATTGGTCGCGCGCTCCGCGGAGGCGGGCTTCATTCCTCACCGCCGGCGGGAGCAAGCTCGTGCGCCAGCCAGGCGAGGTAGGGCTCGGAGCCGTCCACGATGCTGAGCGCCACTGCTTCCGGTGTTTCGTACGAGTGCAGACGGCCGATCTCGGCCTGAAGGCTGTCGAACAGCGGGCGGGACGACTTGATGAGCAGCAGCACTTCCTCCGATTCCTCGATCGCGTCTTTCCAGCGATACACGCTGCGTATACGGGGCATGATGTTGACGCAGGCTGCAAGCCTCGATTCCACCAGGCGGCGCGCGATCCGGCCGGCTTCTTCAGCGGAGGAGCAGGTGCTGAGGACGACAATTTTGTCGGTCACGAAATTATCCCTCGGTTTTCACTGGATCTTCCGGCCAAACAGGATTATAAACAATGTAAGGGCACTCACAAGGTGATTCACGTCCTCATCCGGCGCGCGACAGTCTGCGCTGTTTTTGTTTTGGCTGGCGCGTACGCCTGGATGTCGCTGCGCGGTCCCCAGCGCATCCCGTCGCTGCTCGAGAAGCGCCGCGAGATCCGCGCGCTGGAGGAGCACAACGCCAACCTGAAGCGCGATATCGCGAATAAGCAGAAGCTCATCTACGATCTTCAGTACAACCGCGACAAGCAGGACGAAGTCATCCGCAAGTGGCTGCACGCCGGCAAGCCGAATGAGATCCACTTCATCCTGCCCGATCACGAGGGCGCGCCGGCTGCCGTCTCACCCCACGCCGACCCCGAGCCCCGCGCGCAGTAGGCAGATCGCCTCTAGACTGCCAACGTCCACGGCGCCCGATACTCCCGCCGCAGCAGCGGCCGCGCCTCGCTCTGCTTCACGGTGCGGCTCGGCTCGTCCCAGTCCAGCCGGGTGCGCGCGCGCAGCGACAGGTTGCCGAGGATGCAGGCCGCCGAGGAACGGCAGCAGGTCTCGATATCACTGTTCGGCTTCTGCCGCGAGCGGACGCAGGCAAGGAAATTCACCCAGTGAAGCGGGTGCGGGTCGGCGACGCGTTTCATCTCGAAAGCCTGCAGGTCCGAGCCCTTCTCCGGAGTGACACGCAACACCTGGCGATCCACATACAGCGTCCCGCGGGGGCCGTGGAAGGTGGCGCCCATGAGGCGGCTGGTGTGTTCCTCGGTGTTGTTCGATCGGTGCTCCCAGGAGGCAACAAAGCCCGGATACTCGTACGTGACCTGCAGCGTGTCCGGGGTCTCCGTGTCGTCACTGAACCAGTACTTGCCGCCCCCGGCCGCCACCGACAGCGGCATCGGATCGCCAAACGCCATATGAACGATGTCGATCATGTGAACGCCGGAGTCGGTGAGTTGCCCGCCGGCGTAGTCCCAGAAGTATCGGAAATATGAGTAGGCGTGAGGATAGACGCCGAAGCGGTTGGGGTTGAACGGGCGCGCCGGAGCGGGGCCAAGCCACATGTCCCAGTTGAGGCCAGCCGGGGGCGCTGAGTCCGGCGGATTCCCGATGCCCTGCTGCGGCTGGTTGCTGTAAATCCACGTACGCGCCATCGTGACCTTCCCCAGCGCGCCGCTGCGGACGATCTCACAGGCCTTCTGGAAATGCGCGCCGGAGCGCTGCCACGTGCCGGCCTGCACGATGCGGTTGTACTTCCGCGCTGCCGCGACGATCGCCTCGCCCTCTTCGACCGCCACGCCCGTCGGCTTCTCGACGTAGACGTCCTTCCCCGCCTTACAGGCCTCCACGGCGATATACGGGTGCCAGTGATCGGGCGTGGAGATGCATACCGCGTCAATGGAGCGATCAGCAAGGATCGTCCGGAAGTCCGCGGTCTCCTTCGGCTGATGCCCCGCGCGCCGAGCCAGGGCCGAGGCCCGCTCGAGATGCGGCTGGTACACGTCGCAGACCGCGGCAACGGCGACGCCAGGCTGCGCCATCGCTGCGCTCAGGTTGTCCGTGCCCATCGTGCCCACACCCACGAAGGCAAGCGAGAGGCGGTCATTGGCCCCCCGCACGCCCTGGTTGAATGCGGAGCCCAGCGCGGCCACGCCCGCGGCGCGCAGAAAATCACGGCGATCTGTAGCGTCCATACGCGCCACTGTATCACCACGCTGTTAGAATGGCGCTCGAATGAAACCCAGCCTGATCGTGTTCCTCGCCGTCGCGGCGGCCGCGGCGCAGCCGAAGAGCGTGTTTATAATCACCGATGCTGAGGGCGTGGGTGGCGTCTGCCGCCAGGAGCAGACCGAGCCCAAAGACCCGGAAATGCGCCAGCTTCTCACCGGTGAGATCAATGCCGCGGTGGCGGGATTCTTCGATGGCGGCGCGTCGGAAGTTTTCGTCTGGGACGGGCACGATGGCAGCGCCACGCTCTCCACCCTGACCATCGATCCGCGCGCACGGCTGATTATGGGCGGGCTGCCCGTAAACATGCTTATGGAGCGGCATTACTCGGCCGCGGCCTTTGTCGGCCAGCACGCACGGGCGAACACGCCCGGCGGAGTCATGGCTCACAGCTACAGCTCGCTGGGAATTCAGAACATCATCATGAACGGCAAACCGGTCGGTGAGATCGAGACGCGAACCGCCCTGGCCGGCTGGTTCGGAACGCCGGTGATCTTCCTCAGCGGCGACCAGGCCGCCGCACAGCAGCTCCGGGACATCGATCCGGGCGTGGAAACGGCAGTGGTCAAGGAAGGGATCGACAATTACACATGCATCTCGCTGTCGGCGGAATCGGCTCGTAACCTCATTCGCGCGCGGGCGGCCGCTTCGATGGCAAAGATTGCGGCCATTCGGCCGTACCGCATCGACGGCCCGGTCTCGATCGAAGTGGAGTACACCAGTCGCAACGCCCTGACGCCCGATGCCGCGCTGCGGCCGGGGGCGCAGGTGCTCGATGCCAGAACCGTGCGGTACAGCGGACGCGATTTCCTGGAAGCCTGGCAGCGCTCGCGGTTATGACGGATCGGCAGTCTCGGCCAACACGCTCATTGACCCTGGCGATCTTCGGAACCCGCGTGTGATCGCGGCCAGGTAAGCCGCCCCGATCGCCAGCCATGCGAAGCCCACCAGCTTCGCATTCCGGCTGAGGCTCAGCCAGACGTAGACACACACCAGCGCGCCGCAGGCGGGGAAGATCAGGTTGGTCAGCAGGTCCAGCCCGCTGCGCCGCCGCAGGCGGAAATAGTAATGCCGGATGACGCTGAGGTTGACGAGAATGAAGCCCACGAACGCGCCGAAGTTGAGAAGCTCCACCGCCATCTGGAAGCGCAGGAACACGGCGCCGGCCAGCGACAGTACGCCCATGAAGTATATGCCGCGCGTGGGAGTGGAGAAGCGTGGGTTGATATAGGCGAACACCCGCCGCGAGATCACGCCGTCGCGGCCCATGCCGTACAACAGGCGCGACGCGCCGGCCTGCCCCGTCAGCGCGCTGGCCAGCCCGGCAACCAGCAGGATAAACGTGATGAAGCCGAACATCCACCCCCCGCCCACCAGGCGGCCAATGTCGAGTATCACGGTCTCCGGCTGCGGGAAGGTGCGGTAGTCCGGCCAGACGAGCTCGGCGAGATAGACGGTAGCCACGCAAACGATCGTCTGGAGAACGCACACCAGCACCGTCGAGAAGGCGATGTCACGCTCCGGGTTCACGGTATCTTCCGCAAGGGTTGAGATCGCATCGAAGCCAATGTACGAGATGGCGGCGATGCTGGCTCCGAGCATCAGCGGGCGCATGCCGAACGTCTCCGGTCGCCACAGCCCGCGCGTGTCGAAGAGGCCCGCCCAGCCATGCGCTCCGATAACGAATCGCGCGGCCAGCACGATGAAGAGCACCGCGCACACGCTCATGATCGCCATCATGACTGAGCTTGCCCGCGTGGTGAAGCGAATGCCAGGGATGTTCACCGCGGTCAGGCTCACGGTGA
>Ga0209810_1006079_pt1 | contig 10627 bp, 7 predicted proteins | sample Coa_R1_7_FD_187159 | JGI IMG/M metagenome (GOLD analysis project Ga0209810, IMG submission 187159) | Surface soil microbial communities from Centralia Pennsylvania, which are recovering from an underground coalmine fire - Coalmine... | ecosystem: Environmental > Terrestrial > Soil > Unclassified ...
CGCGAGCGCGACGCGGCGGGTGGCCGACGGCAACCTGCAGGCGCGCAGCGGCCTCGGGCGCCAGTGGGGCGAGCTGGGGCAGCTCGGCCGCGCCTTCGACGCGATGGCCGCGGCGCTCCAGCAGCGCGACGCGCGCCTGCAGGAGAGCCAGCGCTTCAACGACCGCGTCGCCGACACTAGCCCCGATATCCTCTACATCTACGATCCGATCGACCGCGTGAACGTCTACGTCAACCGCCAGTTCGAGCGCCTGCTCGGCTACTCGCCGGACGACATCGCCGCGCGGCGGCCCCGCCTGCTCGCCAGCCTGATGCACCCGGACGATCTCGCACGGCGCCAGGAGGAGCGCGGGCCGCGCTGGGCCGCGGCCCGCGACGGCGAGATCCTGGTCAGCGAGTTCCGTCTGCGGCATGCCAGCGGTGAGTGGCGCTGGTTCTACGCGCACGAGCAGGTGTTCAGCCGCGACGCGAACGGCGCGCCGCGCCAGATTATCGGCTCGGCACTCGACGTGACGACGCGCAAGCGGGTCGAGGAGGAGCTGGCCGCCGCGAACGGGCGGCTGGCCCAGGCGCTGACGCGAGCGAACCAGCTCGCGGAGGCGGCGCTGGCGGCCGACCGCGCCAAGAGCGAGTTCGTGGCCACGATGAGCCACGAGATCCGCACTCCACTCAACGGCGTCATCGGCATGACTGACCTGCTCCTGGCGACCGAGCTGACGCCGGCCCAGCGGGAGTACGCCACGACCGCGCGCCGCTCGGGCGAGACGCTCCTGACCATCATCAGCGACATTCTGGACCTGTCGAAGATCGAGGCGGGCCAGATGAAGCTGGAGAGCATGCCCTTCACCCTGGCCGACCTGCTGGCCGACGTCGGGGCCTCCCAGGCGGCCCAGGCCAGCGCCAGGGGACTGGCCCTCACCTGGCAAGTCGCCGGCGACGTGCCGCCGGTGCTGCTCGGCGACGCGGTGCGCCTGCGCCAGGTGCTGCTGAACCTCGTCGGCAACGCCGTCAAGTTCACCGAGGAGGGATCGGTCGCGGTGCGGGTGCGCGCCGAAGACGACCAGCCGTGCGCTCCGCTCGCCCCGGTCACTCTCCACTTCGAGGTGAGCGACACGGGGATCGGCATTGCGCCCGAGGCCATCGATCGGCTGTTCCGGCCGTTCAGCCAGGCCGACGGCTCCACGACGCGCCGCTACGGCGGCACCGGGCTCGGCCTGGCGATCGTGCGGCGGCTGGTCGAGGTGATGGGAGGCGCGGTCGGCGTCGAGAGCGCGCCTGGCCGGGGCAGCACCTTCTGGTTCACCGTGCGCCTGCAGGCCGCGCCGGCCGCGGCGGCGCCGGGCCTGTCCCCGCTCGAGCACCCCGAGGGCCAGGCGCTGCCCGCGCCCCGCGCCGGCGCTGCGATCCTCGTCGCCGACGACTCGACTCTCAACCTGCGCGTCGCCGCGTCGATGCTCAAGCGCCTGGGCTACGAGGTCGAGGCCGTGGAGAGCGGGCGCGAGGCGCTGGCGGCGCTCGACCGCCGCGTCTTCGACGCCGTGCTGATGGACTGCTGGATGCCCGACCTCGACGGCTTCGACGCCACGCGCGAGCTACGTCGTCGCGAGCCGCCCGGCCGCCGCGTGCCCGTCATCGCCCTCACCGCCGACGTGCTGGCCGACGCCCGCGATCGCTGCCTGGCGGCTGGCATGGACGACTACCTGACCAAGCCGGTGCGCCTGGAGGAGCTGGCCGGGATCCTGCAGCGCTGGGCGCCCCTGGCCGCCGCGGCGCCGCCCCCGCCGCCCACCGGCGCCGCGTGCGCGGCGCCGGCCCCGGACGGCCCGATCGACCCAGCCGCGCTGGCCGGGCTGGGGGGCGCGCAGGCGCTGGAGCCGCCGTTCGTGCAGCTCGTCGTCGAGCAGGCCCGCGCCGACGTGCCGGGCCGCCTCGCGGCCGCCCGCGCGGCGCGGGCGGCGGCCGACGCCACGCTCCTGGTGCGGCTGGCGCACAAGCTGAAGGGGGAGGCGGCGGCGCTGGGGCTGCGCGAGGTCCACGCGCTCGCCGCCCAGCTCCAGCGCGACGGCCAGCAGGGCGACCTGGCCGCCGCGGCCGCCACGCTCGACGCCCTGGCCGCCGCCTGGCAGCGCGCCGACGCGGCCTTCGAGCGCCTGCTGACCAACCCGGTGCCGAGCGGCTGAGAATAATGGGAGCGGTTCGCCCGGGGCAGTGCGCGAGCCGATCTACTACACGGCGCCGGCCTCGCGCAGCGCGGCGATCTCCTCGGACCCGTACCCGACCGCGGCGAGGAGGGCCTCGGTGTGCTCGCCGAGCAGCGGCGGCGGCAGCCGCACGCTGCCAGGCGTGCGCGACAGCCGGTAGGGCAGGCCGGTCATCGTCAGCTCGCCGGCCTTCGGGTGCTGGACGGTGGGCTTCAGCCCGAGGTGGGCGACCTGCGGATCGGCGAACACCTCGGCCAGGTCGTAGATCGGCCCGCAGGGAATCGATGCCGCCTCGAGGCGGGCCAGCGCCTCGGCCGTGGTCAGCGCCCCCAGGCGGGCGTTGATCAGCGCGGCCAGCGCGTCGCGGTTGACGACACGGTCGCCGTTAGTGGCGAAGCGCGGGTCGCGCCGCGCCTCGTCCAGGCCCAGCGCCTCGCAGAACCGCCCCCACAGCGCCTCGTTGGCCACGGCGACGTTGACGAAGCCGTCGGCGGTGGCGAACGTCTCGTACGGCGCGATCTGGGAGTGACGGTTGCCGACGCGGCCCGGCACGCGGCCGGTGGCCAGGTAGGCGCCGGCCTGGTACGACAGCAGCGCCACCTGGCCGCCGAGCATCGACGTGTCGACGACCTGCCCCTGGCCCGAGCGCTCGCGCTCGTAGAGCGCCGCCGCGGTGGCGTAGGCAGCGAACATGCCGGCGGCGAGGTCACCGATCGGGATGCCGGCCTTGTTCGGGCCGCTGTCGGGCGTGCCGGTCAGGCTCATCACGCCGCCCATCCCCTGGAGGATCTGATCGTAGGCGGGCTGGTCGCGGCGGGGGCCGTCCTGCCCGAAGCCCGTCACGGCCGTGTACACCAGCCGCGGGTTGAGGGCCAGCGCCTCGTCGGGGCTGAGGCCCAGGCGGGCGAGCGTGCCGGGTCGGAAGTTCTCCACCAGCACGTCGGCGCCCCGCACCAGGCGCCGCAGCACCTCCAGGGCGGCGGGGACCTTCAGGTTGAGGGTCAGCGACCGCTTGTTGCGGTTCACGCTCAGGAAATAGGTCGACTCGCCGTTCACGAACGGCGGGCCCCAGGTGCGGGTCTCGTCGCCGCCCGGCGGCTCGACCTTGATCACATCCGCGCCCAGGTCGCCGAGCATCAGCGTGCAGTACGGCCCGGCCAGGGCGCGAGTGAGGTCCAGCACGACGACGCCGGCCAGCGGCCCGGCGGGCGGATGTTCAGCACTGCGTGTTGAGTACTGAGTGCTGAGTGCTGGCTGCTGACCGCTGGCGGCTGGCGGCCGAGCGGGGTCGGGCGGCGGCGGGCTGGTCATCGGGCGTTCCTCGACGTGAAGTGAGGGCTGCGGCCTGCCGACAGCTCTCTGCTGAGGGCCGATCGCTGACGGCTCGCTACGGAGGTCAGTCTACCCGAGGCCGGCGGCGCCGCGCAGGCTCAGGCCGAGGACTGCTGCTCGTCGGGGACGGGCTCGGGCAGCCCTTCGCCGTGGCGGCCCCGTGGCCAGCGGTCGCGCAGCCCTTCCACGGTGCGCTGCAGGTGGTCGTGCACCTGCGCCAGGTGGCGGGCGACGGCCGCGCGGCGGCGCGAGGTATAGGCGCCGATCCCGCGGTAGCGCCGGTAGCGCGCCCGCACCAGCCGCCGCAGCGGCATCGTCTGCAGAGTGATGAGCTGGTGGAGGATCGCATCCTTGAGGTAGCGCGCCGCGGCGTCCGGATCGACGTGGGCGCCGCCGGACGGCTCGGGCACCACGTCGTCGACGATGCCCAGGTCGCGCAGGTCCGGCGCCGTCAGGCGCAGCGAGGGGGCGAGGCCAGCCGCCTGCGCCGCGTCGCGGAAGAGGATCGCCGACGCGCCCTCGGGCGAGATGACCGAGTAGATGGCGTGCTCGAGCATCAGCACGCGGTCGGCCACGGCCAGGGCGATCGCCCCGCCGCTGCCGCCCTCGCCGATGATCGTCGCCACGGTCGGAACGGGCAGGCTGGCCATGCGGGCGAGGCAGAGGGCGAGCGCGCTGGCCAGGCCGCGCGCCTCCGCCTCGACGCCCGCCTCGGCGCCCGGCGTGTCCACGAAGGTGATTAGCGGCAGACGAAACTTGGCCGCCAGGCGCATCATCCGCTCCGCCTTGCGGTAGCCCTCAGGCAGGGCGCGCCCGCCGCGCCGCGCCGGATCGGCCGGGTCGCGCTCCTGGCCGATTACGGCCACCGGCTGGCCGGCCAGGTCGCCCAGCCCGATCACCACCGCCGGATCGTCGCCGTAGAGACGGTCGCCGTGCAGCTCGACGAAGTCCGGCAGCAAGCGGTGGATGTAGTCGAGGGCCGTGGGTCGCTGCGGGTGGCGGGCGAGCTGCACGGTGTCCCAGGCCGACCCGCGCGGCCGCGGCGCTACCGGCTCGTGCTCGCCGCCGCGTCCGCGGCTGAGGCGGTACTCGGGGCTGAGGTAGCCGAGCAGCGCCGCCAGCACCTCGCGCAGCCGCTCGCGGTCGACCACCGCGTCGACCATGCCGTGGGCGAGCAGGAACTCGGCCGAGTGCGAGCGGGCAGCAGGGGCGCTGGCGGCCCCCACCTCGCCGCTAGCGGGCGCAGGCCCATCCTGGGCGCGGCTGGTCTGCTCGATCACCCGCGGGCCGGCGAAGCCGACGAGCGCGCCCGGCTCGGCGAGCTGCACGTCGCCCAGGCTGGCGAAGCTGGCGAACACGCCACCCGTGGTCGGGTTGGTCAGCACCGAGACGAACGGCAGCCGCGCGGCGTGCAGGCGCTGCGCCGCCGCCGCCGTCTTCGCCATCTGGGCTAGGGAGAGCAGCCCTTCCTGCATCCGCGCGCCGCCGCTGGCCACGACCGTGACGATCGGCAGCCGCTGCTTCACCGCTAGCTCGAAGGCCAGGGCGATCTTCTCGCCGACCACCGAGCCCATGCTGCCGCCGAGAAACTCGAAGTCCAGCACCGCCACGACCGCAGGGCGCCCGCCGAGCCGCAGCGTGCCGGTGACCACGGCCTCGCCGAGGCCCGTCCGCTGCTGCGCCTCGAGGAGACGATCGCGGTAGGGGATGCGGTCGCGGAAGGCGAGCGGATCGACGGAGATCAGCTCGGCATGCGTCTCGCGGAAGGAGCCCGGGTCGGCCAGCGAGGCGATGCGGTCGCGGGCGCCGAGCCGCCCGTGGTAGCGGCAGAGCGGACAGATCCGTAGCCGCGCCCACAGCTCGGCGCCGTCGAGCGCCGCGCCACAGCGCGGGCAGAGGCGAGGCGCGGTGGGCTCGGGCAGCGCGCTAGGCCCGCGGCGGCGGAGGTCGGCGAGCAGGTCGGTCAGGTTGCGCACGGGCCGTTCCTCTTCAATAGCGCAGGCGCCTACGCTCTCACTTTACGGCGTCGTGCATTAATGTGCCAACAGATGGCTGGTGCCGCGAGCAAATCGCAACACGGACGAGACATCCCACCGCCACGCCGGCCTACGGAGACCTTCGTGCCGGGTGCACAATCCCCGGGACATCTTACGGCAATCCGCAGGGGCAGCGAGCCGGCCTGCCGGCCGGACCAGGAGAGCGGTCTCGGGTCCGGCCGGCAGGCCGGCAGCGGGGTCAGGGTGCAAGCCGCGCTAGCTTGGCCGGGCGAACACGGTAACCACGTTGCCGCCCGGCGGGCCCTGGTGCTCGGAACCGGAGGCCGACATCACCAGCGGATCGCCGATCAGGGCGGCGACGACGGCGTGGGCGATCGCCTTCGTCTGCATCCCCGAGAACGACCAGAGGTAGTCGGAGAGCATCGCGTTACGCTGGCCGCGCACGTCGCCGACGGCGTCGCCGTTCGCCTTCACGAACACGCCCGCCACTCGCGCGAGCTGCTCGCGGCTGGGGCAGCAGTCGAACGCGAGCCCCACCGCGCGGAAGGCCTGCCGCGCGCCGTCGAGGTCGATCGCGTCGCGCATTACGCCGTGGCCGACGACCAGGTCGCTGGCCGACTGGTCGGAGTTGCCGAAGACGACGACCTTGCAGAACGGGTTCTCCGTGCCCGACGAGACCGAGACGCGGTTGGTGTACAGGTCGAGGCGGGTGCCGACCATCGGCTCCTCGAACTGCCCCTCGCTGAAGTCGCCGAGGGCGATCCCCGCGCCGACGGCCGCCGCGCCGCGGTTGAAGGCCGCGCCCTGGCGGTAGTGGCGCGTGCGCAGGGTGGCGCCGCGCTGGTCGGCGTCGCGGATGCGGGCGGGCGTCAACTCGGGCACCTTCACGTAGATCAGCGGGATATCGGCCAGGTTCGTGATGCCGCTGTCGGCGATCGCCGCCCGCGCCGCCTCGGTCACCGCGCGCACCTGGGCTAGCGTGCCATACTCCTCCGGGCGCAGCACCGGCGTGACGGCGGTGCCAATCGCCAGGCGCTTGCCCAGCCCCGGCCGGGCGGGCACCTCGCGACGGACGAAGACGTTCAGGTGCGGGACCATCAGCCCCATACCGGCCAGGCCGATCATTAGCATCGGCACGCGCCGCGCCACTTCCTCCGGCGACTCGCCGGTGCGGGCCGCGAGCAGCGTCTCCAGCATGTGCAGGGTGAAGCCGCGAGCGTGGCCGTCGCCCTCGTTCTGGGCCAGGATCGCCGCCACCTCCTCGGCGCGGAAGGCGCCCTCGTCCAGCAGCCGGGCCAGGGGGCTGACGTCCTGCGGGGCGTCGACGGGCATCCGGTACAGGCGAACGTCTTGCATCGGTCGCTCTCCAGCAGCCAGTGTTGCGTGAGATGACGTACCGACCCATTATCAGGCATCCGGCCGCCCCCCGCCCGGCACGCTTGCTCGGCCCGCCGGCAGCGCGTAGAGTAGCGGAGAGGCAGCCGCCGGGCGAGCGAGCCGCGCGCTTTCGCGCGGCCACGATCGACGGCCGGTCGTGACGGCAAGCAGGTATAGGGAGGAGAGCGATGCGGATCGGCGTGATCGGGGCCGGCGCGATCGGCCGTTACCTGGTGCAGGCGGTGCGCTCGGGCAAGGCCGGCGACCACCAGGTGGTCGTGGTCGGTGACATCATTCCCAACGGCGCGATCGACGACATCCCCTACACCACCGACGTGAGCACCCTGCCTAGCCACGGCCTCGACCTGGTCGTCGAGGCGGCAGCCCAGGCCGCGGCCCGCCAGCACGTCGTGCCGATGCTCGAGGCGGGCGTCGACGTGATGATCATGAGCGTCGGCGCGCTCGCCGACGAAGCGTTCTACGAGCAGGTGCGCGAGGCCGCCCGCCGCGCCCGCCGCCGCGTGTACATCCCGTCCGGCGCGCTGGGCGGCCTCGATGCAGTGAAGGCCGCGGCCATCGCCGGCCTGGATTCGGTCGAGCTGATCACGACCAAGCCACCCATCGCGATCAAGGATGCCGCCTACTTCCAGGACCACCCGGTCGACTGGGACGCGATCAGCAGCCCTACGGTCGTCTACGAGGGCCCTGCCATCGAGGCCGTTGGTTACTTCCCGCAGAACGTGAACGTGGCCGCCGTGCTCAGCCTGGCCGGCCTCGGGCCGCGGCGGACGCGGGTGCGCGTCGTGGCCGACCCGGCCTCGACGACGAACCAGCATATGGTGCGCGTGCGCGGCGCGTTCGGCGAGCTGGAAGTGACCCTCCGCAACAAGCCCACCCCCGAGAATCCGAAGACGAGCTGGCTCGCCGCGCTCGCCGCCGTCGCCATGCTCCGCCGCCTGGCCGACCCGATCCAGCTCGGCCAGTAGGATAGGACCGATGCCGCACGGTTCCCGCGCCGCGCGCCTGCTCGCCGCGCTGGGCGCGCTCGCCCTCGCCCTCGCCTGCGGCTCTGGGGCCGCGGGCCCGGCGGCCACCAGCCGCCCGGCGACGGCCGCCCCGAGCGCCGCGGCCGCGCCCACCTCGGCGCCGTCGGCCCCGGCCGCGTCCGGCGCGACGGCGACGTCGCCGCCCTCCGTCAAGCTGCGCGTGCCCTACGTGGCGATCAGCGTCTCGCAGCTTCCGGCCTGGGTGGCCCAGGACGCGGGCACGTTCGCCAAGAACGGGCTCGACGTCTCGCTGCAGTACATCCCGACCGGCAGCACGCTGATCCAGACGATGGTTGCCGGCGAGGCCGACTTCGGGATCGCCGGCTCGGAGGCGCCCATTGGCGCGTCGCTCGGCGGGTCCCGGATCGTCATCCTCGCGCCAACGGTCGACCGCCTGCTGTTCGAAGTCTACGCCGGCCCCGCCGTGGCCGACGCCGCGGCGATGCGCGGCCGCCGGATTGGCATCACTCGCGTGGGCAGCAGCACCGACTTCGCCGCGCGCCAGTGGATCCAGAGCCTGGGGCTGCGGCCCGGCGACGACATGGCAATCGTGCAGCTTGGCGGGCAGCAGGAGATCCTGGCCGGCCTACAGAGCGGCGCCGCCGACGCGGGCGTGCTCTCGCCCCCGACCGACGTCGAGGCGCGCCGCGTCGGCATGCACGAGATCGCCGACCTGAGCAAGCTCGAGGTGCCGTTCTACCAGTCGAGCGTGCTGGCCACCGGCCGCGTGATCGACGAGCAGCCGGACGTGGTGCGTCGCTTCGTGCGCGCCATCGTCGAGGCGAACGCGATCATCCACCAGGACAAGGCGGCGGCCAAGCAGGCGCTCGCCCGTTACAGCCAGAGCGACGACGAGGAGGTGCTCGAGTCGAGCTACGAGACCGCGCTGCCGGCGATCCCGAAAGTGCCGCTGCCGACGCGGGCGGCGGTGGAGTCGGCGATCGAGCTGCTGTCGCTGACCAACCCGGCCGCGCGCGGCGTCGATCCGGACCGCTTCTACGACCCGCGCTTCGTCCAGGAGCTCCAGGACAGCGGCTTCATCGACAGCCTGTACCGCTAGGAGAGGCGTATGCTCTACATCGTCGCCATCCTGGTGCCGCCGCTGGCCGTGCTGCTCTGCGGCAAGCCATTCCAGGCGCTGCTGAACGTCGTGCTCACCCTGCTGGTGTACTTCCCGGGGATGCTCCACGCGATCCTGGTCGTCAACAACCACTACGCCGACCAGCGCACGAAGCGGATCGTGCGGGCCCTGGAGCGGCAGCGCAAGCCGTGAGCGAGGTGCATCATGCGTACACGCTCGGCGTCCCGCGCGTCTTACCGAGTTGGCCTGGGCGTGCTCGTGGCGGCGCTGGCCCTGGCCTGGTCCGCGCCCTCCCTACCTGCGGCGGCGCGGCCGGCCGAGCACCCATCGAGCGTCGCCCGTGCGGCCGGCCGCACGGGCGAGTCGACCGCGCCGCAGGCGCTGACGCCGGTGCGCGTCGGCATGCAGTACATCATCAGCGACTCAGGCCTGCTGCTGGCCGACGACCTCGGCTACATGCGCGAGGCGGGCATCGACTTCCAGGGCCTGCGCATGGACAACCTCGACCTGCAGACGGCGCTGGCGTCGGGCCAGATGGACGCCGGCGGCGTCGGGCCCACGGCGGCGGTGCTCAACGCCTTCCTGCGCGGGGTGCGCCTGCGCATGGTCGCCGACCGCGGCCAGGTCACGCCGGGCCACAGCTACCTGGCCCTGGTCGTCCGCAAAGACCTCTGTGATAGCGGCCAGGTCCGCGAGATGGCCGACCTGCGCGGACGCCGCGTCTCGCCCCAGCCCCCCTCCTACGGCACGCCCGCCTGGTACCTGCTGAGCAAGCTGCTGGAGAACGGCGGACTGCGCGAGGACGACGTGGACCTGGTGCCGCTCGCGCTCGCTGACCAGAACGCCGGCCTGGCCGGCGGCACCATCGACGCCGCCTGGAACGTCGAGCCGGGCCCGACCGCCGCCGTCGACAACGGGCTGGGCGTGTGGTTCCGCGGCGGGGACGAGGCGATCGGTCCCTTCGATCTGGCGTTCCTCGCCTACTCCGAGCAGTTCGCCGGCCAGACCGACCTCGCCCGCCGCTTCATGACGGCCTTCCTGCGCGGCGTGCGCGTCTACGACGACGCCTTCACCCGGGACCAAGGCAAGGCCGAGACGGTGAGCGTCCTCACGCGCCACCTGGCGCTCAAAGACCCTGCCCTGTACGATCGGATCCGCGCGCCGTACATGGACCCCAACGGCACGGTGAACCTGCGTGGCTACTCAGAGGTCCAGGACTACTTCATCCGCCACGGCGTGCTGCCCCAGACGGTCGACCTCGCCCAGGTCTTCGACCCCTCCTTCGCCGAGTACGCCGCCGCCCAGCTCGGACCGTATCCGCAGTGATGTGGTCTGGGTACAACTCGTGCGCGTCTTGGTCCGCCCGGCGCCCTTGCTACTTGTCTTTCCAGAACCCGTGTTCTAGAATGGAACCGTGTTGAATCCGAACATCACGCATGCCCTTCATAGCTCTTTCGGCACCTGACTCATGAAAGCAATTGTCTCTGGCGTCAAGGAGTCGCAGCGGACGAAGGGGGCGGCTGCCACGGAGTGCGCTGGCGGAGCAGGGCGTTCAGGATGAGCAAGAGCTTGTGCATACAGGCGACGAGGGCCA
>Ga0209810_1006082_pt1 | contig 10624 bp, 12 predicted proteins | sample Coa_R1_7_FD_187159 | JGI IMG/M metagenome (GOLD analysis project Ga0209810, IMG submission 187159) | Surface soil microbial communities from Centralia Pennsylvania, which are recovering from an underground coalmine fire - Coalmine... | ecosystem: Environmental > Terrestrial > Soil > Unclassified...
ACCGAGGCGGCGATCGAAGCCCTGTTCACCAGCACGTTCCGCGCCACCGCCGAAGAGGAGAGATGACCGCGATTCTGGAAGCCCACGCGCTGGGCATGCAGTACGGTCGGCGCCGAGCGCTCACCGACTGCACCTTGAACATCCCGCCCGGACACGTGGTCGGCCTGGTCGGGCCGAACGGTGCCGGAAAGTCCACGCTGCTCAAGCTCGCCTGCGGGCTGCTGACCCCGACGTCGGGAAGCATCACCGTGCTCGGCGAGACGCCTGGTTCCGGGCGTGAGCAACTCGCCCGCGTCGGCTTCCTCGCCCAGGACGCCCCGGTGTATCCGCACCTGTCCGTCGCCGACCATCTGCGGCTCGGCGCCCACCTCAACCCGCGCTGGGACCAGGGCTTCGCAGAACAGCGCGTCGCCCAGCTCGGTCTGGATCCGGCACAGAAGGCCGGGAAGCTCTCCGGCGGCCAGCGCGCCCAGCTAGCGCTGACCGTGGCGGCGGGCAAGCGACCGGAGCTGCTCCTGCTCGACGAACCGGTCGCCAGCCTCGACCCGCTCGCCCGCCGCGAATTCCTCAAGCACCTCATGGAGTCCGTCGCGGACAACGACACCAGCGTCATCCTCTCCTCGCACCTGATCTCGGATCTGGAGCGGGTCTGCGACTACCTGATCGTGCTCGTCTCCTCCCGGGTGCGCCTGGCCGGCGAGGCCGACGAAGTGACCGCCGCGCATCACCGGATCGTGTGCACTCGGCGCGAACCCGACGCGCTTCCGGCCGGACTCCACGTGATCTCCGCGGAGCACACCGACCGGCAAAGCACCTTCGTCGTGCGCAGCGACACCCCGCTTCCGGCCGGGGACTGGGCCGCGGAACCCCTCGGCATGGAAGACCTGGTGCTGACCTATATGGAAAACGCCGAGGCGAGCCCCCGGCCGGTGACGCGGGACGCGGAGGTCGCCCGATGATCTGGCTGACCTGGCGTCAATTCCGCACGCAGACCCTCTTGGCCGCCGCTCTCCTCGCCGCGGCCGCCGTCTATCTGCTGATCACCGGGACGCAGCTGCGGCATTCCTACAGCGCGGACCTGCTCAGCTGTCAGACGCAGAGTTCGCAGTACACCTGCGCCGGCCTGCTCAACGGGCTGCAGACCCAGTACAACGGCCCGCTCGATCTGCTCGAGCTGTTGGTGATGGCCACGCCGGCCCTGGTCGGGATCTTCTGGGGCGCCCCGCTCATCGCGGCGGAACTCGAGCGCGGCACCCACTACATGGTCTGGAACCAGTCGGTGACCCGCGGCCGCTGGCTCGCGGTCAAGCTGGCCGCGATCGCGCTGGCGTCCATCGTGACCGCGGGTGTGATCAGCCTTCTGATGACCTGGTGGGCCAGCCCACTCGACACCATGTCCGGCAACCGGTTCGGCACTCAGGCGTTCAACGCGCGCAACGTCGTACCGCTCGGCTACGCCGTCTTCGCCTTCGTGCTCGGGGTCACCCTCGGGCTGGTGATCCGGCGCACCTTGCCCGCGATGGCCGCGACTCTCGCGGTCTTCATCGCCGTCCAGTTCCTCGTGACCATCGTGGTCCGCCCGAATGTGATGCCCTCGACCACCATCACCATGCCGATCAACCAGACCACGATGAGCCAGGCCGCTCGATTCGACCGTTCCCAGGCGGTCACCGGACCGGTGACCATCGACCTGCCGACGCCGGCCGGCTCCTGGGGTCTGTCCGAATCCCCCGCGCTCAACAGCGCCGGCCAGCCGATCCCGACCAGCGAGGTGCTGACCTGCTGGAACCAGATGATCAGCCGAGGCCCGTTGGTGATCAAGGGTGGTAACAAGCCCTTCGGGCCCCTCGGCGCCTGTCTCGCACCGCTCAACCTGCACGTCGATGTCAGCTACCTGCCGGCCGACCGCTACTGGCCGTTGCAGTGGATCGAAACCGCGCTCTATGTCGCCCTCGCCGCGCTGCTGGCAGCGTTCTGCTTCCGACGCATCCGACGATCCAGCTGAGGGAGTAAGGACAAGAATCGGCGGAGCGCCACCGCGTGTGCGCTCCGTCGATTCCTATGCGCTGAGCCGTTCCTGTACGAGGTCTGCATCCGCCTCGGCGTAGAAGTGCGTCCACAGCGTGCGGTAACCAATCTGGTGGTTGACTTGCGCCATCCACTTGTTGTCCGCAGCCGTCTGCGTTGAGACGTACTCCAACTCCGGCCGCTCGCGCACCAGGCGCCGCATCATCGCAGCCTTCATCGCTCGCCCGAGTCCACGGCCGCGGTGCGCGGCGAGCACCGCTGTATCGCCCTGCTGGGCGTGCTTCGGGCGGCTCTCGGAGGTGAAGAGCTCGGTGATGCCGGCTACCGCCCCTGTCGCTTCGTGGATCGCTACGACAATGCGTTGCTCTGCGCCCTTCGCGGCTACCTCGGCTTCATCCTCACGCACCCGCTCCGGGCTCCACCGCGGATCCTCAAAGGTCATCTCACCGGTCGGCGCATCGCTGATCGCCCGTCGGGCCGCCGCGTAGGACTCGATCACGTCCTCGGGTGTCGGGCCGATCCAGTCCCGCAGCTGATAGCCAGGCGGTACCGGCACATCCCACAGCGCCGGATCAGTCTCCGCTATCTGCAGATCCTGCACAATGTATCCGTGTACGGGCTCGAAGCCGAACCGCTTGCTCCACGGCAGGCCTGGACCGCCCTCGCGCAACTGCCCGCCCATCAAGCGCGTTCGGCCAGCCTCGCGGGCTTGGGCCACGAGCAAACGCAGCGTCTGCTCGCCGAGCCCCTGGCGCCGCAACTGGGGATGCACGCGCACGTCGAGCGGCGCCAGCTCCGTGTTCTCCGCTTGCGGTAGCCGGATGACGCCGATCGCCGCGAGCCGCCCGTCTTCCAGCCGCCCCAGCCAATACGCGGCCGGTTCGGTACCGAGGTGCGCGCTGCGCAACTGCTCTTCGATCCCCGCACGCGGCGTCGGGGGCCACTCCGGCCGGTCAACCGCGTGCACGGCGGCGAAGAACTCGGTGGCGTCCGAGACATCCTGTTCGGTGAGGTGTTCCGGATCAAGCCTGGTGAACTGCACGACTCAGGTCCCTTCGCTGCGGCCGGGTCGGGGTCAGCCTTCCCGATCAGTCAGCGCCGCGCATCCGGTTTTTCGCCGAGACCTGATGTCGGAGTTGAACGAGACGGGCGGGAAGAGCGGTCAACTCTGGGCCATGTCCACGAAGCGGGAGTAGTGGCCCTGGAAGGCGACGGTGATCGTGGCAGTGGGACCGTTACGGTGCTTGGCGACGATCAGGTCGGCCTCGCCGGCGCGCGGGGACTCGCGCTCGTAGGCGTCCTCGCGGTGCAGCAGGATGACCACGTCGGCGTCCTGCTCGAGGGAGCCGGACTCACGCAGGTCGGACATCATCGGGCGCTTGTCCGTGCGCTGCTCGGGGCCTCGGTTGAGCTGGGCGATCGCGATGACCGGCAGCTCCAGCTCCTTGGCCAGCAGCTTGAGCGCCCGGGACATCTCGGAGACCTCCTGCTGGCGGCTCTCCGGGCGGCGCGAGCCCCCGGAGGACATCAGCTGGAGGTAGTCGACGATCACCAGGCGCAGATCGTGCCGCTGCTTGAGCCTTCGGCACTTGGCCCGGATCTCCATCATCGACATGTTCGGCGAGTCGTCGATGAACAGCGGGGCCGCCGAGACCTCGCCCATCCTGCGCGCCAGGCGGGCCCAGTCGTCGTCGGTCATCGTGCCGGAGCGCATGTGGTGCAGGGCGACGCGCGCTTCCGCGGACAGCAGGCGCATGGTGATCTCGTTGCGGCCCATTTCCAGGCTGAAGATCACACTGGTCAGGCCGTTGCGGATCGAGCAGGAGCGGGCCAGGTCGAGGCCCAGGGTGCTCTTACCGATGGCGGGACGAGCCGCGATGATGATCATCTGGCCGGGGTGCAGGCCGTTGGTGAGCTGATCGAGATCCGTGAAGCCGGTGGGGACGCCGGTCATCTGGCCGGAGCGGTTGGAGATCGACTCGATCTCGTCGAGCGCGCCCTCCATGACGTCGGCGAGCGGGGCGTAGTCCTCGCCCGCGCGCTGCTCGGTGACGCCGTAGATCTCGGCCTGGGCCCGATTGACGATCTCGTCGAGGTCCGCGCCGTCGGTGGCGTAGCCCATCTGTGTGATGCGGGTGCCGGCCTCGACCAGGCGGCGCAGGATGGCCCGCTCCCGCACGATCACCGCGTAGTAGCCGGCGTTCGCCGCGGTGGGGACCGAGGACATCAGGGTGTGCAGATACGGCGCGCCGCCGACCCTGGCCAGCTCCCCGCGCTTGGTCAGCTCCGCCGAGACGGTGACCGCGTCGGCCGGCTCGCCCCGGCCGTAGAGGTCGAGGATCGAGTCGAAGATCAGCTCATGGGCCGGCTTGTAGAAGTCGCGGCCCTTGATGACGTCGATGACGTCCGCGATCGCGTCCTTCGAGAGCAACATGCCGCCCAGCACGCCCTGCTCGGCCGCGAGGTCCTGAGGCGGAGTGCGATCGTACGACGAGCGCCCGCCACCACCGGCGTAGCCGGACGGGCCGGGGTCGATCGGGCCCTCGTCCGGCGGCTCTGGAACGCCGTCCGGTCCGTTGAAGGCGGACACTGGGTGGCTCGCCTCCTCGGATCGGTCGTGGCGGGTTGTCTACGGTACGGGCGAGGTAGCTCGGCTGGCGAGCGACACGTCCACAGGGACTGTGGATAACCTGGGGATAACTGCGCCGTTCCTGTTGAAAACCGGGGCTCTTCCTGTGCGTATGCGGTGGACAACCAGCTGTGGACACCGGTGCCGCGGAACCGGCTCGCCCCGTGAGGTGCGGTGGTCCGCCAAGCGTTTGTCCACCGTCTGTGGAAGAAAAAAATGTCGGGTGCCGCCTCTCCGCGGAGGGGCGGCACCCGACACCGTGTCGGTACCGGCGTGACGCGGCGCGGCCGAGCCGAGGCTCAGGCCGCGACGATCGTCAGGCCGATGGTGGCCGCGACCTCGGGGTGCAGCCGGACGGAGACCTTGTGGCTGCCGACCGTCTTGATCGGCGTGGTGATCTCGATCTTCCGCTTGTCCAGCGCCGGGCCGCCCGCCTTCGACACCGCGGTGGCGATGTCGGCGACGGTGACCGCGCCGAAGAGCCGGCCCGAGTTGCCGGCGCGGCTGGAGAGCCGCACGTTGAGCGCCTCGATCTCGGCCTTCAGCTCCTGGGCGTGGCCCAGGTCGCGCACCTCGCGCGCCTTGCGGGCCTTGCGGATGGTCTCGATCTGCTTCTCCGCGCCCTTGCTCCACGCGATCGCGAAACCGCGCGGCAGCAGGTAGTTGCGGCCGTAGCCGTCCTTGACCTCCACCACGTCGCCGGGGGCGCCGAGGTTGGAGACCTCGTGCGTGAGGATGAGCTTCATCGTTGTTCCGCCCTTCCTCAGCGCGCGGTGCTGGTGTACGGCAGCAGCGCCATCTCGCGGCTGTTCTTCACGGCCGTGGCGACGTCACGCTGGTGCTGGGTGCAGTTGCCGGTCACCCGACGGGCACGGATCTTGCCGCGGTCGGAGATGTACTTGCGCAGCAGGTTCGTGTCCTTGTAGTCGACGGACGTGACCTTGTCCTTGCAAAAAGCGCAAACCTTCTTCTTGGGCTTGCGCACGGGGGGCTTAGCCATGATCGCTCTCTTAATTCCCTGCGTTACGAAGATTTAGAAGGGGGGCTCGTCCGAGTAGCCGCCGCCCCAGCCGCCGCCGGAGCCTCCACCGGAGGCCCACGGGTCGTCCTGGGGAGCGGAACCGCCGGACGGAGCACCGCCACCGCTGCCGCCACCGGGGCCACCGCCCCAGCCGCCGCCGCGCGAGTCCCCAACGCCGCCGAACCCGCCGCCGCCACCGCGGGACGCCTTGGTGACCTTCGCCGTCGCGTACTTCAGCGACGGGCCGACCTCCTCGACATCCAGCTCGACCACGGTGCGCTTCTCGCCCTCGCGGGTCTCATAGGAGCGCTGCCGCAGCCTGCCCTGCACGACCACGCGCATGCCCTTCGTCAGGCTCTCGGCCACGTTCTCCGCGGCCTGGCGCCAGATCGAGCAGCGCAGGAACAGCGCGTCGCCGTCCTTCCACTCGTTGGTGGCCCGGTCGAAGGTGCGCGGGGTCGAGGCGACGGTGAAGCTGGCCACCGCCGCACCGCTCGGGGTGAAGCGCAGCTCGGGGTCGTCGGTCAGGTTCCCGACGACGGTGATGACGGTCTCGCCTGCCATGGGGTTCTACTCGCCTTTCGGGCTAGCTGTCTGCGGGGCTCGCCGCCCCGACGGTGACAAGCCCGGCGCAGCTCGGTGTCGGAGCAACACTTACCGCTGGTCGGGTCGGATGACCTTGGTCCGCAGCACACCCTCGTTGAGGTTGAGCTGGCGGTCGAACTCCTTCACCACCGAGGGCTCGGCGTTCAGGTTGATGACGGCGTAGATGCCCTCGGACACCTTCTTGCCGCCCTTCTTGATCTCGTAGGCGAGCCGGCGACGGCCCCAGATGTCGGTCTTCTCGACCGTGCCGCCGTTGGTGCGGATCACGTTCAGGAAGTTCTCCACCGACGGAGCGATCTGACGCTCTTCGAGGTCCGGGTCGAGGATGACCATGACTTCGTAATGACGCATGCGGAAACCCACCTCCTATGGACTCAAGACGGCCGCGGACTTTCCGCGACAGGAGGGTGATGCGTCGGGCTGTGCTCAGGTGCGTGCACAGACCGGGTTCGGGCAAGTCTACCCGGATGCCGTTGGACCCTTGAAATCGACGGGTATCGCACCGATGGTGACAGTGGAAGGGGTGCCATCTCACTGAGCGTGCGGTGGCGCGCCCACCCCGCTCACCCACCGGAAACGGCAGGTCCGCACCAGGCAGGAAGGAGTTACCGATGGCCCGCACGATCTCCCCGGAGCAAGCCCACCGGCACCACCTGGCGTTCACGCTCAACACCGACGGGGTACGGCACCCGCTGGAGAACACCGGAAGTCTGCTGACCGCCATCCTCGGCGTTGTCGCCCTGGTCTGCGCCTTCTTCCCCTCCATGCACCTGGTCGCCTCGTGGGCCGGTCTGGCCGGCATGGGCACCGGCCTGTGGGCCCAGATGATCTCGGCGACGACGGCCGAGCGCTTCGTGAACATCACCGGTCTCGTCCTCTCCGGGATCGGGCTTCTCTTTGGTCTCGCTCACGGTGGACTCTACTGACGACCACTGACAGCGACGGCTGTCCGCGGCCGGCAGTACGGTTGCCCTCATGGTGAACATGAGCCCGCGGCCGCGCGTCGGCTGCACCGTCGACCCCGCCGACCCGCTCGGCGCCGCGGCCGCGCGCGGCGCCGAGGCGATCCAGATCCTGCTGGGCGACCCGCAGAGCTGGACCAAGCCGGCCACGCTTTACCCGGATGGCGCTGCGGCGCTCAAGCAGGCGGTGAAGGACGCCGGGCTGGCGCTGTACGTACACGCCCCCTACGTGATCAACGTGGCCTCGGCGAACAACCGGATCAGGATTCCCAGCCGCAAGCTGCTCCAGCAGACCCTGGACGCCGCGGCCGAGGTCGGTGCCCTCGGTGTCGTGGTGCACGGCGGGCACACGACGAAGAACGACGACCCGTCGGTCGGCTTCGACAACTGGCGCAAAGCGGTCGAGGGGCTGGATCTCTCCTGCCGGCTGTTCATCGAGAACACCGCGGGCGGGGACCACGCGGTGGCCCGGCGGCTCGAGTCGATCGCCAAGCTCTGGGACGCGCTCGAGGGGCACGACATCGGCTTCTGCCTGGACACCTGCCACGCCTTCGCCGGCGGCGAGCCGCTGGAGACCGTGGTGGACAAGGTCGTCGGCATCACCGGGCGGATCGACCTGGTGCACGCCAACGACTCACAGGGCGGCCTGGACTCCGGCCGCGACCGGCACGCCAACTTCGGCGACGGCGCCATCCACCTGGACGACCTGGCCGTGGCGGTACGCGCGGCGGCCGCGGTCGGCGCCGATTTCGTGTGTGAAACGCCCGGTGACGCGGCCGCACAAGCCGCGGATATCGCCTGGATCCGGGAAAGGCTCGCCAAGCCGGAGTAACCTGCTTCGGCGTGGCACTACTCTACGCAAGCAGATCATCACGTAAAGCGACCGGCGGTCTGGTGATTCGACCTCTCGGGCGCGACGAGCATCTGGAGTTTGTGCACAGCCGAAGCGATGGCGGCAGTGGGCTGTCGTTCTTGCAGTGCCCCTCATGGGGGGCGGTGAAGAGCGGCTGGCGGTGCGAGTCGCTGGGCTGGTTTCGAGGCAGCGAGCTGGTCGGCGCCGGTCTGGTGCTGTACCGCTCGCTGCCGCGCATCGGGCGGTCTCTGGCCTACTTGCCCGAGGGGCCGATGATCGACTGGTTCGGCGAACGGACCGGTATCGCGCTTGAGGACTGGCTGAAGCCACTCGTTGGTGCGTTGCGCCAGCGCGGTGCGTTCAGCGTCAAGCTCGGCCCCAAGGTCGTCGCGCGTACCTGGTCGGCAGCGACGGTCAAGCAGGCGATGGCGGATAGGGCGTACAGGCGTCTGGGTGACGTCCCGGCTGATCGGATCGACGAGCGCGCTGACGAGCTGTCACATCGGCTGCGCTCGCTCGGATGGCGGCGCACGCAGCAGGGTGGCGACGGCTTCTCCGACTTCCAGCCTCGCTACCTGTTCCGGCTGCCGCTCACGGGACGCGACCAGCAGCAGGTCAGCGCCGGGTTCAGCCAGCAGTGGCGCCGCAACATCCGGCTTGCCGAGCGAGCCGGGGTGCGCGTGGAGCGCGTCGATGAAGCCGGTCTGCCGGAGTTTCACCGCCTCTATGCGGAGACCGCGGTGCGCGACCGGTTCACGCCCAGGCCGCTGGAGTACTTCCAGCGCATGTTCGACGCCATAAACGCAGAGGACCCGGAACGCATCCGGCTGTACGTCGCACGACGCGGTGACCAACCGCTGGCCGCGGCGACGATGGTGCGTGTGGGGTCGTACGCCTGGTACAGCTACGGCGCATCGGCCAACGAGGGTCGCGAACACCGGCCCTCTAACGCGTTGCAGTGGCGGATGATCGAGGACTGCCTTGCCGACGGCATGAACGTCTACGACCTGCGCGGCATCAGCGACACCCTCGACCCTGCGCATCACCTGCACGGTCTGCTGCGCTTCAAGGTGGGGCTCGGCGGCGAGGCGGTCGAATACCTCGGCGAGTGGGATTACCCGATCAACCCGCTGCTGCATCGGGCGTTCCAGCTTTACCTGGCTCGGCGTTGACATGCCTCTCACGTTGTACGTCGATCGCGGAGCCTGGCGCCACCATCAGATGTGCGTGGCCGAGGCGGAGCCCGACCTGGTCCCGGTGGCCAAGGGCAACGGCTACGGCTTCACCGTCCCGGTGCTCGCCCGCGCCGCCGCCGGCCTCGGAGTGGACCAGTTGGCGGTCGGCACCGCGGACGAGGCGGCCTCCGTGCTCGGCTGCTTCTCCGGCGACGTGATCATCCTCGACCCCTACTTGGACAGGGCCGAGCCATCGCTGTCCGATGGTCGGATCGTCCGCACGGCCGCCTCGCTGGACGCGGTACGCAAGCTCGCCGGGCACCGGATGATCATCGACTGTCGCAGCTCCCTGCGTCGGCAGGGCCTCTCCGCCGCCGACCTGCCGCTGGCCGCGCAGGCGCTCGGCGGCCAGCAGGTCGACGGGTTCTCGCTGCACCTGCCGCTCGACCGGCCCGCCTCGGCCGATCCGGCCGCCGAGACCGTCTCCTGGGTCAAGGCCCTGACCGAGGCCGGATTCAGCGTGCGGACGATATACGTCAGCCATCTGAGCCGCGCGGAGATCGCCGGATTGGAGCGCGCCTGCCCCGGCACGCGGTTCCGGCCGCGGATCGGGACCCAGCTCTGGCTCGGCGACCCGAATGCCGTCGAGGCCCGCGCGACCGTGCTCGACACCTTCCCGGTACAGCGCGGCGACCGAATCGGCTACCGGCAGACGCGGTCCCGGCAGGACGGCTGGGTCGTCGTGGTCAGCGGCGGAACGGTACAGGGCGTCGGGCTCGAGGCACCGCGCACACTGCGCGGCCTGGCGCCGCGGGCGAAGGAACTGCTGCGCTCCGGGCTCGCGGCGGTGAACCGGACCCGCTCGCCGTTCAGCTGGCAGGGCCGGAAGCAGTGGTTCGCCGAGCCTCCGCACATGCTGGTCTCGATGCTCTATCTGCCCCGGCAGGTGGAGCCGCCGGAACCGGGCACCGAGCTGCCCGCCGAGCTGCGGCACACCTCCACGCACTTCGACCAGGTCATCATGCGCTGAGGTGGCCGCGGGCAGCCGGCCGCGGGTCGGGTCAGGCCGGGTTCTGCGGCGGGGTGCTGCGGGCGCTCTCGTCGCCGGCTTCCTCGCCGAGGTCGACCACCTCGATGGCGCCTGCCTGCTCGGCTCCGGGCTCTGACGCCGCTTCCTCGCTGCTCGCGGCGGTGCCCTTGTCCTCGCGCTCGCCGTCACCGCGACCATCGCCGTCCTCGGCCGTGGACGCGTCCACCCGAGCCTGAGCTGGGAGGGTGGCAGGCGCGAACGGATCGCGGAACCCGTACACGTCCGGAGCCCCGTCGAGCACGCCGCCGCCGGGATCGTCG
>Ga0209810_1006084_pt1 | contig 10622 bp, 8 predicted proteins | sample Coa_R1_7_FD_187159 | JGI IMG/M metagenome (GOLD analysis project Ga0209810, IMG submission 187159) | Surface soil microbial communities from Centralia Pennsylvania, which are recovering from an underground coalmine fire - Coalmine... | ecosystem: Environmental > Terrestrial > Soil > Unclassified ...
ATCACGGGAACCCTGATCGGCCTGGGGTGCAGCGTGTTATTTCCCTGGCCTTTCCCCGGCGCGGAGCGAGCGCTTCCGAAGACAAGCGGCTTCGTCCCCCCGCTGCTGCCGACAGGATTGTATCCTTGGCCGGTGTGTTATCCTTTGCCGGCTTGGTTGCCACCGAGCAGCTGGCAGCTCGGCTTGGCCACCGGACTGGCGGGCGCATTGGCGGGCATGATGGTGATGCGGCTGGTCCGCTTCACCTACGGCATGGCACGCGGCATTGAGGGGCTGGGCGTCGGCGACGCCGATTTGATGATGATGGCCGGCGCGTTCGTCGGCTGGCAGGTGGTTGTGTTATCGTGCTTTGTCGCCGCCTTTCCCGGACTGCTGTTCGGTATGTTCCAGCTGCTGCGCAGCGGTAATCAGCCGCTGCCATTCGGCCCCTCGCTTGCCCTGGGCGTGATCTTGACGCTTTGGCTGTGGCAGTTCCTCGGCGAGTCGGAATCGCTTCGTCTGGTGTTCTTCGATCCGAGCTTCCTCGGCGGCATTGTCGGCGGAGGCGCCGTCTTTCTGCTCCTGGCCGGTCTGCTCTTTCGCTTCGTTCTTGGCACCCCGCGGCCGGAAACGTAGGAATCTGTTCCTACAAGCCCAGAGCGCGAGCGACGGGCCAAAGCGCCCATCGCTCGCGCTCTGGGCTTGTAGGAACGTGCTTCTCTATTCATGTTCTTGGGGTTGATTCCATTCTGAAAATTTGAGTACACTTCCTCCCGCACCTGGTATTCCCTCCCACGTTAGCAAGACCCGGATTCGGATTCCCTCCACACCGCTGGGGTTGTGTCATGCTGTTCTGTTCGTGGAATTTCTTCCAATTTTTCCTTATCGTCTTCGCCCTTTACTGGTTCATCCCCTGGCGCCGCCTGCATTGGGAGATGCCCTTGCCGCGCCAGCGGAAGTTCACACTGACCGGAGACGAAGCGCGGGTTTGGCTGCTTCTGATCGCCAGCTTCTACTTTTACGCTTCCTGGAGCCGCAAGCTCGCACTGCTCATCGTCGTTTCGACCTTGCTCGATTACTGCATTGGGCTGGGCCTGGAAGCCTGGCAGAAGCCGAGCCTTCGCCGCCTGCTTCTGACGCTCAGCATCACCGCCAACCTCGGATTGCTCTGCTTCTTCAAGTACTCAAACTTCTTCCTGGCCTCGCTGGATGAAGTGCTGATCGCCGCCGGTTCGCCGATATGGTTCAACACGCTGAAGATCATTCTGCCCATCGGCATTTCCTTCTATACTTTCGAGGCCATCAACTACACGGTCGATGTCTATCGCGGGCAAGTGCGTGCGGAACGCAATCCGACGCATCTGCTCTTCTTCGTTTTGTTCTTCCCGCACCTGGTCGCCGGCCCCATCGTCCGCGCCAAGGACTTTCTGCCGCAGACGCGCCGCTCCAAACGCTGGAGTTGGGCGCGCTTCCAGGCCGGCGGCGAATATTTCCTGCTGGGCATGCTCAAGAAATGGGTCGTTGCCGATCAGCTCGCCCTTTACGCCGATCCGGTCTTCGCCGACCCCAGCTCCTACGGCAGCTTGGCGAATTGGGCGGCTGTGCTCGCCTTCACGTTGCAGATTTACTGCGATTTTTCCGGTTACTCCGATATGGCCCTGGGCACGGCCCACATGCTCGGCTACAAGCTGGCCGTCAACTTCAACATGCCGTACCTGGCCACCAGCATCTCCGACTATTGGCGGCGCAATCACATCTCGCTCTCGACCTGGTTGCGCGATTACCTGTTCATCCCGCTGGGCGGCAGCCGCGGCAGCTTTTGGCACACCACACGCAATAACCTCATCACCATGACGCTCGGCGGTCTGTGGCACGGAGCCAACTGGAACTTCGCGCTGTGGGGCCTGGTGCATGGCGTGACGCTGTCGATCAACCGCGCCTTCCGCAACTATTGCCAGGAGCGGCCACGCCTGGACAGCTTCTTACAAAGCTGGATCGGCACGGCCCTTCGCCGGGCACTGACATTCCTCTGTCTCTATCAGGGCTTGGTGCTGTTCCGTTCGCCGACGTTTGCACTCACCCAGGCGATTTACAGCCGCTTGTGGATTCCGGTGAACGGCAAGGATATTGACCACCCCTACGGGTACAACCTGCTGTTGTTGATTGTCGCGGGTTTCGTGCTGTTCCATGTGGCCGCTTGCCGCCAGTGGTGGGAGCGTTTAAGTCTGCGTTTGCCGACTCCCGTCCTGGGGTTCGCCTATATGCTCGCCCTCATCCTCTGCATGGTGATGGCTCCGATTTTCGTGAAGCCGTTCCTGTACATGCAATTCTAAGGAGGAAGCCGCAATGAATTCTCCAGGCTCGGCAATTCGTGAGGAAATGGTTCAGAGCGAACCGGCCGCTTCGCCGGCGCTCCGCTATCCGCAGTCGGTGCGTCCCGATCTGCTGAACGCACTGGGCCCCAAACGGCGGCGGAGAGACGACGACGACGTCTCCCCAGCCCTGACGCTGGCCCGGACGCGGCGGATGAAGAAGAATGCCCGCACGATGATGTTGGTGTGGATTCCGATCTGGTACGTGCTCGGCCAGCTCTCGCTGTTTCTGTGGATGGACGAGCGCTGGGAGCTGGAGCGCACGATTTCCGAACGCCAGAAGCTGAAACTGCTGCACGCGCGCTTGGCCGAGATGCCGGATCGCCCCCTCGTGCTAATGCTTGGCAGCTCGCGCATGGATCAAGCATTCCAGTCCGGACGGTTGAGCGGCCAGCCGGGACCTGATGGTCGACCGCTGTTGGCCTTCAACTTGGGTGTGCCGACCGTGGGCGGGATGCATGAGATGATGTACCTGCACGACCTTCTCGCCGAAGGCGTCCGTCCGCGCCTGGTCCTCGTCGAGTTCGTCTCGACGCACCTCGTTCGTTCGCAGCGTGGCCTGCAATCGGAGGAGCATTTCACGGTGCCGGCGTGGATCGGCTATCATCAGCTCAGCTTCTTGCAGCGCTATTTCACCAATAAGAGGCGCGCCTGGCTCGAATGGTTTGAATCGCGGCTGACGCCGTGGTACGGCTATCGCTGGTGGATCCACGAGCATTTGCAAGGGCTTCATTCGTGTCCCGAAAGGGAGTTTGATCAGTCGCGTCGTCCCATCGATCCCTTTGGGTGGCGTCTGCTCCGCGATTTGCCAAACACCCCGACGGCCCATGCGATCCGTTGGGCCTTCGCCTACAACATGTACGGTCAGACCCTCAAGCACTTCCAGTTCGGAACCAAACCGGCTCAGGCGCTGCTCGACCTGTTCGACACCTGTCGCCGCGAGAAGATCCCCGTCGCCCTTGTCCTGCCGCCTGTCTCGAAGGAGTTTCAAGATCTCTTTTGCCCGGAAGGGCAGGCCGAAATCGACAACTTCGTGGCCTATCTCCGCAACCGCTACAACCTTGACATCATCGACGCAACTGATTGGCTGGACAAGGACGATTTTGACGACGGCCATCATGCGATGATTTCGGGGGCTACCAAATTCACCACGCGATTAATCCCCGAAGTGAATAAGCTCTTGGCACGTACCGAGCCGCAGCAACAACAGAAGAAACCGTGAGCTTGCGAAGTCATTTCCCAGATGCTTCGTTTAGCCGCGAGCCGCAGGCGAGCGCGGGAGCGCTCGCCTGCGGCTCGCGGCTAAACGAGACGTTCATTCGACTTTGAGTTTGTCCATCGGCGGACGCTTGAGATGATGCCCTGTGGCCTGCTGGTAGGCGTGAGCCACCGCCAGCAAGTCTGTCTCGCCGTAGAGCCGGCCGGTAAAAGTCAGCGCGTTCGGCAACTCCACATCGCCCGTTTTGCGGAAACTATTGGGCAAAACAACCGTCGGATGCCCCGTCAGATTGGTCAGCACCAAATCGTTGCCGCCGACGTAGAGATCGACTTTCGCCATCACTTCTTCCATGGCCCGCATCAGCAGCGTGCGGATGCGATTGGCACGGAGATATTCGACCGCGGGTATAAACTGCCCCAGACGAAAAGTGTTCGGCCAAGTGTTCAAACCCTCGGTGATTCCTTTGCGCGTCAACTCGTCGAAAACGGTCGCCGCTTCGGTATCGAGGATCAGCCTCACGGCGTCGAGCGGATATTCCGATGGCAGAGAGATGGGCACGAGACGAACGCCGAGATCGCGCAGGATGCGCAGCTCTTCGCGTTCGCTGACGTTGCCATCTTTTTCGATATAACCGACCTGCAAAGTTCGCAAATCGCGCTGCGGCGGCCAGGAGAAGGGGCGATCCACCGCTGAGGGATCGAGTCCATCGAAACCGTGGATGGCGGCGAAAACGAGAGCGCAATCCTCCACGGACCGGCACATGGGGCCGAGCTTGTCCATGCTCCACGACAGCGTCATACAGCCGTGACGGCTGACGCGGCCAAAGGTTGGCCGCAGTCCGGTCACACCGCAGGTGCGCGACGGCGAAACGATGCTGCCCAGCGTTTCGCTGCCGATGGAAAAGCCGACCAGTCCCGCCGCCGTCGCTGCGCCCGGTCCCGCCGACGAGCCGCTAGAGCCACGCTTCGGATCCCAGGGGTTGCGCGTTCTACCGCCGAACCAGAGATCGCCCATCGCCAGCGCTCCCAGCGTCAGCTTGGCGACAAGAACGGCCCCCGCTTCCTCCAGTCGTCGGGCCACCGTGGCCTTGGTGTCAAGGGTCTGCTCCTTGAACGGAGCGGCTCCCCAAGTCGTTTTGTAGCCGGGATACGCGATGAGATCCTTGGCTCCCCACGGGATGCCGTGGAGCGGCCCGCGATAGCGGCCGGCGGCGATCTCGCGGTCGGCATGTTCGGCCTGCTTCAGCGCGAGATCTTCCGTATAGTTCACGACGCAATGCAGCACCGGATCGTACTTATGCAGCCGTTCGAGATACAGTTTCGTCAGCTCGACGGAGGAAACCTGCCGCGAGCGGATCAAGGCCGCCAGCGCCGTCACCGGCAGGAAGGCGAGATCCTCACCGGAATCTGGTTTCTTCGGAGCCGCTCGCACGGTCGGCTCGGCGTCGCGGCGGACGGATTCGCAAGAAGGCGGCAGCCACGGCGCGGGGTTGAAGGAGATGGCGGGAGGAACCTCATGAGGCATGGGGACGACGCGCATGGCCTCGAATCGTTTCTGCTGCCGGTTGAGCCGCTCAGCTAATGTTTTGCGCTCCTCCTCGGAGAAGTGAATCCCGGCGATCCATTCCGCTTGCTGAATCATTTCGGCGGTGATGGGCTTGGCCTCGTCCGCAGCCGCCGCCAACGCACGCTGAAACACGGCTGAGCCGATGCCCAAAGCGGCGAGCGCCTGCAAACAGCGACGACGCGTCGGCGGAAGACAGCTTAATTCTTTCCTATCCAGATCGTCAAATGGTTTTTTCATACGAGTCGTTTATGTCCTCTCTTCGCCGGCGATTCGCTGCGCCTGGTCGATGTCGCGCCGGAGTTGCTCGACTAGCTCGGTGACGTTTTTGAATGGGAGCGTGTCACGCAGTCGTTCGAGAAAATCGACGGCGAGCGGCTTGCCGTACAGATCGCCCTCGAACCCAATCAAGTGTATCTCAACCTTGCGCGCATTTTCGCCGAATGTTGGGTTGGGACCGACGTTGGCTGCGCCCGGCCATTTCTTGCTTTCATGCGGCACACGCACCGCATAAACCCCATCGCCGGGAATGAGTGTCCGCACCTGTTCGAGATTGGCCGTTGGAAAGCCGAGTTTCTGGCCACGCCGCTGCCCTGTCCCTACCAGACCGTTCAGTCGATAGGGACGCCCCAACAGGGACGCCGCTTCTCGGACATTCCCGGTCGTCAATGCAGCACGAATTCGACTGCTGGATACCTCGATGCCGTCTAAAAGGACCGGCGGCACAACCGTCAATCCAATCCCCGCCGGTTCGCACAACTCTGCCAGTGTTCCAACGTCACCTTCGCGCCCCCGTCCGAATCCGAAATTGCTTCCCTCCACGAGCGCTTGCGCTTGTAAGCGTTTCTGCACCATTTCGGCAAAGAAATCCTTGGCGCGGAGGGCCAACAATTCATGTGTGGCGCGAAGAACAAGGACGCAATCCGCCCCTAACTTCAGCAACAGTTGCGAGCGATCCTCGGTGGTGGTCAACCGCGGCGGCGACAGTTCCGGTCGCAGTAGCTCGATGGGATGCGGATCGAAGGTCAGGGCGACGGCAGGTCCGCCGAGCGCGTCGGCCTGGCGGCGCAACTCGGCGAGCAAGGCGGCGTGTCCACGGTGAACGCCATCGAAGTTGCCGATGCTGACCGCACCACGCCGGCAATCGCCGGGCGGCATCGCATTCCAGTCGAGCGTGTAAACCGCCATGTACCGATTTATCCTCCCCGTCCCGAATCGTTCTGTCCGACCTACCTGTTCGCTATAATAGCGAAAGTCTGCGAGCCGGCTGGACGGTCGCTGTCCGCATAAACGGAGAGAGGAAAGTCCGGGCTCCACAGGACGCGGTGATGGGTAACACCCACCGTTCGAGTTCTCCTTCTCTTCCAGAGAAGGGTGAACGAAGAACCGGGAAAGTGCAACAGAAAGTATACCGCCCTCGAAAGGATGAAGGATGAGGGATGAAGGATGAATCAGAGATGTTCTTTTTCATCCTTCATCCCTCATCCTTCATCCTTCGGAGGTAAGGGTGAAATGGTGGGGGACATTCGTTCCTTAATGTAAGAGCCCACCAGCAGTCTGGCGACAGGCTGGCTCGGCAAACCCCACCGGGAGCAAGACCAAATAAGGGGGCAGGGCTGGTCCGGCCCGCTACGACCCTCGGGTAGGTCGCTGGATCCGCCGGGCAACCGGCGGACAAGAGAAATGACCGTCGCCGCGCAAGCGGCACAGAACCCGGCTTACAGGCCGGCCCGCAGACTTTCTTTCAGCTGTAGGATCCATTCGACCTTGCGTCGGTGCCGTAATCGCCGCCGCGCAAGGCCATAACAACGGTTCCTCTGGATTCTCTGGTGTTATCTTTGGAATAAACGATAAACTCGGAACCCTCTTTACCCCCTTACCGTCTAAGGTCCGAGGAAGAAGCTAGAGACGAAGGCCCGCAGCTTTTATAATTCATTACGGAGTTAGGTCCGTGTGTTGGCACCAACGCTCCTTTCTCTGCCGCGCACTCGCGAGAAGGGGTCCACTCATGAGCCAGCCGAACCCCGAACGTCCCGATCCACCGCGTTTGCCCAGTCAGCTCAATGCGAATAATTGTCCTCTCGAAAAGAAACGGACAATTCCGCGTTTCAAGGTAGTGCTGCTGCAAAGCGCCATCGACGATCTGATGTTCATTGTCCGCAGCGTCATGGAAGTGACGCGCTTCCCACGCGCCGAAGCGACGCACAAGATGTGGGAGGCCTATCACTGCGGCCGATCCGTGCTGCTGACCACTTACCTCGAACGCGCCGAATTGTACGTCGAGCAGTTCGCCGGTAAGGGGTTGAACGTGACGATCGAGCCGATGTGATACGGTTTTGGCTATCCATAACCGAGCCGTTTTGTATCAAACACAGAGCGGCTAGACGGAAACGGATTGCCACCACAACAGAGCCAGCAGCGTTTTGGCGTCGCGGATGGTGCCGTCGCGTGTCCAGGCTAGCGCCTGCGACAAAGAAACGACGTGCGGCTCCAATTGCTCATCGATTTCCGGCCGCATCGTTCCCGCCGTCAATTCCGAGGCAACGAACAGGTGCGTTCGCTCGCTGAGGATGCCGGGCGACGGATAGAACTCCAGCGCTTTGCGCCAGTGCTTGGCCTGGTAGCCGGTTTCTTCGGCCAACTCCCGTATCGCCGCCGCCTCAACGGCTTCGCCAGGTTCCAACGTGCCGGCCGGAATCTCCCACAGCACTTCGTTTAGAATGAAACGATGATTGCGAAGCAAGCAGACATGCTCGGCATCGATCAACGGCAGAATGGCCACCGCCCCCGGATGCAGCACGACATCGCGCTGAATCGGCTGTCCGTTGGCCGCAATCGAGCGATCCACTGCCACCTGAATTTTTCGGCCTCGATGAACGATGTCCAACGCCATGTTGTTGCTCCTGTTTCCAAATCGATTCCTAGGGTAAGTGTCTTTGTAGTTGGCAAATCTAGGCAGCGATGCCTGCCTGCCAGAAAGCGTCCCATTGATCGCGCTCGCTGCGGTGCGGTTGCGGCTCTAGAAAATCCGTTGGGCTTGGGCTTGTTGTTGAGCAGACCGTTGCGGTTGAGCAGAGAGGGCTGAACTCGCAAGGGAGCGTACTTTTGGCCTTCGTCCCCTCGTCGCCGATCAAGACCCATTTTTCCACCAACTTTTCAGCTGCTTACCCACGATGCCAGAAGGGCTAACTTTTTGCTTGACCTCTGACGGTTCTGCGTGCTCTACTGTCCTGCTCTGGTGAGCCGGCTGCTGAGCTGGGTGTTTGGCCTTCTGAGGAAATGTATGGAGGGTTACTCTGGGACTCCACTCGCTGAGAAGCTCGGCATCAACCCGCATTCGTATCTACATAAGTCGGCCTTCTTCAAAGGCCGCTAACGGATGAGATGGAGCGGCAAACCCCATGATTTCTCGGTTTCCTGATTTACCGAACAGTCTTCAGGCTCATGCTTGAGCTTCAGATTACATAAAATCTTTGTTTCCCATAACTTCCGACTTGTGAAGACACTTATGGCCTCGGCGCGTTTGCAACGACATAAGGAGGGGAAGCACAAGGATTTGCGGCGCATCATCATCTGTCGTTGCGATACTGCCCAGTCTTTGCATAGACGGTGGGTGGAACGATGAAACGACCAAGTTCGGCGCGAAATCGGTTAGCGACGCTTCTGCGAAGTATCGCTAACCGATCTTTTGGGATATGGGGGTGATTGACACACTTCATCAGCGATCCGAGCCCATCAGCCGATCATTGGGAGTGTAATCGCGCGGCTCGCTGCGTCCGGTGGGTTGCACCTTGCCTTCCCATTCCGGCTGTAGCACGTGCGCTCCTTCGGGAGCCTCAGTCAACGGGATTGGCCCTTCGGTGTCCGCGTCGGCGTCCATGTCCGGCCCGGTGTCCGCTGAGTAGCCCTTGGAGTGAGCGCCGCCTGGATCTTTGGGCGATGGCACCGGATCCTGCAACGGAATGTTACGCGGCTCCAAATTGGTATCCGCTACCTCAGGTGTTTTGTGTGATGTCTTCGGACTTGTCATGGTCTCCCTCCTTTCGATTTACTTCGTCGCAAATTCCGGACCATAAAGGCGGGCTTCCTCATTCCACGTCCGCCATCATTCGTCGAAAATCCGCCTCCGCCAGCCGGTCGGTCAAGTATTTGTAGGCCAACGCATATTTGCGCATTCGGGCGAGATCGCCTTCCAGTCGATCCGGCCGCAGCAGCAGGCGGGCCGGACGCGAATTATCCTCCAGGTCGGCGAGCTTCACCCTGCGGCCAAGGGGGTTGGCCTTGCAGCGCACCACGTAATCGGCGTAGGACTCGTCCTTGCCGTGCGTGACACTGAGAACGCCGGTGAGGATCGTCTCGCTGAAGCCCGCCGCGCGGAGATCCTCGATAGTCACCGAAGTATCCTCGACAACATCATGCAGGACAGCAATGATCTGCGTCTCCAACCCCTCGACGGCGTGCATGACCCGCAGCGGATGCAGGATGTAGGGTTGGCCATCCTTGTCCTTTTGTCCCTCGTGCGCCTTGGCGGCGATTTGCAGGGCTTGTTCGATGGTAGCCATGATTTGGGTACTCTGTGTGATGATTTCGACCCGACTTTTTTATGCTCTCGACAGTTCGCCGGCACGTCAAGGATGACGGAGTATCTCCAGCGCCGATGCCTTGCCGATGACCCGGCAGGTTCGTATTACATTTTTGAGAATCGTATGAACAGGAAGGACCGAACACCTTGTTGCTTCAAAAAGGACTGTCATGCGTAGCTCCGCGCGCCGCGGTGCCTTCACCTTGATTGAGTTGCTGGTCGTCATCGCCATCATCGCCGTGCTGATCGGTTTGCTCTTGCCCGCGGTCCAGAAGGTGAGAGCGACTGCCAATCGAATGAAATGCCAGAGCAACCTGAAGCAAATCGGTCTGGCGACTTTGCAGTATTACGATGTCAACAACGGTCAGTTCTTCCTGCATCACCCCTTCGATGCGGACGTGCTTTCCCAGGCGGGGGCCGGCGACTCCTTCGCGGAGATTTATTGGGAAGACAAGTTGATGCCCTTTATGAACGACTCCAAGGAAGAGGACAGCCTCTCCAAGCAGGGCATTCTCGTCGGCAGCGATGTTATGTATCGCTGTCCCGATGAACTATCGATCCGCCGGCCGGCTCCCAACGGCGACGGCGTGTGGAATCGCACGAGCTACTTGTTGAACTCGCAATTGAGTCACAAGACGCGGCGTTATGGGCGATGGAACTTGTTGCGGTTCATCAATGAGCCGGGAACTTCCAACTTCATCGCCTATGTGGAACGCAACGCCGATGGCCTTGCCGCGGCGGGATGCGATCTCAAGGAGGATGACTTCGACATTTGGCTGGGGACCGTGAGTTTTCAACCGTGGATCGCCTTCACTCGCCACATCACCCTAGCGAACTACCTCTACCTGGACGGCCATGTGTCCACGCTCGCATGGGATGATGCGGTCCCCGATCTGTTTCCCGACCA
>Ga0209810_1006086_pt1 | contig 10620 bp, 8 predicted proteins | sample Coa_R1_7_FD_187159 | JGI IMG/M metagenome (GOLD analysis project Ga0209810, IMG submission 187159) | Surface soil microbial communities from Centralia Pennsylvania, which are recovering from an underground coalmine fire - Coalmine... | ecosystem: Environmental > Terrestrial > Soil > Unclassified ...
ACCCACCGGCACCGTCACTGTCCCCGCACCACCTGTTCCGGTGGAGACTCCGAGCCTGGGCGGCCTCACACAGTATATCAGCGGGGATCGCGGCTATACTATTACTCGTTTAGCGCCGCGCGTTATACCCCATGTCCAGCTCTATCGCATCCCCTTCACACGACGCACGAAAGAGCGCCTCTTATCAGCCGTGGCCGTGTTGATGATCGAGCTACACGAGCATGGAGTCTACTGGGGCGACCCCTCGCTGGCTAACGTGCTGATGCGCATCGACGGACGCAGCATCCTGGCGATCATGGCCGATGCCGAGACGGCGGAGATCTTCCCTGGCCCGATCAGCGAAGGACTACGCGAACAGGACATAGACGCCTTTGGCGAATCCCTGCTCTGGCAGGCGGAAGACCTGCGCCTGGCGCGGGGTCTGCCGGAAGACAAGCAGGTGTTGGGCGAACCCGATTTTCGTTATTTCAAGCGACGCTATCGCCAGCTTCGCCGTGAACATGCCCAGGTAGCGGCCTCGCCTAACTTCAGCACCTTCTATCAGGCGCAACAACTCCTGCGCAGGCTCAACCGCTGGGGCTACTCGCTGTTCGGCCTGACGGAGCGCACGTTACAGCAACTCACCACGGTTCTCCCCGGCTGGTACCAGCGCCGCATCTACGACCTGCTGCATATTCACGTACCGCGCGCCTATGCGCGCCGTTTTTACAACCTGATCCTGGGCCGCCAGGCCCAGATGAGCAAAGAACGGGGGAGTGAGGTCAGTATCGAAGAGGCTGCGCACGACTGGTACACACGCTACCATCTTCCCGCTATTGTGCTGCTGCGCCGTATTCTGACGCGCGGAGAGGATCCGCTGCGGGCATACTTCGCAGTCATGCAGAACAGGTGGCGCCTGAGTCAGAAAGCGCACCAGGAGGTGCCCGTTGAAGAGGCGCTTCTGGACTGGTCGATGCGGCAGGCCGAGACCGGGAAACTGGGCGCGGTTGATCCGGCCATGCTCGCCAGGTGGTGGCACGAGCTTGAGCCGGCGGCACAGGTGCTGGAGCCACCATTAATAGAAGGCGAGAAGCTAGAACCGCTTCTCTCCACGGATGAAAGGCCGCTGGTTCATCTCGATCAGCCGGAGCTGGAACAGAAGTTACCGGAAATATTGGAACAAAGCGATACTGGCGAATAACATGAAGTGTCCTGAACGGTTTCTTCCAGGCGCGGGCCGCGCCTGGAAGAACCGTTCAGGACACTACTTTACAACTCTTCGTCGAGCGTCTCCTCGCTCTCTGCCTCTTCTTCCTCCACCTTTTCGATTTCGCCGCCCTTGAAGGTAATCATGTTGCCGCGAATCTGCTCTTCGAGGGCACCAGCGACATCGCTATTCTGGCGCAGGAACTCTTTGGCATTCTCGCGCCCCTGGCCCAGACGAATATCGCCAACCGTAAACCAGGCGCCGCTCTTCTTGACCAGGCCCATCTCCAGGCCAAGATCGATCAGACCGCCTTCACGAGAAATACCCTCGTTGTACATGATGTCGAACTCGGCGGATTTGAAGGGGGGTGCGACCTTGTTCTTCACGACCCGAACGCGCGTGCGGTTCCCGACCACATCCTGCCCCAGCTTGATCGAGTCGGTACGGCGAATGTCGAGGCGTACCGAGGCATAGAACTTCAGCGCTTTACCGCCGGCGGTGGTTTCAGGGTTGCCGAACATGACCCCGATTTTATCGCGCAACTGGTTGGTGAAGACCACAGCGCAGTTAGAGGTGCTGATCGCGCCGGTAAGCTTGCGCAGCGCCTGGCTCATCAAACGCGCCTGGAGGCCAACGTGTGCATCGCCCATCTCGCCCTCGATCTCGGCGCGGGGAGCCAGCGCGGCCACGGAGTCAACCACCACCACATCGATAGCGTTGCTGCGTACAAGGGCATCAAGGATCTCCAACGCCTGCTCGCCGGTATCGGGCTGGGCAATCAGTAGATTCTCGGTATCGACGCCGCAGTGAGCAGCATAGGTACGATCAAAGGCATGCTCTGCATCGATGAAGGCAGCATAGCCACCGGCGCGCTGCGCGTTAGCAATGATATGCTGGCACAGCGTCGTCTTACCGGAGGACTCGGGGCCATAGATCTCGGTAACGCGTCCGCGCGGCACGCCGCCCACACCCAGCGCTAAATCCAGAGCGATTGATCCCGTAGGGATCACATCGACCTGAATCCGCGCCGTCTCCCCCAATCGCATGATCGCACCCTTCCCGAAGCGCCGCTCAATCTGCGTCAATGCCAGCTCTATCGCCTTCTCGCGCTCGCTCTTTGCCGCTGTCGCAGTGCCATTGTAGTCTACTGTGGGTTTTTCCTTCTTACCTGCCATGTTTTGTTGCAAGGTGTGAGCCGCAGACCGGATTACAGCCATCCCGCCTCATCCGCACCCTGCATTCCTCCTTTTTGCCGAGTACTTAAACCCCTTCGCAGGGACACTATCCAATAGATTCTTCTCCGGGGCATGTTGCAATCTCAGACGAGAAACCAATCCCCGCGCTCTGACACAATGACAACGGTGATGATCCCGCCATGTTTGCCATCTCAGATGAGTCTCTGTTATCCCTGATACCCATTCTTCCGCACAGGCCAATAATCGGAAATTAGCGCTCTCTCCTCATCTCCCTTGTAGAGTAGAACAAGAGTACCACAAGTAAAGCAACAAGTCAAGCAGGTTGCCCCAAAACTCACGGTCATTTAAAAGTCGCAGCAGGAGACTTATCTGTGCGTAGCGGCGCTTGATCGCGCCTCGTTCGGCCCGGAAAGTGCATCTACGCGCGATAAATCGCCCTACATCTCGCGGCGACCTTCAATAGCGCGGCTGAGCGTGCCCTCGTCGGCGTATTCCAGATCGCCGCCGGTAGGCAGCCCGCGCGCCAGCGTCGTCACCCGCAGTTCTGGCAGATGCAGCTCGTTGGTGATCTCGCGGCTGATAAAGCTGGCGGTGTAGTCGCCCTCGAAGCCAGGATTGGTCGCGAAGATGACCTCACGAACATTCCCGCCCTCCAGGCGCCGCAAAAGCTCATCGATGCGTATGTCTTTGCGCCCGATGCCGTTCATCGGCGAGAGTGCGCCGTGCAGGACGTGATAGAGACCTTTGTAGGCCCCTGTCTTCTCCAGTGCCAGCACGTCCAGCGGTTCTTCCACGACACAGATTGTCTCGTGATCGCGGCTGGGGTTGCTACAAATCGGACAGGGATCGCTTTCGGTAATATTGAAGCAGCGCGAGCAGTAGATGATGCTCTCCTTGACGCGCATAATAGCTTCGGCCAGGCGCCGCGCCTGATCGGTAGGACTGCGCAGGATGAAAAAGGTCAGGCGCTGCGCCGTCTTTACGCCAACGCCCGGCAGTTTCGCAAACTCTTCGATCAGCGCTGCCACCGGTGGTGCAATGTCACTCATTTAGAACAGTCCAGGCATCTTTATGCCGCCCATCATGCTGTTCAGCATCTTCTGCTGTGCATCGGTTGCCTTGTCGAAGGCATCTCTGGCAGCGGCCTTTACCATCGCTTCCAGATCGGCGATATCTTCCGCACTAAAGGCTTCGGGATCAATTTTGACGTTGGTGATCTCAAACTTGCCGCTCATGGTGATCGCTACGGCGCCGCCGCCAGCGGTCCCGACGAACTGCTTCGCCTCCAGTTCCTCCTGTGCCTTCATCAGTTTCTGTTGCGCCTTCTGGATCTCACGCATGTTCATGAGTAAACGAACTCCTTACTTTACTTCAAATGGATTTCCTTGATCTCTGCCTTAAATATGCGCGCAGCCTCCTGCACGACTGGATCGCCCGTCGCCTTCTTCTTCACACTCGCCAGCCGTGTCTCACCCGCATCGCGCGTTTGTGAAGACGCTGTATTGTTATTCTCTCTCACTCTATCAGTTCTGGCAAGTGGTGGTTGCTGATGGGCGCTGGAAGCCGAAGACGAAGAATCTACAGGCGAGGCTGGCTTCTGCGCGCTGCCCGGCGCCCGCTGCTCCTGTTTCTGTGGCGAAGTCGTGGGCCTGTGTGACGCGGAACGCCCACGCGGCGCCGACTGCGCCTCACCGCTCCCGGGGGCAGTCGCTCCACTGCTACTGCCATTCGCCGGCATGGGCGGCATGGGGGCGGGGAACGGAATCGGCTGGACGCTCTGACCCGGCGGCAGCAGTCGCAGCTCGCATTCCTGGCCCAACTCGATCCCCAGCGCCCAGACAATGACTTTGTGGCGTTCGGGCTTCTGCAAAGCCTTGAAATGAAATTCGGCGTTCGCCTGGATGACCACGACTGGCCGCGTTGCCGTCCCTTCTATGCTCACAACGCTATAGTCGTTCAGCACCGCCGCGACGAGCGCGCCATCACTCTTGCTCCTGGTCTTTACGCGCCGCTTTATCAGCTCCCACTTCTCTTTAACCCGGGCTACGGTCAGCGATGGCGCTTGCTCCGCATGCTCCTCGACAGGCGGGGTGTCCTGCTCCGCAGCCACAGCTTCCTCTACCGTTCCATCGGTAGCAGGCGCAACCTGATCGAGCGGAACCGCATCCTCCATCTCGTCGTCGCTGGAAGAGACGTTATCCCAGTCTGGCAGTTGTTCTGTCTCCTGCCGGGACGGCTGCGGCGCCGCAGCCTGTCGCTCTTGAGCAGGGACGGAGGATATGGCCGGGGCAGTCGCATTCGAAGGAGATGGAGAGCGCGGGGCAGCGCTGGCCGGGCGAGGAATCTCGTGCGCGGGTGCGGGAGCCAGTTGCGTTATCCGCGCACTGGATGCGGCAGCGGGCGCGGGATACGTTGCTACGCGGGCCAGCTGCTCGCCCTGCCCCTGGCGATGCAACTCGATAGCGGCCAGCAGCGCCAGTTCCAGGCCAAGCTGGGGCGTACCCTGATTCCTCTGCACAAGGTCGTTCTGAGCGAAGATACGCGCGCACTCCATGATTTCATCCAGGCGGAAGAAGCGGGCCGTCTCCACGATCTCGCGGATCTCGTCCTCCGTATTGTCCAGGATCTCCGCGACATTGGCCCCGGCCTTCACCAGCATCATCGCCCGCCAGTACTCGGCGATCTGCGTATTGATCTGGCGCAGGTCGGCGCCCGCCTCGACAAGTTCATGGATCAGGCGCAGCCCGCCGGGACTATCGAACTGCGCGATAGAGAGAATGAACTTCTGAATAGCGCGCGGGTCGGCTACGCCGAGCATCGCCTGCACCTGCGCCAGCGTGATCTCCTGGCCGGAGTAGGCGATAGCCTGGTCCAGCAGGCTCAGGGCATCGCGCATGCCGCCGGCGGCAGCCCTGGCGATCAGTTCTGCGGCTCCCCGCTCCAGCGTCACATGCTCCTGCTCAGCGATAAAGTTCAGATGGCCGATAATCTGGCGAACGGTGAAACGCTTGAAATCGAAGCGCTGGCAGCGCGAGAGGACGGTGGGCAGCATCTTATGCACATCGGTGGTCGCAAGCACAAAAATAGCGTGCTCCGGCGGCTCCTCCAGTGTCTTGAGCAGGGCGTTGAAAGCCTCGGTGGTGAGCATATGCGCCTCGTCGAGAATGTAGACCTTGTATCTCCCCGTAGCGGGCGGCATCATCACCTTTTCGCGCAGTTCGCGAATGCTATCGATGCCACGGTTGGAGGCGGCGTCAATCTCGATGACGTTGAAGGAATTGCCGGCGGTAATCTCGCGGCACTGCTGGCAGGCGTTGCACGGCTCGCCATCCTTCGGATGCAGGCAATTGATGGTTTTAGCGAGCAGGCGCGCCGTCGTCGTCTTACCGGTTCCACGTGGGCCAGCGAAAAGGTAGGCATGGGCCAGATTGCCAGAGCCAAGCGCATTTTTGAGTGTGCGAATGACGGCATCCTGGCCGACCATTTCGGCGAATGCTTGCGAGCGCCATTTGCGGTAGAGCGATTGTGAGGCCATATCCTTTTATTTCAATCCCAGATGGGAGAGCGGAAAACTATCGCGCTCTACCCGATAGCCCTGGCCTTTTCGCGAAGGCTTGCCAAATCCACACCTGCACATAGAAAGCCGATTTTCGCCCGGCCCTGCCGGTCAGCGTAACCAGGCAGCCCTACGGCACCCAGAGAGGTCCACTTACCGTTGCTCCCTCACGGGCCTGGCGGGGTTCATAGACATCTGCCGCGCAGGACCCGATTACGCCGACCGACAGGACCAGGAGAAAACCGGCCTGTCTCACTCGAACATTTTTCCTTGCGAGACAGCCTTATTGTACTCCTTTGCGGGCACGATGTCAAGCCAGATATTTGCCGATCAGGAGGCTGTAGCGCTCTTTCACCTCCGGGGGAATTGTCGCCGGATCGGTGATGATGGCTGTCGCCAGTGCGCTCGCACAATCGCAGTTGACGGAGTGGCGATCAGCCGGGATCTTTTGTGCGACGCTCCGGATGATGCGCTGCGCGTTGGCTATATTGGCGCTGAGATTCGCTACGACCAGATCCACCGAGACCGATTCCTCCGCTTCGTGCCAGCAGTCGTAGTCGGTGGCGCAGGCGATGGTCGCGTAGCACAGTTCGGCCTCGCGCGCCAGCTTCGCCTCTGGCAGCGCCGTCATGCCGATCACATCCATGCCGAGCTTACGATAGACGTTCGATTCGGCCTTCGTTGAGAAAAGGGGACCTTCCATACACACATAGGTTCCACCGGCATGCACCCTGACATCACCCAGTTCGCGCGCGGATTCGAGCAGCAGCCTGCTGAGCGTGGGACAGAACGGCTCGGCAAAGGTGCAGTGAACGACGATACCATGCTCAAAGAAGCTGTTAACACGGCTTCTGGTGCGATCAAACAACTGGTCGGGGATCACCAGATCGCGCGGTGCAATATCTTCACGCAGGCTGCCCACCGCGCTCACCGAGATTACCCACTCCACGCCCAGGCTTTTCAGCGCCCAGATGTTGGCACGCACGGGTATTTCGGTGGGGCTGATGCGGTGCCCGCGTCCGTGGCGCGGCAGGAAAGCAATGGGCACATCTGCTACGTTGCCGATGGTGATGGCATCGCTGGGATCGCCAAACGGCGTCCGCACCGTGACTTCTTCCAGACCGGTCATGCCCTCCATACGATAGAGTCCGCTGCCGCCAATCACCGCGATTTTCGCCTCTGGCATATATGCACCTCTATTTTATGCATTTATGGGCGGCTGTAAGAGCCGCCCCTACATTTTGATCCTCACATAGCGCCGCCTGCCGGCGCGCATTACAGCGCCATCACGCACCGGGACCAGAAACTCAAACGATGTGATGCGCTGCTCATCCTCTGGCCGGCCGCTGGCGTAGAAGGCAACTCCACCCTGTTCGATAAGGCGGCGGGCATCATTTCTGCTCGCGGCCATCCCGCTCTCGACCAGGAACGTAACGATATCCACAGGCGCGCCGAGATGGTATTCGGGCATGTCAGCCGGCAACTGGCGCTGGGAGAACTGGCGGATAAAGGCTTCCTGCGCCTCCCTCGCCTCCGCCGCGTTGTGAAACTCGGTGACGATTTCGCGCGCCATGCGCAGCTTCACGTCGCGAGGATTGAGCGTCCCCTCGGCCATCTTGCGATCAAACTCGTCGAGTTCGGCGTCCTCAACATCGGTCAGTGCCTCGAAGTAGGTGCGCATGGCATGATCGGGCAGAGACATCAGTTTGCCGAACATATCATTGGCCGGCGCGGTGATAGCGATGTAGTTGTCGAGCGACTTGCCCATCTTCTTCACGCCGTCCAGACCGACGATCAGGTGTACCGTCAGAATCTGCTGCGGCGCCTGCCCGAAGATCGGTTGCAACTCGCGCCCGACCAGCAGGTTGAAGGTCTGGTCGGTCCCGCCAATCTCGACATCCGCGTGCAAGGCTACGGAGTCATAGCCCTGTAACAATGGATACATAAACTCCGACAGAGAGATCTCGACGCCCTTCTTGTAGCGATTGGCGAAGTCCTCGCGCGCCAGCATTTGCGCCACGGTCTTGTAGCCAAGCAGTTTGATGGCATCGGCCAGTGTAAATTTGTCGAACCATTCGCTCTGCCAGCGCACCTCGGTCTGCTCACGGTCCACAATACGGAAGAATTGATCGAGATAGGTTGCGGCATTGGCTTTGACCTGCTCGGCGGTCAGTGGCTTGCGCGCCTCTTCCCTGCCGCTGGGATCGCCCAGACGCGCTGTCCAGTCGCCAATCACCACCACCGTCTTATGTCCCAAACGCTGGAACTGGCGCAGCTTGCGAAAGACCACGGCATGCCCGATTGTCAGATCATAATGCGTTGGATCGACGCCAAGCTTGACGCGCAGCGGCTCCCCCCTGTTGCCCTCCAGGAGCATGCGGCGCAGGTCCTCTTCCTTCTCGACCCGCGCAACGCCCCGCGTCAGCAGGTATTGTATCTCTTTCTCTTTAGCCGTTGGCTGCTGTCTCACCGTCACGACTGTTTCCTCCAGGCTGCTATTTCTGTGCTTTGAGGCATTTTAACAGAATATGGGGCCGGCGTCGAGAGCATAAACTTTGAGAAAAGAGGAAGATAGCAGAGAGCCGAATTTCCGTTCACCAGCCGGATCTTTCCGCTCGGCGTCGCTTCCAGGTTCTTTAGCCATGTCCTTAGAGAGTCTCCTTTGCCCGCTCAAATGCGTGGGGGTAGCAGTCAAATTAGCAGTCAAAAACGCCACGCGGAGCCGCCAGCAATGCGGCTCCGCGTGGCTGCGATAATCTCCATACGCCTCGTCCCCTATATTTGCTCTCCTCCCTGGTCCCGATCCTGCTCATTGGCCGGTGTCACCAGAAGCGCGAGCAGATGCCCCAGGGTATCGACGGCGATAGGGACTGTGCTGCCTTTGCGCCGTTTGGCTCCATCATAGCCGGCCCGATGCCCACTTTCAGGCGTCGATTGCAGCGTGCGGCTATCAAAGATCGCTGCGCTCGGCTGGCCCTTGCGTCCTTTGACACCCCGCAGCAAGAGACGCAAATCGTGAACGATGGCTTCAAAACAGCCTGCTTGCAGCCAGCGTTGTGTCTGTTGATAGACGCTGTACCAGGGCGGCAAGTCATGGGGCATTATCCGCCAGGAGGCGCCCGTCCGCACGAGAGAGCGCAAGCCGTTGAACACTTCTCTCAGTTCATACTGCCGTTGCCCTGCATCTTCGGGCAACAAGCTCAGATAGGGGCCACGAAGGCCCATTCATCGTCGGTCGCATCACCTGGATACGGTTTTCTGGTCGGCATGCGACTATTTTACCATTGGGTGGACATCGAGTCCCTAACAGACTCTAGAGGAAGAGCCGGAGAAAGGAGCGAAACTCGGTATCCTGATTGGCATTCCTCGCTCCTCATGTTATACTGTGCCTGTGCTGCTGAAAGTCGGGCAAAACTGCCTCAGAGCGTCCTGGCTCATTCCCAGGAGAGTCAGGTCTCGATGAGAGACACATTGAAAGATCAAGCTTTCCGAGAGAAGATACATCTCTGATGAGAGGAGAACGACCAACCGATGACGACAAATGAGCAGGGAGGCTCTCCCTCCTATCCACGCAATGATCCACGCGCTCCGGCTGACCCGGCCAATACCTACGTCTTCGGCATTGAACATCTCAATAGCGAAATGGCCCGGCTGATGGGTCAGGACCAGGTGTTTAACAGCTATATGCCCCTGGTGCCGCCAGATGTTGTGTTGCCAGAAGCTGGCAGCGCGCTTGATATCGCCTGCGGACCGGGTGGGTGGGCAATGGAACTGGCCTTTCACTATCCTGAGATGAGGATAGTGGGAGTGGATATCAACGAGCAGTTGATCGACTATGCGCAGGCTATGGCCCGTGTGCAGGGCCTGGATAACGTGACGTTCCGCCCTATGAATGTGACACTCGGCTTTGATCAGACCGATCCCCTCCAGGAATCTTGCCAAGAGGTGGACGCGGGGCCAGGAGCTGGAGACCACAGGACGCACCACTACGGACTGGATTTTCCTACGAACAGCTTTGACTTTGTGAATGCGCGGCTCTTGGGCGGAATCTTAAAGCGAGGATGGTGGAGGAAGCTGATCCACGAGATGGTACGGGTGACACGCCCCGGTGGCGTGATTCGCCTGACCGAAGCAAATGGACATGATATTTTTATCACCACCAGCCCGGCGATCCAGCACTATCAGGAGATCCTGCGCACGGCCTTTGAGCGCGATCATCGCCTCAGTATGATGACGGCACACCTGAGACCGTGGCTGGTGGAGGCGGGCTGTCGTGAGGTACAGATGGCGCCCTACTGCATTGAGTACTATTATGGCAGCAAAGAGTACGAGGCGATGCATCGCAATCTGGAGGTGATGCTCTATCAGTTCATGCATTTTGCCTTGAAGATGGATCCATCGCTCACCAGCGAGGACCTGGAGCAGCTCTACCGGCAATGCCTGATCGAGATGGGCCAGCGCGATTTCAGCGGCCAGTGGATTTTTGTCTCGGTCTGGGGCAGAAAGCCAGAAGGGTGAGGAGCATCAGCGCTTGCTTGTTGCTGGTATATCCTCTATCAGCGTAACGCTTACTTTATCCCTCTTCTGTCAAGTTGGGAGGGATGCATGAAACAAGTTCATTAAGTCGATAAGTTCAGCAAAACCAGATCGCAACGGTGAAATATCAAACACCAGTAACCAGG
>Ga0209810_1006088_pt1 | contig 10618 bp, 10 predicted proteins | sample Coa_R1_7_FD_187159 | JGI IMG/M metagenome (GOLD analysis project Ga0209810, IMG submission 187159) | Surface soil microbial communities from Centralia Pennsylvania, which are recovering from an underground coalmine fire - Coalmine... | ecosystem: Environmental > Terrestrial > Soil > Unclassified...
CGCCACAACCCCTCCGGCACGGTGGTCGACGTCGCGCTGCGCGGTCACTCCGGCGACCCCGAGGTCGAGATCGAGGTGCGCGACGACGGCGTCGGCCTGCCGGCGGATGCGCTGGCGGCGCCGCTCGAGCCCGGGCGCCGGCGCCGCGCCGCCACCGCCGGCGCGGGGCTCGGCCTCTCGATCGCCCGCGGCATCGTGCGCGCCCACGGCGGGCGTATCGACCTGGCGCCCGTGAGCAGCGGGACGTGCTTCTCGATCCGCCTGCCCGTCGAGGCGGACCTGCGCACCGCCGGTGAGCTCGAGCCGCCCGACGGCGAGCCGGTCCTGGGAGAGGTCGAGATCGTCGATGCCTGAGCGCAGCGGGCGCACCACCGCGCTCGTGGTCGAGGACGACCCGAACATCGTCGATCTGATCCGCTCAAACCTGGCGGTGAGGGGGTTCGACACCGTCGTGTCCAGCGACGGGACGCAGGCGCTGCGCCTGCTCGAGACCGAGGAGCCCGAGATCGTGCTGCTGGACCTGATGCTGCCCGAGGTCGACGGCTTCGAGCTCTGCCGCCAGATCCGCGAGCGCTCGCCGGTGGCGGTGATCGTCGTTTCGGCGCGCGGCGGGGAGCGGGACAAGGTCACCGCCCTGAACATGGGCGCCGACGACTACATGACCAAGCCGTTCAGCGTCGAGGAGCTGATGGCCCGCATCACCGCCACGCTGCGCCGCACCCGCGCCGCGGCGCCGGCCGAGCCCGGTCCGCCCGTGATCACGGTGGGCGATCTGGTCATCGACCTCGGCCGCCAGCAGGTGACCAAGCGGGGAGAGCCGGTGCACCTGACGCCGACGGAGTTCTCGCTGCTGCGCGAGCTCGTCACGAACCGCGGCAAGCTGCTCTCGCACGCGTACCTACTGCGGCGGGTATGGGGTCACGGCTACCAGACCGAGACCGAGTACATCCGCGTTTACATCCGGCGGCTGCGCGCCAAGCTCGAGGGCGACTCGGCCCAGTCGCTGATCTTCACGCAGCCGCGGGCCGGCTACCGCTTCGTGGCCGATTAGGCCTGTTCATCGTTTTTTTACGCCCCGCCCGCGATGTTTACGCCGTTTTCATCTCCCCAGGTCTAGCTTGTGCTGCGGATTTCGTCACTGCGGCATGCGCACGGGGTGAGCGGCACCCTGTCACTCATGCAGCGCCGCCGCCTAAGGAGGAGAGGTTGAATTGTCATTGGTAACCCGTAAAGCGGGCGTGCTGGCCCTTGCCCTGACCGCCGTCCTGGCGGTGTCGGCCTGCGGCAGCAGCTCGAACTCGAGCTCGAGCTCGAACGCCGGCAACTCGAGCAGCGCGTCGAGCTCCAGCAGCTCCACCTCGAGCTCGGGCTCCTCGGGGCCCGCGCTCACCGCGACCTCGTTCACGCGGGACTTCTCGGCCATGTCGCAGCTTTCGTCCCTGGCCTCCAAGGGCAAGGGCAACGTGGCCGCGATCCTGCCCGACACCGTCTCCTCGGCCCGTTACACCGAGTTCGATGCCCCCTACCTGACCAAGGCGCTGCAGACGGCCGGCCTGTCCTCCTCCCAGTTCTCGGTTCAGAACGCGCAGGGCAGCGACTCGACGGAGCTGACCGACGCCCAGGAGGCGATCACCAAGGGGGCCAGCGTCCTCATCGTCGACCCGCTCGACTCCGGCGTCGGCGCACGCATTGAGCAGTACGCAAAGTCACACGGTGTGGCCGTCATCGACTACGACCGGCTCACCCTGGGCGGAAGCCGCTCCTATTACGTGAGCTTCAATAACGTCCAGGTCGGCAAGCTGATCGGCCAGGGCCTCGTCAGCTGCGTGAGCGCCTGGCACGTCAAGCACCCCAACGTGCTCGTGATGTACGGCTCGCCCACGGACAACAACGCCACGCTGTTCGCCCAGGGCTACAACGGCGTCCTGTCGTCGTACTTCAGCTCAGGCAAGTGGACCAAGGTCGGCAATGCGGCCGGCACCTGGGATCCGCCGACGGCGGAGACCGAGTTCCAGCAGCAGTTCACGGCTCACCACAACATCAATGCCGTGCTCGTCCCCAACGACGAGAACGCCGCGCCGATCATCCACTACCTCCAGACCCTGCACGTGGCGCCCAAGTCGTTCCCGACCACCGGTCAGGACGCTACGCTGGTCGGGCTGCAGAACATCCTGGCTGGTTATCAGTGCGGAACGGTTTACAAGCCCATCTACCTCGAGGCGCAGGCCGCCGCCGCGCTGGCCATGTACCTGCGCGCCCAGGCGACCCCGCCGAGCGGGCTCGTCAACGGCAACGTCACCGACACGCAGTCGCACACCTCGGTCCCGTCCGTCCTCCTGAAGCCGGAGTGGGTAACTCCGAGCAACATGGAGGCGACCGTGATCAAGGACAACTTCGTGCCGGCCAGCCAGCTGTGCACGGGGAGCGTCTCGGCCGCCTGCAAGGCGAACGGAATCTCGTGAGCGCGCGTGCTTGAGGGACCGGGCGGATGAGTACCAGTAACACCGCCGGGGGAGCGCGGCCCGCAGATGCGGGCCGCGCGCCTTCCGCGCGCTCCGCTGGCGCCTCCGGATCGCGGGAGTCAGCCGACGCGCCGCTCCTGCGGCTGCGCGGGGTGGGCAAGAACTTCGGCCCCGTGCAGGCCCTGACCAACATCGATCTCGACATCCCCGCCGGGCAGGTAACAGCGCTGGTGGGGGACAACGGCGCGGGCAAGAGCACGCTGATCAAGACGATCTCGGGCATCTGGCAGCCCGACCGCGGCGAGCTCCAGTGGATGGGCAGGCCCGTGCACCTCGACACGCCGCGTGCGGCCACCGAGCTCGGCATCGCCACCGTCTACCAGGACCTGGCGCTGTGCGACAACCTCGACATCGTGCAGAACATGTTCCTGGGCCGGGAGCTGATGAGTAACTGGCAGCTCGACGAGGTCAACATGGAGCTGGGAGCCAAGTCGACGCTGGCGGACCTCTCGGTGGTCTCGGTCCGCTCGATCCGCCAGCCCGTGGGGTCGCTGTCGGGCGGCCAGCGCCAGGCCGTGGCGGTGGCGCGCGCGGTCATGCAGAACGCCAAGCTCGTGATCATGGACGAGCCGACGGCGGCCCTGGGCGTGACCCAGACACGCGTCGTCCTCGACCTCATCACGCAGCTGGCCAGCCGCGGCATCGCCGTGCTCGTGATCTCGCACAACCTCAACGACGTCAACGCAGTGGCCGACCGTCTGGCCATCCTCCACCTTGGCCGCCTCGCGGCCACCGGTCCGCTGTCGGAGTTCGACAACCAGCTCATCGTCGAGCTGATGACGACCGGCCGGTCGAGCCGCAACGGTGCCGGCGGCGCGCCCGCGTCCGGCCAGGCCGCAAGCGCCCCGGCCCCCAGCACCCGATGAGCTTCACCCAGGGAGAACCCGTGGACACCGAGCTTTTGGACCCCACGCAGGAGACCGCGGCCGACGAGGAGCTGACCGAAGCCGTCGAGACGGCGGCGCCCGACGTCCTGGCCGGGTCGCTGGGCGAGTACGTGCGCATCTGGGGCAAGCGCATCCGCAGCGGGGAGAGCGGAAGCCTCCCCGTCGTCGTGGGGCTCATCGCGATCATCGTCTACTTCCAGGCCAGGAGCAGTCTGTTCCTATCGGCCGGCAACCTGGTGAATCTCGCCATTCAGGGCGCGCCGATCGTCGTGCTCGGGATGGCGGAGGTATTCGTGCTGCTGCTGGGCGAGATCGATCTCTCTATCGGGTATACGTCCGCGATCGCGGCCACTGCCACGGCTTGGGCCGCCTTCTCGATGCCATGGTGGGCCGCGATTATCCTGGGCCTCGCCGTAAGCGCCTTCATCGGTGCCGTGCTCGGAACCTTGGTCACTCGGCTTCGTCTGCCCTCATTCGTCGTGACCCTGGCTGGATTACTGGGGTTCGAAGGGTTGCTCATCGAGCTCGTCGCCTGGAGCGGTCACGGTTCCGGAGGAACGATCCCTATCTCCAACAGCGTTATCGACGGGATTACAAGCGCCAACGTCAGTCCGACCCTCGGCTGGATTCTCATGATCGCCATCGTCGCGGTCGCCGGCTCGATCATGACGTTGCGGGATCGCCGTCGTCGAGCCGGCGGCCTGGCTGCGCCGCCTTTGAGCGTCACGGCAATCAAGATCGCGGCGATGGCGGCGGCCGGCGTTGTCGTAGTCGTGATCGGTAACCAGAACCGGGGCCTCCTCAAGCCGGTCCGGGGCGTTCCCTGGTGCGTGGTCATCGTCCTTGGCGTCCTGGCGCTCTGGACGATTGTCCTGGCGAGAACCAGATTCGGCCGCTACATGTACGCCATCGGCGGTAACGCTGAGGCAAGCCGACGCGCTGGAGTCAATCTGACCTTTGTCCGCACGCTCGCGTTCGTTCTTGCCGGACTCACGTCGGGCATTGCCGGAATCATCTATGCGTCTCGCCTCGGCTCGGTGTCCACTGATGTGCCCGGAGGCGAACTCGTACTGTGGGCCGTGGCGGCAGCCGTCATAGGTGGGACGCACCTGTTTGGTGGCGTGGGCAAGATGCTTCACGCGGTCCTGGGAGGGGTTGTCGTAGCCGCGATCTACAACGGCCTCGCGCTTCTCGGAACGGGTGCAGCGACGACGGACATCGTCACCGCGCTTGTCCTCCTCGGCGCGGTGACCGTGGACACCCTTGCAAGGCGGGGTCGCCGCGGCACCTGAAGTGGTGGTGGACCATCGCCGCGCGGGCTCGGCACAATCCGGTGCCGAGCCGCGCAGACGCATGGTCGCTAGGTCAGAACCCCGCCCACTGGTGCCAGTCGATCTGACCGTTGTAGCCAAACACCTCGGCGCCGTTCGTATCAGAGGCCGCAGTCAGGTTGTCCGCCCAGAACACATTGCGCAGGAGCGTGCCCTGGTTGACGATCCATTCGCCGCGGGCAGCGCTACACGTCTCCAGGTCCCCGCTCTGGTTGTCGCTCAGCGCTAGGCAAACAACCCGTTGGCCGTGTCCGCGAAGATCGTGCATGCAGTGAGGGAGTCATAGCAGTTATATTGAGTGCGCTCCTGCCAATGGACCATGCCCCCCTTTGAACATTGGTAGAGCCAGACGGTTCCGCCGACGTAGTTCTCACCGGCTTTGACGTCGAGGCAGTACGACGGCGCGTTCTTGAGGTAGATCTCGACGGTCGCCGCTCGCGCTGACGCAGCCAGTCCAACGACGACCAAGGTGGTAACGACCGCGAGCGCGAACAGGCGCCTGGCGCGCGACGAGCCAGCATGTCCAACTGCCATGTGAACCTCCCGGTAGGTAGGCGGCGCCCCGCTGAGAATCGGGCTCTATTCCGAACCCGCAGGGGCCGGACATGCGCAAGTGCGCTGATTGCGCGGGCTAATGCGTGCGTTCTTGATGCGAGATTGGGCCCCCATTCGGTCGCGCAGGCGCAAATGCCTATACCCGATCGCCCGCGCGGCTCAGGACATGCCCGCCGGCCCCCGCTCGGCCAGCCGGCGCAGTGATTTCGAGATGTTGCGCGTGAGCACGCCCTTGACGACCGGGCCGAGGCCCGGCGCCTTGCCGTCGAACGTGATCGTGTAGTCGAGGTGCGAGCCCTGACCGGCGGGCGAGAAGCGCATCACGCCCTCGTGGTCGCGCAGGATGCCGCCCTGCGTGATGCGGTAGCGGATGAGCTCGTTGGGAACGGCCTCGACGACCGTCTCCACGAACGGGGGCAGCGGCGCGATGCGCAGCTCGCGGGCCGAGCCGGCGCCGTTCCGCGTGCCGTCCGTGCCGTCGTTCAGACGCTTGATCTTGGCGCCGAACAGCGGCTCGAGGTTCTCGTGCTCGCTCAGGTACGAGTAGATCTCCTCGACCGGCTGGGGGAAGTCCTGGGCTACGTGCACTCGTTGCATGGCCGCGCAGCCTGACAGAAACCCGCGCGCAGGGGGCGCGGGCGGCCGGCTCAGCCGCTGGGCGTGCAGTTGATGTCGATGTAGTGCAGGCGCCAGGCGCCGCCGGCGCCGTCGGAGGCGAGCGTCACCGTACCCGCGCACTGGTGCGTGCCATCGTCGCGGATCGAGGTCGTGCGGACGGCCACCACGGCCAGGCGCGAGGAGCGGCTGACCAGCCGCGCCTCGCGGAAGATGATCTGGCGGTCGCCCGACTGGCCGGCCACGAAGCTCGCGTACCCGCCCACCTGCGCCTGGAACACGGGGTCGGCCAGCGCCCACGCCTGGGGGTAGCGATGCGCGGCGGCGAGCGTGTAGAAGGTCCGGGCGACGTCGCCCGGGGCTCCGCCGGCCGTCAGCGTCCCGGCCGGGGTCGGGGGCGGCGTGGCCGTGCTGGTGGGCGGGGCCGGGGTGGACGTGGCGGGGTTGGCGGGCGGGGGCTTCTTGTGGGACTTGGGCCGCGCCGCCTGTCCGTGGGCCTTCGCCCGCTGCGCCGGGGTGGCGCGGGCCTTCGTGCGGGCCGGCGGCCGATGGGCGGCGGGCCGGTGCGCGGTGGCCGCCGGGCGCGGTGAGCCGCCGTTGCTGGCCAGCACGGCGGCGATGACCGCACCGGCCACGACCGCGAGCGCCAGGGCCGCGAACAGCCAGCCGCTCGAACGCCGGCGCCGGCGGGATGGCGCGGTGGCCGGGCTCCCGCGCGAGGCGGATCGCGCGCCCCCGGCTGCCGCGGCAGCAGCGGTCCGCGCGCCGCCGGCTGCGCCCGCGGCGGCTGCGGCCCCTGCGCCCAGCGCGGCCGGTCCGCGGCGCGCCCTCGTCGGCGCCTCGAGCGCGTGGCGTAGCCCGGCCACGAGCTCGCCGGCCGAGCGCGGGCGGCGGGCGGGATCGCGCGCCATCGCCGCGGCCAGCAGCTCAGCGGCCGCCGCGGGTGCCTGTGGCCAGGCTCGGCGCAGGTCGGGGGGCGGCTGGGTGCCGATGGCGTGGGCGATGGCCAGCGGCGTCGCCTCCGGCCGCGCCCGGACGCCCGACAGCATTTCGTAGGCCATCGCGCCCAGCGCGTAGATGTCGATGGCCGCGGTCGCGGGCGCGTCCTCGAGCTGCTCGGGGGCCATGTAGCCAAACGATCCGACGACCATGCCCGCGGTGGTGATGCGCGTGCGGTCCGGCGCCGATGCGATCCCCAGATCGGCCAGCTTGACCGCGCCGCCCGGACCCAGCAGGACGTTGGCCGGCTTCACGTCGCGGTGGACGATCCCCCGGGCGTGGATCGCGTCCAGGCCCGCGGCCACCCCCGCCAGGATGGCGAGCGTCAGCCGCGGCGCCAGCGCGCCCTCGCGGGCCAGCGTGTCGCGCAGCGTCTCGCCCTCCACGTATTCCATGACGACCACTACCTCATCCTCCTCCACGAGGACGTCGTAGATCGAGACGAGATTGGGATGGCTGACCGAGGCGCCGACGAGCGCCTCCCGGCGCAGCCGCGAGAGCGCCCGCGGGTCCGTGGGCCCGGTCACGCGCTTGAGCGCCACGAGGCGATCGAGCAGCGTGTCCTCGGCCAGCACGACGGTCGCCATGCCGCCGGTGCCGAGCAACGACAGCTCTCGGTAGCGGGCAGCAAGCACAGCCACGGCCTATGACAGTACCCATCTGGGCCGCCGATGACGCGGCCCCGGAGGCCGTGCAAGGCTTCAGTCCCCGGCCAGGCGCTTGAACAGGGCGGCCGCCTGACCGAGCACGCGCCGCTCGGCCTCGCTCAGATCGCGCTCCAGCGCGGCGGCCAGCCAGCCCTCGCGCCGCGCGCGCTCGGCCGCCAGCACCGTGCTGCCGCGATCGGTCAGCTCGATCCGGGCCCGCCGGCGGTCGCCGGGGTCGGTCTGGCGTCGGATCAGCCCCTCTCCCTCGAGCTCGCGCACCGTCTGGGCCATCGACTGCGGGCGGACGTGCTCGGCCGCGGCCAGCTCGGCCACGCAACGCGGTCCCTCGCGCTCCAGTCGTCCCAGCACCAGCGCCTGGGGGAGGGCGAGCGCGTTGTCGGCGCGCATGCGGCGCACAAGCCGGCCGAGCACGGCCCGGAGCTCGGTGGCGATCTCGACGGGGTCGGCGGCCGCGGGGTGCTCGCCCGCCGCGGCTGCGGCCGGTGGGGGTTCGCCAGGCGGGGCGGCGCTTCGATGGCCGGTTTCGGGCGTCATCTCAGTGGGGTACCGAAAGACAGGCTACCTGTCTATTTTTCCTCACGTGGACGACGACCGCTACAAGTGGATCGCGCTCTCCAACACGACGCTGGCCGTCCTGCTGGCGACCCTGGATGTGTCGATCACGCTGATCGCGATGCCCGACATCTTCCGCGGCATCCACCTCGATCCACTCGTGCCGGCCAACAGCTTCTACCTGCTGTGGATGATCCTCGGCTACATGATCGTCGGCAGCGTGATGATCGTCAGCCTGGGGCGGCTGGGCGACATGTTCGGCCGCGTGCGCATCTACAACCTCGGCTTCGTCATCTACACCGCGGCCTCGCTGCTGCTCGCCGTGGACTGGCTCACCGGCCGGGCGGGGGCCGACTATCTGATCATCCTGCGCATCGTGCAGGGGATCGGCGGCGCCTGCCTGATGGCCAACGCGGCCGCGATCATCACCGATGCCTTCCCCGAGAACCAGCGCGGGATGGCCCTGGGCATAAACAACATCGTCGGTGTCAGCGGCATGTTCATCGGCCTCGTCCTCGGCGGCCTGCTCGCGCCGGTGAGCTGGCGCCTGGTCTTCCTGATCTCGGTTCCCGTGGGGCTGTTCGGGACGGTGTGGGCGTACCTGAAGCTGCGCGAGCTCGGCGTGCACAAGCGCGCGCGGGTCGACTGGCCCGGGAACCTCACCTTCGCCGTCGGTCTGATCACGGTCATGGTCGCCATCACCTACGGGATCCGTCCGGCCGGCGGGTCCTCGACCGGGTGGACGAGCGCCCGCGTGCTCGCCCTGCTGGCCTTCGGCGCAGGGTCGCTCGTGCTGTTCGGGGTGGCGGAATCCCGCGTGCGCGACCCGATGTTCCGCCTGCCGCTCTTCCGCATCCGCGCGTTCACATTCGGGACGCTGTCGACGTTCCTGTCGGCTGTGGCCCGCGGCGGCCTGATGTTCGTGCTGATCATCTGGCTTCAGGGCATCTGGCTGCCCGAGCACGGCTACCGCTTCGCCGACACGCCGCTGTGGGCGGGCATCTACATGCTGCCGCTGACCATGGGGATGCTGGTCAGCGGGCCGCTGTCGGGCTATCTCTCAGACCGCTTCGGCGCCCGGCCGTTCGCCAGCGGCGGCATGGTCGGGGCGGCCCTCAGCTTTGGCGCGCTCACGCTGCTGCCGATCGACTTCGCCTATCCGCTGTTCGCGGTGGTGCTGGCCCTGATGGGGATCTCGATGGGCATGTTCGCCTCGCCCAACCGCGCGGGGGTCATGAACAGCCTGCCGCCCGGAGATCGCGGGGCCGGCGGGGGCATGAACCAGACCTTCCAGAACTCCGCCCAGGTGATCTCGGTGGGCGTGTTCTTCACGCTGATGGTGGCCGGGCTGTCGGCCACGCTGCCGCATGCGCTGTCGAGCGGATTGCGCGCCCACGGAGTGTCCGCCGCGGCGGCCGCGCACGCGGCCCACCTGCCGCCGATCTCCGTGCTGTTCGCCGCCTTCCTCGGGTACGACCCCGTCGTGCACCTGCTCGGCAGCCACGCCTTCGCCGGGCTGAGCGCGGCCAGCCGCGCGGCGCTGAGCGGGCGGTCGTTCTTCCCCCATCTGATCTCGGGACCGTTTCGCAGCGGCCTGCACGAGGCCTTCCTGTTCGCCATCGTCGCCTGCCTGATCGCCGCCGCCGCTTCGCTCCTGCGAGGCGGCCGTTATCACCACACCGAAGTCGATGCGGCGGTGCCCCGGCCCGAGACGCGCCCGCGCCGCGCCGCCGCGCCCGAGCCCAGGGGCAGCCGTGTCGCACCTTAAGCAGCCCCACCATGGCGGCGAGATCGACGAGCACGCAGGAGGCGGCGCCGAGGCGGGCCGGCGGCTGCGCCACGGGCTGATCTCGCTCGCCATCCTGGTGGCGATCGTCGTCGGGCTGCTGCTGGCCGTGCCGGGATTGCACCAGGTGGCCCAGACCGTGGCCCGCATGAACGGATGGTGGATCGCCGCCGGGATCGGCTTCGAGATCCTCTCCTGCCTCGGCTACGTGCTGGCCTTCCTCCAGGTCTTCGACCGCGCGCCGATCCGCTTCGGCGCCCGCGTCGCCCTATCGGAGCTGGCCTTCAATGCCGCGGTCTCGCTCGGCGGCGCCGGCAGCGTGGCGGTGGGTGGGTGGCTGCTGGTCGAGCGCGGCGCGCCGGTGGCCCGGGTGGCCGAGCGCTCGGCCGTCCTCTTCCTGGTCACGAGCGCCATCAACGTGATCACGTTCATCCTGGCCGGCCTGGGCCTCTTCACCGGTGCGCTCGACGGTCCGCACGGCGCGCTGCTCACGTTGCTGCCGGCCGCCGTGGGCACCGCCGGCTTCGCCTTCTTCCTCGCCCTGCCGGCGCTCATCGAGCGCCGCGGCCTTCAGCGGGTGCCGAGGCGGCTGCGCGTCGTGCTCGAAACGACGGCCGAGAGCATCCGCGACACGTGGCAGATGCTGCGCCGCCCGGACTGGCGGATCGTCGGGGCAATCGCGTATCTGTGGTGCGACATCGCT
>Ga0209810_1006090_pt1 | contig 10617 bp, 9 predicted proteins | sample Coa_R1_7_FD_187159 | JGI IMG/M metagenome (GOLD analysis project Ga0209810, IMG submission 187159) | Surface soil microbial communities from Centralia Pennsylvania, which are recovering from an underground coalmine fire - Coalmine... | ecosystem: Environmental > Terrestrial > Soil > Unclassified ...
CTACCCGCAGGCTCGCCCGTGTCACGCCGCAAAGCAGTGTCCCCTGCGGCACTGACCCCGGCATCGCCGACATGGCGGCGATCCTGCTGGCCGTCGAACAGATCGGCGCAGCCAGCCGCTGTTTCGAGTTGACCGTCGACTACACCAAAGAGCGGGTGCAGTTCGGCCGGCCGATCGGCAGCTTCCAGGCGCTCAAACACCGGATGGCCGACCTGTATGTCGCGGTGCAGGCCGCCCGCGCCGTGGTCAACGATGCGATCACCGAGCCGTCGGCCACCGCCGCTGCCCTGGCCCGCGTCGCTGCGAGCGAAGCGTTCAGCAGGGTGGCCGCCGAGGGCATCCAGCTGCATGGCGGAATCGCGATCACCTGGGAACACGACATGCACCTGTACTTCAAACGCGCGCACGGCACTTCTCAGCTGCTCGGCCAGCCGCGCGAACACCTGCGCCGGCTCCAGCCGGAAGTGTTGAATAGCAACACGTGAACGCTTCTGTCGCACTGCGGGCCGGGATACCGCCGTTCTATGTGATGGATGTGTGGTTAGCGGCAGCCGAACGCCAGCGCACGCACGGCGACCTGGTGAACCTATCGGCGGGCCAACCGAGCGCGGGAGCGCCGGCGCCGGTGCGCGCCGCTGCCAAAGCGGCGTTGGACAGCAGCCCGTTGGGTTACACGGTCGCGCTCGGCATTCCGGAACTCCGTACGGCGATCGCGCAGAGATACCTGCCGCGGCATGGCATCACCGTCGAGCCCGACGATGTCATCATCACCACCGGCTCGTCGGGCGGCTTCCTACTCGCGTTCCTGGCGTGCTTTGACGTCGGCGACCGCGTCGTGGTCACCAGCCCTGGCTACCCGTGTTACCGAAACATCCTGTCCGCTTTGGGATGCGAGGTGGTGGACCTGCCATGTGGCCCCGATACCCGCTTCCAGCCGACCGTACAAATGTTGGCGGCGCTCGACCCGCCGCCGCGCGGTGTCGTCGTGGCCAGCCCGGCCAACCCGACCGGTACCGTCATCCCACCGGCGGAGCTGGCGGCGATCGCATCGTGGTGCGAGGACTCCGGTGTGCAGCTGGTCAGCGACGAGGTCTACCACGGCCTGGTTTACGAAGGCGCACCGGAGACCAGTTGCGCCTGGCAAACCTCCCGGAAAGCATTGGTGGTCAACAGCTTCTCCAAGTACTTCGCAATGACGGGGTGGCGGTTGGGCTGGCTGCTGGTGCCGCCGGAGCTGCGCCGCGCGGTGGACTGTCTGACGGGCAACTTCACCATCTGCCCACCGGTGCTGGCACAGCATGCAGCGGTCGCGGCGTTTACGCCGGAGTCGATCGCCGAAGCAGACGGTCATCTCCATCAGTACGCGGTCAACCGTCGGCTGCTGTTGGATGGCTTGCGGCAGATCGGGATTGACCGGCTTGCTCCTACTGACGGCGCGTTTTACGTCTACGCCGACGTGTCGGACTACACCACGGACTCGCTGCAGTTTTGCGAGAAGTTGTTGGCCGACACAGGGGTTGCGATTGCACCTGGCATCGACTTCGACACCGTTCGGGGTGGATCGTTTGTCCGCGTATCGTTCGCCGGGCCGACGTCAGACATCGAGGAGGCGCTGCGCCGTATCGGTCCGTGGCTGCGTTAAACCGCCGACGGAACCAGTTCGGCGTGGACCGTGCGTCCGTACTTGCGCCGCATCAGCCGATGCACCAACGGCACCACGACGCCGTGTAGCACGGGGTACTTGCGCCGCAGGAGCCGGCCAACTGCCTGGTACTCGGCGCCGTCCAGGAGCCGCACTCGGCCCGGTTGCATCGGCCCGGTCGGCTTACCCGATGCCGTCCCCGGCCCGAATTCGACGTTCGGATTGCGCCGTAGCCGGCGCACTTTGACTGCCCGCTCGAAACTGCGGAAGTAAGCGCGGTCGCCGTCAACCACGATGCTCACCGGACTGGTGCCGGGAGTGCCGTCCTTGCGAAAAGTGGTCAGCCTGATGGTCTTCTGCCGCACGAACGCAGCAAGCCTCGGATCGGTTGCGGTGGCGACGCTGCCGAGAACATAGCCGAGTTGACGCAGACGCAGCACGAACGCGGCGACCAGCGCCACCGAGACCACACCAAGCACCCATGCTTGTGCGGGCGAACCGCCGAGGTCGAGGTCCGTCACATGGTTCACCGTGTGGACGGTGTTCGCCACGATGAATCCGGCAAGCGCGGTAGCCAATGCGTCGGCCCAGATGAGCGCGAGCAGCAACATAACACCGAGCCCCAGCTGGAACGCGCCAATGTCGTGCAGAAAATGCTGGTGCGCTTCAAATCCCACGGATTGCGCGAAAGATCCAGGATCGGCCAGACACCAGATCCCGATCACGATATTGGCCAGGCCGACGACGGCCGTCACCGTGACCAGATATACGCGCGCTGCCTTGTTCAGCGGTTTCATCGTTACGCCTCCCTTGATTTCTCGCCGTCATCAGCTAGACGGGACAGCACGCCGATGTGTGACATAAGTGGTGGCGAAAACACGACGAGCAGACGCAGAAGTCCCCGACACGCTGGCGAAATGGGCTTTTGCGTTGGTTCGACAGAATGTCAGAGCCAGGTGTCCTGGGTGGTGGTGGTGAGAAACGCTTCCAAGTCGTCGCGCCACTGCGCGGGCGTGTTCTTCTCGGGCTCGATGCCGGTGTACTCACCGCGGTAGAACAACAGCGGCCGCGGTTTGGTCTTGGGTACCTCCGAAAGAGAGTGCACCGCACCGAACACCACGAAGTGATCTCCCCCGTCGTGCACCGACGCCACCGTGCAGTCGATGTGTGCCAGTGCGCCGTCGATGACGGGTGAGCCGAGTTCGGAAGGGTGCCAGTCGATCCCGGCGAACTTGTCCGGCTCCTTCGAGCCGAACCGCGCCGAGACGTGCTGTTGCTTCTCGTGCAGGATGTTGACGCAGAACTTTCCGCTGGCCTCGATGGCCTGCCAGGTCCGCGACACTTTGGTGGGGCAGAACAGTACCAGCGGTGGATCGAGCGATAATGCGGCGAAGGATTGGCATGCGAAGCCCGCTGGGGCGTCGTCGTGCATGGTGGTGATGATCGTGATGCCGGTGCAGAACTGACCGAGCACCTGCCGGAAGGTGCGCGAGTCAATCGGCGCGGCTGTCATTATTGCCCGCGCGCGCCGACCGTGAAGTCGTGGCCCCACAGGCTGACCGCCGTGCTCTCCCGGGCGATCCAGTCGTGGTCATCGACTTGTCTTCCCTCGCAACCGAATTCGACGTCGAATCCGCCGGGCGTCTTCATATAGAAGGACAGCATCAGGTCGTTGACGTGCCGGCCCAGGGTAGCCGACATCGGCACCTTGCGCCGCAGCGCCCGGTCCAGACACAGCCCGACGTCGTCGGCGTTTTCGACTTCGACCATCAGATGCACGATGCCGCTCGGAGTCGGCACCGGCAGAAACGCCAGGCTGTGGTGGCGCGGGTTGCAGCCGAAGAACCGCAGCCAGGCCGGCGGCCCGTCAGCAGGGCGGCCTACCAGCTGCGGCGGTAGCCGCATCGAGTCACGCAACTTGAAGCCGAGCACATCCCGGTAGAAGTGCAACGCTTCGCCGTCGTCGCGGGTGGACAGCACCACATGGCCAAGGCCCTGCTCGCCGGTGACGAACTTGTGCCCGTACGGGCTGACCACCCGGCGGTGCTCGAGTGCGGCGCCGTGAAAGACCTCCAGGCAGTTACCGGAGGGGTCGGAGAATTGGATCATCTCGTCGACGCGCCGTTCCGCCAGTTCGGCCGCGGTGGCTTCCTTGTACGGCACACCCTCGACGTCGAGCCGCTTCCGGATTTCCTGCAGCCCTTCGGCGTTCGCGCATTCCCAGCCGGCCGCGGCCAGCCTGTCATGCTCGCCGGGCACGATCACCAGCCGGGCCGGGAAATCGTCCATCCGCAGATACAGGGCTCCCTCGGTGGTTCCAGAGCCCTCGACCATGCCGAGAACCTTCAGACCGTACTCCCGCCACGCGGCCACGTCGGTGGCCTCGATGCGCAGATAGCCCAATGACCGGATGCTCATCTCGCACCTCCGAGGAAGTCAATCGTCAGCTTGTTGAACTCGTCGAATTTCTCGACCTGCGCCCAATGTCCACATTGCCCGAAAACGTGCAGCTGTACACGCGGAATCGTCTTCAGCGCCACCAATGCGCCGTCGAGCGGGTTGACCCGGTCCTCACGGCCCCAAATCAGCAGCACCGGCTGGCGCAGCCGGTACACCTCGCGCCACATCATGCCGGCCTCGAAATCCGCCCCGGCGAACGACTTTCCCATCGCCATGGTTGCCGCCAGCGACTCCGGGGTGCTGGCCAGCGCATACCGCGCCTCGACCAGCTCCGGGGTGATGAGGTTCTTGTCGTAGACCATGACACGCAGAAAAGCCTCAAGGTTTTCCCGGGTGGGTTCCATGGCGAACTTGTTGAGCCGCTTGACCCCTTCGGTGGGGTCGGGTGCGAACAGGTTCACGCTCAAGCCCCCCGGGCCCATCAGCACCAGCCGCCCCGCCCGATCCGGGTAGTCGAGCGCGAACCGGACTGCGGTACCGCCGCCCAGTGAGTTGCCGACCAGCGGCACCCGCTCCAGGCCAAGCTCGTCGAACAAGCCCTTGAGAGCTGTTGCGGCGTAACGATTGAACTGCGGATGCTCGGTGCGCTTGTCGGAGTGGCCGTAGCCGGGCTGGTCGACCGCCAGCACATGAAAGTGCTGGGCGAACACCGCAATGTTGCGGGAGAAATTCGTCCAGCTCGACGCCCCGGGACCGCCGCCGTGCAGCAACACGACAGTCTGCGGATTGCCGACACCGGCCTCGTGGTAGTGCAGTTTCAACGGCCCGTCGACGTCTACCTCCACATAGCGCGAGGTCGCCTCGAAGGTCAGCTCCTCAGTGGTGGTCATCAGACCATCGTGTCGCCGGGCGGCAGCCCGAACTCGTGGTTTCCGAAGATGACGTAGGCCCGCTCGGGGTCGTTGGCCGCGTGCACCCGTCCGGCGTGGGCGTCGCGCCAGAACCGTTGGATGGGAGCGGTGTTGGCCAGCGCGGTGGCACCGGAGGCTTCGAACAGCCGGTCGATCGAGGCGATCGCGCGGCCGGTGGCGCGCACCTGGTCGCGGCGGGCGCGGGCCCGCAGCGCGAACGGGATTTCCTTGCCCGCCGCCAGCAGCGCGTACTCGTCGCCGACGTTGCCGATCAGCTGGTGCCACGCCGCGTCGATGTCGCTGGCCGCCTCAGCGATGCGCACTTTGGCGAAGGGGTCGTCTTTAGCCTTCTCACCGGCGAACGCCGCACGCACCCGCTTGCCCTGATGCTCCACATGCGCCTCGTAGGCGCCGTATGCCATACCGACGATCGGCGCCGTGATGGTGGTGGGATGCATTGTGCCCCAAGGCATCTTGTACACAGGCGCGGTGTTGGTCTGCAGCCCGCCGGCGGTGTGGTCGTTCATCGCCTTGTACGACAAGAACCGGTGTCGCGGCACGAAGACGTCCTTGACGTGAAGCGTGTTGCTGCCCGTTCCGCGCAGCCCGACGACGTGCCAGACGTCCTCGATCTGGTATTCGCTGCGCGGGATCAAGAAGCTGCCGAAGTCCACCGGCCGACCGTCTTTGATCACCGGGCCGCCGACGAACGTCCAACTCGCGTGGTCACATCCCGACGACCAGTTCCACGAACCGTTGACCAGGTAGCCGCCGTCGACCACGGTGCCCGCGCCCATCGGCGCGTACGAGGACGAGATCCGCACGTTGGTGTCCTCGCCCCAAACCTCTTCCTGGGCCTTCTGGTCGAACAGCGCGAGATGCCAGTTGTGCACGCCGACGATCGATCCGACCCAACCGGTGGAGCCGCAGGCGCTGGCCAGCCGGCGAGCCGCCTCGTAGAACAGCGTCGGGTCGCATTCCAGGCCATCCCACTGCTTGGGCTGCAGCAACCTGAAGAAACCGATTTCCTGAAGCTCGCTCACCGTCGCGTCCGGCAACCGGCGCAGGTCTTCGGTTTCCTGTGCCCGTTGCCGCAACTTCGGCAGCAGTTCGTCGATGCCGTCTAGGACCGACTGAGCGTCGCGTTGTTCAATGGACGTCACAGGTTCCTCCTGGATGCTTATTTAAATCAGAGACTAGAACACGTTCCGATTCGTGTCGAGCAGGGTATTCCTGCGGCTGGTAGCGGTACTTAACGCGTTTTCTGTAACCTGTTCTAGTTATGTCAGACGAGAAAGCCCGGGCCGTGGCCGACGAAGTTCCCGACGAGCCCCTCGGCAGCCACGTGCTGGAACTGCAGGTCGCCGATGTGATCGCCGAGACCGACGAGGCGCGCTCGCTGGTGTTCGCCGTGCCCGACGGCGCCGACATTCCGGCAGAGCGGCTGCGCTATGCGCCCGGCCAATTCCTGACCCTGCGCATCCCCAGCGACCGCACTGGGTCGGTGGCCCGCTGTTACTCGCTGTGCAGCTCGCCGTTCGTCGACGAGGCGCTGACCGTCACCGTCAAGCGAGACAAAGACGGCTACGCATCGAACTGGCTGTGCGACCACGCCCACCCGGGCATGCGGATTCACGTGCTGGCTCCGTCGGGCACTTTCGTGCCCAAGACCCTCGACGACGATTTCCTGTTGTTGGCCGCGGGCAGCGGGATCACACCGATCATGTCGATCTGCAAGTCGGCGCTCTCCGAGGGCAGCGGACAGGTGGTGCTGGTCTACGCCAACCGCGACGACCGCTCGGTCATCTTCGGCGATGCGTTGCGGGAGTTGGCCGCCAAATACCCCGACCGGCTGACCGTGGTGCATTGGCTGGAGTCGCTGCAGGGGCTGCCCAGCGCGGCGGCGCTGGCGAAACTGGCCGCCCCCTACACCGACCGCGAGGCGTTCATCTGCGGGCCGGCCCCGTTCATGCAGGCCGTGCGCGACGCCTTGGAATCACTGAGCGTGCCAGCGCAGCGCATCCACCTGGAGGTGTTCCGCTCGCTGGACACCGATCCGTTCGCTGCGGTGACGATCGAAGACTCCGGTGACGAACCGCCGGCCACGGCGGTGGTGCACCTCGACGGCGAGACGCACACCGTGTCGTGGCCTCGCGGCGCCAAGCTGCTCGACGTGTTGCTGGACCGCGGGCTGGACGCACCGTTTTCGTGCCGGGAAGGTCACTGCGGGGCGTGCGCCTGCACGTTGCGTAGCGGCAAGGTCAACATGGAAGTCAACGACGTGCTCGAGCAGCAAGATCTCGAGGAAGGGCTCATCTTGGCCTGCCAGTCGCGCCCGGAGTCCGATTCGGTCGAAGTCACCTACGACGAGTAGCCGCGGGCGTTAAATTCTGCAGGGTCGGCGGGACGGGAAGGGAACGAAAGCGCGATGAAGCGGCTGGTGGCGGCATTGGCGGGCGCCGGGCTGGTGATGGCGTTGACGCCCCCTCTGGTCGGCAGGGCGGCAAGCAACACCGCCACCACGTTGTTTCCTCTTGACGACGGGACTCAGTTAGAGACGTTCGCCCGGCTCGACTGCCATCCCGTGATCGGCAGCTGCGACTTCACCGTCGGGGCGGACCGCCGGGCAGCCGACGGAGTGACCGGGTTCCCGTCCGATTTGTGGTCGCGGCAAAGCACCCAGATCCGGCCGACCGACCGGCTGGCATATCTGGACGTCCACGCCAGTGCCCAATTCGACAGGGTCCACAAAGAGGGCGGGTCCGATGAAGTAACCACAATCTACTTAGGCGAAGGCCCGCCGGAGAAGTATCAGACCACCGGCCGGATCGACTCGACGGACTGGCGGACCGGGCAACCGCGCACCGACGAGAAAGTCATCATGTGCACGCACATCCAGGTGGTCTACAGCGGGGTGAACATCACCTCGCCCAGCACCTGCGCGCAGGCCGGGTTTTCCTGACGGGTTCTGCATCGAGATTGCGCCCAGGGTTGCTATTCGGCGAAAACCACGACCGTCAGCGCAATTTCGGCGGGGCGAACGCCTAGCGCGGCAGGCCGAGCAACCGTTCGGCGGCCAGCGTGAGCAGGATCTGCTCGGTGCCGCCGGCGATCGTCAGGCAGCGGGTGTTGAGGAAGTCGTGCACCACAGCGTCTTCGACCACACCGGCGCCCTCGGAAACGTCCATCCGGTACTCGGCCAGCGCCTGCCGATAGCGCACGCCGATCAGCTTGCGGACGCTGGACTGCGCGCCGGGATCCTTGCCCCCGACCGCGAGCTCGGCGATGCGCTGGTCGAGCAGCGCGCCGGTTTGGGCGGCGACGATCAACCGCGCCAGCTGGTCTTGACGGGCCGCGTCAAGGTGCTGATCGGCCACCGCGGCAAGCAGCTCTTCCATCGGGTTGCCCAGCGCGGTGCCGGTGGCCATCGCGACTCGCTCGTTGGCCAGCGTGGTGCGGGCCAACCGCCAGCCGTCGTTGACCGCGCCGACGACCATCTCGTCGGGCACGAACACGTCCTCGAGAAAGACCTCGTTGAACAGGGCGTCGCCGGTGATCTCCCGCAGTGGCCGGATCACGATGCCGGGCGAGCTCATATCGACCAGGAAGTAGGTGATGCCCTTGTGTTTCGGCGCGTCGGGGTCCGTGCGGGCCAAGCACACTCCCCATTGCGCTTTGTGCGCCGACGACGTCCACACCTTTTGCCCGGTCAGCTTCCAGCCGCCCTCGGCGCGCACCGCCTTGGTACGCAGCGACGCCAGATCGGAGCCAGCCCCGGGCTCGGAAAACAGTTGGCACCAAAAGATTTCGCCGCGCAAGGTCGCGGGCACGAAGCGCTCGATCTGCTCGGAGGTGCCGTGTTCGAGGATCGTCGGCACTGCCCACCAACCGATCACCAGGTCCGGCCGCTCGACACCGGCCGCCGACATTTCCTGGTCGATCAGCAGCTGCTCGGCCGGTGAGGCGGCGCGGCCGTAGGGCGCCGGCCAATGCGGGGCCAGCAGGCCGGCCTCGGCCAGGGCAGCCTGCCGTTTCTCCTTGGGGAGTGCGGCGATCTCGGCGACCGTTGCAGCGATTTGCGGTCGCAGGTGAGCGACGTCGCCGAGGTCGACGCTCAGGTGGCGACGAACTCCGGTTTGGGTCAGTGCCGCGGTGCGGCGCAGCCACCGCACCGAGCCGCCGAGGAACTGGCCGATGCCGTAAGCCCGTCGCAAGTAGAGGTGCGCGTCGTGTTCCCAGGTGATGCCGATGCCGCCGAGCACCTGGATGCAGTCTTTGACGTTGGCTTTGGCGGCGTCGATGCCGATGCTGGCGGCGATGGCCGCGGCGATCGACAACTGCTCGGGGTCGGGGTCGGCGGCGGCGTGCGCGGCGTCGGCGGCGGCCACCGCGACTTGTTCTGCGCGGCAAAGCATTTCGGCGCAGATGTGCTTGATCGCCTGGAAGCTGCCGATCGGCTTGCCGAACTGCTCGCGCACTTTGGCGTATTCGACGGCGGTGTCCAGCGCCCACCGCGTCACGCCGGCCGCCTCGGCGGCCAGCACGGTGGCGGCCAGATCTTCGACCCGGTCCGGTGGCACGTCGAGCACGGCCGCGGGTGCCGAGGTCAGCACCACACGCGCCAACGGGCGGGAGAAGTCGGTCGGCGTCAGCGGCTCGACGTTCACGCCGTCGTCGGCGGTGTCGACAAGCAGCCACTTGTCGTTGGCCGGCACCAGTAACAGGCCGCCGTCCGTCGCTCCGAGCGCCCACGGCACGCTGCCCGAGGCGCGGGAAGCGGTGTCGAGGTGGACGTCGCCGTTCAGCGCCACCCCGGCCACGCGTTCGCCGGATGCCAGCAGGCCACGCAGTTCGGGATCGGAGACCACCAGCGTGGCCAGCGCCGTCGTCGCCACCGGCCCGGGCACCAAGGCCTTCGCGGCCTCATCGACCATCGCGCAGAGGTCCTCGATGCGTCCACCCGCGCCGCCGCAGTCCTCGGGAATCGCTACACCGAACAAGCCCAGGTCGGCCAGGCCGTCGTAAACGGGCCGCCAGGCCTCCGGCTTGCCCTGCTCGATGTCGCGAACCGCGGCGGTCGTTCCCGCGCTGGCAGCCCAATCGCGCACCAACTCACGCGCCGCGAACTGTTCGTCGGTGATGGTGGATGGCACGTTGAGGCTCCTCAGTTGACTAGAACGTGTTCTAATAGTGCCAGCGATCAACAGTCAAGTCGACCGCCATCGCAGCAGCACACGACGGTGTACCCGCCGCCCGGAGGTGAGCAATCGACGCTTCGCATGCGTATCGTTTTCAGCGAGACCGCCACAAGAAGGAGCTGCTCGTCCCATGTCCACTGACACGTCGGGGTCAGCGAACACCAATTCGGGTCGCGCGTCGAGCGCGCAACCTCGCGAGGTCATGAACGTGGCGGTACTTGCTGAATCCGAGCTGGGCTCCGAGGCGCAGCGTGAGCGGCGCAAGCGCATCCTGGACGCGACGATGGCGATCGCGTCCAAGGGCGGCTACGAGGCAGTTCAGATGCGCGCGGTGGCCGACCGGGCTGACGTGGCAGTGGGCACGCTGTACCGGTATTTCCCGTCGAAGGTCCATCTGCTGGTCTCGGCGCTGGGCCGAGAGTTCGAACGTATCGATGCCAAGACCGACCGTTCCACCCTGACCGGC
>Ga0209810_1006092_pt1 | contig 10615 bp, 12 predicted proteins | sample Coa_R1_7_FD_187159 | JGI IMG/M metagenome (GOLD analysis project Ga0209810, IMG submission 187159) | Surface soil microbial communities from Centralia Pennsylvania, which are recovering from an underground coalmine fire - Coalmine... | ecosystem: Environmental > Terrestrial > Soil > Unclassified...
CGGCTGCGAGCCGCCTTCGGCATGGCGCGCGCGGACATCCGCGCCGTGGCCGATCAGGAACGCGGCAATCTCCACGTCCCCGTTCCAGACGGCATCGTGCAGCGCGGTGGCGCCCATCTCGTCACGCTGGTTGATGTCGCCGCCGCGCGCGAGTGCCTGGCGAACGCGCTCCAGGCTGCCGGATTCGACTGCCTGATGCAGATCGGCCGCGCACAGCGCGGGCAGCAGGGCGGCAAGCGCGAGCCAGCGCAATGCGTCTGAGGCTCTGGGTGCGCGTGATGCCCCGGCCGGCTCCCTGATGGCCAGGGCGCCGCTCCGGCAGCCCCTACCTGCCCAGGTGATCGCCCACGTATTGCACCTCTTCTTCCAGCTCCATGCCGAACCGCGAGCGCACGCGATCCTTGAGTTCGGCAATCAGCGCACAGAGGTCGGCGGCCGTCCCCGCGCCGGCATTGTAGATCAGGTTGGCGTGGTAATCCGCTACGCGGATGTCACCGCGGGACAGCCCCTTTGCGCCCGCCTGTTCGAGGAACCATGCGGCCGGAATCTTGCCCTCGCGCACCACCTTCGGCGGCACCTGCTCCGCCACCGGCCGCGGCAGATCGCCCAGCATGAGGTTCTTGAAGATGCTGCCGGCGCATTTCATGGTGACTGGAAATTTCTCATTCCGCACCTTCACGATCTCATCGGCCGTGCGGCGCAGCGCGGCTGCATCATCGCGGTCGAGCAGCAGTTGCGCCGAAAAAATCACCCATTCCTTGTGCTGCTTGAAAATGCTCTCCCGGTAATGAAACTGGCACTCGGCGTTATCGATCACGCGCACGCACTCGCCGTCATAGAACTGCACTCGCACGACGCGCTCGGAAATCGAATGGCCGTAGGCGCCCGCGTTTCCGTAGACCGCCGCGCCGACCGATCCCGGGATTCCCGCCAGAGTCTCGAGACCCTTCAATCCGCGGGCCACCGTGAAATCCACCAGATCCTGCAGCACCGCGCCGGCCTGCGCCACCACGCGGCCTTCCGCCGCCAGGAGCGCGTCGCCGCGGTAGCGCAGCACCAGACCGCGGAACCCGTCATCGGATACGATCAGGTTGGTGCCGCCGCCGATCACCACCACCGGTATGCCGGTCTCGCGCGCCGCCGCCACGGCGGCGATGAAGGCTTCGACGCTGGCGGTCTCGGCGTAGAGATCGGCCGGGCCGCCGATGCCGAACCGGGTGTAGGGTGCCAGCGGAGTGTCCGCGGAAACGGTTAAATTGGGAATTCCGGCGAGGCGCGCGCGCGTCTCTTCCGCGATCGGCATCATTTCCAATTATACGGGAGGCACCTGTGAAGACCGGATTTCCCGGATTCGCTCCGGAGGCGCTCGAATTTTTTCGCAATCTGGCGCGCAATAACCGCCGCGAGTGGTTTCAGCCGCGCAAGGCCGCTTTCGAGGCGCTGGTGAAGCAGCCGATGCACCAGCTCGTCGAAGCGGTCAATGGGGAGCTGCGGCGCTTCGCCCCGGCATACGCCACCGATCCCGCCAAAGCTGTGTTCCGGATCTACCGCGACACGCGTTTCAGCAAGGATAAGTCGCCTTACAAAACGCACATCGCGGCCAGTTTCCGCCACCGCGAACTGGGCGGCGAGGGTGGCGGCGCGGGATTCTACTTCGCCGTGTCGCACAAAGAGCTGGCCATCGGCGGCGGCATGTACATGCCCGCTCCGGCGACCCTGCTGGCCGTGCGCGCGCACCTGGCCGAACACCATCGCGAGCTGCGCAAAATCCTCGCGGCGAAATCCGTGCGCGCCCTGCTCGGCGAACTCCAGGGCGAGCGGCTGACACGCGTCCCGAAGGGCTGGCCCGCGGATCACCCGGCCGCGGACCTGCTCCGCTACAAGCAGCTCTTTCTCTATGTCGAGCTCCCGCCGGAACTGGCGGTGGGGCCGGGCATCCAGAAGGAAATCGTTTCGCGCTTCAAGGCGATGACGCCGTTTCTCGAATTCCTCAATGCTCCGTTGCCCCGTAGAAAGCAGAAGATCGACGTGCGGGAGCTGTTGATTTAGCCGTGACTCTAATGTTTGGCCGGCACCACCCACATGTAGATGTGCCGCCCGTCCACCATCTCGTCCTTATCGGGCTTCCAGTCGCCCATGTCGAAACTGTGGGAAACGATGCGGGTGCCGGGTTTGAGATCCTGCAATAGCTTGGGACGCAGCCGCTCGTTGACGCTCGGCAGCAGATACAGCGTCACTACCGTCGCGTCCGCGATATTTGCCTTGAACAGGTCCTTCTCCTCGAACCGGACCAGCTTTTCGACAGCCGCGTTCTTCGCATTCTCCCGCGCTTCGCGGATTCGCTCGGGATTCAGATCCACTCCGACGCCTTTGGCGCCGTAATCGCGGGCCGCGGCAATCACGATCCGTCCATCGCCGCAGCCGAGATCGTAAACGACATCGTCCTTGGTGACGTTTGCGAGCTTCAACATGCCGTCGACCACGGCGTTGGGGCTCGGAACATAGGGAACATCCAGATGCGGGCTGTCACCGGTTTGGGCTACGGCGGCCAGAGCGAACAGGACGCCTGCCAGAACAGTCAAGCGCATGATGACCTCCGGTAACGGAGAGCGTAGCGCAAACCGGCACGCGGAAGCCAGCGCAGCGGCCCGGTGGGCGTGTGCGAGTGAACGTCCGGCAGGGCAGGCCCATGGCCTGCCCTGCCGGCCTGCTACACCGACTGCTTCTTCCGCGGCCGCGACGCGCGCTTCTTCTGCCCGCCCTCGCCCGCGGTCTTGCGTGGCGCGCGCGGACGGCGCTGCGGCTTGGGAGGCGGCTCGGGAATCGGAATCTCGCCGGTGGCCGTGGGCTGCCCAGGCACCAGCGGCTGTTCCTCTTCCTCCTCTTCGATCTCGATTGGCGGCTCCGGCTCCGGCGGCGGAGCGGGCGGATGGAATTCCGCGCCCAGGTATACCGTCAGCCCGCGCTCCTCATCCGCCTGGATGCGCACCAGCCCCTTGTCCTGCGCGTAATTCAGCAGCTCGCTGAACTCCTGGAAGCCATACTGCGGCCAATCGAGCTTCGGCTGCTCCTCCCGCACCCACTCGGCCAGCTCCTCGGCGGTCACGCCGTTGTCGACATCCATCCGGTGGGTTTCGAGCACATCGCGCAGCAGCGGGATTGCCTCTTCCGGCTTGGCGCCCGGCTTCTCCGGCGCGGCGCCGCCCTTCATCCGGATCATGTAGCGTCCTTCGCCGCCGGTCACCTCGACGAAGTCGGCCTTCTGCAGCTTCTCCACGAAATCGGTGAACGAATTCGCGCCATACGCCTTCTCGTTGAAGGTGGAATCGAGCTGCAGCATGGTGGACTTCAGCAGCCCGAGCTGCGGCCGCACCTCGCGGCGCTCCAGCACGCCCAGCGCGCGTTCCACCAGCGGCATGGCCTGTGCCAGGTCGAGCACGACGCGCTTGTGCGCCGGCTTCTGCTGCTGCGCCTGCTGCCGCTCGGGGTGCCGCTCTTCGCGCTCCGGCCGCTCCGGCCGGCGGCCGCCGCCGCGATCCTCGATCACGGTTTCGTAGGCGATGAATTCATGACAGTTCTTCTGCAGAATCGTGCTGGTGAAGGCGCGCCCGCCAACCACGAAGATGCGCTTGTCATACTGCTTCAGCTTATTCACCAGCGCGATGAAATCGCTATCGCCGCTGACGATCGCAAACGCATTGATGTGATCGTGCGTGAAGGCCATCTCCAGCGCATCGAGCGCCAGGTTGATATCCGCCCCGTTCTTATCGCCGCGCGGCGAGGGGTCGCGCTGCACCATCTGCACGGCGTGTTCGGAAAGGGCCCGCGTGGCCGATTCCTGTCTGCCCCAGTTCGCATACGCGAACTTGGTGACGATTTCGCCGCGTTCCTTCAGCGAGTCCAGCACCGCAGCCACGTCGAATTCGCGGTGCAGAGTGGACTTGACGCCGATTTCGATATTGTCAAAATCGATGAACACGGCGATCTTGAGTTTTTGTTCCATTGAGTCCTTCTTCTTTTCGGGCCGGGGTCGTTTTCGAAGATGCAGCCCAGCCCCTGGTTGGCATTCGCGGTGTGAAGGATCGTGTTCCCCCGACGATTTCCCGCACGCCGTGAAGGCCGCTCCGCCCTCGGGCCAACAGCCCGCCGGCGGAATAGAGAGGCTTTCGCCTCCAAGCGTAGTGTACCCTACTTTTCTTCCCGCAGGCGCGCGGACATGCGCGCGCCGCGCCCGAATTCCTCCTGCAACTGCCGGGTACGCAAATTCTCCCGGATATGCTCCAGTTCCTGTATATATGCCGAAAGCGCGCGATCGATATGGCCGCTGTTGGTCGCCAGAATATCCCGCCAGAGATCGTATGAGCTCAGCGCCAGCCGCGTCATATCGAGCAGCCCCGAGCCCGAAACCGCCGTATGCGGCGTTCCCTCGAGCAATGCGGCCAGCGCCGTCGACGCCAGTTGCGGCAGGTGCGACGTGCGCGCCACGACGCGGTCGTGCTCGTCGGCATCGAGCACCGCGATCCGCGCGCCGATCCGCCGCAGCCAGCCGCGGAACTCCCGCGCCGCCGCGGTCTCCATCTCCGCCGGCTCGTCCGGCGTCAGCACCCACGTGCGCCCGCGGAACAACCCGGCATCGGCCGCCGCCGCGCCGCGCGTTTCCTTGCCGGCCATCGGATGCCCGCCCAGAAACTGCGCGCGCCGGATCGCCTGCCGAGCCGTGTCCACAATCTCACACTTGGTGCTGCCCGCGTCCGTCACCAGCGCCCCCGGCTTCAGCAGCGGATCGAGATGCCGGATCGTATCCAGAATGCGCCCGATCGTCTGCGATAGAAATACGAGGTCCGCCTCCGCGACCGCTTCGGCCAGCGGTGCGCTCCCGTCGATCGCGCGGCAGGCCAGCGCATCCGCGATCGCCCGCTCCGAGCTGACCCCCACGATCGTCCCGCCGAACCCCGCCGCCCGCAGCGCCAGCCCGAAGGAGGAGCCGATCAGGCCGGTGCCGATAATCGCTACCGTTTGCATCCGTGGCTCAAATACTCCGCCCCACCGCCTCTGCGACCCGCCGCAGCTCTTCCGCCAATTCCGCGAACTGCTCCGGCGCGAGCGACTCGGCGCCGCCGCTCGACGCGTGGTCCGGGTCCGGATGCACCTCGACGATCACGCCGTCCGCGCCGGCCGCCGCGGCCGCGAGTGCCATCGCCGCTACTTTATCCCGCCGCCCGGTCGCCTGCGAAGGAGCGGCCACCACCGGCAGATGCGTCAGCTTCTTCAGCACCGGGATCGCGGAAATGTCCATCGTGTACGCCGTGGATGTCTCGAACGTGCGGATGCCGCGCTCGCAAAGAATCACGCCGTAGTTGCCGCCGGACAGAATGTGCTCGGCCGAAAGCAGCAGCTCTTCGACGGTCGCCGCCGTCCCGCGCTCGAGCAGCACGGGCTTCGGCTGGCGCCCCAGCTCGCGCAGCAGCGCGAAATTCTGCATGTTGCGTGCGCCCACTTGCAGGACATCCGCGTAACCCGCCACGAGTTCCACCTGTGCCGGCTCCGCCACTTCCGTGACTGCCTGCAGGCCGTGACGGTCCGCCGCTTCGCGCAGCAGCCGCAGCCCTTCCTCACGCATCCCGGCAAATCCGTATGGCGCATGGAGCGGGCGGAACACGCCGCCGCTCAGAACCCGCGCGCCCGCCGCCGCCGCCGCTTCCGCCGTGCGGCCGATCTGCTCGGGGCTTTCCACGCTGCCCGGCCCCGCAATCAACACCACACGGCCGCCGCCGATCTCGACGCCGCCTGCGCGCACCACCGTTCCCTGCGGCCGGAAGCCGCGGCTCGCCAGCTTGTACGGCGAAATGATGCGGTGCGCTTCCTTCACCCCTTCCATCACGGTGAAGACTTCGAGATCGAAATCGTCCGCGCCGCCCACTCCGCCGAGCAGAGTATGCCGGACGCCCGTCGAACGGTGTACGTCGAAGCCCATCTCCACCATGCGGCCGATCACCGCATCGATCTGCTCCTCGGTCGCGCCCTGCTGCATCACGACTAGCATGGCTTCTCGTTCTCCGATTGCATGCGCACCCGCTGGATGCGGCGCATTTCATCGATAATGCGCTCGAAGATGCGGCGCACCGCCTCGGGCGAAAGCGGGCCGTGATTGGCCGCCGCGATATTGGCGAACACCTGCTCCTCGCGCTTCGGCTCGTATACCGGCAGGTCGGCGTGGCGCTTCACCCGCCCGATGTCCTCCACCACGCGCGTGCGCTCGTTGAGCAGCGCCACAATGCGCCGGTCGACATCGTCGATCGTCACGCGGAATTCCTCCAGGCGCGCGCGCGCTTCGTCTTTATTCATACGCCGTTCCGGAATCCGCTCTTCAGCTCGCGCACGAAGGCTTCGAGGTGCTGGCACAGCGCCGGATCGCTCGCGTGCCGCTCGATCGTCCGCACGATCGCGCTCCCCACCACCACCGCGTCCACCTGTCCGGCCAGCTCTGCCACGTGCTCCGGCCGCGAGACGCCGAAGCCGACCGCCAGCGGCAGATCCGTCACCGCCCGCACCGAGCGGATCAGCGGCGCGGCCTGGCTCGAAAGCGATTCGCGCTCGCCCGTCACCCCCGTGCGCGAGACCAGGTAAACAAATCCCGAGGAATACTCCGCCACCAGCCGCAGGCGCCGCGGGGTGCTGGTGGGCGCGGCCAGGAACACGGTATCCAACCCTTGGCCGTGCATCGCGCCGATGTATTCGTGGGCTTCTTCGACCGAGGCGTCAATGAGCAGGCAGCCATCGATTCCCGCCTGCGCCGCATCGGCCGCCAGCCGCGCGAGCCCGTACCGCATCACCGGGTTGAGATACGTGAACAGCAGCAGCGGAACCTCCGACCGCCGCCGGATCTCTGCCGCGATTTCGAGCACCCGCGCGAGCGTGGTCCCCGCCCGCAACGCGCGTTCCCCCGCCGCCTGGATCGCCGGGCCGTCGGCGATCGGATCGGAGAACGGCACCCCCAGCTCGATCAGGTCGGCCCCGCCCCGCACCAGCGCCTGGACCAGTTCCGGGGTCCGCTCCGGTGAGGGATCGCCCGCCGTCAGGTACGCGACCAGCCCTTTACGGCCGTCCCGCCGCAGCGCCGCGAACATGTTTCCGATGCGCGTCAAGCCGCCAGCCTCCCTTTAGCCGCAGAGACGCGGAGAACGCAGAGGTTGCACGGAGATTTCTTTTGGAATTTCTCTGCGTGATCTCTGTGTTCTCTGTGTCTCTGCGGTGAAGAGCTGCCCTCGCTCATTTCTCCTCCAGCTCCGGATAATTTTCCCGGTACAGATCGATATCCTTATCACCGCGTCCCGAAAGGTTCACCACGAAGATCTGGTCCTTCGCCTCCGGCGCGCGCCGTACGGCTTCCGCCACGGCGTGCGCCGATTCGAGCGCCGGGATGATCCCCTCGGTCCGCGAAAGCAGCCGCGCGGCGGCCAGCGCTTCGGCATCGGAGGCGGCCGTATATTGGGCGCGCCGCTGGTCGTGCAGCCAGGCGTGCTCCGGCCCGATCATCGCGTAATCGAGACCCGCGGAAACCGAATGCGTCAGCGCGATCTGCCCGTCGGCATCCTGCAGTACGACGCTGTAAGACCCCTGCAGCACCCCCGGCGCGCCGCCCCGATAACGGGCCGCATGTTCGCCCAGCCGCTCGCCGCGCCCCCCGGCCTCCACACCCACCAGCGCGACCGACGAATCCGGTAAAAACGCGTGAAAAATGCCCATCGCGTTGCTGCCGCCGCCGACGCAGGCGATCACGCAATCCGGCAGCCGCCCGGCCGCTTCCAGGATCTGCCCGCGCGCCTCTTCCCCGATGACCTTATGAAAATCCCGCACCATCATGGGATAGGGATGCGCGCCCAGGACCGAGCCCAGCAGGTAGTGCGTACTCTCCACGTTGGTTACCCAATCCCGCATCGCTTCGCTGATGGCATCCTTGAGAGTGCGGCTGCCGCTGGTCACCGGCTCGACGCGAGCGCCCAGCATGCGCATGCGGAAGACGTTCAGCCGTTGCCGGCGCATGTCCTCCTCGCCCATGTACACCACGCACTCGAAGCCCATCAGCGCCGCCGCGGTCGCGGTGGCCACGCCGTGCTGCCCCGCGCCCGTTTCCGCGATAATCCGCCGCTTGCCCATGCGCCGCGCGAGCAGCGCCTGCCCCAGGCAGTTATTGATCTTGTGCGCGCCGGTGTGGAGCAGATCCTCGCGCTTCAGCCAGATGCGCGCGCCACCCAGCGACTCGCTCAGCCGCTCCGCGAAGTACAGCGGCGTCGGCCGGCCGGCGTAGTTCCGCAGAAGGTCGGCCAATTCGGCCTGGAACGCCGGATCTTCGCGCGCCTCGAAGTACGCCTTCTCCAGCTCTTCGATCGGCGCCATGAGCACTTCCGGAACGTAGCGGCCGCCGTAAGGTCCGAAGTGGCCGCCGGGATCGGGTTGGGCCATCATGCCTGAGCCTCCATGGCCGCCTTGGCGGCTTTCAAAAAATCGCGCATTTTGTCGTGGTCCTTCTTGCCGGGCGAGCTCTCGATCCGCGAGCACGCATCCACACCCCACGGGCGCGCGAGCGAGATCGCGTCGGCGACGTTCCCCGCGTCCAGCCCGCCCGCGAGAATAATACGCCAGCCCGTGCCGCCCGCGACGCGCCAATCGAATGGAATCCCCGCGCCGCCGTAGGCGGCACCGGCCGGCCCGTCCAGCACCAGCGCCTCGGCCGGAAAACCGCCGAACCGCGAGGCGTCGAACGCGCCGTTCACGCGGCAGGCCTTCCACACCGTGAGCGATGCCGGGCAATCCGCCGCCGTCTCGTCGCCGTGCAACTGCGCGGTGTCGAGCCGCGCCCTCGCCGCGATCTCCTCGACCCGCTCCCTCGGCTCGTTCACGAACACGCCGACCCGCCGTACGCCCGAAGCCGTCCGGACCTCCGCCGCACGCTCCGGCTCGATGTACCGCGGGCTCTTCGTGTAGAAATTGAACCCGATCGCGTTGGCTCCGCCCGCAATGGCCGCGTCCGCGTCCTCCTGGCAGGTGATGCCACAGATCTTCAGGACGAAGCCTTTCCGGATCACGCCGCCAGCTCCCGCAGCGCCGCCGCCGGGTCGCCCGACTTCATGAGGTGTTCGCCCACCAGAAACGCCGAGTAGCCCGCCGCCCGCAGCGTCGCGATATCCGCCGGCCCGTGGATGCCGCTCTCACTCACGAGCAGCGCGCCCACCGGCATGTGCTCCGCAAGCTCCAGCGAGGTTTCGAGCGTCACGGCGAAGGTCGTAAGGTCGCGATTGTTCACGCCGATCAGGTCCGCGCCGGCAGCGACCGCCACATCCAGTTCCCGGCGGTTGTGCACTTCGACCAGCGCGGCCATGCCGAAGCGCGCCGCCTCTTCCCGGAAGTCGCGGATCTCACGCTCGCCGAGAATCGCGGCGATCAGCAGAATGGCATCCGCGCCGTGCGCCGCCGCCTCCGCGACCTGCGCGCGCGCGATGGTGAAATCCTTGCGCAGCACCGGCAGCGCCACGGCTGCCCGCGCCGTCTCCAGGTCCGCGAGGCTGCCCTGAAAATACGGCCCGTCCGTCAGCACCGAGACCGCCGCCGCCCCGCCCCGCTGGTAATCCGCCGCGATCCGCGCCGGATCGAAATCCGCCGCCAGCAGCCCCTTGCTCGGCGAAGCTTTTTTGACCTCGGCGATAATCGCCGGCGTCCGCGCCGCCAGAGCCTGCCGGAAATCGCGCCGCTCGCCGCGCCGTTCCGCCGCCATCCGCTCCCACGCCGGCACGCAGGCCGCCGCGCGGGAAAGCTCTTCCCGCTTGCTGGCGACAATCCGGGCCAAAATGTCTGGAACGGTATCGGTCAAAGGAGTTTCTATTATGGTATCAGACGCCTGCAGCGCCAACCGGGCGATCGTGGGTCAACCTCACAGCGAGCGCTCGCCACGATCTCATTTCCACGGATTTTCCGGCCCCAGCACCCGCGCCCCCATCCATCCCGCATCGCGCAACCGCTGCGGATCGGCCGAGAATACGATCTGGTAGGTGGTCTCGCCGAGCGGGGGCTCTGGCGCAGCGCTGGCTTGCGGGCGCACCAGCGCCAGGAAGCGCAGGATGGCGTAAATATCGCCATCTTCCGGCTGCCGGAACTGAAAGCCATTGGACCGGAAGTGGATCGACGCGCCCCGGCTCGATAGGCTCCATGCCAGGAACGCGCAGCAATCGATCGCCTGCTCGAACCACTGGTCGAGCTCCGGCGGCGCCCAGCGGTCCAGGAAAATCTCGACCGTCTGTTCCTGCTCGCGGGCGAACTCCCGCACCTGCAGCTCGCCCATGGTGGTCCCGTCCCAGGGCGCCTCGCCCTTGTCGGACACCACCCGGAGGTCGACCAGCGGCGTGGCGATGCCCTGCTTGCCGCGCACCTCGTAGGTGTGCTGCGGCGCCTGGTAGCCCGCCACGAGGGCCGGCCAGCGTTGCAGCCGCTGCGACATCGGCAACTGGATCCTCCGGACCACCTCCGGCGACCTCTTCCGCCACAGCGAGCCTGGCGGGCATCAGACCCAAAATTGGCCAGCTCCGTATCGGAGGTGCACAGCCTAGTCGAGGACTGCTCA
>Ga0209810_1006094_pt1 | contig 10614 bp, 7 predicted proteins | sample Coa_R1_7_FD_187159 | JGI IMG/M metagenome (GOLD analysis project Ga0209810, IMG submission 187159) | Surface soil microbial communities from Centralia Pennsylvania, which are recovering from an underground coalmine fire - Coalmine... | ecosystem: Environmental > Terrestrial > Soil > Unclassified ...
TGCTCCAATGCTGAGAGTTCGCGTTGAAGCTGCCCGATATCGAGCCTCAGCGCCCGCTGGCTATCCGTTTCTCGCTGCTCGGACAATTCCTGCGCCATGTGTGCAATCTCTTGCTCAAGCTTGTGCCTCTCATACTCCCATTCTTGCCATGCCTGCTGGCGCAACTGAAGGATCTTGGCGTTTTCAATTAGCGCCCCGTTTTCGCTCAGCACTGTAACGAGGAGTGTCAGCCCACTTCTTTTCTTCGCGATGATGGCTAACTCGGTTGGAGTGAGGGGCCGGAGTGCCGCCATAGCCTGCCGTTGTCGATCTTCGCGCCCATTGCGCGCCGGCGGGGTTTGCAGAAGGATGTTGAGCGCCTGCTGCTTCGCTCTGAGCGCTGCATTGCGGTCAGCGGAGACCTGGTGCGTCAGTGTCGCAAGCTCCTGCTGCTTTGTCGCCAGCTCTCGTCGGAGAGTAGCTATGCGCCTGGCGACGATCTGGTATTTCTCCTCTAGCGTCTGGAGCTGCTGTTCTAGCTCGCTACCTTGCATCAAACAATCCATCCTTAGAAGCTTTATTCTTCTGCCGTTCTTGAAGGAGAAGTGTAGCAAAGTTTCACGATCTAGTCCAGTCCCGGGTACTTATCGTGTCCTTGCCAGGAAGTTGAGCTAGAGGGAAGCATAAACGTGACCTCATAAACGGGGCAAAGGCTATCCCGGTTATGCCGGAAATAGCCTTCTGCCTTTGAGGTCGCGGAGGTGCGGACAAGCACGTGTCTGATGACAACGAGCAGAGGATAGCAGCGCTACTAAGCCACCGGCGTCAGAGCAATGCGCTGCTTGAGTGCCTGAATATCGATGAGCATGAAGCGAGCTTGCATCCTCAGTCGCGATAGATCGTGTTGCAACTGACCGATTTCCCTTTTCAGGGATCGTTGCTCGCTCGTTTCGTGCCCATACAACATATCCTGGGTAAGCTGTTCTATCTTCCGCTCCAGAACATGCTGTTCATGCAGCCATTCTTGCCTGGCTTGCACACGCAGTTGCCGCACGTCGGACCAGTACATCATGGATGCTTGACGACTCAACACTGCAAGTATCCGCTTGAGCCAGTTCCTCTTCTCAGAGAGAATCATCAATTCGGTGCCGGTGAGCTGACGTACATCCATCAGAGCCAGGCGCCGGTGATCGTCCCAGCCATTGCGCGCTGGAGGGACCGAGCGTAACACTTTAAGTTCCTCCTTGTATGCGCTCAAGCGCTCGGAACGTTCCTGTTGAACCTCGGCATCAAGGCAAGCCAGCTCTTGCATTCTCTCCTTAAGGTCCAACTGATGAAGGGCAATCTGCTCCATCACCACGCGGTACTTATCCTGTAGGGTTTGCAATTGTTGTTGCAGGTCACTACCGTGCATGGGGAAGCTCCTTCCTGGAGTTGAAGAGCGCACGAAAGGAGAGAGATTCCCCGTCGGTCCGGTAGTGAGAATCACCCTCCTTTCTTCGCAGTCGGCTGCGATGCGCTCAAAACGATGAAAACAGCAGACGATCCGTTACCATGACGCCCATAGCGAGGTGGATCAGGCCCCCGGCGCTTGCGAGAGTACAGGGCGAAGCGCCGCAATTCCCCGGGTCTGTTACCATGCGCTCAGCATGGCGAGGTGGACCACTCCTCCGGTTCCTTATGGTGGCGAACCGTCAACCACGTGCTCAACATCATCAGGTGTACCATGCACGTGCCCCAAAACACTAGAGGAAAGTGCACGAAAATAGGTGGCACATTCCAGCGGTGGTAAGTGGTAGCTTGCTATACCTGTCCACAGGCCACTTCGGGTAGCGCAGAGAAATGCGAGGTATTGTTGGAGAGTGAGGCGCACAGAAACAGAATACACAAGGAGGTTTTTTCTCTTGCTAAAGGAAAGAGAGCCTACCCCAAATTAACGCATGGATGGCCGCTGCAAGCCAATTGCCAGAAAGAGGGTTTGGATGCAATCAATGCATCCAGATTTGCCCAGAGTTTCGGGCAAAAATGCGCACATTTACCCCACAGAATGCCCCGATCTCTGCTACACTCATCAGCGAGAGATCGAACCTGTGCTACAGGTCGTCGTGGCCTGTCCTGTAATCCACTTCGTAGAGCGAGGAGAGCCAGCATGAAGATCAAGCACCTGGATCAACTGGTTGGGGGACCACATCTGGTCGGCTACCGGCTCCAGCACAACGACTGGCGCCACCTGCTGGTCATCGAGGGCCGCATTGTTCCGCTCACCAGAACCGAATACGCCTTGACAATGGCGCTCTTGCGCAAGGCAGAGCAGATGCAGGCGCCGGCGGCTCCAGGGCGCATGAATTGCTTCGTCGCCATCGAAGACTTGCTCCAGGTGGCGCCAGTGAGCCGCGAGACCTTGCGCCAGCATCTGCGAAACGCGCGCGCCAAGCTGCTTCCCTACGGCATCACGCTCTCCGCCGTTGGCCCCTACGGCTACACCGCCGTCTTCTTGCGCAACCAGCCTGGAACAGTGCGGAGCCAGCGTGGATCAGCACAGAGCCAGCCGGCGCTGGCCCTCTCGTAAGGCGAGCCAGGTGAAAACATGCTGCTGGCTCTGACAATAAAGCCACCGGTTCTCACAAGAACGGCTGCTCTCTTACGTGAGTCAGTTACCGGGGCCAATGGCGCTCTCGGAGCCACCATACCAATGCCTGTGAGCCAATATGGCGGTGCCCTCAAGAGAGGGAAGATCGAGGCGTGACTTTTCCTCTAGTGGAGGGGTCGATTTAGCGGCCATACAGCAGCCGCTGCAATTCGCTCAGTGTTTGCTCGCGTGTCTCATAGACGATGCCCTGCATGCCACAGACCTGTGCAGCCGCAACATGGGGAGGGTAATCATCGATAAAGACAATGGATGCGTGCGGCAAGTGGAGTCGTTCGGCGGCCAGATCGTAGATCCGCCGATCTAGCTTGACCAGCTCTTCTTCGCAGGAGAGGATCATGAGATCGGCCACCTCATCCAGCCCAAAGCCGCTAAAGACCTGCCGCGCGTCGGGCCAGGCATTACTCAGGAGTGCGACTTTGCAGGCAGGTCGTGTCTGTCGCAGAAAGTGCGCAACGTCAGCATCAAGGGAATCGCTGGCTTCAAAATCACGCCGGAAAGCTTCCCGTTCTGCATCTGCCAGACCATAGCGCTGCTGAATCTCGTCCCACACATCCTTGACACTCGCTTGCCCCAGCATGGCGCGCTGTCCCGCCACACAGAGCCAGATGGAGAGCGGCAAGCTCATTGGCTCAAGGCACAGCGTCTTTTCCCACTGCTGCAAGGCTGCCGTGCGCGTCTTGTGGATGAGTACACCGCCCACGTCACACAGAATGGCACGAATGCCGGGCGGCGCAGCGGACTGCGGTTCTGCTAATTTCTCATCGGTATGCATTGCATCTTTTGCGGGTATGGTTTGTGCTTTCTGTGTCAGCAAAATTTCAGCATTGATAGATTAGTATTAACGCTTGAAGAGAGCATCCCAGGTACTCGTCTCAGCCCAAAGGATCGGAAGCGTGTTATTCGGACAACTATCCTCAAATACTACTGTTGCCTGACAGTTGCCATAGCCTAGTGGATCAACACCCGATACCATATCTTTGACAATGTTGAGTCCATAACGATATGCGATCTGCTTCGCTCGTTCTCTCTGCTCAGGATCAGGAAAAGTCGATGAATTATCACCGAAACAGTGTGCCGATGGGGGCAAGGGATCACACAAACGTACTTCAATAGATAGTCCAAGTTCGGCTATGGTATGCTCTACTGCGGCTCTTCCTTCTTCAAACCCGCAAACCGCTATGAAGAATATGTGCCTCGTTTTTAATAAAAGTTCTCCGCAATCATCAGCAAGACGTGCAAAGTATTTCGATGCTGATTTCCCTGTACCGATAAAATCATCGATGAAAACAAGTGCTTGAGGCGAACTTTTCCCGAGTGCTTGACGGAGCTTTCCTCGTTCAACAACATTCTCAAAGTAAATGTCATTTTCCTCGACATATAACCGTGCATAATGAGCGCCACTCTTTCCTGGGTTGTCTAAGTAACTAACGAGGATATCTCCTCGTTTGCGCTGTTTTTCCTCGATGCGTCGCACAAGTCCTCGTGTCACAATTCCATGAGCTTCTTTTAAACGCTGACGAATACGATCACGATCATAGAAGGTGAGTTGCTGGAGAATTTGAAACATAAGCCGGCGCTCAGTATTGTTACTAAATTGATTGAGCCAAGCGCGTACTCGCTCCTCTGAAAGTGACCGTCCCTTATAGCGTATGTCCTGCGTTTTCAGCCAACGAACAATTTCTTCAGGTTGCACATATGCTTCTTCCTCTTTTAACTTATATTGCATTGCCATATCGAGATCAGCAAAAGTTGTGATGATATCTCGAATTCCACGTTCCTTTAACCAGGAGCCAAAGAAGGGAACGAGACATCGATAGGTATCACCTTCAGCCACGAGAACTTTACGCCGGACGAAATCTTTAAGCTCCGCTTCAACATTGGGTTCTTGCAACCAGTGTTCATGTGCCTTCTGAAGAATATCAGCTTTCCGTGCATATGTTTGGCGATCAAAAGACTCAGCGAGCAGAACGAGAACCCGTCGGCGTTCAATTGACCTCTCTTCAACTCGAATACCCGTATCAAACAGACCATCTTCCCAGAAGTGCTGAAAACTGTTGCTTCCAACAGTGCGAAGTGTTCGTCCCGTAGCCTCTTCTATTTCCCGTTCAGTGGCATAGCAGTCCCTCCTCTCTACCAAGAGCTTAAAGAGCGAACGACAAATCAACTTGGTAAAGTAGGGATTTCCTGCTGTTTGATCGTAAAGAGCAATAAGAGCATTATCTGAAATTTCGAGGAATTGGGCAGCCGGTTTTCGAACAAGAGCTTGAAAGTCAGGCCAGTGTTTTTCTCGATCAAAGTAATCGACGCGCAGATGATCAAATTTATTGAGTGCAATGCCTTGATAACTAATAATAAATTCCATTTTCTCTCCCCCGACCAGAAGGAAGCCAAAAGAAGGTTTAGCGCTAATACTCCTCAATGTCAGGAAGAAAGCATCTCCAACAGGACCTTTTCTATAGATTTCATGAGGCAATTCGTCAAACTCATCGAGAATGAAAAGAATCCGATAGTTTGGGATTATACTAAGGACCGCATCTAAAAAACTACTCAAAGGAGAAAGAGCGCCACTATCAAAGGCTGGGATATCGAGAGATGCAAACCTTGAATCAGCACTGCGTATTCTTTGGCAGAGCTGTTGTCCTAGATGCTCTATAGTTCGCTTCGCGTCTGTTTGCACATAATCGCCTGCCTCTAGATATAGGGCAAGGTGGGGCTGGGTGTTAAGAGTGGATAAGCGCGTGGCAAGCGTCCTTACAATAGAGGTTTTTCCAACACGTTTTTGTCCATAAACATAGGACGAGCCAACACGCTCCGCTTCTGTTTGAGCAATCAATTGGTGAAGAATCTCCTGACGCCCCACCAACTCATCCTCTGTTGTAACCGGCTCTAGGTCATATGGGTCTTCCCTGCCAAGCTGCTCCCAATCGATATCAGAACGTTGTCCAGTAAGCTCAAAAACAAATTCTTCCCTACATTGTGTCTTATCAAAATTGGCCCAGGATACTTCTACGCTGGCGAGGACGCTAGTCGTTACCTCTTGTACCTGTCCAGGAAATTCGACGATCATTGAGGAGAGATCAAGATGTCCCAGATATTCATCAGATTTTTTCAGTATTATGTCTGTTGCTTCTACATGAACATGTACATCAAGTGCGTGCCCAGGACCAAGATTCGAAATAGTGAAACCGAGGTCAAAAGTTCTTCCGATAGCTGAAAGCGGGTATTTTTTCTCCCAGGTTGTCACAGTAAGCTGAGCCGATTTGCTGATAGGGCAGTTTTCAAAATGTTTTTGAAGAAGTTCCTTCAGTTTTTTTATAAGCCCTCCAAGAAAATCTCGACAATATTTGGTTTCATAATGCTCAATTTCTATGTAATATCCTTCGAGCACTTCATTAGCCTTTTCAAAAGTTTCAAACATTCTCTCTGGATGAATTTCAGACATTCGAAGATACTCTTCGACAAGACTAAATGCTCGGTTGAGAGGTATTTCGAGGAGACTCTCGGGTAAAAACGGCCAGATAAGTGCTTTGATTCTTTTATTTTTCAGCACAGCCATGAATCGCTCACGGTATTTTGAGGTCGTTATCTCCTCAAGATCATGCAACGAAAGGAGAACATTAAGGAACTCTTGCTCAAGCGAAGGAATGGCTTCTACTAATTTCCGCTGCTTTTGAAATCGTTGCTCGTTTTGTATGATTCCATACCAGCCATAAACATCACTAGCAAAAACTTCATCAAAAAGAGCGAATGCGCGACGCGCAAATTCAGGGATATCGAAACAAGAACTTGATCTGGCAAGCAGTCGAAGTAGACAAATCCCTATAAACCGACGTGTAGGTTCGCTGAGAGTATTACGAAAAAGACCTGCAACGGGGTCGTCTTGCCATTGCGCCTCATTAACTTGCTTGCTCCGCAATATAGCCTGGCTGAAGAGTTTAATAAGAGTAGCTTTCTGCTCAGATGTATCCTCTTTATTTTCAATTTGTAAAAAGGCGTCGAGAAGGGTATCAATTGCTATTAATGGCTTCCCAGCGGCGATTTCATATTGCGCCTTATCAATTATTGTAGTCATAGCCATCCCTCCTTATACTATGAAAATCCATTATAATAAGTATATTAGTTGATATGTCAATACTATCCTAATGCCTTTAACAATTTCTGCGCCCAACTTCATATCCTTGTAATTCAATTCCATAAACATGCAGCAATATTTCTTGTTTCACTTAGAAGCAGAATAGCTCCTCACTCCCCGCCCGCCCTTGCCTGCACGATCACGCACAGCGCCTGCGCCAGACGGAGCGCCTGCTGATCTTGCACCTGGTGGGCCAGCGCCAGGCCCTCTTGCAGGTAGACTTCCCCTGCTGCCGCGTCCGCTTGCGTGATCTTGACCTCGGCCAGTTTGAGCAGCAATAGCGCAATCCGCCCCGGCTGTCCCATGCGGCGCGCCAGTGCCAACCCTTCCTGGTAGTAGCGTTCGGCCTGCAACAGCTTGCCCTGCCTGGAAGCGATCTCGGCCAGGTTCAAGAGGAAGATACTGGCGCGGTTCCGATCCTTCAACTGCTGCGCGATCTCCAGGCCCTCTTTATAGCAGGCTTTCGCTTGCATGTCGTCGCCTCGGTTGGCGGCCATGCCGGCTAGCCCCATCAGCAGGCGGCACAACAGTTCGCGATATCCAACAGGATGCGCCAGAGCGAGCCGGCTCTGGGAAGCGGTCCGCATCGGTTTCCCCTCTATCTCTTGCTCGTCGCCGGTTTCCTTGCCTTCAACCTCCTCGATGGTCGGCAGGTCTTCCGCACCATCGAGCAGTGCATCCCACCCCCCTTCCTGTCCCTCTTTACGCTGACGGGCGAGCGCCAGCCCTTCTCGATAGCAAACTTCGGCCCCAGCGCATTTCCCCTGTAAGGCGCAGACCTCGCCGTGCAGCAGCAGCGCCAGGCACAGCAGTCCATCTTTGCCCACCGCCCGCAGCACGTCTGTCGCCTCGCGATATGCCGCCTCGGCTCGGGCGTAGTCTCCCCTCCCCTGCGCGATCCAGCCCAGATTGAGCAGCAGGGTGCTGCGCTGCTCTTCATCGCCGGTGTGCTGCGCCAGCCGCAGCCCTTCACGCACATATTGCTCGGCTAGCGCAGCATTGCCCTGCCGGATCTCTATCACCCCCAGGACGGCCAGCAAGGTGCGTTGCCAGCCCGCCGCTTGCGCCTGGCGCGCCAGATGCAGGGCGCGCTGGAACGAAGCTGTGGCTTGCAGGTAGTCTCCCTGTCTCCGGGCGACCTTGCCCAGCAAGAAAAGGATAGTGATGCCATCTCGTACATTGTGGCTCGCTGCTGCCGACGAGTCGGCTTGACGCAGGAGCTGCTGCGCCAAAGGGTACGAACCCTGTGCCAGCAGCACCGGCACAAAGCCGATGACGCTCCGCACCAGGTCCTCGTGCTGCCCAAGCCGCTGAGCCGCCTCCAAACCAGCCAGAATCGTGCTCCCTTCGCGCAGCAGGAGCGCGGGATCATGGCGATGGGTTTCGACACATCCCACGACATAGCGAATGAGCCGGTGCCAGGGCCGATCTTCTTGCAGATGCAGGAGCGCGTAATCGGCGATGCTCTGATGCAGGGTATAGCGCTCGAAGCCAACACATTCCAACAGGCCAGCGTCGAGTAAGTCATCTAGTTCGGCGGTTGTCTGCTCGCTCACTGCCAGCGCAGCCGCCACCGAAAAACTCGCCGGTTTAGCGGGGAAGACGGCAAAGGCATAGAGCGCAGCCCGCGCCCGCTCATCGAGGAATTGGTCACTCAGAGCGATCATCGACCATAATGAGGCTGATACGCCGGTGGCAAGTCCTGCCGGGCGATCAGCCAGCGAGATCGGGGCGCTGAGCTGGAGGCGCGCTTTGGCATCTTGCAGCCGAGTGATGGCGACCCGCAGGCGCCGGTGACGATCTGCACTGTAGGCTTGCACATAGAGGTACTTGCCCATAAGCGTCAGCGCGAGCGGCAGCGCTCCCACCAGACGTACCAGCAGGCGGGCGATGGCCGGATCACCATGTGCGAATTCGGGGGCAAACTGCCCTAACAGGGCGATCCCGTCTTCTTCGCTCAGTTCTGGCACCAGCACAGCCCCGTGCAGGGCAAAGGCCGCCGCAATAGAAGGGAACCGCGTCGTCAGCAGATAGGTGCAGCGTGGGCCACCCACTTTGAGCGCCACGGCCTCCTCGATGTTCCAGGCATCATCGATGACGATCAACAGGCGCCGCATGCCGATATGGGTTCGCAGCGCTCTGGCCCAGTCCTCAGTGCTCTTGAGCAATAGCACCTGTTCATCAGGAAGCTCCAGGCGCTTGCCCCACTGATGTAAGATGTCGGAGAGCCGAGGCTGTGGTCCCAGGCTGGCGCGCAGCAGCCCATCGGCAAAGGCAGCGCGAACCTGCCGGTCATCGGTCAGGGCTGTACTCAGAGCCGTCTTGCCTACCCCCGGCAAGCCATGCAGAGCCAATGTTTCACCGGAACAGAGACGCTGCTTGAGGTAATGGAAGAGGCTATCACGCCCCACCAGTTCCGTTTCATCCGCCATTGGGTGAGCAGGCGCGGGATCGTCCAGGTCCGGGCCTGAATGGAGAAAGCCGACACCCTGTGCTTTTTCTAAAGAGGAGGGATCACCTGTGACTGTCCCGCTGTGGATTTCGAGGAGGCCAAGTTCGTGCGCGCTCCTACCGAACAGCTCACAGAGTTTTTGCCGATAGTAGGGCTGAGGGGAGGTTACGTTGCGCTCCCAGCGGCTTACATTGACCAGGGTGGTGCCAATCTTATCGGCTACCTCCTGCTGGGACCAGTTGCGCTCTTCACGAGCACGACGCAGGAGATAATTAGGAAGTCTCTTTGGAGTCTCTTCCTTGATCGCTTTCCTCGCCATTGCTTTTCCCCCAAAACTCACGGCTTGCTCCGCGCAATTTGCTCTCATACCTCGCTGGAGCACATCGCTGCCAGATGCTCAGGCTGATCCGGGCAACTGCGCAGGGCTAAGAACTGCTACAAAGGAATTGTGCATCGGTATGCTTACTGACGAGCATAGCATGCTATTTCGTTCTGTTTCAACATTTATCAGATGATTACCCGATCTGACTACTATCTGTTAAATAGATGTTTTCCTCTGCCGTTCTTTATCCCCCATCATTTCAGGCATACTGCGAGTGCGTACTGACGTGTTCAGGAAAATGCATCGGGCGCAAGTGAAAGAACAGGGTGTGCTTCCGTGAAGCCGCGCATGAAAGTAGATGGAGTCGTAGCTATGTCAGTGAATGCTAATGCGAACGCTCTCGTTTTTGTGAAGACCGATCTTATCGACAAGGATTGTCAACTGGTCGTGAATGCCGCAGCCCAGGTCGTAACGCTCCTTCAGAATGGAGCCATTCGCGCACAATGCCACCTGTCCAGCTACCAGTTCCGGCTGCTCGTCCTGCTGCTCAAAATGCCCGGTGGGGTGCTGCACAGCGAACTGCTGGCGATGCTCGATGGTTCAGAACAGATGGTACAGGCGATCCTTGCAGCCTCTCATGAGCAAGAAGTCTCTGCCGTCATCCGCCAGCCGGCCCGGCGCTGGCAAGCGCGCCTGTCAGCGATAGCGCAACGCGGCCCCAACGCGAAACGGCGCGAGCTGGCGGCGGTTCGCCGCTCCATTGGTGGCAAACAGGGCTTGAACGCACTGTTGAGGGAGTTCGGGCTGGTGGTCCGTCCGGTCTACAAACAGGGCTACATCCTGTGTGCACTCTCTGCTGACGAGATGGCACGTTAGCTCTGCGCCTCTGATGCCAGTGCAGAGAAAAAGTAGCGGAACTCATCTGCTACGAACTTGCCAGCGCCACCACAGCGTGTGCTGGACCTGGATGCCGCGCCGGAGCTTTCTCACCTCCCTTATCGATCCTGCCCTCTTCTCTGACGCATATAACTCGCGCCTGCAAGCCTTCTGCTCCCTTATTGTGGCAAAAACAGGACTGC
>Ga0209810_1006095_pt1 | contig 10611 bp, 12 predicted proteins | sample Coa_R1_7_FD_187159 | JGI IMG/M metagenome (GOLD analysis project Ga0209810, IMG submission 187159) | Surface soil microbial communities from Centralia Pennsylvania, which are recovering from an underground coalmine fire - Coalmine... | ecosystem: Environmental > Terrestrial > Soil > Unclassified...
CGCCTGAATGCACCGGAGCTGGCGAAGCGCGTCTATCTCGGGATCGAGTACCAAGATGGAGTCGAGGTCACCACCAAGCAGGGGGCCATCGCGTGAGGCCCGTTTCCACACCTATTGACGATACCTCCCGATCTCCCACGACGACGTGTCCCGGCTTGCGGTCCGTGGCCAGTATGGCGCCGGGGAGATCGCCGGGGAACGGGTCCCCGCCTACCGGGACGAGCCCGGCGTCGAGCCGGGCTCCGCCGCCGAGACGTACGCCGCGCTCAAGCTCCAGGTGGACAACTGGCGGTGGCAGGATGTCCCGTTCTACCTCCGGACCGGCAAGCGGCTGCCCCTCAAGGCTTCCGAGGCCGTGATCCAGTTCCACCCCGCTCCCCACCTGCCGTTCCCCCCGGCCGCGGTGGAGCGCTGGGAGCCCAACCGGCTGATCCTGCGGATCCAGCCCGAGGAGGGCATCCTGCTCCGCTTCCAGGCGAAGCGGCCGGGCCCTCGGATGCGGCTCGATCCGGTCGACATGCTCTTCACCTACCGGGGGGCGTTCCGAACGCAACCGCCGGAGGCGTACGAGACGCTGCTCCTCGATGTGATGTGGGGCGACGCGACCCTCTTCATGCGGAGCGACCAGGTCGAGCTGGCATGGGCGCTGCTGATGCCGGTGCTGCAGGCGTGGGGGGCCGCGCGGGCCGCCTGTCCCCCCTACGCCGCGGGGACGTGGGGGCCGGCGGCGGCCGACGCGCTGCTCCAGCGCGACGGACGCCGGTGGCTGCTGCCGACGATCGCGGAGGCCGCCCCGGACGCCCCTCCCGGGCGGTAGGCCGGGACGTCGGCTCCTCGGGAGCCCGTGACCGCGGGTCTTCGTGCATGCCCTCCGAACCCTGACGGGGGGCCAGCGAGACGGATCGGCCGCGGGGGTGCCCCGCGTCCGGTCGCGGAAGTCCCACCCCGATGCATCGCGGGAGCACGGCGATTCGCTGGGAGGCCCGGAGGGCGCGCAGGCGGACCCTCGTCCGCGTTGCGCGACCCTGCGCTAGCGCAGCGCGAACGCGTTGCTCAGCGGATCTGCGGCCGCATCACGTGTCCCGAGCGGCCGCAGGTGCCACCTCACCTCGATCAGCTTGAGGATCGACGTCGTGTCGTACGGCGTGTGGTCGACGTACCCGCGCTTCGCCAGCGGGGAGACGATGACCGTCGGCACACGCGTGCCCGGCCCCCACCGGTCTCCCTTCGGCGGCGCCACGTGGTCCCAGCGGCCCCCGTTCTCGTCAAACGTAATGATGATCGCGGCGTCCTGCCAGTACGGGCTGTCCATCACCGCCTGCACGAGGGTGAGGAGGTGTCGCTGGCCCTGGAGGAAGCTCGCGTACCCGGGGTGCTCGTTGTCCGGGCCGAGCGGCTTCACGAAGGAGACCTCGGGCAGCCGGGAGGTCCGCAGGTCCCGGAAGAAATCCTGCTCGTCCCGCAGGTGCCGCGCCTTGGCCGCCGTGCCGTCGGCGTAGGTCGCAAAGTACGCGAACGGCTGATGGTGATACTGGAACAGCGGGTCCGGGTGGCCGGCCAGCGCGTCGCGCCATCCCCCGGAGTACCACGCCCATGCGACGTGGCGTTCGCTCAGCCGGTCCCCGATCGTCGGGAGCGTCTGGTTGGGCACGAGCAGGCTTGGATCGGTGATACGCGCCGGGTGCGGGGTGTTGATCGTGTACGAGGTGTTCACGACGTACCCGTCCGGCGTCACCTGGCCGTCCTTCACGAGGATCCCGCGCTCGTCGAGCTGCGCGCGGACCGCGGCGGGCGCCTCGCGCCACACGGGCGTGCACGCGCAGATCAGCCAGATGTGGTTGAGGAACGAGCCCCCGAACGCCGCGTGAAAGAAGTGGTCGGCGAGGACGTACTGCTGGGCGAGACGGCCGATCGGCATGGGGGTCGCGTCGTAGTAGCTCATCACGAGGCCGCCCGCGTTGCTCCAGGCGACGAACTTGTCCATCCTGCCCCCGTCGATCTGGAGCTGCTCGCGGTAGAACTCGTGGACGATGTCCCCGGTCCTCTCGTCGGGCGTCACGTACTGCGCGAGCGGGAACGGCGCGACCGGGAGGGTGGCCGGGAACCGCGGATCGGGCGCCGGCGGGTTGAGGTAGGTGTTGACCGGCTGCGGCAGCGTCGCGTAGGGCCGCCCCTCCCTGTCGACCTGCCGCGCCGCCGCGCCGGCGTTCGCGATCCCGTCCGCGCCCGGGAACCGGCCGAACAGGCCATCGAAGCTCCAGTTCTCCTCGTAGATCACGATGAGGTGGCCGAGGCGGTCCACCGGCCGGAGCGCGCCGGCGGACCCCGCCGGCCCGGCCACGATGAGAGCACAGAGGCTGAGCACGAGGATGGCCCGCCCGATGCGCACGCCACCTCCCCTGCCGGCGTGGAGTGGTACCCGCTTTCGGCCCGACGCCGCGGCTTCCCTCCACAGGGAGCGGGCCGAACCCCTCCGTAGCGGGCGGCGGCCACGCCGCTCCGCGGAGTCTCGGCGACGCCGAGCGCGGAGAGGCGGGGCAGACCCGCCCGCTACGGCGCCGATCCGGGCGGCTGGGGCTGCGCGGAGTCGGGAGCGGGCGAGGCGCCCGCGAGCCCGTGCGCGGGAGGCTGATCCGGCGGCGGCGTCAGGAACCTCGTGGCGGGCCCGGGAATCAGCTGGAGCGGCGTGGCGCTCGATCCCGAGCCGGCGCTCCGGCCCTCCGGCCGGCCGAGCAGCGTCCGCGCCGGCCCGGGGCTGAGGCGCGGAGCCTCGTCCGACAGCATCGGTACCGGCTGCGCCTCGGACGCGCCGGGCGCCCAACCGGGCAGAGCCGGCTCGGGCGCGGAGCTGGAGGCGGGGCCAGCCTCGGACGGCATGGACTCGAGGCCGGGGATCTCGGCCGGGGACCGCGCCGGTCCCGGAGCAGGCACCGCTTCATCGGTGACCGGCGGCGCGGGGCCGGAATCGAGGATCCCGCCGGCGCGCTCGACGGCCGGGCCCGCGGATGGACCGGGGGGCGCTGCCGGGGCCGGTGCGGGTGCGCGCGGCACCGGGCGGAAGCTATTGAGCTGCGACACGAAGCCGCCGCGCGCCAGCCCGCCGGACGCCGCGGCCCCCGCGACGATCCCGAGGGCGACGGCAGCCAGGAGTTGTCGCATGTCCGATCGACCCCCTTTGCCCGGGCGTCTCCGCGTGGCCGGCGCGGGCGACGGGAGGCGGCCGCGTCGGCCTTCCCTATAGATATAGCATCACGTCCCCGCGCCCGGGCGGCGCCTGGCCCCGGCCGGGGCGGCAGCAAGAGACGGCCCCGGCGACGTACGCGGCCGGACGTGACGATGAGGTGCGGCGGCGAGCAGGCGGGGTGGCAGGAAGGCAACGTGCCCGCACGAAAGCAAGCCCGCATCGCGAGGCGCTGGAGGTGAGTCGATGGAGCGGCAGGCGATCTTTCCGCCCGGGCGTCCCCGTCCCACGCCCCCGTACTCGCCCGGGATCCGGCTCGGCAACCTCCTCTTCACGGCCGGCGCGGTCGGCGCCGATACCGACGGACGCGTGCCCGAGGACATCCGCGCGCAAACCCGCAACACCTTCGAGAACCTCAAGGCGGTGCTCGCTGCCGCCGGATCCGGGCTCGATCACGTGCTGAAGGTGACCGTCTACCTGACCGACATCGGCGACTTCGACGCGATGAACGAGGTGTACCGCTCCTACTTCGCCGGCGACCTCCCGGCCCGCACGACCGTCGCGGTGGCCGCGCTCGCGCGGCCGGAACTGAGGATCGAGATCGAGATGATCGCGCACATCCCGTCGTAGCGCCGCGGCTACAGCTCCACCAGCAGGCGGGTGAACCACGCCAGCCGGGGGGCCACGGCCGAGAGCCGGATGTGCTCGTGCTCGGCGTGCCCGCCGTCGCCAACGGCGCCCAGGCCGTCGAGGGTCGGGACCCCGAGCGCCGCGGTGAAGTTACCGTCGCTGCCACCGCCGGTGCCGCCCGCCGGCAGGTCGACGCCCTCGTTCGCCGCGAGGCGCTTCGCCAGCTCGTACAGCCGCCGGGAGGCCGGGGTCTCCTCCATCGGCGGGCGATTCAGGCCCCCGTCCACGTGGACGGTCGTCCCGGCGACGAACGTCGGCCGCGTGCGGATCCGCGTGTCCGCCCGGCGGGCTTCGTCGGCCGTGCGCACCCGCAGGTCGATCTCGGCCACCGCCTCGGCCGCCACCACGTTGGGCCGCGTCCCGCCCCGGACGATCCCGACGTTGACGGTCGTGCCCCGCTCCGGGTCCGCGATCGCATGCAGGTCCACGATCTGGTGGGCCAGCTCGAGGATCGCGCTGCGGCCCTTCTCCGGGTCCGCGCCGGCGTGGCTGGCGACGCCCCGCACCGTCAGCCGGTACATCCCCACGCCCTTGCGCCACAGCTTGATCGCGCCCTCCTCGCCGACCGAGGGCTCCAGCACGAGGACGCACTCCGACTCCCGGGCCAGCCGCTCGATGATCGGGCGCGAGGTGGGGCTGCCGACCTCTTCCTCGGTGTTCCCGAAGTAGACGAACGTCTTGTCCGCGGCGAGGCCGCTCTCGACGACAGCGCGCAGCGCCCACACCGCCTGGATGTCGCCGTACTTCATGTCGAAGCAACCGGGCCCCGTCATCCGATCGCCGTCGATCCGGCACGGGATCCGCTCGAGGGTCCCGACGGGCCAGACGGTGTCAACGTGGCCGAGCAGCAGGATGCGCCGGGGCCCCGACCCGACCCGGGCCTCCAGGTGATCTCCCCACGCGGCCTGCGGATGCCAGACGATCTCCGCGCCCGCGGCTTCGCGCAGGCGTGTGGCCAGGTAGCGCCCGGCCCGGTCCACCGCGGCCTTGTCCGTGGTCGGGGACTCGAGCTCGACGAACGCCGCGAGGTCCGCCAGGACCTCATCGAGGTGCCGATCGACGAACGCGCGGAATCGGGTCACGGTACCGCGCGGCCCGGATAGCTGCTCGCATCGAGACGCCGCAGCTCATCGAGGTTGGCGGGCCCCCGCGGCCGCCGGCCGGCTTCGAGCTCGTGGATCATCTCCACCAGGCGCGCGTTCAGCGGCAGCCGCAGCCCGAGCCGGCGCGCGTCATCGAGGACGACGCCGAGCTGGGCGTCCACCTCGGTCCGGCGGTGCCGGACGGCCAGGTCGCGCCAGATCCCGCTCCGCTGCTTCAGCGAGCCGCGGTTGAACGCGGCCAGACGGTCCAGGCTGGCCCGCACCGCCCCCCAGGCGCGCGGGGCGGCGAAGCGCATCGCGTCGGGGTCGTAGCCATCGAACGGCTCGCAGCGCACGCCCTGGGCATCGGCGACGCTCACCACCTCGCCGGCGAGGTCGGCGAGCAGCGCCTCGTTGGCCGGGTCGGCGAGGACCTCGGCCATCGTCTCGTCGACCACCGCGGTCGCGAACAGCATCGACGCGTATCCGAGCTTACCCCACAGATAGCCCCAGATGTTCCCGGTGAGCTGCGTGGTGCTCAGGAACGACTCTCGGAGGGCGTCGCCCAGGCGCTCCAGCCGGGGGGTGATCCGGCCGTCCAACTCGCCGAGGTAGAGGGCGCCCGTCCCCCCGTACAGGATGCGGCCGGGGCCCAGGTAGTCCGCGCCGAAGTTGACAAACGCGCCGATCGTGCGCGCCTCCCCAGCCCGGGCCGCGATGACCCGCTCGTTGAGCCCGTTCTGCATCGAGACGACGATGCTGTCCCGGGCGAGCAGCGGGACGATCGGGTCCAGCGCGGCCTCCGTATCCTGCGCCTTCACGGCGAGCAGCACCGTCTCCGGGGCGCGCCCGCCGAGGGCCCGCGGCAGATCGTCCGGCGTGGTCGCCGGGACGCGCACCCGGAACTCCTCGTGGCCCTCGATGGTGAGCCCGCCCTGCGCGATCGCCGCGACGTGCTCGCGCACGCGGTCCACGAGGAGCACATCGTGCCCGGCCCGCGCAAGGTGTGCGCCGAGCGTGCCGCCGATCGCGCCCGCGCCGACCACCGTGACGCGCATGCGCCCCTCCGAGCTAGGTTGGGGGCGGCGTCGAGGCGAGCCGGGGACGGGCACGCGAAAGGACGGCCCCGGGGGCCGTCCTTTCGCGACCCGGCGAGAACCGCAACGTCCGAGTTAGCGGAGGACGCGGACGTTCGATGCCTGCGGGCCCTTCCGCCCCTGGGTCTCCTCGTACTCGACCTTGTCGCCCTCGTTCAAGGACTTGTAGCCGTCAGCCTGGATCGCGCTGAAGTGCACGAACAGATCCTTGCCGCCGTTATCCGGGGTGATGAAACCGTACCCCTTCTCCGCGCTGAACCACTTGACCGTGCCAACCGCCATGCCCTGTCCACCTTCCCTGCTGTGTGCTATCAACCGACTGTGCAGTCCGCTGATGCCCCCCCAGTATGACACAGAAGCGCTACCTTGTCACCCCCCGGGGCTGGAGCACGCGCGAGCCAGCGCTCCGCTGCGGCCCGTTGACGAGCAGGACCCCGCAGAGCACCGCGATCAGGCCGACGGCGAACGCCAGCGTCAACTGCTCGTGCAGCAGGAGGCCGGCGAGCGCCGTGGCGACCACGGGGTTCAGGTTGATGTAGACGGTCGCCTGCGTGGGCGCAAGACGCGTCAGGGAAAACGTCACGCCGAGGTAGCCGATCGCGCCGCCGAGGATCCCGAGGAAGAGCAGGAGCAGGATGTCGATCGTATCGAGCCCCGCCACCGCGGCGGCGAGCCCCTCGGCGAGCGCGCCGGGCAGCAGGAGCAGCGTGCCGAAGAGCATCGCGTACACGGTCACCGTCAGCGCCGAGGAGCGCGCCAGCACCGGCTTCGCCAGGACGCTGTACAGCGCCCCGCAGAGCGCGGTGAGGAGCATCAGGCCCTCGCCGGCCATCGTTTCCGCGGTCTCGCCCCACGTGAGGCCGCGCTCCGTCAGGACGATCCCGACGCCGATGATCGTCAGGAGGACGCCGACGAGCTGGCGCGCATCGAGCCGCTCCCTCCGGAGCACCCACGCGAGCACCGCCGTCCACAGCGGCATCGTCGCCAGCATCAGCGCCCCGCGGGACGCCGTCGTCAGCCGCAGCCCGACGTTGAACGCGACCGGGAACACCGCGAACAGCACCGCGCCGAGCAGCAGGAGCACGGGCACATCGCGCCGTCGCACGTACAGGGAGGCGGGGTCGACGACCAGCGCGCCCAGCGCCAGGATGAGGCCCCCCTGCGCGAACCGCAGGACCGCCAGGGTGAACGGCGGGACATCCTGGGCCACGATCCGCGTGGCTACGACGGAGGCCCCAAACAGGAGCGCCGCCCAGAACGCGGCGGCGTGGGCCGCTACGCTGCTCATGCTCATGCGGCAGCCGGGGGTCCCTGCGCGTACGGCCTGAGGGCGGCGTAGATCGCGACGTTCATCGGCGTGGGCACTCCCCTGGCGCGGCCCAGGCGCACCACGGTGCCGTTGAGCGTCTCGAGCTCGAGACGCCGGCCGGCAGCCAGGTCGTAGTAGAGCGATCCGCGCGTCCACGGCTCCAGGCTCGCCATCAGCCCGAGCGCGCGGTCCGCGTACCCCGGCGCGACCGGGACGCCCTCGGCGCGGGCCACCGCCTCGACCTCCGCCATCGTCTCCCGGAGGAACGCGCGGGCCTCCGGGTCGGCGAGGATCGGCCCCACCGGCAGCCGGGTCAACGCGGTCAGGCCGCTGAGGCCGCAGATGAAGATGAACTTCTCCCACAGCGCGGTCCGCATGTCGGCCCGCACCTCCGCCACGATCCCGGCCCCCTCCAGGTGTTCCCGGAGCCGCTCGACGCGCGGCGTGGGCCCGCCCTCCATTTCGCCAAAGATGAGCTTCCCCGGCCCCGCGGTGTGCGCGATCACCCCGGGCGCCTCGATCACCGCGGAAACCTGAGCGACCGCAGCGAGCACGTGGGACGGGCCCACGATGCGCGCGATCTGCTGCTCGTTGTCGATGCCGTTCTGGACCGAGAGGACCACCGTCCCCGGGCCCACGAGCGGGCGGAGCAGCTCCGCCGCCTGCGGCGTATCGTAGGCCTTGACGCAGAACAGGACCACCTCCGCGGGCCCGAGCCCGTCCGGCGTCGCGACCGCGGGCGCGCGGACGGTGAACGTGCCGGCGCGACGCGACCTCACGGTAAGCCCCTCTCTCCTGATCGCGTCCAGGTGCGTGCCGCGGGCCACGAACACCACCTCGTCGCCGGCCCGCGCCAGCAGCCCGCCGAAGTACCCGCCCGTGCCGCCCGCACCGATCACGACGACGCGCATGGACCGCCCTATCCCTCCGCCTGCCGCAGGCGCATCCCGTGGCGGCGCGCCAGCGCCACGAACTCCTCCTGCGACATCGGCGTCCCAGGCGCGCCCGGCGGGACGCTGATGTCGCGGAACATCGCCTCGAGGCCGGGCGGGGTGATCACCCAGAGGAGGTGAAGGACCTCGTGGCCGGTGTTCTCGACGCCGTGCCAGACGCCCTCGGGGACGAACAGCGTCGCGCCGGCGTCCACGGGGATGCGCTCGCCCTCGATGACCGCCGTGCCTCGGCCCGATAGCACGAACAGGATCTCGTCCTGCTGCTCGTGAAGGTGCACCGGGATGAGCCCGCCCGCCTCGATCAGTTGCGTTCCCATCGCCATCCGCGCCGATTTGCTGCGCGCCGGGTCGACTTTGATCACGACGCGCCCGCTCCGAGCGGGCGGACGCAGGTCGCGGACGTCCCCCTCGCCGGATTGCAGGACGGACCACGATCGTGCGTGCATCACGGGACCTCCCGACCGCGCCCCGGGGCCGCGAGGCGCAAGCGATCCCCGGCCCCCGGCCGCGCTCGCGTCAGAAAGGAGGATGGGAACATGGCCCCCGACGACGCGCCGTACCTCTACGTCGTCATGATGGATGTCGACCCCGACAAGGAGGCGGAGTTCAACGAGATCTACGACAGGGAGCACATCCCTCTCCTCCTCCAGGTGCCGGGGGTGAGACGCGCCACGCGCTATGCCACCTCCACGCCCGGGATGCCGCGGTACGCTGCGATCTACGAACTGGACAGCCCCGACGTGCCCGGAGGCGAGGCGTTCCAGAAGGCGGCGGACGCCGGCGAGTGGCCGCACCGGGTGAGGCCGTACACGCGCAACCGCAGGCACGTCCTGTACCGCCGAATCAGCGGGGCCCCGTAGCGGCCGCGGGACGCCGCGCCCTACGGGGGTCGCGGGAGGCGCCGGCGGATCAGCGGCTCGACGAGGAGGCCCGCGACGTTGAGGAGCGCGAGCCCGCCGATCGCCCACGGCAGGATGTCCCGCGTCTCCACCGCGCCGACCCCGGCCGCGACGGAGGCCAGCGTCCACGGCACGATGGCGACCGCGGTCGTCCAGAGGTAGGTCACCCAGGGCAGCCGGGTCAGGCCGAGCGCAATGCTGATGATGTCGCCGGGGATCGGGATGAACCGGATCGACAGCGCCACCCCCCACCCCTCCTGCCGGATCAGAGCGTCGACCCGGGCCAGCCTCCGCCTGGGCACGAACCGCTCGATCGCCGGCCGCCCGAGCCTCCGCGCGAGACCGAATCCGAGCGCGGCGCTGAGCATGGTCCCGATCCACGTGATGAGCGAACCCGCCCACATGCCGAACGCGGCGCCGTTGGCCGCGGCCAGCAACTCGGTGGGGATCGGGACAAACGTGTGGATCACCATGAGCAGCACGGACACGAAGGGGGCCCACGGCCCGCCGCGGCTGATCAGCGCGCGCAGCTGGTCGCGCATGTACCCCGGCTTGAGCCACTGCGCGGCGACGCCCGCGAAGCCGGGGATGTCGTGGCGGAAGACGAAGGCGGCGATACCCGCCAGGGTCAGGCCGGCCGCGACATAGAAGACAGGCCGCCGGAGCCCAGCCGGCGCAGCCTCCCGTGGCTTCGCGGATCCGGCGGCACGGCAGCTTCGCCCGGTGGCGCCATCGGAGGATCGGTTCACGCCCTAGCGTTTCGCTGGGCCCACGGGGATTCTTGCCTCCGGGTCCTCCTCACCAGCGGCACCGCGGCCGAGGTGATCGGGAGCGCACGCGGATCGCGCCATGCCCGGGACCCGGCGCCGGCGGCGGCCCTGGTCGCGTCCCTGTGACCGACGTTGCCCCACCGGAGCCGATTCGCGGGGTGGGCTAGCGCAGCACGATGTGCCCGGTCGCGAACAAGATGAGGCCGGCGAGCGCGAGAAACACCGCGAGGTCCATCGCAGTCACCTCCTTTCGGTCACATCGTTCACAGCCGATTTACCCTGCGGGCCGGTGGGCCTAACGCAACCGGCCGAGAGGGAAGGCGTCAGCGTGAGCTGCCTGCCGGTGTGCGCCGATCCGGAGGGCGCCCGCCACGTGGAGCGTGACGCCGCTGTGACCGGGGGAGGCAACGAGGAAATCGGGCGCCGCGTGGCGCCACCCGGCACGCCTCCAGTCCGCTGGTCGACCGTGCGCGACGCTGCGCTGTGCGTCGTTGCGTTAGTATTAGTGTGCCCGGCAGTGCTGCTCTCTCGCAGGTGAAAGTCCTGTTGACCCATCTGGGTACGGGTCATAGCCGAAGGTAGGGTGTCCATCGTGAGGTGGAATCTGAAGGACCGGAGGCAAATGACTAG
>Ga0209810_1006099_pt1 | contig 10600 bp, 7 predicted proteins | sample Coa_R1_7_FD_187159 | JGI IMG/M metagenome (GOLD analysis project Ga0209810, IMG submission 187159) | Surface soil microbial communities from Centralia Pennsylvania, which are recovering from an underground coalmine fire - Coalmine... | ecosystem: Environmental > Terrestrial > Soil > Unclassified ...
CGGACAGGCCGCCGCAGCCGCCGACGTCGGGCTGCAAAATGTCGATCGCCTTGCGTGTGCAGTAGGCGTAGAACTCCTGCCGCTCGTACAGCGTCTCGCCGCCGGCCAGCGGGACGAGGCCGGCCGCGTGGATCTGCAGGTAGCCGTCCACGTCCTCGCGCGGCACCGGCTCCTCGAACCAGGCCACGTCGCAGTCGGCGATGCGGCGGGCGAGGCGCAGGGCGTCGCCGGCGCCGTAGGCCTCGTTGGCGTCGATGGCGAGCAGGCAGTCCGGGCCGATCGCCTCGCGGACAGCGCGGACGCAGCGCGCGTCTTCCTCGACGCCGAAGCCGACCTTCATCTTCATCGCGCGGAAGCCCTCCGCGACGTAGCCGGCCGCCTCTTCGGCCAGGGCGCGAGCGTTGTCCGGCACGGGGCGGTGGAACAGGCCCGTCGCATAGGCGCGCACCTGGCGGCGGAAGCTGCCGCCGAGGAGCTGGTAAACGGGCAGGTTCAGCGCCTTGCCCTTGAGATCCCAGAGGGCGACGTCGATGGCGGAGAGGGCCGGGCCGGCGCGGTGGCTCGGCCCGTAGAGGTCGTGCCAGATGACGGCCTGGTCGAGCGGGTCCTTCCCAATCAGCCGCGGCCCGTAGTAGCGCTCGACGAGCGGCTGGGCCAGCGCCGGCCCGCCGTGCGCCTCGCCGAAGCCCGACAGCCCCTCGTCGGTAGTGATCTCGACCAGCAGCGCCTGGCGGTCGCGCCGGAAGCCCTTCGACGACCCGAACACCTCCGCGTCGGACAACTCGTAGCGCAGTACGTGCGTGCGGACGTCACGGATCTTCATCTTCGCTGATCCTCGGGGTCGCTCCAGCGCGTCCAGCGTACCATGGCGTGCGGGTCAGCGCGTCGATGCGCTGTAGCAACGCCAGAGCAGCCGTTCTCACGTTCAACGAGATCGCGAGGCGGCAGGTTGGCCGCGGGCGGGAGCGACTAGCCGTCGCCGTCCGGCGTGCCGTCGGCGCCCCGCTCCGGGGGCGCGGGAGGGTGCCGTTCGGGAGGGGCGGCGCCACTGGCACTGGCCGCCTCGATCGGTGCGGCGAACAGGTCGTCCTCGAACAGGTGCGCCCAGCAGGGCGGATCGCCCCCTTCCCATTCCAGCAGGTCGTCGCGGTCCGCGCGATTGGTGTCCCCAGGCGCTGCCATGTCCACCTCGTGGCCCGCGGCTCGGGCCGGTGCCCTTGTGGCGCCCGGCTCGGGCCGCCGCCCATCGGGACGCTGTGATCCCGAGGGGAAATTCGTCCCCTCGTTCACAGTCTACCAACCCGGCGGCAGGCCCGCGCGCCACCTGGCTCCTGCCCTCAGTCCGGCCACGCGCTCGATCGACCGGGCGCAGAGAGGGCGAGGCAGCCGCTGCCAGGTAGTGGGCGGGACCCGCAGCCCAGGCGGCCGGCGCAGCGGGCATCGCCGCAGCCGCGCGCCCGCCGCGCCCGGTCAGCGCCGGGGGTTACGCCCCGGCCGCCGCTGCAACGCGAGCAGGCCGACCGCTCCGAGGCCGAGGGCGACGAGCAGGAAGCTCTCGGCCTCGGGCACGACCGGCACGCCCGCCGGCGGAAGGCCCGCTGGTGGCGCGCTGGCCATCGACGGCACGGGCGGCGGCGGCAGCAGCGGCGCGGGCGGCGGCAGGAAGGCCGGCCCGGGCGGCGGCAGCAGCGGCGGTGGGTTCGGCACCACGACGATCGGCCCCGCCCCCGCGCCCGGCCCGCTCACGCTGCCGAGGAGGCAGGTCGTCGCGGCCGTGAAGCACAGCGCCACCGTTGAGCCCTGCAGCACGTTGCCGCTGAGCGTCCCCGTACAGGTGAACGGCGTGCCTCCCGCCCCGGCCGCCGGCGCCGCGCAGGCCACGGCCTGGATGCCGGCGTCGGTGCTGAACACCGCCACCGGCGTGATCCCGGCGATCAATCCTACGGGGACGGTGGCGGTCAGGGTGAAGCTCATACTCCCCGTGCGGGTCAGCGTGCCGCTCACCGCCCCTGCCACGCTGCAGCTCTGGCCGATCTGCGTCGCGCAGGGCACCCCCGCCGTGCCGAGCAGGAAGCCCGCGGTGGCCTGCGCCTGGGTCTGCGCCTGGGCCACCGTCAGGGTGTTGGCCGTGTTCGCGCCGGTCGCCGTGCCGGTCGAGGTCACCCCGCTCACGAAGGCGTTGGGGTAGGTGATCACGATGGTGGCGCCCTGCAGGACATCGCCGGTCGTGGTGCCAGTGCAGGTGGTGGTCGAGCCGGGGCCGGTCACGGCCGAGCAGGCGGTGAAGAAGGTTTCCCCAGCCGGGTTGGCCGTGGTGGGAAGCTGGATGGCGGGGATCCCGGCCAGGGCACCGGGGGGCGCGGTCGCGGTGACGGTGAACACGCCGGAGCTGGTCTTGGTCCAGGTGCCGGTCACCCCACCGGCGACTCGACAGGTGCCGCCGACGACGGTCGTACAGGGCACGCCGGGCGTGCCGGACGGAGGGAGGACGGGCAAGGAAAGGGTCGGGGTCGGGGTGCGGGTGAGGGCCCGAACGGTCGCGGTAGCAGGCAGATCGGTGGGCGTGGCGGTGAGGGCGCGGACGGTGGCCGTCGCCGGGAGATCGGTCGGGGTCGCCGTGAGGGCCCGAACGGTGGCGGTGGCAGGGAGATCGGTCGGGGTCGCCGTCAGCGCCTTCACGGTCGCGGTGGCGGGCAGGTCGGTCGGGGTGGCGGTGAGCGCGCGGACCGTGGCCGTTGCCGGCAGGTCCGTGGGGGTAGCCGTGAGTGCCTTGACCGTCGCCGTCGCCGGGAGATCGGTCGGGGTGGCGGTGAGCGCCTTGACCGTCGCCGTAGCAGGCAGGTCGGTCGGCGTCGCCGTGATGGTGGGGCTGAGGGTAGCCGTCGGCGTCGCCGTGGGATTGAGCAACTGAGCCAGGACGCCGAAGTTGGGCGATCCGAGGCCGACGTGCTGGAAGTCGTTGCCGCCTCCCGGCACCCCGGGGTCCGGCAGCATCGTCGCCGGCCCATGGAAGGCGCTGGTGCCCGCCAGGCGGTACAGCGCGGGCAGGAGCGCACCGCTGGGCGCCGCCTGCGCCTCGTTGAGCAGGGCCACGCCGCCGGCCCAGAGTGGCGTGGCCAGGCTGGTGCCGCCCTGGGCGAAGACCAGGTGTTGGTCGGCACCGTTAGGATAGATGATGCCGGGGTCGGCGAAGGCCGACACGTCGGGCACCTGCCGCCGCGGCACCACCGTGCCGGGCGGCATCGGCGTCAGCGGCGTCAGCGGCACCGGCGTGATGAACGGGAGCTGCCACGACGGCGCCTGGTAGAGCTTGCTCACGCCGAAGCCGCCGCAGCCCTCGTGGTCGGGGATGACCGGGGTGCCGTTGTAGGCGGCCGCACAGTCCTGGGCGCTCCCGTTGCCGCTGAACCACCACGCTTCGTTCAGGTACTGGCGATTCAGCCCGAGCGTCAGCATCGTGCCGCCGACGGCGATCGTGTACGGCGCGCCGGTGGGGAAAGTGGTCTGGTCGGTCGCGCTCGGGTCGGCGTTGCAGGCGTTGCCGGCGTCGTTGACGGCAAACAGCGTGCTGATCCCCACGCCGGCGGCCTGGGCGATCAGGTTGGCGTACATGTTCGCCTCGGCGGACGATACCCCTCCCTCGCAGCCCGACCAGCTACTGCTGATGACGTTCACCCCGTTCTGGATCATCGTCTCGAGCATCACGAACATGCTCTGGTTAGTCTCGTTGTGGTTCTGGTAGACCTGGTACCGTGCGCCCGGCGCCATGCCCATCACGGCCACGATGTCCATGTTCGTCTCGGCGGGGCAGAAGCCGGGCTCGAAGGGATAGGGGCTGGTGTTGGGGCAGGCGTTCCCCTGGTCGATCGGCGGCGTGGGCATAGCCGTGGCCGGCGCGCCCAGCGTGTCGCCGACGGGGATCACCGTCAAGCGGCTCATGTAGCTCGACACGCAGGCCGCCTGCGTCGTTGGCGTCAGACAGGGGCCGACGGTCGACGCGGCCCAATTGCTGATGTTGGTGCCGTTGAACGTGCTGAACTCGACCAGGCCGATGTTCTGGTTGGCGCCGGTCGCCTGCGCGCCCGACCGCAGCCGCACGCCCTGGACGTTGTAGGCCTGCGCGACGTCCAGCACGCTGTACGAGCCCGGGCGCGGAGTGGCGGTGGGCGTGCCGGGGCCGGGGGTAGGCGTGTCCCGGCGGCGCCGGTTGGGCTCCCCGTCGGGCAAGGTGGACAGCGGCCCGGGCGTGCCGCCGGCGGCCGGCGCGGCGGGCGCAGCGGCTCCCGGCGCGACCGCGAGCGCATCAGCCGTCGTCGCGGCCGCGAGGACGTCGGCCGCGACCGCGTCGGGCGGCGCCGACGCCTTCGCCCGCTGCAGCACGCCCAAGTTGTGCAGGCCGGCGATGCCGACGATCGAGGGCGCCAGCCCGCTCGGCACGAGCGGATCTGCGCTGTTGGCGAAGACGACGCGGCCGCCGAGCTCGTAATCGCGGATCCGCGTCCCCAGCACGCGGTCGACCTGATCCCGCGTGCCCTGCGCCGTGATGAGCAAGCGGTCCGGCGACCCGCTCAGGTGCTGAAAACCGCTCTCGCGCAGCCAGGCCGCGACCGCGTCGTAGGCCTCCTGGCTGGGGCCGAAGCGGTCCGCCAGGTCGGTGGACCGCGCGCTGAACCGGCGGAAGCTGGGCGAGCGCGGATCGTGGACGTCCTGGAGGTAAGCCTCGAAGCCGGCCTCGTCGGTGCGCCGCAGGAGCACGGAGAAGGTGAGCACCTGGTCGCCCTCGGCCGCGCTGGCCTCGACCGGCGTGGCCTGGGCGAGCGCGGACAGCACGTGGCCCGGCAGCGCCACGCGCGCCCCCTGGGCGAGGGTGCCCGCCGAGGGCTGGAGGCCGCGGCCGGGAAGCTGGAGCGAGAACAGCGTGGACACCAGGACCAGCGCGAGGAGGCCACGAGCGACCAGGGCCGCCATCGACGTCACCCCACCTGTGCTCGCCGTGCTGGCGACGACACGCGGCACGGCGGGCACGATTTACTTGCGGAGAGCGTTCCACCCACGACATCAAACGGTGCGGCCGGGCGAGCGTTACACCATTGGCCTACCGACGGACGGATATATACGTTTGTGGCCGGGCGGCGGCCCGGGCGTGTATCGTCCCCGCAGAGCGCCTCCCCGCGTCAGCCGGGGCGGCGGGGCGCGGGAGCGCCCCCGAAAGAAGAGGAGGGCTCGGTGGCAGCCACGACGCGCGAGCTACACCCGCACACCTCGCACTGGGGTGCCTTCGAGGCCGAGGTGGAGGACGACACGCTGGTGGCGATGCGCCCCTACCGGCTCGACCCGGCCCCGTCGCCGCTGCTGAACAACATCCCTAGTAGCCTGCGCCACCCGACGCGCGTGGCGCAGCCGATGATCCGCGCCGGCTGGCTCGATCGCGGGCCGGGGCCGGACGAGCGACGCGGCGCCGAGCCGTTCGTGCCGGTGAGCTGGGAGACGGCGCTCGACCTGCTCGCGGCCGAGCTGCGCCGCGTGCGCGACACCCACGGCTCGGAGGCGATCTACGGCGGCTCGTACGGCTGGTCGAGCGCCGGGCGCTTCCACCACGCCCAGAGTCAGGTCCACCGCTTCCTGAACTGCATCGGCGGCTACACCGCTGCCCTGGGCACCTACAGTCTGGGGGCCGGCCACGTCATCCTGCCGCGCGTCGTCGGGACGAGCCACGGCCTGACCCAGCGCGCGACGGCCTGGCCGCTGATCGCCGCCCACACGGAGCTGCTGGTCTGCTTCGGCGGCATGCCGCTCAAGAACACGGCGGTGAGCGCGGGCGGCGTCAGCAAGCACCGCGCGCCGGACGCCCTGCGCGCGATCGCCCAGCGCGGCGCGCGCTTCGTCCTGTTCAGCCCGCTGCGCGACGACCTGCCGGACTTCGTCGACGCCGAGTGGTACCCACTGCGGCCGGGCACCGACGTGGCGGTGATGCTCGGGCTCGCCCACACCCTGATCGCCGAAGGGCTACACGACCGCGCCTTCCTCGACCGCTACTGTGTGGGCTTCGAGCGCTTCGAGCGCTACGTGCTCGGGCTCGACGACGGCCAGCCGAAGACGCCGGAGTGGGCCGCGCGGCTGGCGGAGGTGCCGGCCGAGGCGATCCGCTCCCTGGCGCGGCGGATGGCCGCCCACCGCACCCTGGTGACGATGACCTGGTCGCTGCAGCGGTCCGACCACGGGGAGCAGGCGCCCTGGATGGGCTGGGTGCTGGCGGCGCTGCTGGGGCAGATCGGCCTGCCGGGGGGCGGCTTCGGCTTCGGCTACGGCTCGATGGGGCACATCGGCGGCCCGCCGCTGCGGTTCGGCCCGCCGGCCCTCCCCCAAGGCAGCAATCCGGTCCGCGCGTTCATCCCCGTGGCGCGGATCGCCGACATGCTCCTCCACCCCGGCGAACAGTACGACTACGACGGCCAGCGCCTGACCTACCCCGCCGTGCGCCTGGTCTACTGGTGCGGCGGCAACCCCTTCCACCACCACCAGGACCTTGGCCGGCTGCGCCGCGCGCTGGGCCGCGCCGACACGCTGGTCGTGCACGAGACGCACTGGACAGCGATGGCCCGCCACTGCGACATCGTCCTGCCCGGCACGATGACCCTCGAGCGCAACGACATCGGCGGCGCGCCGAACGATAGCTGCCTGGTGGCGATGCACCAGGTCGTCGCGCCCTACGCCCAGGCCCGCCACGACTACGATATCTTCGCCGACCTGGCGGCCGCGCTGGGGGCCGGCGTGGCGTTTACCGAGGGCCGCTCGGAGATGGGCTGGCTGCGCCACCTGTACGATCGCTGGCAGGAGCGCGGCACCACCTACGGCGTGGAGCTACCGGACTTCGACGAGTTCTGGCAGCGCGGCTTCCTCGAGCTGCCGTTCACCGAGGACAACCTGGTGCTGTTCGAGGCCTTCCGCCGCGACCCGGACGCCGCGCCGCTGGGGACGCCCAGCGGGCGGATCGAGATCTACTCCGAGACGATCGCCAGCTTCGGCTACGACGACTGTCCCGGCCACCCGACCTGGCTCGAGCCGGCGGAGTGGCTGGGCTCGGAGCGGGCGCGGCGCTACCCGCTGCAGCTCATCGCCAACAACCCGGCGACGCGGCTGCACAGCCAGCTCGACGTCGGCGCCCACAGCCAGGCGTCGAAGATCCAGGGCCGCGAGCCGATCCGCCTGCACCCCGCCGACGCCGCGGCGCGCGGCATCGCCGCCGGCGACGTGGTCCGCGTGTACAACGACCGCGGGAGCTGCCTGGCCGGCGCGGTACTGAGCGAGGCGGTGCGCCCGGGGGTCGTGCAGCTCTCGACCGGCGCCTGGTACGACCCGCTCGACCCGGCCGATCCGGCTGCGATGTGCGTGCACGGCAACCCGAACGTGCTCACCCTGGACAAGGGCACCTCGAAGCTGGCCCAGGGCTGCGTGGGCCAGCACGCCCTCGTCGAGGTCGAGCGCTGGACGGAGCCGCTGCCGCCGATCAAGGTGCTGGCGCCGCCGCCCATCGAGCCGCGGGCGGGACTATAGCTGCGCTTAGCATCGCGTCTAGCTCGGAGCTGTTAGCACGGGCAAGACCTGGCACGCGGTCTGCAGCCCCGTGGGTAGGAGCGTCGCTGGAGGCAAGCATGGCCTGTCGACCCGTAGCGGAGGTGCAACCATGGAGGAGCGCTACCTCGGACGGATCCTGCCAGGCATGGATGTCTGCGACCAGGACGGCAACAAGATCGGCACCGTCGCCCAGGTCTATCGCTACGATCTCGCCCTCGTCAGCGGCGCACAGGGCAACCGGCTGCCTCACGAGGAGATCGTCGAGGTCAAGACCGGTTTCCTCGGACTCGGCCAACACCTCTACGTTCCCATCAGCGCCGTCCAGGACGTCACCACCGGTTGTGTGTTCCTGTCGCACTCGCGGGAGGACATCGAGGATATGGGTTGGCAAGACAAGCCATCCTACCTCGACGACTTGCGCTGATCCGTCCCGCGTGAAGCCCGGGGAGCCGCGTAGCACCGCCGGGCCGCTTCGTGCCGCTGGCCCACGCGCGGCTCATCAGCGCCGCGCCAGCGCCCCGCCTCGCCGAAGGGCGGCAGGCGGGCCAGCGCGCCGGTAGTTCGCCAGTGGCCGCTGGTCACGCCTCGGGCAGGGTGTGGCGCAGGAAGCGCGCGAAGTTCTCGCCGAGGATGCCCTGGACCTCGGGCTCGGCGAAGCCGCGGCGGAGGAGCGCTTCGGTCAGGGCTGGCAGCTCGTCGATCTCCTCCAGGCCGTCGAGGTGGAGGCCCTGCACGCCCGGGAAGCCGCGGTCGCGCGGCGAGCGCGGGCCATCGCTCTTGGTGAAGTCGGGGCCGAAGTAGACGTGGTCGACACCGACCATCTCCGCCAGGTGGGCGATGTGGTCGACCAGGCGGTCGACGGTCGGACACTCGGGGTCGGTGAAGGCCACCGCCGAGTGGGCGCCGACCAGGCCGCCGTTCGCCCGCAGCGCACGGAGCTGGTCGTCGGTGAGGTTGCGCGGGTGGTCGCAGATCGCGCTGGCGTTGGCGTGGCTGACGACGATCGGGCGGTCGCCGCTCACCTCGAGGGCCTGGTAGAAGGTGGCCGGCGCGGCGTGCGCCAGGTCGACCACGATGCCGAGGCGGTGGCACTCGCGCACCACGTCCACGCCGAACACGGTCAGGCCGCCGCCGCTGCGCCGCTCGTGGACACCGTCGCCCAGCTCGTTCCGCACGTTCCAGGTGAGCTGGAGCGAGCGCAGGCCCAGGCGGTAGAACTGCCGTAGCGCCCCCAGGCTCCCCTCCAGCGGCCGGCCGCCCTCGAAATGGAGCAGGAAGTGCATCCGCCCGTCCGGCCGGGTCGGCACGTCGGCGCGGGTGCGGATGACGGCGATGCCGGACGCGGGGGCGTCGGCTTCCTCATAGAAGCCGTCGAGGTTGTCCAGCGCGGCGTGCTGGTAGCGATCGGTGCCGTAGGCGTGGTCGATCGTGTCGCCGCAGATGGCGTAGACGACCAGGCTCACGCCGCCGCGGCGCAGGCGCGGCACCGTATAGGTCTGCAGGGGCGTGGCGCAGCCCTGGCTCCGCTGCCAGTTCTGCTCGTAGACGTCGCGGTGGCCGTCCACCACGATCGTGCGCGCGTGCAGCGCGAGGACGTCGACGGGCGCGGACATGGCTTTCCTCCCGAGCGAAGGAGTATAGCAGTCGCCGGCGCTTGACAGGCCAGGGCGGTAGGTCGCTAGGATGGGGACGGGGAGCCGAGAGGCGACGCGGGCGGCCCTGGCGGAGCCGCGGGGAGAGAGGAACGGCTATGGCGCCGGTGAGCATGGAGGTCCGGCTGGACCAGATCGCGGAGAGCATCGACCGCCTGATCACGACGGAGCTGGAGGCGCGGCCGAACGAGGCGCGGGGGCGGATCCACTATCTCTACGAAGCCGCGCGCGAGCAGTGCCCGCGGCCGCTGGCGATGGCCGCCGCCGAGGCGCTCCGCGCCGCCGCGGCCAGCGGCCGGCCGGTCGTGGTCTCCTCGGGCTGGGTGATCGACTTCTGGCTGCCGCGCGGCGAGATGTGCGGGATCGTCGGCGCGGCGGCGCTGGCGCGGACGATCACCCAGGGGCTGCGCGTGCCGGTCGTCTTCCTCGGCGAAGAGCCGGTCCTGCCCGTCTACGAGGCGATCTGCCTGGCCGCGGACATGCGCGTCTACCCCTACGAGAAGCGCGCCGAGCTGCCGAACGTGATCACGGCGCGGACGTTCCCGATCGATCCGGCCGAGGCCGAGCGCGAGGCGACGCGCTTCCTCGACGCGGTGCAGCCCTGAGCGATCGTGACCCTCGAGAAGTGCTCCCCGAACACGCGGGGCGTCCACCACACCGGCCGCGGCACGAACATGTCCGGAACGACGGCGAAGGTGGACGTGCTGGTGCGGCAGGCGCGCGAGCGGGGCATCCTCACGATCGGCGTCGGTGACCTGGGAAACGAGATCGGCTTCGGCAACATCCGCGAGACGGTCGAGCGCTACATCCCCCTCGTCTGCCGCTGCGGTTGCGGCGGCAGCGGCGCGGCGGCGACCGAGACCGACTACCTGGTCGTAGCCAGCTCATCGAACCGGGGCGGCTACGGCGTGGAGGCCGCGCTGGCGGCGCTGCTCGGGGACGTCTCGCTCGTGCACAGCGGCGAGATGGACAAGCAGATGATCCTCGCCGCCCGCGACCACGGCGCGATCGACAGCTTCACCGTCGCCCCGACCGCGACCGACGGCCACGGCGTGGACATGCACTACAGCGCCTGCCTGGTCGAGCTGCTACGCCAGATCGTCCAGAGCCGCGACGTCGAGTTCGGGATGTACGCCGCCCGCTCCTGAGGCGCCGCGGAGCGCGCTTCCAGGGAAGCCGTGCGGGCGCGCGCCCAGGCCGGCCGGGAGCAGCACAGGGAGCCCGCTGGCAGTAATACCAACTGAGGGCGAATCCTTCGTATACTGGGTTCCTGCGGGAGGCGCGCCCGCCATGGGTGCAGCGGAGGAGGGGCCCTATGCCGCGCCGCATCGTGCTTGCCGCGCACCTATCGGTAGCGGAGCTGGAGCAGCGCT
>Ga0209810_1006100_pt1 | contig 10599 bp, 7 predicted proteins | sample Coa_R1_7_FD_187159 | JGI IMG/M metagenome (GOLD analysis project Ga0209810, IMG submission 187159) | Surface soil microbial communities from Centralia Pennsylvania, which are recovering from an underground coalmine fire - Coalmine... | ecosystem: Environmental > Terrestrial > Soil > Unclassified ...
GGCATCGACCAGGCCGTCGAGGCCTTCCGCCCGGACGCCATGGCGGTGGACCAGCACGCCGTGGCCGGCGCGCTGATCGCCCATCGCAGAGCCCTGCCGTGGGCCAGCCTCGCGCCGACCACGATGGAGCTGACCCGCCCCTACCGGGCGCTGCCGAAGGTGGAGTCCTGGATCCTCGACCTGCTCGACGGCCTCTGGACCGAGGCCGGTCTACCCGGCCGGCCGCCGCACGACCTGCGCTTCTCGCCGCACCTGCTGATCGCGTTCACCGGCACCGCACTGGTCGGCGCACCCAGAGCACAGGGCGCCGATCCAAGCGGTGTTGATCCAAGCCGTGTTGATCCAAGCAGTGTTGATCCAAGCGGCGCCGGTCCAAACGCTGCCAACGAGCTGCCATGGCTGCGCGACGCCGCGTTCGTCGGCCCCGCGCTCGGACCGCGCGCCGCAGACCCCGCATTCCCCTGGCACTGGCTCGATCCCGGCCGCAAACACGTGCTCATCACGATGGGCACGCTGTCCATGGACCTGGCCGAGGGCTTCTACCGGCGGATGACGCAGGCGCTCGAACCCCTCGGCGACCGGCTCCAGGCGATCGCCGTCGCGCCGCACTACGCGATCCCTGATCCGCCCGGGCATGTGCTGGCGGTGCGTCAGGTCCCGATGCTCGACCTGATGCCGCGCCTGGACGCGGTGGTCAGCCACGGCGGCCTGAACACCGTGTGCGAGGCCTTGGCACACGGCGTGCCCCTGGTCATCGCCCCCATCAAGGGCGACCAGCCGATCAACGCGGCGCAGGTCGCCGCGGCCGGCGCGGGCGTGCGGGTGCGCTTCGCCAGGAGCGGTCCGCAGGCGCTGCGCGAAGCGCTCGTCGCAGTGCTCGACGATCCGGCTTACCGCGCGGCGGCGCTGTGCGTGCGCGACTCGTTGCGCGAGGCCGGAGGCGCCGCGCAGGCGGCCCGGCTGCTCGAGGCCCTGACCCGAACCGGTGCGCCGGTAGAACGCGAGGTGACATATGAAGGTGTCGCGTGACGTGTGGATCGTCTTCCAGCGGCATCTGCTGCTGATGGTGCGCTCGCCGCTGTGGGTGTTCCTGGGCGTGGCGCAGCCGGTGGTGTACATGGCGCTGTTCGCGCCGCTGCTCAAGCCCGCGCTCTCCTCCCTCGACAACGGGTCGATGGCCGCCGCCTATCGGATCTACATCCCGGGCATGCTGGTCGCGCTCGCGCTCGGCGGCGGCCTGTACGTCGGCTTCGGGCTGCTGGCCGAGCTCAGCTCCGGCGTGATCGAGCGCGCCAGGGTCACCCCGGTCAGCCGGGTGGCGCTGCTGCTCGGCCGGGCGCTGCGGGACGTGGTCACGCTCGCGATCCAGGCGGCCATCATCATCCTGCTCTCCCTCCCGCTCGGGCTGCTGGTGCGCGTCGGCGACCTGCTGCTCGCCTACGCGCTGCTCGCCCTGATCTCGCTGACCAGCTCGGCGATCTCCTACGGCATCGCCCTGAAGATCAGCAACGCGGGTGTGCTCGGCCAGGTCATCAACAACCTGGCCCAGCCGCTGATGCTGCTGTCCGGCACGCTGCTGCCGATCGCGCTGGCCCCGCTGTGGCTGCGCCGGGTGGCCGACTGGAACCCGTTCAGCTGGGCGGTCTCCGGGATGCGCGCGCTGTTCGCCGGGCACGCGGCCGACGCCGTGGTCTGGCAGAGCATCGCGATCATGGCGGGCATCGCCGTCGCCGCCCTGGCCTGGTCGGCCCGCCTGTTCACCCGGTCCGTGCGGTGAGCGCCACCGCGAGCACGACCACGACCGGGCCGCTGCCGAGCGCGCCGAGCGAAGGAGGACTGCTGTGATCGAGGCCAAGGGCCTGCGCAAGTCGTTCCACACCAAGCGCCGCCGCAAGACCAGCGTGGTCGAGGCCGTGGCCGGGGTGGACCTGAAAGTGGCCGAGGGCGAGATCTTCGGGTTCCTCGGCCCGAACGGCGCAGGGAAGACCACCACCCTGCGGATATTCGCCACCCTGCTGCCGCCCGACGACGGCGAGGCCCGGGTGGCGGGCGCGGACCTGCGCACCGAGCCGGCGCGGGTGCGCCGCCACATCGGCTACGTCGCGCAGGGCGGCGGCACTTGGGACGATGTGACCGCCCGTCAGGAACTCGTGCTGCAGGCGCGCATGCACGGCCTCGGCAAGGCCGAGGCGCAGCACCGGGCCGCGGCCGCGCTGGAGTCCTTCGACCTGACCGAGTACGGCGACCGCAACTGCAAGACCTACTCGGGCGGGCAGCGCCGCCGCGTGGACATCGCGCTCGGCGTCGTGCACCGGCCCAAGGTGCTGTTCCTGGACGAGCCCACCTCGGGCCTGGACCCGCAGAGCCGCGCGCACATGTGGGACCTGGTGCGCAAGCTGCGCGACGAGGGCATGACGGTGTTCCTCACCACGCACTACCTGGACGAGGCCGACGCCCTGTGCGACCGGATCGCGATCATCGACCACGGCGAGATCGTCGCCGAGGACACCCCGGACGGGCTCAAGCGGGCGATCTCCGGCGACGTGGTCACCGTCGGGCTGGCCGGCGCTGCCCAGAAGGCGGCGGAGCTGCTGGCCGGCCAGCCGTACCTGCGCTCGGTCGAGGCCCGCGACGACGACGAGCTGCGGCTGACCGTCGAGGCCGGGCAGACGGCGATCCCGCAGGTGATGCGGACGCTGGAGGGCGCCGGCATCGAGCTGTCCACCATCGAACTGCACCGCCCGACACTCGACGATGTGTTCCTGACCAAGACCGGCCGCTCGCTGCGGGAGTCCTGAGATGGGCCGCCCGCAGCCCGGCCGCGAACCGCTCGTGCAGCGCGACGGAGCCGCCGCGCCATGACGAGCGTCGACACAGACGCAGCCACGGCGTCGAGAGCCGCCGCCGACCAGCCGCCGCGCCCCGTGCCGCCGGCGGTCCCGGCAAAGGGTCCCGGCCCCGCGCTCGGCCCGGATCTCGGTCCGACGCTGCGTGAGATCGCCCGGCTCGCCGAGCAGCGCATGGCAGCGCAGGCGTGGGACTACATCGACGGCGGCGCCGGACAGGAGCGCACCCTCGCCGCGAATCTCGCCGCCTTCGACGCCGTGCGGCTCATCCCGCGCGTGCTGACCGGCTCGGGTCCGGCCGACACAACGGTCAGCGTCCTGGGCCGCACGTGGGCGGCGCCGCTCGGCATCGCCCCGATGGCGTACCACACGCTCGTGCACCCGGACGGCGAGCTGGCCACGGTCCGCGCGGCCGCGACCGCCGGGCTGCCGACCGTGCTGAGCATGTTCGCCGGCCGGTCCCTGAGCGACATCGCGCCGCTCGCCGGCTCGCCGCTGTGGTTGCAGCTGTACTGCCTGCGCGACCGCGATCGAGTAAGGGACCTGATCGCGCGGGCCGAGCAGTGCGGCGTCGAAGCGCTCGTGCTGACCGTCGACGCGCCCGTGCTCGGTTCCCGCCTGCGTGACCTGCGCAACGGCTTTCGCCTGCCGCCGGGTGTGCGCCCGGCGAACCTGCCCGGCATGGACGCCGCGGACCCGGCGGCCCACGCGCTGGCCGAGTTCGACCCCTGGCTGGACTGGAGCGTGATCGGCTGGCTGCGCTCCCTCAGCGCCCTGCCGATCGTGCTCAAGGGCGTGCTGGCCGCGGGTGACGCCGAGCGGGCCGTCGCCGAGGGCGTGGACGCGCTCATCGTGTCCAACCACGGCGGCCGCCAGCTCGACGGCGCACCGGCCGCGCTGCACGCCCTGCCCGCGGTCGCCGCCGCGGTCGCCGGCGCCTGCCCGGTGCTGGTCGACGGCGGGATCCGGCGCGGCACCGACATCCTCGCGGCGCTCGCGCTCGGCGCGGACGCGGTCCTGACGGGTCGTCCGCTCCTGCACGGCCTGGCCCTGGCCGGCTACGACGGCGCCGTGGCCGTGCTGGAGATCCTCAAGCGGGAGCTGCGCGAGGCGATGGCGCTCGCCGGAATCGCGACCGTGGGAGAAGCCGGACCCGACCTTCTCGCCGCCCCCGCGCCCGCGCCACCCTCCGGGTGGCCTCGTTCCGCTCACCGCGTTCGTGTGCACGCGCAAGCCCGCGTCCTTCCAGCGGACCCGCCTGCCGGCGGCGACCTGGCGAAGGCGGAACTGCACGTCAGCCTTTCGGATCCCCACCTCGATTCGATGGCGTTCCTCAACGAGGTCACCGACCGTTTCCCGGACGCCCTCTCGTTCGCACCCGGGCGGCCGCACGAGGGCTCCTTCGACATCGAGCGGGTCTTCGACCACATCCGCGGCTACCTCGATCACCTCGCGGCGCGCGGACTTAGCGCCGAACAGATCCGCAGCGCCCTCTACCAGTACGGTCCGGCAGCGGGTCAGAGACGGATCAGAGAGCTGATCGCCGCATCGCTCACCCGCGACGAGGCGATCGACGCGGCGCCCGAGTCGGTCGTGGTGACCGTCGGCGCCCAGGAAGGCATGCTGCTGACGCTGCGGGCGCTGTTGGCCGGCCCCGAGGATGTCCTGCTGGTCGCCACGCCCTGCTACGTCGGCATCGTCGGCGCGGCCAAGCTGCTCGGCATCACCTTCGCCGCGGTCCAGGAACGAGACGACGGCCTGGCCGCCGAGGACGTGCAGGCCGCGATCCTCGCCCAGCGGGCACGCGGCCGACGGCCGCGCGCGCTCTACCTGGTGCCGGACCACTCCAACCCCTCCGGCAACACCCTCCGCGTCGATCAGCGCCGCGCGCTGCTCGACCTGGCCGCCCGCCACGACGTTCTGCTCATCGAGGACAGCCCCTATCGCCTCGTCAGCGCGGGCCGGCGGCTGCCCACGCTCAAGAGCCTGGACCGCGACCGGCGCGTCGTGCACATCGGCTCCTACGCCAAGTCCGCCTTCCCCGGAGCACGCCTGGGCTATGTCATCGCGGACCAGGCGATCACCGACCGGGACGGGCAGCCGAGCCTGCTCGCCGCCGAAATCGCCAAGATCAAGAGCATGGTGACCGTGAACACTCCCACCCTGAGCCAGGCGGCGGTGGCCGGTTTGCTTCTGGCCTGCGACGGGCGTCTGTCCGAGGCGAACGCCGAGGCCGCGGCGCACTACCGCGGCAACCTCGACGTCCTGCTCGAAGAGCTCGAACGGCACTTCCCGGCCCACCACCGCGCCGCGTCACACATCAGCTGGAACGTGCCGTCCGGCGGCTTCTTCCTGCGCATGCGGGTGCCGTTTCGCGCGGACGAAGCGGCACTGACCCGCTCAGCGCGTGACTTCGGGGTGCTGTGGACACCCATGTCCTACTTCCACCCCGAGGGCGGCGGGGAACACGAGATCCGCCTCGCCTTCAGCGCCCTGACCCCGCCGCGCATCCGGGAGGCGGCAGCCCGGCTCGCACGATTCATCGAGGCCGAAAGCCGCGGGCAGCGGCCCGCGCGAGAACTGGAGTCGACGTGACACAGGCGGCGCAGGTGACCGACGTGATCGAGGCGAGCGAGGTGGTGATGGTGCCCTTCGCCGGGGAGGGCTGCGGCGTCGACGCGCTGACCTGGGGGCAGCAGCACATCTGGAACGCCGTCCTGGAACTCGGCTCGCCGATGAACATGTGCGCCGTGCGCGAACTGCCCGCCGGGGCGCGCGTGCAGGACTACGCCGACGAACTGCGCTTCTACGCCAGCCGCTTCCAGTCGATGCGCACCCGCCTGCGGCTGACGCCCGGCGCGCTGCCGCTGCAGGAGGTCGTCGCGACAGGCGAGATCCCGCTGCGGATCCTCGACGTGCCCGCGCACCAGGATCCCGCGCAGGTCGCCGCGAAGCTGGCCGCCTGGCAGCAGGACACCCCGTTCGACTACGAACGCGAATTCCCCATCAACATGACGCTGATCCGCCACCACGGCGCGCTCACGCACCTGGTGATGGCGCTGTGCCACTTCGCCACCGACGCCGTCGGCGCGATGACCATGTACAACGACTACATCGGCCGCGACCCGGAGACGGGCCTGGCGAGCAAGCCGCCGGCCATGCATCCGCTCGAACTGGCCGCGCAGCAGCGCACACCCGCGGCCCTGCGCCAGAGCGAGGCCTCCCTGCGCTACTGGGACAGCCTGCTGCGCGCGATCCCCATGCGCCGCTTCCCCGACCCGGTGGACCCCGGACCCGGACCCGGCCGCTACGGCCAGGTGCGCATGGACTCGCCCGCGATGCTCCTCGCGCTGCGGGCCATCGCCGCCCGCCTGGACACCGACGTGAGCACCGCGCTGCTCGGCGTGTTCGCGGTCGGCGTGGCGCGCATCATCGGGATCAACCCCGTGGTCGCGCAGATGGTGGTCAGCAACCGCTTCCGGCCCGGATTCGCCGAGATCGTCAGCAACGTGAGCCAGGCCGGCCTGTTCGTCGCCGACGTCGCGGACATCACCGTGGCCGAGGCGATCGCGCGCTCCCGGCAGGCCTCGATGAAAGCGTATAAACACGCGTACTTCGACTTCGCGAAGTGGAAGGACCTGGTCGCCGAGGTCAACCGGGATCGCGGCGGCGTAGTCGACCTCAAGTGCTACTACAACGACCGGCCCTCGCAGCACCGCGCCGACCCGGCCGGAGCCCCGGTCACGCCGCAGGAGATCGAGGCCGCCTTGCCGCGCACCAGCGCGCCGCAGTGGACCGAGCTGCCGTTCTTCAACGAGCGGCTGATGGTGACCATCGACGACGTGCCGGGCGCGACCGGGCTCCTGGTGCTGGCCGACACCGCGTACGTGCCCAGGGCCCGAATGGCGCAGCTGGCCCGCGAGCTCGAATCGCTCGCCATCGAAGCCGCCCGCGACCCGGACCTGCGCACCCACGTGAGCGCCGGCGCCCCCGATCCGCAGCAGACCCAGGCACGGTGAGGCACCGATGCAGACGATGGTCGCTCTGGCGGACCTCTTCTCGCCCGCGGGACGCAAGGACCCGTACCCCTTCTACGCCCGGCTGCACGAACTGGGCCAGGCCTGCGCGCTCGACCCCGCCGTCGACCGGTACTCAGCGGTCGTACACGGCTACGAGGCCGTAGAGCGCGTGATGCGCGACCCGGTGTTCCGGATGCTCGACTACGCCTACCTCGATCAGCGCACCGGCGGCCAGGGCGAGCTGTGGCGCCGCCGCCCCTCGCTGCAGACCCTGCAGCGCACCGTGTTCTTCCTCAACCCGCCGGACCACACCCGCCTGCGCAGGCCGCTGGCCCAGGCCTTCAGCGCCCGCCGGGTCGCCGCGCTCGAGCCCGCGCTCATCCGGCTCGTCGATCGACGGCTCGACCGGCTGGAGAAGCTCGGCGCCGGGGGAGCGCAGGTCGACTTCATGGCGCACTTCGCCTACCCGGTGCCGAGCGACGTCATCGGCGAGCTGATGGGCGTGCCCGAGCAGGACCGCGGCTGGTTCCCCGCCCGCTCCGAACCCTTCTCCCTGGTGCTGGAGCCCGGGCCGCACAACTGGCGCTACCTGGTCGAGGGCGACCGGGCGGCGCGGGAGCTGACCGCCTATTTCGCGAACCTGGTGGCCGAACGGCGCGCCGCACCCCGCGACGACCTGATCAGCGCACTGGTCGAGGCGCAGCGCAGCGGCGCGGCCGACATCGGCGAGGAGGAACTGGTCGCCAACCTGATCGGGCTCTACAACGCCGGGTTCCTCACCAGCGTCCACTCGATCGGCAACGGCCTGATGCTGCTGTGCCGGCGCCCGGCCCTGCGCGCCGAACTCGAAGAGCGGCCCGAACTGGCCGCGGCCTACGTCGAGGAGATCCTGCGCTACAAGACGCCCGTGCAGTTCGGCGTGCGGTGGGCGCAGCAGGACACCGAGATCATGGGCGTGCGGGTGCCGGCCGGGGGAGAGGTGCTGGTGCTGCTCGGCGCGGCCAACCGGGACCCGCGCCGCTTCGCCGAGCCGGACGTGTTCGACCCGCACCGGCCCGACAACCATCCCCTGTCGTTCTCCGTCGGCCCGCATTACTGCCTCGGCGCGGCGCTCAGCCGGCTGGAGATCCAGCTCGCCCTGCCCCGGCTGCTGCGCCGCTTCCCGAAGCTCGCCGTCGCCGGCGAGCCGCGCACGCTGGACCTGATGACGTTCCACGGCTACGAGCAGATCCCGGTCACGGTCGCATAATCCGAATAGCTGAAGGTGGGATATGGAACTCGCGCAGGACCCCTTCGAGGGCTGGGACTGGCACGACCCGGACGCGTTGGACGCCAGATTCGAGTCCTTCACCGCGAACATCGCGACCTTCGAGACCCTCGAACTGCTCGCCCCCGCCCTTCCCCGCGACCGGGCCGGGCTGCGCGCGGCCGGGATCACCGGGATCGAGTTCGCCGCGTTCAAGACCCAGCACCCGCAAGGCCTGGCGACCGACCTGGTCAGCGTGCGCGCACGCAAACTCGGCGCGGCTGACGCGGCGTCAGACGACACGCCCGAGCCCACACCCGACACCGAAGCCCCCTTCGTCACCCGGCGCGGCCCGCTGTACCGCGTCGACGGCGAGAGCCTGTTCACCGAACTCGACATCGCCGAGCCGCTGCCGTTCGCCGACGGCAGCCTGGAGTGGGTCTACGCGGAGCACCTGATCGAGCATGTGCCGCTGCCGGTCGCGGTCGGCTGGCTCAAGCAGGTGCGCCGAGTCCTCGCGCCCGGCGGGCTGCTGCGGCTGACCACCCCGGACCTGGCCGTGTACGTCGAGGGGTATCGCGGCGGCGGGTTCTTCGCCAAGCACCGCAGGAGGCTGGCGATGGTGCGGGTCGGCCCGCCGATGCCCGCGCGCCGCGCGTTCATGGTCAACCAGATCTTCTACCACTTCGGGCACCGCTGGATCTACGACGAGCAGGAGCTGCGCTTCGTGCTCGGCGAGGCCGGGTTCGACGCCGAGAAGATCAGCCTGTGCGGGTTCCGGACCGGCGCGCGGGCCGACGTGGCGGACCTGGACACCAGCATGCGCAGCGACGAATCCATCTACATCGAGGCCACGGCCTGACTCGCGCAGCCGGAAGTTCGTGCCCGTATACCCGCTGCGCCCTTGCCTCCTACGCGTAGATCACGGTCGGCCGTTAGGCTGAGACGGTACGTCACGGGAGGATCTTTGAGCAGCTTCGACCTGTCCCTGCGCGAGCACGCCGACCGGTTCCACGCTGCCCGCGCGGAGAGCGGCCTGCACCGCGACCTGGTAGCCCAGGCCTTCGGCGACGAGTACCCGGCGCAGGTGGAACCCTCCAGCTCCTGCACGTGGTCGGTGCTGGCGGAAATGGTCCGCAGGCTGCGGCTGCGCCCCGACGAGCTTCTGGTCGACCTCGGCTGCGGCCGCGGCGGCACCGGGCTCTGGCTCGCCCGCGCGTTCTCGGCGCGGCTGATCGGCGTGGACTTCTCGCCGGTGGCGATCGAACTCGCGCGCGCCCGCGCCGCGCACTTCCTGCCCGAGGGCCGCGCCGAGTTCCGTGTCGGCACCTTCGAGCAGACTGGCCTGCCGGATGCGTGTGCGCACGGCGTCGTCAGTATGGACGCCCTGCCGTTCGCCAAGGACCGCGACGCCGCGTTCCGCGAGCTGGCCCGCATCCTGCGCCCGGGCGCCCGCGCCGTCTTCACGGTCGCCGAGGCACTCCCGGGCCACCCCCGCTACCACCCCCAGGGCCCGCGGCTGCGCGACCGCATCGCCCGAGCCGGCCTCGAGATCGAACACGAACTGGAGCGGCCGGAGGAAGCAGGACTCTGGCTCAGGCTCTACGACCTGTGGGAGCAGCACGAGGCCGACCTGCGCGCCGAGATCGGCGACGAGGCCACTGAGCAGGTACTGATCGAGGCGAAAGCCGCCAGAGCGCACATGGACCACCACCGTTCCCTGCTGCTCACGGTGCGCGCATGCGCATCCTGATCATCGGCGGCGGCATCGCCGGCTGCGCGACCGCACTGGCGCTGCACAAGGCCGGATTCGACCCCGTCGTCTACGAGGCGCATCCCGACACCGCCGAGGACCTCGGGGCGTTCCTGACCCTCGCGAGCAACGGCATGCGCGCACTCGCGCAAATCGACGCCGCCCCGCTCGTCGCGGCCGCCGGCTTCCCCCTGACCCGGCTGCGGGTACTCGACGCGTCCGGCGCCACTGTCGCCGACGCACCGCTCGGCGAGCACGAACACCCGCTGACGCAGTATCGCTGTCTGCGCCGCGCCGACCTGGCCGTCGCGCTGCAGCGGGAGACCGAGCGCCGGGGCATCGCCATCAAGCACGCCGCGCGGCTGCACGCGTACGGCGAGACCACCGACGGCGTGACCGCGACGTTCACCGACGGCAGCGGCGCCACCGGTGATCTGCTCATCGGAGCCGACGGACTCGACTCGACCGTAAGACCCCTGCTCGGCACCACCGCGATCGAGCCCAGATACGCCGGCCAGCGAGTCTTCTACGGCTACACCACCCAGGCGGCGCCGGAGGACTCCGGGCACATCACCATGATCCGCGCAAGCGGCGCCGCCTTCGGCTACGCCTGCTCACCCGAAGGCGAGACCTTTTGGTTCGCGCGGGTCCCCGGACCGCCGGCGCCCGCCGACGAGATCACCGCGACCACGCCCGGCCAATGGCGCGACCGACTCGTCCCCCTGCTGCGCCCCG
>Ga0209810_1006101_pt1 | contig 10596 bp, 9 predicted proteins | sample Coa_R1_7_FD_187159 | JGI IMG/M metagenome (GOLD analysis project Ga0209810, IMG submission 187159) | Surface soil microbial communities from Centralia Pennsylvania, which are recovering from an underground coalmine fire - Coalmine... | ecosystem: Environmental > Terrestrial > Soil > Unclassified ...
GTGGGCATTCAAGAGCGAACCGGAAGTGTATGCGTTTTGGGGTCAGCCGCTGTATTGCTCTGTTTGGGACGGAGACAGCGGGTACAGCTCTCTCTACGCGAAGAACCAACACAACCCAGAGGGGTTTGTGGAGGAACTGCGGCAGAGCGGATTCAAATACCTAACCTTCGTCCTCTCCGAGAGGCCAAAACCGGACAATTCCGATATCGAGCCTCAACAGTACGCACAGCCCTTCCACAACAGCTCGTATGGCGTGCCGCTGCGAAGCGATCTGTGTGCTCTGATAAAGGACTGCAATACGAACGGCCTTGAATTGCTCGGGGAGCGCGCGGGCAGTATTACCATCATCGACGAAGGAACTCGAAACTGCAACGTTTACCTTTTCCGGATCCTGCACCGATAACCGCCCGTCTACGGACAACTTCTCCATTTGACTGAACTTGCTGTCTTCCATTCGTGAGATGACCTGATGAGACAGAAGGACGCCATCCCAGCGCGGAACGGTCAAGCTGCTCACCGATTTCGCAAACTCAGCGTGCTCATGCCCGTTTATAATGAGGTCCGCACACTTCGGACGATCATCAACCGAGTCTTGCACGCCCCCGTTGAATTGGAACTGGAATTGATTATCGTCGATGACGGTTCGACCGACGGCAGCCGAGAGGTGATCCAGCAGCTGGCCCTGTCGGATCGGCGCATTCGCTACATTTTTCATCCGAAAAACATGGGTAAGGGGGCTGCCATTCGGACGGGCATTGGCCATCTGACCGGCGACCTGACCCTGATTCAGGACGCCGATTTGGAATATAACCCGGCAGATTACCCCATACTGCTGCGTCCGATGCTCGAAGGAATCGCCGATGTCGTGTACGGATCGCGCTTCCTCGCGGGTCAGTATCGCCGTGTCCTCTACTTCTGGCATAGCTTGGCGAACTGGATACTTACGCTCTGCTGCAACGTCTTAAATGACACCAATCTGACCGACATGGAAACCGGATACAAGCTCATCCGGACCGACGTCCTCAAGGCGCTGCCTCTTTCGGCCAAGGGCTTCGAGGTGGAGGTAGAGTTGACCACCAAGCTCTCACGTTGGGATTTGCGCGTCTACGAAGTGCCCATTTCCTACCAGGGCCGGACCTACGCCGAGGGGAAAAAGATCGGCGTGCGCGATGCATTCCGCGCGCTCTGGTCTATGATCAAGTATCGCTTTATCTCCACACGCTTTACCACGCACGAAGGTTACTACATTTTGCAAAGTGTTCGCCGTGCACGCCGCTTCAATTGCTGGCTGATCAATCAACTGCAACCGTACCTTGGCGAGCGCGTCCTCGAAGCCGGCTGCGGCATCGGGAATTTGAGTGAGCTACTTCTCGATTGCAAGCAGCTGGTATGCGTTGATAACGACAAATTCTACGTTGATCTGATCGAGCGACGATTTGGCCACCTGGAAAACGTCTTTGTCCATCAAGTTGATCTTGGCGTCAAGGAAGATTACTCAGCGATTCGCGACGCCGAACCAGAAACCATTATCTGCATCAATGTACTGGAGCATATTGATGCAGATATCCAGGTTCTGGAGAATTTCTACGAAGCCTTGCAGCCTGGCGGCTGTCTCATTGTCCTTGTGCCTGCTCATCCGGCACTGTACAGCGATGTCGATCGCGCCTTGGGGCACTTCCGCCGCTATACACACGACGACTTACGGGCGAAGCTCAGCTTAGTTGGTTTCCGGGTCGAACACATCCAGGGATTTAATCGGATGGGAACGCTCGGTTGGTTCGTCTCCGGCAAATTACTTCGCAAGAAGACCCTCAGTCCCGGACAGATGAAGCTCTTTGATCGACTCCTCCCGTTTGCCAAACTCCTTGAGCGCATACCCATCTGGCCTCATCTTTCCGTGATTGCTGTCGCGCGCAAACCAAAAATGACGCTGACAAGCTCAATCCTGGGAGATGAGGTTCTCGGAGCAATGGAGCCTATAGAGTCCGGGAGCCTGTGATTGTCCTATGCGTTTCGCACCGTCCTCTTGGGTCTAACGAGTTCTCCGTTCCGATGTCCACAGCAACCCTACAGCTTGCACCGCCTCTTGCCCGTCCTGCGTTGGATCGCGCGACCGCCGCACACTGGATGATTCTGGGAGGGATGGCCGCTGTCTATCTCGTTCTGTTCTCTTACTACTATCCCTGCACACATGGCATTGAAGACGAGGTCGGGTTCATTAATCAGTCTCTCGTTTGGTCGCGCGGGGCCATCTCGGCGGAGTCCGCAGGACTCCATGAGCTGACTGATTTCATCGAGTGTAAAGGTCGTCACGTTAGTTGGAGAAACCCTGGCCGATCCCTGTTGATATTGCCGCTGCTGATGGTTGGGGGGCTGCCGGCGATCTTTGTTTCGGGGGCCGTGGTCCACCTGCTGGTCACGCTGACCGCCGCACTGACGCTCGCCAAGCTGGGGCGCTCACCGTTGTGGGCGGCTCTGGTTCTCTGTCATCCGACACTGGCCATCTACAGCAGGACCATAATGGGCGATGAGCCGGCGGCCTTGGGGCTGTCCTGCGCCTTGTTCGCCTTTGTGGCGACGGACCGGCCGGGATGGTGGGCCGGCGCCGCCATCGGCTTCGCAGCCGTCATGCGTTATCAGGCGGGGCTTGTCCTTCCCTTTTTCGCCTTGGCCATCCTGACAGCCCCACATGTCAACCGACGCGGGATGCAAGCACTCTACTGCCTGATCTCCGGCAGCGTCTTCGCCATTGCTCTGGCGAGCTATAATTCCTGCCTCTATGGGAATCCCACTGGGTGGATTGGGGCAGGCATGTTCGGTCTGGAATACTTTCCGAGGAACCTGGCTTCCTATTCTCTGTGCTTGTCCGTGATCTTTCCGCTCATGCTATTGTCGCCGGCGTTTGATCGCACGAAGGCTCGCTACGCAGTGCTCGCGATCTTTGTGCCGCTTCTCCTGTTCATGTGCTTCTGGTTCTTCCAGGATCGACACTCCTCCTGGGCTTATACTCTGGTTCTCGGGCAGCGCCTGATAATTCCCCTGATCCCCGCCTTGGTCGTGAGCTATGCCGGTTGCCTAGAGGATGTAATTCTCGAACGCTGTCTCCGAGCAAGCGGGCGAAACTGGATCCCTCCAGTGACCCTCGCGGGTTGCGCTGCCCTGCTCATTCTCTTAACAGCGATTTTCCAGCGCCACCAGGTTCATCTGTCCGGCTTGCGTTCCGCGCGAGACGAGGTGGTTCGGGCCGTGCCGGAGGGATCTCTTGTGATTGCCAACTATACTCTTGAGAAGCTCTTCGGAGTGCCGTCCCCTAATCTCCCTACTTACCGCTGGCGGTCCTACGATTTTCAGGGGGCCGCTGTGGATCAAGCGGCGACGATCCGGGCGGAGCAACGAACGTGGTACCTTGCCCTGCTTCCGAAAACTCCTGGAAGCGAACTGCCCGACTTGCTGCGCGACTATGTGACGCGCTACCACATGATCCGCGTCCCGACGGAGCATCCGACTCTCCTCCTCTATAGGGCGGATTGCCCGTGATCCGGAAACCAACCGAGGACGAGAACAACCTGATGACATCCAGTCACCCTGGAATCATGAGGCTGGGGATCGCGGCCCTTGTAGCGTTCTTGGCCATCCCCGGTGAGTGCCTCGCCCAGTTGCCGATTAGCGAGCCACCCGTCGTTAGCCCCGGATCGAGCCCGCGGGAAGGCGCGTCTGGCCGAGTCGAGACCGGCCTGGATACCACGGCAGTCGTAGACCTATTCGTCAGTCTTGAGGACCGCTCGCATCTGCTGTCTCTTCTCGCTCTGGCGTTTTTCTGTGGCGCTTTGATGCGCTATGGGCGGTTCTTCCGATCTCCCGGCGGGTTGTTAGCACTCGGCATCTTGACCATTATTCTGACCGGGCGGGCAAACCTTCCAGGTTACTTAATCAGTTGTGGCGCCGTTTATGGCTACGTGTGTATCCTCGCCTGGGGAATTGGAGTTCGCCGGAGGGGCGATCCGGTCCGCTGGAGGTGGAGCCTACTCGCCCTGTCTATCCTGGTGGCGGCCTTTCTGTGCCGGTCGCGGTGGCCAGAGGGTCTGCGTTGGCAAGTGGGGGGTATCCGCTGGAACCCGGTCTATCTTGACATGTGGCTGGTTCTGCGGTTAGCGATTCTCCTCTGGGAATACGGAGCGGGGCGAATTGAACGGCCTTCGTCGCTGGCATTCGCGACCTGGTGCATGCTTCCGTTCACTCTATTCGGTCCCTTGCTGCGGTTCTCCGAGTACGAACGGCAACTACCCTGGAAAAAGTTGGACGTGCCCTCGCTTGATCGGCGCTGGTGGGCCGAGGTTGCTTTCTGGCTAATGATCCTGGGTCTAGGCGTAGTCACGGAACTGGCTTCCCTGTGGCTCAATAGTGTCCCCCGCTGGGGCCGAGCTGCAATCACGTTCAGCACCGGACCGTGGAGCGTGTATCTCATCAGCGCCGGGTCGTCCTGGTTGATCCTCAAGGCGGGGATACTTGGAGGATTGACCCTACCCGTAAGTATGAACCGCCCTTTTAGGAGCACCAACATCTCTGATTTCTGGGCGCGCTGGAACATCAGTGCTACCAATGTCTTTCGTGACACTCTGTTTTATAACCGCTGGGGGCTTCGTGTGGCGAACCCCTACCTCAACACCATGATCTTGTTCCTAACGGTAGGCTTGTGGCATTCGATGAACGGGTACTGGGTGCTGTGGGGGCTGATGCACGGGATCGGGTTTTGCACGTTCATCGCTTGGAAGCGGCTGCGGGGGCCGGGCGCTGCTCCGATGCCGCGACCAGTCGGCTGGGCGTTGACGTATCTTTTCGTGTGTTCCTGTTGGGTGGCGCCCTCTAAGGTGCTGTTGTTTCTGAACCGCCTGTGAGGCGGCAAGCCGCCTATCTATGTTAATCGGAAAGGGACGATTGATGGAGACATCAATGCTGGAGCAACGTGTGAGAGCTGTGATTGCCCGGACCTTCTTATTGTCCGAAGAGACGGCCGCAGGAGACGTATGCATGGGCAACCCTCCGGCCTGGGATTCTCTGGGTCACATGGGGCTAGTGGCAGCCTTCGAGCAAGAGTTCGATGTGCGCTTTCCGGGACACGTCCTGCCGGAGTTGGTGTCCGTTCCGGCCATCGTGGACGCCTTGAATACCCAGCTCGTGACCCCATGAAGTCCTCCACTCGCTGAGGAGCATCCCATGTCAGCTACCATCGACCTGCCGTTCTCCATCCCCGACGAGCTTGTCCCGGACTTCCTGGGGAAACTCTACTACGTCTCCGAGGATCTGGAGCACTTCCGGCTGAGCGAGGGACGCCGCGACCAGGTTCTGTTCCGTACGCGGGCAGGCCAGGAGGAGCGTTCGCCGATCATCGCCGACCGAATCCGTGAGGTGGCCTCCAAGATGTGCGCGGGGCACCGCCGCTTTGAAGCCCACGTACTGGTATCACATCGGTTGCCGCGCTTTTCCTTCCAGGATGACCCCCGACCTCTGCTTGAAGAGCGCGGCGAGCTATTTGAGTATGGCCCCGGCCGCTTCGGCTTGGGACCGCTCCTGGTATCGCTGCTCGAATTTTTCGACGCTGAGCTGCTTCGCCTGGCGGATCGCTTCTCTGCCGAACGTCGCCAGTTCCCTGCCCTGATCGGTGCGGACATTCTCGACCGCTGCCGGTACATCCGGTCCTTTCCGCACGCGCTCACGCTGACCTCGCACCTTCGGGAAGACCTGGAAGCCATTCAGGATTTCGCCCGCTCAGCCCGGGTGGAGGACGGCAGGTTAACCTGTGCCTCGGAACATCTTGATGGAGTGAAGTGTTTGTTGTCGCCCACCATCTGTTTCCACTATTACGCTTGGTTAGCGGACAAACACCTGACAGGCCCGCAGGCGGTCACAGCGAGCGGGCGCTGCTATCGTTACGAGTCCGGCGGACTTTCGTCGCTGGAACGACTCTGGGATTTCACGATGCGGGAGATCGTTTTCGTCGGCTCACAAAGTCATGTGTTGGAGCAACGCCGCCGTTGTATTGATGCGGCGGCAGATTTATTGGACAGCTGGGGGCTGTCCTATGAGATCCGCAGCGCCACCGACCCGTTTTTCGTCGAGGGCTACTCGACGCAGGTCGCCTTCCAAGCCGCGTTCGAATTGAAGTTCGAGGTCCGCGCCGATCTACCCTACGCACCCGGCAAAACCCTGGCCGTGGGATCGTTCAACTATCACCAAGACTTTTTTGGCCGGTCGCTGCACATCCAGCAGGAGAGCGCAGACAACGCATTCACCGCCTGCGTTGGCTTTGGCATGGAGCGGCTGGTCTGGGCCTTCTTGTCTCAGTACGGTCTCGATCCCAGAGATTGGCCGCGGAAAGTCCGTGAGGGCGTATCGCATGCAGGGAGGGGACGATGAACGAGACCTGCCGGGTGTCGATTCGGGAGGCCACAGCCGACGATCTGCTGAGGCTGAAACCTCTCTGGGAGGCACTGTATGACCACCAGAGGGAGCACGGGCTTCTATCAGGCCTATCCCCGGATGGCTTCGTGCGCTGGCGTCAAGCGCTGGCTCCCGTCCTCGGACGCTTCGGCTGTCTGTTCCTGGCGGAGACGGAGGAGGAGCTGGTCGGCTTTCTTGCCGGTCGCATACGGACCCCTACACCCCCTTTTGCGGCCACACCTGTTGGCTTTATCAGCGAGGTGTTCGTTCGGCCCGAGCACCGGGGAAGCGGAACGGGTCGAGAATTGCTCTGCCGAGCGACGGAATGGTTCGCTCAACAGGGTGTTACTCGTCTGGAATTGCAAGTGCTATCGGGAAATACGCAGGCCCGCCAAATCTACGAATACCTGGGCTGGCGCGAAGAACTAGTGCAAATGGTTTTCCTGATTTCTTCAGGCGCCGGCGAGAAAAGAGAGTAACAGCACAAACGGGTTCACTGCGAATGACAATGGAAACGATCCTTCCGGTAACTTTAAGGCAGCCCCTTCGGGAAGAAAAGCCGGGGATGACTGGGGAGTTGGTTCGTATTCGCCCCAGGTCGGGATGGCGTTCCCTGAACCTCGCCGAATTGTGGCGCTACCGCGAGCTGCTCTGGTTCTTAGCGGCGCGCGACATCAAGCTCCGCTACAAGCAAACGGTCCTGGGTGTTGCCTGGGCTGTGATCCAGCCGCTCTTGACGATGATCGTCTTCAGCATCTTCTTCGGTCGGTTGGGCGGTATCCCCTCCGACGGCATACCCTACCCGCTGTTCGCATTGTGTGCACTGCTGCCGTGGCAGCTGTTCGCCTACGCCTTGACGCAGTCGAGTAACAGCGTGGTTAACGAGCAGCGGTTGATTACAAAAGTCTACTTCCCGCGGCTGATCGTGCCGATCTCGTCGGTGCTGTCCGGGCTGATGGATTTTGGCGTGGCGTTTCTCCTCTTGCTGGCCATGATGGCCTGGTACGGAGTGACGCCGGGATGGGCAGTGGTTACGGTACCTTTGTTCGTCCTGCTCGCCGTTGCTGCCGCCCTGGCCGTTGGTCTCTGGTTGGCAGCGTTGAATGTGCAGTACCGCGACTTTCGCTACACGATCCCCTTCTTAACGCAGTTCTGGATGTTCGCCAGCCCCGTGGCGTACCCGAGTAGTCTGGTGCCGCAGGTGTGGCGGCCGTTGTATGGACTCAACCCGATGGCAGGCGTGATAGAGGGATTTCGTTGGGCTTTGCTGAACAAGGCGGACCCTTCGTGGGGACTTTTGACTGTGTCCGCAGCAGCCGTGGTTGTCCTTCTGACCGGAGGCCTTTTCTATTTCCGTCGGATGGAAAAGACGTTCGCCGACGTGGTGTGATGGGCGGAATCGACATGGGCGATGTAGCGATTCGAGTCGAGAGTTTAGGAAAGCAGTATCGCATCGGTGGGATGCCGGCACCCTATCGCACGCTGCGTGAGGAGATCGTGCGTGCATTGGCGGCGCCCCTACGGGGATTGCGCCGGGATGTGGCCGGTAACGAGGAGCGTACATTTTGGGCGCTGCGTGATGTGTCCTTTGAGGTCGAGCGCGGCGAGGTGGTCGGGATTATCGGACGAAACGGCGCAGGCAAGAGCACACTGCTCAAGATCCTATCACGGGTCACAGAACCGACGGCCGGCGCAGTGGATATGTATGGCCGTGTCGGCAGCCTGCTTGAAGTGGGTACCGGCTTCAACCCAGAGCTAACCGGCCGTGAAAATGTCTATTTGAACGGGGCCATCCTGGGAATGAAGCGAGCGGAGATTGCACGAAAGTTCGACGAGATCGTGGCCTTCGCCGAAGTCGAGAAGTTCCTTGATACCCCCGTCAAACATTATTCCAGCGGAATGTACATGCGGCTTGCATTCGCTGTCGCAGCTCACCTGGAGCCGGAAATTCTCGTCATCGATGAGGTGCTAGCCGTCGGCGATACGGAGTTTCAGAAGAAGTGCCTGGGCAAGATGAGTAAGGTAGCCAAGGATGGGAGGACCGTGCTGTTCGTCAGTCACAACTTACACGCAGTCAGCTCTCTGTGCACCCGAGCCTTCGTGCTGCACGCCGGGAAAGTGATGTTCGACGGGACAGCAGCTAAAGGAGTCGCCCGATACTTGGAAATGGCTCGGTCGGTAAATAGCCCCTCAGAGTCGGCGGAGACTCGGTGCGGAACTGGTGAGTGGCGGTTCACCGAAGTCACTCCAGTCAAACCGGCGTTTGATCCGGCTGAGCCGAAGGAGTTTACATTCCGGGGCGCGCCTACTCGCCCAGGTGTTGGCCCAGCATACCTGAGCGCCTTGCTTATCAACGAACAGGGAACGGTACTCACTCAGTTCGATTCCCGATTGGTTGGGCAGTGGGTATCCGGCTCGGGTCCGGTCAGCGGGCGACTTCGGGTCGATACCGTCTGGCTTAAGCCCGGCCGTTACACTCTGGATCTGTACGTCTGCTCCCAAGGGGGGATCATCGACCTACTGGAGCAGGCGGCCGAGTTCGAGGTGACACCCCTTCTCCCATACCCTCAGTTCGCGTCTTCTGACGCGACCGCATCTGCCCTCGTGTTGGCCAACTTCAGCTGGAGACTAGACTCGTGAGCGCAGCGCCCCCTTTGACTGCATCTCTGTTAGCCGAATATCGAGCGTTCGCAACCGGATTCACCTTCCGGTTTCTTCAACCAGCGGACCCGGTAACTCGCTGGTGGCTGAGGGTAGCGGGATGGTGCAGTCGGATGGGCGTGAATTTCGACCTACTGAACACCCGGTTCCCAGAGGGTTCGGAAACGGTGAAAACGTCCCTTAAACCGATCTGCCGAATCCCTCGGATGTCCACACCTGCAATCGGTGCCTTGATCAACCGCGGGGTGGCTCTGATGCCGCCGGGAGAGGTATTCGTCAACGTCGGCGTGTGGAATGGGTTCACTTTTCTCTCGGGAATGGTTACGAACTCTGACAGAGTGTGCATCGGTGTGGATAACTTTTCTCAGTTCAGCGGTCCGAAGAAAGCCTTCCTAAGGCGGTTCGAGCAGTTTAAGTCTGGGAAGCATCGGTTCTACGAAATGGACTACAAGGTCTACTTCACGACCGTCCACCGGGAGCCGATCGGGTTTTACTTGTATGACGGGGAACACTCTTACCAGAACCAGCTGGACGGTCTTCGAGTAGCCGAACCGTTCTTTGGCCCAAATTGCGTTGTGATGGTGGACGACACGAACTTACCCGAACCCCGGCAGGCAACTTTGGATTTCATGAAGCAGAGTGATAATCGATACGAAATAGTGCTAGACTCATCCACCCACGATAACGGACATCCGACATGGTGGAATGGAGTGATCCTGCTCCGTAGGATGGGATAGGCCGAACGCGTAAGGAACTCGATGCTAACGACTATTCTGATCGAAGCCAAACGGGTGTGGAAGCGAGAAGCAATTTTCAGTTCGGCGTGAGAGAAGACATTGATAGAGGCAGTGATCCGGATGTTACGTGCGCTCAAACGCAAGCTGATGAGAAGCGCAAACCCAACGATTCCCCTGCGCGCACGACACGTCGAGTATTCGGCCATCGTCTCCCTCGACGACGATCCGGCGAAGCCGTCGGATCGCTTGATCGACTTAGCGTTGCGGGCTGCCCAACGTGCTCAGTCTATTTCCATGGCAGCCGTCGTCGCCCGCATGACGCAGCCTCCGTATTATCCGGATGTGTGGCCCGGTGAGCATTACCGACTACTCGCTGGATTAGTTTCCGTTTGTCAGCCGCAAGTCATCGTGGAGATCGGTACTTCGACAGGACTTTCTGCTCTGGCTATGCGACAGTCCATGTCCAGCAATGCTCGCCTGATCACGTTCGACGTTGTACCCTGGGACAATTTCCCGGATACTTGCCTGCGAGCTGCGGATTTTGAGGATGGGTCACTGATGCAGCGGATTGGAGACGTTAGCGACTCGCGTGTGATGCGGCAGCATGAAGATCTGTTTCGATCCGCCGATATCATCTTCGCCGACGGTCCCAAGGACGGACGATTCGAGCAACTCCTGATCGAACGTCTGATGGAGTTGAGACTGACCCAGCGCCCTCTCCTCGTCTTCGACGACATCCGCCTCTGGAACATGCTCGCGA
>Ga0209810_1006105_pt1 | contig 10591 bp, 9 predicted proteins | sample Coa_R1_7_FD_187159 | JGI IMG/M metagenome (GOLD analysis project Ga0209810, IMG submission 187159) | Surface soil microbial communities from Centralia Pennsylvania, which are recovering from an underground coalmine fire - Coalmine... | ecosystem: Environmental > Terrestrial > Soil > Unclassified ...
CCGATGCTCATCATCAGTCCGGAGGGGTGGTAGAGCGGCGTGACGCTGTAGATCGTGTCGTTGCCCGAGAGCGCGGCCGACGAGGCGGTGCCGAACGCGCTCAGCGCCCAGCGACTGTTGGTGATGCGGCTGATCCTCGTCCCGGCCCCCTCGCCGGTGAACAGGATGAACGCGAGATCGCTCGCCTTGCCGGGATTTGGTTGATACCAGCGGGGCAGCTCGACGCCAGCCGGATCGATCTGCTCCATGTCGGTGGTCAGCGGTGGAAACGCCGTCTCGCGCGGGCCGCCACCGCCGCCGAGCACGAAAGCCTGGACCGCCCCGACTCCGGCTGCAAGTGGCGCACGCTCGGGGTCGGCGATGATGCGCCGCACCTGACCGAGCGTCGCCTCGCGCGCCACATCACCGTCCGGGCGCAGCATCACCGCCACCGCTCCGAGCCGGTTGAGCGCGACGGTGAGCGCGAGCGCGGTCGGCCGCGGTCCCATCAGCACGCCGACCCGCTCCCCGTGGCGAACCCCGATCGAGATCAGGCCGCGCACGACGTTGTCGATGCGCTCGTTGATGTCCTGGGCCGTGTAGGCGCGATCCTCGAACAGGAAGAAGACGCCGCCCGGTTCGCGCCGCCGGCGCTCCTCGACGAGCAGCCCGAGCGAGATCCGCGTTCCCGGCTGGATCTGCTCGAGACGGGCGAGGCGCGGAAGCTCGCTGAGCGCCTCGCGCGTGAGCTCACGCATGCTTCGCGCGGTGCGCCGCGCCGCCCCGAGCATCGATCGCGCGATCCCCGTACCCACGCCACCGGCCAGTTCGAGGCCGTACCCGACCCGGTTTGTGACCTCCGGAAGCATGTCGCCGGAGCTCTCGTCCGGGACGCACGTGATCGCGCCGGGAAGCTCGGCGAGGTCCGCCCGCCATCTCGCCCACCCGGCCACCGCCGGCCAGCTCTCGGCATTGGCGGTCGAGCCGACGACCAGGCCGAAGTGACCCGCCCGTAGCGCGAGCTCGTAGACGTCGGCCCGCGGGGCCGCCTGGCGGATCGCCCGCACGCCGACCGGGGGCGCTATCTGGTCGACCGTGCCCACCACCGAGAGGATCGGACAGGCGATGTCGGCGAGCGTCACGAGCCGGTCCTCGATCACGAAACCGCCCTGGAGCATCCGGTTGTGGGCGATGAACTGGTTCAGGAAGTCGGCCAGTGCCGGACCGGGCCAGGCCACCCAGCCCTCGCCCTCCAGGAAGCGCCGCTGGCCCTCGCGCGGGAGAAGCGCCTCGCGGTCGTGGAGGCGGAGGATGAACTCGAGCCGGCTGCGCAGGGACTTGACCGGGTCCAGCAGCCGGAATCCCATGCGGCTGGCCCAAGCGGGCAGCGCCCAGTCCCGGAACAGCGTCTCGGCGAGCACGCTCGCGCCCGCCGCCGCGAGCTGCTCCGGCAGCCCGAAGGGCATCGCCACCCGCGTGTCGACGGGGCTTCCGAACGTGATCAGCGAGCTCAGGCCGTCGTTGCGGCGAAAGGCAGCCGTCTGATAGCAGAACATCCCCCCCTGGGAGTAGCCGCCGAGGTTGACGTCGCGCCCGCTGTGCTCGCGGACGGTGTCGACGGCATCGGAGATCGCTAGCACGTGGTCGGTGAGGGTCCGCTCGAGTCCCCCCTCCTCCCGCTCAGGAGCGCCGAAGTCGACGACCCACGGATCGGCGCCGTGGTTCTTCAGGAGCGTCACGGCGCTCGTCTGCGGCGAGACGTCGTAGACCTCGGCGGCGAGCATCATCGGCGGCACGAGCAGCACGGGCGGAGCGTCGGGCGCGGTCTCGCCTGGGTAGTAGCGGCGCAACCGGTACACCCGGTGCTCGCTGACGACCTCGTGGGGAGAGGGCTCCTCCTCGGTCGTGAGGCCGCCGAAGCGCGCCACCTCGAGGGCGTTCTGAGCGGCGGCGCCCAGCCGTCCGACCGGGGCGGTGAGGGTCTTCGGAACGAGGTTCATCGGATCTCAGCAATGATCCCCGAAACCCGTGGTCGTTGCGATGTCTGGCACGATGCCGCCATGTCCACCCTTCAGCTGGAAACCGTCGAAGTGAAGGCGGCCGATCGAGTCGCCTGGATCACCCTGAACCGGCCGGACGCCCTCAACGCCTGGACCCGGCAGCTCGGAGAGGAGCTGCTGGCCGCGCTCGAGGAGGCCGCGGGCGACCCGGACATCCGGGTGGTGGTGCTCACGGGCGCCGGGCGCGCGTTCTCCTCGGGCGCCGATCTGAAGGGCGGGGTCGGGCTGACCCCGGAGGGCAAGCCGGATGTCCTGACGCCGCTGCGCGAGGTCTACAACCCGCTGATCCTGCGGGTGAGGACGTTCGAGAAGCCCGTGATCGCGGCCGTCAACGGGCCGGCGGTGGGGATCGGGTGGTCGTTGGCGCTGGCCGGTGACCTGATCCTGGCGGCGGAGTCCGCGTATTTCCTGCTCGCGTTCGCCAACATCGGGCTCGGCGTCGACGGCGGCGCCTCCGCGTCGCTGGTGGCTCGCGTCGGCGTCACGCGCGCGGCGGAGATCGCCCTGCTGGCCGATCGGATCAGCGCCGATCAGGCCCGCGAGTGGGGGCTGGTCAACCGGGTCGTCGGTGACGATCAGCTGATCGGCGCGACCGAGGAGCTGGCCGGACGGCTCGCGAGTGGTCCGCCTGGCTCGTACCGCGCGATCAAGAGCGTGCTGAACGAAGCGGCGTACCGGACGTTCGCCGAGCAGCTGGATCGCGAGGCGGTGCTGCAGCAGGAACGGGCCGAGTCGACCGATTTCGCCGAGGGCGTCCTGTCGTTCCTGCAGAAGCGCCCGCCGCAGTTCACGGGCGGATGAGTTCCGCAGCCAGTTGAGCGCCTCCGCTTCGCCACGTCCCGCGGATGACCGCGTGAAGATCCGTCCGGCGCGCGAGGACGACGTCGAGCTGATCTTCTCGCTGATCGTCGAGCTGGCCGAGTATGAGCGGGAGCCCGACGCGGTAACCGGCACGCCGCAGATGCTCTCCGCGGCGCTGTTCGGGGAGAAGCCTGCGGCCGAGGCCGTGATCGGCGAGGTCGACGGCGAAGCGGTCGGCTTTGCGCTCTACCACCGGACGTTCTCGACCTGGGAGTGCAACGAGGGCCTCTGGCTCGAGGACCTCTATGTCCGGCCGGAGCATCGACGCGCGAGAGTTGGCGAGGCGCTGGTCCGGCACCTCGCCGCGGTCGCGGTGCGGAGGGGCTACACCCGACTCGAGTGGGCTGCCCTCGAGTGGAACGATCCCGCGCTGCGCTTCTACGAGAAGCTGGGCGCCCAGGTCATGGAGAGGTGGTTGATGCACCGGCTGGAAGGCGCCGGTCTGCGGAGCCTGGCCGCCGGGACGGGGTCCGGGAATAGAGAAGCCCCGCCGGGGCGGGGCTTCTCCGTAGCAGACCTGTAAGCCGGATCCTGTCGAGAGCAGTCATCCATCTGAGCGGCCTACCCGGACCTTGGCGGGCAACCTACGAACGGTCCTGCTCGGCCTTGCATCAGGTGGGGTTTGCCTGGCCGCCGCGTCACCGCGACGCCGGTGCGCTCTTACCGCACCATTTCACCCTTACCGGCCTGGGGCTCTGCAGCGGCCCCAGGCTTAGGCGGTGTCATTTCTGTGGCACTTTCCCGCGGGTTTCCCCGGGTCGGCGTTACCGACCACCTCGCCCTGTGATGTCCGGACTTTCCTCGAAGGTCACAACCTCCGCGACTGCTCAGCCTGCACGTCGAGCATAGCGCCGATCCTGGTGGCGGCTGAGAACGCTCTCGCACTCGCGACATCGACCGGCGAGCGTCGACGAGCCGCCCTCTCCGGCGGCGGGAGCCTCGGGTGCCACGAGCTCGCCACCGCACACCGGGCACGCGACGACCAGCCGGGCGGCGAGCCCCTCCCACACCTCGACGAGAAGATCGTCGAGCGTGGGCCCGCCGCCCAGCGGGTCGAACAGCGTCGGCGCAGTGGCGAGCGCGCTCATCAGGACATGCTCCGCATCAGGCCGACCACGCGACCCACCACGCGCACCTCACGGGTGCGGATCGGCTCCATCGTCTCGTTCTCCGGCTGCAGCCGGACGTGATCCTGCTCCTGGAAGAAGCGCTTGACGGTCGCCTCCTCCCCGACGAGCGCGACCACGATCTCGCCGTCCTCGGCCGTGTCCTGGGGGCGCACGACGACGAGGTCACCGTCGAGGATCCCGGCGTTCTTCATCGACTCACCGCGCACGCGCAGCAGGAACTCGCCGTCGTCGCCGCCCGCAAGCGCGGGCGTGGCGACGTATTCCTCGATGTTCTCCTCGGCCAGCACCGGCTGCCCGGCGGCGACCTGCCCGACGAGCGGCAGGCCCGGCTTGACGAAGCTGCGCATGCCGGCCGCGGCACGGTCGAGAAGCTCGATCGCCCGAGGCTTGGTCGGGTCCCGGCGCAGAAGCCCGATCTTCTCGAGGTTGGCCAGGTGAGCGTGCACGGTCGAACTCGAGGCGAGGCCGACAGCCTTGCCGATGTCCCGCACCGTGGGCGGATATCCGTTGATGTCGGAGTACCGCCTGATGAAGTCGAAGATCTCCTGCTGACGCTTGGTCAGGTCCATCGAACTAGCTCCTTGTTCGGGGCCGGGTCACTAAGGCGAACATGTGTTCGGAAAGATAGCGGCGCCCGTGGACGGAAACAACTCCGCGGCGTCTGCCCGACGCCGGGACGAGGGCCGGCTCCCGCGTCGGCCGCGGCCGGCCACGCTGCCACCCCGCGGCTATACTCGGCGCCCCAAAGCGCCTGTGGCGGAATTGGTAGACGCGCAAGGTTGAGGGCCTTGTGGACTGTATGGTCCGTGGAGGTTCGAGTCCTCTCGGGCGCACTGGAGAAGCCCCGCTCAGCGGGGTTTTCTCTTGCCCTGAGGGGTTCCCGCATTCCGTCCGGCGTTGGACGTACTGTTGTCGCGTGACAAATACGTCCATCGAGTACGTCCATTCGGGTGCGGCGACAACGCCGTGGACGTACTCGTGAGCGCGAGCTTTCACCGCGGGGGCTGGGAGGTGCGTTGGCGAGACTCCGGCGGGCGACGACGGGCGCGGCGCTTTTCGACCGAGGAGGCAGCGCGCGCATTCGACGAGGCGATCGCGGAGGTCTCCCCCGCCGCCCGGCGATCCGATACCTCGCGGCATGGGCGCAGCGGCGGCGTCTACCCCTACCGCACGGGGGATGGCATCCGCTGGCGGTTCGTCTACCGGCGCAGCGACGGGACCCAGACGACGAAGCGCGGCTTTGCGAGCGAGCGCGCGGCACGAGACGCGCGTCGACGGCTGATCGAACAGGTCGAGCGTGGCGAGGTGTGCCACACGCGCGAGACGTTCGGAGAGTTCTGGGAGACGTGGCTGGCGCGCCGTAGGCCGTACTTGGAGCCGGGGACATGGACGGGCTACGGGATCGACGGCCGCAAGCGACTGCTGCCCGCGTTCGGCTCGCTATCGCTCGGCGAGCTTTCGGTCGAAGCGGTCCGCGACTTCGTCGCTGAGCTCGCCGAGGCTGTCGAGGCCGGCGACATCGGCGCCAAGACCGTCAACAACACGCTGGGGACGCTGGCCGTGTGCCTGAACGCAGCGGTGGAGGACGGACTGATCGCGTCAAACCCGGCGCTGCGGGTGCCGAGGCTGCCGCGCGGGCACGTAGAGCGCGAATATCTGCGGCTCGACGAGATCCCACGCTACCTCGATGCCTGCTCGGAGCTCTACCGACCGCTTGCGGAGCTACTGATCGGGACCGGACTGCGCATCTCGGAGGCGCTTGCCCTCCGTGTCGGGGACCTCGAGCTGGAAGAGACGGGCGGGGTGATCGTGGTCTACCGGTCGCGCAAGAAGGACTCGGTCGGCTCTACGAAGTCCGATCGGTTCCGGTCCGTCGAGATCGGCCCTGTTCTGTGCGCGGTGCTGCGCCGGCAGCTCCTGCGGCGCGGCGAGCTGGTGGCGGATCTCGACGGGTTCGTGTTCCTGATGCCGGTGCGGACGGCCAAGAGCACGCCCGGGCGGTGGACGAGCGCGGGCGCTCCGCGCCCGTTCGACCGCACGACGGTATCCCGTGACTGGCACAAGCACGCGCTCCAGGACGCGGCGCTGCGAGACATGCCACTGCATGCGCTTCGGCACACGGCGGCCGCGGCCTGGCTCGCTGCCGGGAACTCTCTGATGTACGTGCAGCGGCAGCTCGGCCACGCCGACATCGGCACCACGGAGCGCTACTACGGCCACCTCGAACGTCACATGCTCGCGGCAGGCGCCGTCGCCGCTGAGGAAGCGATTGCTCGAGCGGCGAAGGCTAGCCTGTGATCAGAGCAGCGACTGCTGGTCGGCGGCCGTTCCGCCTGACCTACGGGGGCGAGGCTTTGCCCGCCGTCCCCCCGCAGGCTGGACCCTGCGGGACCTTCGAGCACCGCCGGGTGTCCACTGTGCGCGCGCCTCTTCCAACCACTCTTCGATGTCGTCGGGGACGAACCGCAGTGGTCCGTCCTCTCCACCCACACGGACCGAAGGGATCCGGCCGCTGCGCGCCGCTTCGTAGACCCAGGCCCGCGACACAGCGAGCAAACGCGCGACGTCGTTGGGCTTCAGCAACCCGGATAACATCGCGTGGGCTTAAGCCAAATAAGCAAAGTCTGGCCAAAGTAGCGGAGGCGGTCGACGGAATCGAGAAACAACGTTGAGCACCGACGACGAGCAGATCCAGGAGGAGTTCCGAGCCGCGCAGAGCGACTGGCGACGGGCGCTCGAGGGACACCGGCTCGCACCTCCAGATGCCGGCTTCAGCGCGCGCCTGCACGAGCTGGCGAAGGCCGCGCACGCCGAGGCGTTGGTCTGCTGGAAGGCTCACGAGGCCGGCTTCGAGTGGCCGCGCCACCGCGCGACCGGAGGCGAGCCGCCCTACGAGCTCCGACCAGGCAGCGGGCGTCGGGGGCCCGATGCAGCCTGGGCGCGCTTCGACGCCGCGGTCGACGCGCTCAATCGAGCGGCGAGCCAGACGAACATCCACCGCGTGGGCTCAGCATACGAGGAGATGGCCGTCGCCGCGGACACGCTGTCCATAGCGATCGAGGAGGCGGATCGCGCGAGCGGCCTGCTCCCCCGGACAAGAGCCACGGAGCGCCGGCGTCAGCAGCGCAGGTCCGCCTGATTCGATGGCCGAGTCCGTCGAGCAGTCTGAGCTGCGACCTCACGGTTAAAGCGCACGAGCGCTTTAGGCAAGTTCCTCGACATGTTGAAGGAGTCGTCGGCTCTGGTAGAGCCTGAACCGTCAGTCCCGCGCCCGACGTAACGACATCTCGCGCCCGTCATCGTCTTCCCAGACCGACCGCGTGTCGAGCCCTGACCGACCGCGCGTCAGGCGCAGCTCGGCTGGCGACCACAGATCCCGTCGGGTGACCATCGACTCGCTGCTCTCCGCTGCCCGTTCCAGCAGCGCGGCCACGTCCGCCTCGCGGATACGGTACGCACGGCCGACTCGCAGCGCCGGCAGCAGGCCCTGGTCGATCCAATTCCGGATCGTCTGCGAGGTGACCTGGAACGCGTCGGCGACCTGTGGAACCGTTAGGAGCTTCGAGTCAGTCATCAGCCCTCACGACGTAGAAACCTGCGGATGTGCAGTGCTCGCCGTTGGGCTGGCGTCTGCCTCCAAGCGCGAGATAAGTCGGGCGAGCTCGTCGGCCACCACCTGAGCATCCTCGACCGCAGCACGGACGCCATCCGCGTCGGATGCCAAGCGGCGACGGTGCGAGGCCACCTCGCGCTCGACGAGCCTCCCTAGGGCGACGCTGACGGGAGTTGCGCCCAGACCGACCCTAAACGCGCTCCACGTCTCGTCGCTGACCTGAACCCGCGCCATCCGGTCACGCGGCTTCGTTGCCTCGTCGCGGGCAAGCTGTTCGCGATGTCTGGCCCGACGTCCCATACGTATACGTTGTAGACGATGCTACGGACGCCCTCACCGAGGTGAAACTGTGTGCGCAGCGGAGCGAAGCGACGCGGAGCAGGAATGCCTGAGCAAGATTGGCGCGCCGTTTGGGTCACTTTGTGCCCTAACGCGTGAGCGGTTGCAACAGCCGGAATCGGGACGAAACAGAGTTCAGCTCGGTTCGAACGCTGCAGCGTCTTCGCGACGATAATGAGCCTCCCCTGGAAGATCTCGCGTGCTGACCGGGCCGGCGTGGCTACCGATCTCGTCGTCGCGGTCAGCCACCAGCAGGACGGCATGCCCTTGCGGATAGTCGTCCCAGCTCGTCTGGGGCTCCGGCTCCCAAGCCAGCACCGGGTAGGTCCCGAGACGACGGGGCCGCTCCGAGCCGATCAGCCCCACCCACATCTCCGCGACCCATCCCGGCTGAGCGGGAATCGGATCGGCCACGGCGTCGACCACAAACGCCTCGAGCTTTCCGTAGGGCGTCTCGATCGAACTCTCTGGATGGAAGTCGACGATGTAGGGGTCGTCACCCGTAAGAAGCAGCACCCGCGGTCGCTCCCGCCCCTCCTGGTCCGGCCCGGAGAACCCAACGACCGGCAGCCGCACCGTACCCACGTGATGCTCCTCGCCATCAACCATCTCGTAGGTCGCGAGCAACCGGATCGCCATGGGCCGCGATGGTATACCCGACCCCGCGATCAGGATCGCGCCGATGCGCCTCGTCGACTGACGGATGTTCCTTCGCGCCAGAGGTCAAACGGCGACCCCGGCGTGTTGGCCAACCTGCCGCTCACGCCGCAGCGACGTCCAGCTGCGGCACCGCAGATGCCCCCGACTCGGCAGCTCCTGTGCCGATTCCTCTTAACTGCGCACCTCCCGCCGCATTGCACCTGCGCGGCGCCCAAAAGCGACTCAGATCGTCGAACCACCCGCACCCCCAAACGGGGTGCGTAGGTGATGCCATGATCGAGGGAGACCGGCACCCGTACGCGGGTTGTCCCTTGGGATCAGCCACATCGCCTCGACCTAGTCGAACGTCCTGCCTGGTCCCGGAAGCGACAGCGCTGAGCAGCATCAGACGCCGGGCGAGGTGGCTGCTTCAGCCTCCGAACTGCAGCGGGCTCGTGTCGTCGGCGCCCGACGGACCCGAGCACCCGGGCGCCAACAGCAGCTTCGACGTGGCGCACACCGGCGCTCTTCGGGGCATGAAAATCCGCAGTCGGCAGGGTTCTCGGATCCGGCGGCGTAGTAGCTGCCGCCGGGCACAGTGGATCCTTGCTTGTGGAGAACGCGGTTGGGCACGCTGGTTGCGGACGATGGGCTTCGAGCCCGTGCTTTTCGGTGGCGGCCCCTGCGACTTACCCGGGTGCGCTTCGAGCGCGTAACGGTCTGTGTCGTTCGCCCACCTTGTTCTCCCGCTGGTGACCTGTGTACCCGTGGAAGGGAAGGTGAGTGGTGAGCAGCAAGCTGTTGACACGGCCGCTGGGCCGCTGCATCGGGCTCGACGCCAAGACGCTCGCCCGGCTGCTCTGGAGCGGGGAGCTCGAAACGGTGTGGATGGCGCCGGAGTGGGTCGCGAGGATGCGCCGGCGCCTGGCTCGTCGCGAGCAGCTCATCCGCGCCGTCGCTGACCGCGCTGAAGCTCAGACGCCTCGAGGTCACCGCCGGCGCGAGGACCCGCCGGGCACGCCCTCCGGCGTGTGGGTCACCCGCGAGCAGATGCGCGAAGCCGAGAAGCAACTCGCCGCGAAGCCGAGGCCTCCTACAAACGCTCGGTCGCTGACTGGCAAGCCACCCAGGCCAGCAGACAGCGCGAGCAGGTCGGGCGCGAACACGTGACACAGGGGCACGCATAGTCAAGGCCCCTCTCAGGGGGCACCGTCACGCGGCAGGCCACGGTCAAGCCCCGGACACATGCTCTTCGACACGTCATCGGGCTCGCGCCCACCAGACAACCTAACGCCACCCACGGACGCCGGCAACCGTCGACGAGGGACCTCGCGCGGCCGCAACCGGCGGAGCCCAGAAGGCCGCCCCGAAGGCGGGGCGGTATCGCACTGAGGCGCGTTCTGGCTTCGCACGAGGTTGTCATCTGGCCTGGTGTCACTGTTATGACTGTTGTGGGGTGGACTCGACGGATGTTGGATTGATTTGCCTGCAGGTGGGCGTAGGTTGCCTGCCTGTCCTTGACCGGGGGCTAACTCCAATATCTGAGTGCCGCTGTCGGCGGTGAGGGGATGAGATGGATGAGGCTGCTCGGTCGTTGCCGTGTGCGGTTTGTGCTGGTGTTTGCCTTTGTGGTGGTGGGGTTGGCGGCGGCGGCCGTTGTGGGTTCGGCTTCGACTGTGCATTTACGGCCGCATAGAACGCGTGTGTCGTTTGGGTTTGCGGCTGGCCGGCGTGGGTTTGTGGCGTCGCGGCGGGAGCTCGGGACGAGCTTGGCTCGGGTGGGCAGGATGCGGCACGTGGGGCCCGTGGTGGCGGGTGCGGAGGTGCCGGGGTTGCGCCGCGCGGATGCGGATACGTATCTTTGAGCCAGGCCGGGTTTCGCGGGGGCTCCGAAAGGAGGACGATCCGTCCTCCGGAGAGGAGAACCTCCTCAGATGCCACGTCCGAGGAAGTATCCACAGGAGTTGATC
>Ga0209810_1006107_pt1 | contig 10590 bp, 10 predicted proteins | sample Coa_R1_7_FD_187159 | JGI IMG/M metagenome (GOLD analysis project Ga0209810, IMG submission 187159) | Surface soil microbial communities from Centralia Pennsylvania, which are recovering from an underground coalmine fire - Coalmine... | ecosystem: Environmental > Terrestrial > Soil > Unclassified...
CTGTTGCTGCTGCCCGCTTGCGGGTGGTTGCTGCTGTGAGTTCTGGTCCTGGTTCTGTGCGCTGAGTGGCTGCGATATCGCGATCATTCCTGCCGCCAGCACAAGCGTGAAAAGCCAGGACCGGATTTTTCTTCCTTTCATGTCATGCCCCTTTCTGAAAGTGGATTTCCCCCGCCTCCGGCAGTGGCACTGCAGCGACACGATTACCCCTGCAGCAGATTGCCGACGTTTCGCGCCACAGACTTCTACCACTACCCGCATCCTTTGGGCTTGCAATGACCTTGCCACAACGCAATCGGAATCGATTTGTTGGGAGCAGAAGGGTTAGCCGCTCCTGTTACGCATGCGCTTGTAATTTCTTCCTCCTCCCTGTCGATTATTCGCAGTGAAAATTGAGAGCAGCGATTCCGCGAAACACGAATTGAAGGTTTGCCAAGGAACCATTTCGGGCAATTTTTCCGCCGTCGATTGCTCTTCTGCGAGAAAGCGGTTTTTCAACCTGTCCAGGCATTTCGTTGCCCGATAGCAATCCGGTATTTAAGGAGGTCCTGATATCCACGGGCGTTCCGGCCGCAGCAGAGCCGGCCGCGGCTGTTTACGTGGCGGCGGATGCTCACGGCCGGGGTCGGGTCGCCCGGCCGCAACTGAGCGCAGAAAAGACTTGACACGGGCTACGCTACTATGCTAGTCTTTTCAAGTGTATTCGGGCCGGCGGCAGGGCGGGCCTGTTATGGTGCGGCGTTCGATGCTTTCGATGGACCGGACAGGGGCGGGGCCAACGGGCAGCGCCGGGGAGGATTCCCGGCGCGGGGCTCTCAAACCCTTACACGGCTAGCCGTCCTGAAGGCTTCCGGCAAGGGAGCGAATGGGACAGAAAAGGTTAATTTTGCAAAAACGAACCGGAGAAGTGATTGAAAATAAAGGGTCGGCCCTTCAAAATGGGACAAAACGAACCGGAGAACGAAGCGGAGAACTTGTTGAAAATAAATGCCTGCAGAAAAAACGAACCTGAACAAGCCCGAAATAGAAGTTCGATATCCTGTTGAAAATAAAAGGCCGCTGATTTCACTTCCGATGCGGTCGGGAAGCGCAAAATACACACATACCTAGCCAGCCTGCAGGGATCCGGGACCCTCTGCCAGGCCGTGAGGATAATGGCGGCTGTCCTGCCATTAGGAGAAGCAGGCTGAACGGCACGCCGGGCGGCGGATTGCCAGTCATCCGACGTCCGGCGCGACGGCTTCGCAGATCGCTTTGGAGCGCGACCCAGCCCCGGCTGTTCTCAAGCGCTGGTAAGTTTGCGACCCGCAGCGTCCCACACGGCGATGGCATTTTTGAAATACGAATAGTTGGCCATGTGGCAGGCGATGGCGGCGTTGTTGCCGAACTCAGCATCCTCGATGGAAGGCTGCCGTGTCTTGACGGACTGGAAGAAGTTCCAAAGATGCTCGCGAGTGGAATCGTAACCCGGCGGTGCATAGTACCCGGTGGCCTCGAAAGGCTGGGCCGTCCCCGGCGCCGGATCGTGTTCCTCGTGCCATTTTTTCGCGTAGGCGCTTGCCATTTCCGCGGGCCATGCGGGCGTGCACGGGCTGTGGTTCTTCCCGTCCTGCGGCCAGATGGTGAAGCCGCTGGGGTTCTCGATCCCATGAACTTCCATAATCCCGCGCGTTCCCATGAAGCGATAGATTTCATCTTCGTCGGTGTTGAGCGTCACGCGGAGTGTAGCGCGGAACTTGGGATACTCATAGACCGTGGTCATCACGTCGGGAACGTCGCGGCCGTCATTCCAGCGGAACAGTCCGCCCATGGTAGCGGCCCGCTTCGGCGGCGCGGTGACGTCCATGGCGTAATGGATGCCGGTGAGCGAATGGATGAACAGGTCGCCCGAAATACCTTCGCCGTAGTCCTGCCAGCAGCGCCAGCGCGTGAAGCGCTCTTTGGAAAACGGGATCCGGGGTGCCGGGCCGAGCCACGTTTCCCAATCAACGGTTTCCGGCGAAAGGTTGGGCGGGATCGTGTAGTCCCACGCGCCGCAGGCGCTGTTGCGGCCGAGCGACGATTCCACCAGGCAGACGTCGCCAATGACGCCCTGCCGCAGCAGTTCGCGGGCCTTCTGATAGATCACCGAACTCGGTTCCTGGCTGCCCACCTGCACGATGCGGTTGTGGGCCTTTGCCGCTTCGATCATGGGGAAACCCTGCTGTAATTCGTGTGTCATGGGCTTTTCCACATAGACGTCCTTGCCGGCCTGGCAGCATTCCAGGACAATGCGCTCGTGCCAGTGGTCAGGCAGGGGAGCGATGATGCAATCGATCTCCTTGTTGTCGAGCAGGTCCTGATAGCGCTTCGTGATCTGGATGGGCTTGCCCACAATCTGTTTGGCCAGTTCCTGGCGGCTGGTGTAAATCTCGCAGGCCGCAACGCACTCAACGCCGGGCAGCGAGATGGCGGTCCTCAGCAGTCCGGCGCCGCGCATGCCGACGCCGACAATGCCGAAGCGTACTGTATCACTGGGCGGCGTCGGGCGCGCGGGAATTCCTGCGGGCGCCGAAGCCTCAAGACGAATGGCGTTGGCCGCCAGCATGCCTCCTGTGACGCCGGCGGCTCGCCCCATAAAACTGCGACGAGAGATGCGGTTCTTTTCCATGTTGAAATTGCCTCCGCAATAAAAACGGATTGGATGATTCGCCCGATATTATCAGGCGACGAACGAGTCTATCGCCGTCACGCGTTCGGCGCAATCGGTTCTTCAAAAATCCCCGGCTGTGGAAGATGTCGGGGCTTGCTTCTTCGCAAAGATCATGACCCACTGCCCGCGCCTTCGAAACACCGCCACGGGGCGCAGCTCAAACTTGAAAGCCACAAAGCCGGGCACGATGGGCGGCGAGTAGGCGTTTATCCGCGCGAGGAAGCGATAGCGCCTCAGCCAGTTTTCCGGAGGGTCCCAACTGCGCGAGTAAAGGTAAACGAGGTCAAACGAGCCATCGGAAATGTTTCTGAAATCCGGCGGAGAGAAGCTCGAAATACCGACGACGCGCATCGGCTTTTTTACGTATCCGAGTTCGGGATGAGACAGTTCATCCGTGGCCGGCCACGCCGTGAGGATGCGTGGATCGCCTTCCTGAGCGGAAAGCCACTGCGCGGCGTCCTGATGCAGGCGGATGAAATCCGCGTAGGCAAGATTGTTTTCGTAAGGGAAAGGATAAGGCGGATTGATAAACCACGACCCTACAAACCCGGCCGAGACGAGGACCAGGCCCACGCGCATCGCGGCAAGGGGCAGCCGGTCCACAAGCATCGTGAGTGCCAGATAGAAGCATGGAAACATGGGCAGGAGGTAGCGTTCGAGGACAGCGCCGCCCACAACGCTCAACAACGCAATGTAAGCGGCGGAGAGCAGCGCAGTGAGCAGAAAGAACTCCCGTTCGGTCTGTGCTCGAGGCGTGTCTTCAATTTGCCCGGCCCTTTCATGGGCGTCGATTTGTGCCTTCTTCATCCTGCGGCGGCCAATGAGGGCAATCAGAACCAGCAGCCAGTTGAAACCGGCAATGAACACCTGATACATCCGGCGCAGCACACCCAGCGCGATCTTGCCGGGCTTGAGCGTGGAATAGAGGTTGTATTCAAGATATTGCGGGTTGCCCGTCCAGTAGCCGGTGGCGTGGTGATAGTAAACGGCCCAGGCGCTCAGGACTGCAACCGGAGCGGCCAGTGAGAGCCAATCGGTCCTGGACAGGTCCCTCTTGCTGCGCCAGAGAAAAATCAGTGCCACTGGGACGATGACGATGGCGGTCTCTTTGGTCAGGACGGCCAGCGACGCGGCTGCGGCAAACCCGCCCATGCGGCGCTGAAGCAAGGACCAGACGGCGATGGTAGTGGTCAATGCCGCCGGAAGGTCCAGAAACGCCAGCGAACTTTGAGCGAAATAGAGAGGGGAAAGCGCCAGCAGCGCGCACGCCCACACAGCGGTTTCACGGCGCGCGACGGTGCAGCCAAGCCCGTAGAGGGCAACGAGTGTTCCGGCAGCAAACGCAATCATCACAAGGCGTGTGACGAGCGGGGCGTATCCCGCAATCCGCCACGCTGCGGCGAGACAGATCATCACAAGTGGAGTGTGGCCGGATGGGACCGTACTCTGCGGAATGAGGAGACCATGATGCAAAAAGTCGAGCGCCGCTGGGATGTAATAGCCCGCTTCGTCCCAGTAATATGGAAGGCTGAGCAGCGGATAATGCGCGAGCGCAAGGACGCCAAAAGCGCCGATGAAATAAAATCCAAAGTGCAGTTTGGAAGTCGCCGGGGTCTTTTCCATGTGAAGAGGCATGTTACAACGAACGGCGGGCGTCGTGCTCTGAAATCAATTCACAATCGAGCCGTTTCCGGGCATTGTCACCGCGAGCCATCGCGGAGTACGATGAACGGCTCGACGCCCCGCCGCAGGAGCGACCAGCGATCGCCGACTTTCGGCAACTGTGGCTGTGGTCTGGAACTGCGGACACGTGATTTTGCAGGAGTGACCGCTAACCGGCACGACGGGGATGTGCTCGGAGCCCGGTGATTGTTGATAGTGATGGCCAGGATTGGAGGCCTGGAATGATTCGGATTTACACGCGCAGTTGGTGCGAAGATTCCGTCGAAGCGAAGAAATTTCTGGAAGAGCATCGCCTGCTTTTCGAGGAAATCGACATCGAAAAGGACCCCAAAGCGCGCGAGTTCGTCATGAGCGTCAATGAAGGCAAGCAGCGGACCCCCACCTTCGAGGTTGACGGTCGCACATTCCATTGCTCGCCTTTTGATGCGGAAAGACTCAGGCGCGAACTCGGCCTGAAAGATTGATCAGCGCAGAGTGGAAAATTCAGAATGCAAATGCTGAAGGGAGAGAGATGAAATATCGCAAATTCGGAAGAACGGGTTGGATGGTCAGCGAAATTGGATATGGCATGTGGGGCATGGCGGGCTGGACGGGCTCCGATGATGAAGAATCGCTCCGCTCGCTCCAGCGTGCCGTGGACCTGGGCTGCAACTTTTTTGATACGGCCTGGGCTTACGGCGACGGCCACAGCGAAGAATTGCTGGGCAAGCTTGTCCGCGCGAACCCGGACAAAAGGCTCTACACAGCCACGAAGGTCCCGCCCAAAAATCTTCAGTGGCCAAGCCGCCGGGAATACACGCTGGATGATTGCTTTCCGCCCGACCACATCGAAAAGTATGTCCACAGCAGCCTGAAAAACGCCGGGCTTGACAGTTTCGATCTGATGCAGTTGCACACATGGGAGGATTCCTGGGTGGACGACGATCGCTGGTACAGGAAGCTCGATGATCTCCGCCGCCAGGGACTGATCAAAGCCATCGGAATCAGCATCAACCGCTGGGAGCCGTGGAACGGCGTGCGCGCCGTGAGGAGCGGCCTCGTGGATGCCGTGCAGGTCATTTACAACATCTTCGATCAAAACCCCGAAGACGAACTTTTTCCGGCCTGCCGCGAAATGAATGTCGGCGTGATTGCCCGCGTTCCATTCGACGAAGGGACGCTGACCGGCAACCTGACCCTTGACAGCAAATGGCCTGAGGGCGACTGGCGCAACACGTACTTTGTTCCCGAAAATCTGAAGAGCAGCGTCGAACACGCCGATGCCCTGAAACCGCTTGTGCCCCCGGGAATGACGATGGCTGAAATGGCGCTGCGGTTTATTCTCGGCAACTCGGACGTCAGCACGATCATTCCGGGGATGCGGAAACTCCGTCACGTCGAGGCCAATATCGCTGCAAGCGATGCCGGGCCGCTGCCACGCGAGCTTCAAGCGGAACTGAAGAAGCACCGGTGGGTCCGGCAGGTGACCGAATGGTCGCAGTGAGGGGCATCTCAGAATGGAAATTGAGCTTCAAAGAGAACATAATGAAGCCGAAGGAGGCTGTGTATGAACGTTTTGAAGATCCGGAGTTGGGGCATGGCGGTTGCAATGATTTGCCTCATCGCTCCTTTGCTGCACGCGGACAGCATCAAGTTTAAGAACGGAAGTTCGGTCCAGGGGAAGTATCTGGGTGGGACTGACTCGCAGGTGACTTTCTATACCAACAACCAGCTCGTGCACTATGCGATCGCGGACATCCAAAGCATTACTTTTGGCGATCAGACTTCCACTTCGTCGGCCGCCGCGCCTGCCCCTGTTGTCAAGTCGGGCCGGATGGCTGCTTCCCAACCCGCAGCGTCTGTCAGTAATTCTTCAACGGCGGACGTCCTCGTGCCTGCCGGCACCCACATCACAGTGCGGATGATCGACGGCATCGATTCCAACACGAACAAGGTCGGTGACAGCTTTCAGGCCAGCCTGGAAGAGCCTCTGATTGTGGATTCGACGCAGGTCGCTCCCAAAGGAGCCACAGTGTACGGGAAGCTCGAGCAGGTTAAATCCGCCGGCCGTATTCAAGGCCAGTCTGAGCTTCGGCTGGTCCTGACAGGGATTGTACTGAACGGGGCAACATACAACATCGTCACCGGCGACTACAGCGTTCAGGGCGGGTCGCGCGGCAAGCAGACAGCCGAACGGGCGGGTATCGGAGCAGGGCTCGGCGCAATTATCGGAGCAATCGCGGGTGGCGGCAAAGGTGCGGCAATTGGAGCAGGAGTGGGCGCGGGCGCAGGCACCGCCGTCCAGGTGATGACCCACGGCCAGCAGGTCCATGTGCCCAGCGAGACCGTGCTGGACTTTACGCTCGAGCAGCCCGTGCGCCTCCCGATTGCAAACAGTTAGATATTGGCGTCCCCGTGTTGCGGCGGGCCTTCCCGGGCCGGCGCGAGCTGCTCCCGAACGAAGGCCCGCAGCTTCCCGCGGAGGACGTCCCTCGCTCGCCGGAAGGCATCCAGCCGCCCTGCCTCATCGCCTTCGAAGGCAGCGGGATCGGGAATGCTCCAATGAATGCGGCGCGTTCTCGCCGGGAAGACGGGGCAGCTTTCCCTCGCGCTGTCACAAACCGTGATGACGAAATCGAACTCCTGCCCGATGAATTCGTCCACCGCCTTTGAACGGTGGCCGGAGATGTCGATCCCAATTTCGCGCATCACGGCGACCGCTTCGGGCCGCACGCGCGAAGGATGGGTGCCCGCGCTCGACACCTGACAAAATGGCCCGACTTCGTGGCGCAACAGGCCTTCAGCTATCTGGCTGCGTGCGGAGTTCGCAGTGCAGAGGATCAGAACACGCATGATTAACCTCGATGATAAAGTGCGCCTAGGACCACGGCTTGCGGGCGCGGACAAAAGCGCTCATGAAATTGCCGTCAATTTTCGCGGCGATCGAATCCAGATCGAGGCCCTGTCCGTCAAGGAATTGCCGGGCGTCTTCAGCGTGATAGACGCGCGTTGGCTCAATCGAGATCTCTTCAAAGCCTGCGGCGGCGAGCAGATCGCGATATTCAGTTTCATGCAGCGCGCCTGCGATGCAGCCCGCCCAGAGTTCCACATTGCGGCGGATGTCCGGCGGAACTTCACCCCTGACGACAATGTCGGAAACGGCAACCCGTCCGCCGGGCTTCAGAACTCGAAATACTTCTTTCAGGACGCGGCCCTTGTCCGCTGAGAGGTTGATGACGCAATTCGATATGACAACATCGACAGAGTTGTCAGGCAGCGGAATGTTCTCAATTTCGCCTTTCAGGAATTCCGCGTTGGTGACACCGGCCCGCGCCTGGTTTTGCCGGGCGAGCGCGAGCATTTCGTCCGTCATGTCGAGGCCGTACGCTTTGCCGTTCGGCCCAACCCGCCGAGCCGAAAGCAGTACGTCAATGCCTCCGCCCGACCCAAGGTCCAGCACAACCTCGCCCGGATTCAGTTGCGCCAGCGCGGTTGGGTTGCCGCAGCCAAGCGAGGCGAGCACGGCTTCCTGCGGCACTTCGCGGGTCTCGCTGGGATTATACAGATTGATTGTAATGGGGTCTGCATTGCCGGGTCCGCAACAGGATTTCTGTCCCGTGAGGGCCTGCTTCGCAGCGTGCCCGTATTTTTCCCGGACTGCTTTTTTCAGGTCATGCGTGCTCATGGCTTTTTCCCGTTTCGTGATTTGGGTTGCCGCCGGCCAATCGTGGCCAGGCACTTGGGCTCGGCAGCCCGACTTCGCGTGCAGCATTCGGCGTAAAGGAACGCAAGCAATTCCTGTAGAGCGTCAATATTCGCTGTGTACCAGAGGAAGGTGCGCTCGCGCCGGACGCGAACGAGGCCTTCGTGCTTCAGCTTGTCAAGGTGGTGCGAAAGAGTGGAAGGGGGAATGCCGAGTCCGGTCTGGATGTCGCCTGCAACCATCCCCTGCGGGTGCGCGGTCAGGAGAAGTTGCATGATGCGGAGGCGGGGCTCTGCGCCCATCGCGGCAAACATATCCGCGTAGCGACTGGCCCGGTCGGAAGCGAGTTGACGCGCCATACTTCCATAATTGTAGAACTACAGAATGATGTCAAGCAAAAGGTGCCCGAGGACTTGTGCTAATATCGACACCCAAGGACCTGGAAGACGCCGAGGGAAATCCCTGCGGACCGGGATCACAGGACTAATGACGACGAAGATCCAATACAGCCTGACGGCGGAAGATTACCGTGAGTACCAAAAGGCATACCTCGCCTCGATGGCGGGATTCTGGGGCCGGAACCACTTCAGAATCTCCGTTGGCTTTGGCAGCGTTGTCTTTATAGCAGGACTCAACTGGGTCTTTAATGTGCACCGTGAGAAATATCCTGGCCTCGTGGCGATTGCTGGGGGTCTGTATCTGATATTCGTCGGAATTTGGGGCCGAGTGTCCTTCCGCCGCCGGTTCCGAAAGAACGAGCCGTTGTACCAGGGTCTCGAAGGAGAATTCAGCAATGAAGGACTCACTATTCGATCTTCCAGAGAAGAAACCCGGGCGAAGTGGGAACATTACACGGGTTTTCTCGAAACACCGAACCTTTTGCTCCTCCAAACTCCCGACGGCTCCTGCGTGGTTATACCGAAGCGTGCGTTTGCGCCTGCGGAGCTTGACTCTGTCCTTCAGCTTGTCCGCAGCAAAGTTGGACCGTCAGGGCGCTAGCCTCTGGCGTTCGTAAGACCGTCATTGCGGCAATGGGAGTGGTCACGTTTCATGTGGCCCTGATCGGTTCTGGCGGGTCTCATGGCCAGGGAAGCGTTGGCCTTTGCCAACTTCTTGCTGTTCCTCGATATACCTCTGGAAGCGCTTCCGCCAGCCGGAGGGCAGTGCCGCAGACCGGAGAGCCCGTTCCAGCAGGCGAATATCCTGATGGTCGCGTTCAAGATGAAGACGCACGACCGCCGCTACACTGATGCCGTTGGGGTCCCGGCTGATCCTTTCTATAGCATCACCCTGCCCGAGTTCGCCCTCCTCGACGACTGCCAGATAGAATCCTGTGCGGCGGCTCGCAAGGAAGCGGTCCGGCATGTCGCTGCGGCTGAACCTGATTCCGAGCTTGTAACAGGGCAGGCGCGGTTGCGTGATCATCAAGACGGCTGTTCCAATTCGAAAGCAGTCGCCGATGCGGGCTTCATCTTCAAGCAAGCCCGCGATGGTCAGGTTTTCTCCGAACGCTCCCCATGGTAATTCCATGCCGGGAAGCTCGCGCTGCCAGTAGGCGTAGTGCTCCGAGGGGTAGGCATAAACCGCCTTGTTCGGCCCTCCGTGAACGGAAAGATCAGCCTGGGCATCGCGGGCAAGATTGAGCTTGCCGACTTTCACGCGGCCATCCACCGGAGCTTTGTAGATGCCGGTGCTGACAGGTCTGCCGTCTAAAACGATCTTGCGTGGGAGACCGACATTAACGGATAGAACCTTCATAGCGTGTACCATTGGATGCGCCGCTTCTGTGCACGATGCAAACCGGGCCGTGGTTGCGGGCTCCCTGGAGTCTCCGCGCCGGGAAGTTTTCCCGATTTACTCGTACGATTATAATGATTCAGCGCGAAAGTGGCGGAATTGGCAGACGCGCCAGACTTAGGATCTGGTCCCGCAAGGGGTGGGGGTTCGAGTCCCCCCTTTCGCACCAACTATTCTGCTCAAGCGTTTGCCGTGAATTAAGGATTTCCTTGCCGAAAGTCGCTGCCCGTCAGAGTTTCACCAAGTTGTGTGCTCCGTGAGCTTCCCGCAGGGCCGTATGCGAAGTCCAGTCCGATTTATCTGCATCAAAGGAGCCGCAGAAGGTACCGTGCAGGATGGCATCCCTATCTGCAAGAAGAACCTGAGCGGCATTGCGAGGCAAGGCAAGAGCTTAATGTTGGATAGGCCCTATTTGAGTATTGTGTTGCTGTAGAACTATCTCGGTTGGAGCTTTGGATTCTCGGCCGTATTGAAAAAGTGCGGCGCGGGAGTTTCGGGGGAAGTCACGCCTCCCGCGCCACGCTGGTTTAATCCGCACCTACTCTGGAGATGCACGCCCATAGTTCATTAAAGTCCTGGTGAACTATGGGCTGCATTCAGAACAGCAGTTTCAGTGCGAATTGGATTTGCCTCGGTCCGGAGTCGCTTGTTACTTGGCCGAAGTTTGAGTTGAGCACTCCGGAACTCACACCACTAAACGAGGCGTGGTTGAAGATGTTAAAGAATTCAGCCCGGA
>Ga0209810_1006109_pt1 | contig 10588 bp, 10 predicted proteins | sample Coa_R1_7_FD_187159 | JGI IMG/M metagenome (GOLD analysis project Ga0209810, IMG submission 187159) | Surface soil microbial communities from Centralia Pennsylvania, which are recovering from an underground coalmine fire - Coalmine... | ecosystem: Environmental > Terrestrial > Soil > Unclassified...
ATGGCCGCCTGCCGCGAGTGCGATACGCACAAGGGCGAGACCATGATCTATATCGATTATGTGGAGCGCGAGAACACGGTTGCCTCGTCGCCGACGCTGTGCATGCACTGCCAGGATCCGCTGGCCCCCTGCGCGCAGGTCTGCCCGGCACAAGCCATTCTGGTCAGCCCGGACGGCGTCGTGCAGTCAGCCGACGAGGCGCGCTGCATCTATTGCAAGAACTGCGGCTATGCCTGCCCCTTCGGCGTGCCAAAGTTCAATATCGCCGGGCATTACATGCAGAAGTGCAATCTGTGCTACGACCGCACGGTGCAGGGCAAAGGCCCCATGTGCGCCACCGTCTGCCCGACGCAGGCCATTTTCTACGGCACCTATGAAGAATGGGTAGAGGCCGGACGCGGCAAGCAGGGGGCCAAACCCGTCAACACGTTCTTTTTCGGTCGCCAGCGCGTGCGCACACGCAACTACGTGGTCATGCGCCAGGAGGATGAGGCGCTGGATCTGCTGACGCTGGCGCAGGAGGCCAGCGCGCACGTTCCCATGAATCTACCGGAACCAACGGCCACGCTCAACGCCGATGCCTGGGTAGAGGCGGAGGCGGCGCGCATTCCCCAACGCTATGCCCCGGCAGAACCCTGGACAACGCGCGTGCCATCCACGCCTGATCCGGCCATCTCGCCCAATCCCATCGCGCCCCCGCACGCGCCGTTCGTGCCGCTGCCGCCCACGCCTGACAGAAAAGTAGACTTCCCGGAGGAGTAATATGGTGCAGGAAATCAACCCGAAAAATGAGCCGTTTGAGACAACTCCGCAGGTGGCCTCGACGGAGCCGGAGACGCTGAACGCGGCAGGCGTGCGCCCGCATCCCCGGCGAGCGCACAAACCGGAAGAGTGGCGGCAGGAGTTTCCCTACCCCTGGGACGCGGATGAACTGGTGACGCGCCGCGACACTCTGCGCTTCCTGCTGGCCGGTTCCGGCGCGCTCTTTCTGGCGACGAGCGCGCTGGCGATCATCGGCAACCTGCCGAGCGGGCCAAATGTGCAATCGGTCGCCATCGCCAGGGTGGGCGAGCTACGCGAGAACGAGTGGCGCGTCTTCAACTTTCCCGACCAGTACGCGCAGGGCATCCTTATCAACCTGCCCGGCAAGGGGCTGGTGGCCTACAGCGACGTGTGTACGCACCTGTCCTGCGCCGTCGTTTACCAGGGTAACGGCAAACTGCACTGCCCCTGCCACGAGGGTCTCTTCGATGCCGCCACCGGTGACGTGCTGGCCGGGCCGCCAACGCGCCCGCTGCCGAAAATCCTGCTCGCCATTCATAATGACGTGATCTATGCCGTCAGAGAGGTGCCGCAATGAGCATGAAAGAGCCGGAGCCGCGTGAAAAACGCGAGGAACGTTTTCAGGCGCATGAAGAACTGGAACTGCGCGAGCTGGCAACTTTTGCCTCCAATGCTGGCGTTGAGGCCGTTCCCCTGCCCCTGCGTGAGGTCGTCGCGCTCACCCCGAAGGCCAACCCTGACGACCCTCCTGTGCAGCGCCCGCCGCAAGGCCCACAGGGGCCGGAGCCTGCCCCGTACTACGTTGGTCTGGAAGGACGGATCGCCATCGTGCAGGGCCAGGTCTTTATCCTGGCCGTCATCGTCATTGCCCAGCTCTGGCTGGTGACAGACGCGCTCTACGAACTGCTCTCCGGGCGTTCTGCCCCGCTGGGCTTTCTTGCCCTCGCCAGCTTTCTCTGCTTCGTTGTCGCGCTCATCGTCACCCTCTGGCCGCGCAGGCGTATAGAACGACCATCATCATAAGGCGGTTATCACTTATAGCGGACATGCCATGCCATGAAAAAGACCCTCTGACGTGTCGTCCTGAGTGAAGCGAAGGATCAGCGCAGCGAAGCATCCGAAGTGGGCCACACCGCCTGGTTGGTCACCTCGGATGCTTCGCTGCGCTCAGGATGACACGTCAGGGAATGATTCTCATGTCATGCCGGGCGAGAGCGAAGCATAACATGTCCGGGATGCATTTCCCGTTTTGAACGCAAAAATTCGTTATACAGGGAGAACGTTAAAATGAATACAGACCGACCAGAGAGCGACCCGCGGAAAAAAGAGGCTGTCTCACAGGGACTGCCATACGGGCGCATCGACCGCGAACATCCGATTGGCGGCCAGATGTCGGACATCCTGCGCGGCATTGTCATGCGCCTGCGCCTGCCCTGGCTGTTGCAGCATTACGCGCGCGTGCCGGTACTGGCCCTCTTTAGCTTCATCAACGGCTGCATCAGCATCGGGTTGATGGCGGCGCTGGCCCTTGTCACGCGCTCGCCCTTCATCTTTCCCTCGCTCGGCCCGACGGCGTTCCTGTTTTTCTACACGCCAACCGCGCCGAGCGCGGCCCCGCGCAACACGCTGATCGGTCACGCCATTGGCGCGCTGGCGGGCTATTTCAGTCTGGTCGTCACCGGCCTGACTAACGCCGGCCCGGCCCTGGCGGTGGGCGTGACGTGGCCGCGTGTCATCGCCGCCGCGCTCTCGCTGGGTCTGACTGCGGGCCTGATGGTGCTGCTCAAATCGCCGCATCCACCGGCGGGGGCCACCACGCTCATCGTCTCTCTCGGCATCCTTACCCATCCCTGGCAGCTCCTGCTACTGCTGGCCGCCGTGATCCTGCTGACGCTGCAAGCCATTGCCATCAATCGCCTGGCCGGTATCCCCTACCCGCTCTGGAACCCCATTCAGGACGAAAGCGCCAGCACAGGCGCGAAAGCGGGGGATATGCGCCCGTGAAACGAGCAATCCCATCCACTTGCTATTTCTCCTCAGACACACTAGAATGGGGCCTGTAAAAATCGGGTTCTCAACCCGTGAATGGTGAGGAGAAAAATGCTGCATGGAAGGCAGATCGCATCTTCTGGTTGGTTTGACGGCGGCTGTTGTGCTTGACAGCGTGGTACACATCACGGGCGCGCCCTTAATGACGGCGTCGGCGGTGCCGGTGACGTTGCTGGTTAAGAAAATCGTCTTTTATGGTATGGTCGGTCTGGGAGCCTTGCTGCCGGATATCGATAACGCGCATAGCACGCTGGGGCAGAAACTGGGCTGGGTCAGCAAAACTATTCAGCATGTCGCGGGTCATCGCACGCTCTTTCACAGCCTGCTCGGCCTGGCGCTGGGGTCACTGCTGGCGCTGGGGCTGGAGCAACTGGTCGCCGACGTGCTGGCAACGCGGGGACTTGCCATCCCGGCCCAGTTTGTGAGAGGCGAACATCTCGTCTTTCTCTCTGTTCTCTTCGGGTGTATTATGCATATCGCAGCCGATGCGCTAACAGAAGGCGGCGTTCCGCTTTTCTGGCCGTACCCGAAACGCTACGGCTTCCCGCCGAATCCGCACTGGCGCTTCCGTACCGGAACGTGGCCCGAATTCGTAATTGTCTACGGATTCATGATTCTGGTCGGTCTTGGTATCTGGAAGTCGGTGATAACGATATAGTGTTTCAATGCCGGGCGGGTAAGAGACTGCTTTCTGCCGATGCTGTATGAGGGAAGTACACCACCAGACCGGAAAAGGTCAAGTACAAAGGCAATACATTGTGAGCAAAGGGTTGAGCATATTTAAAGCCAGACAACAGACCATTGCCTGGGCGCTGCTGGCAATAGTGATGATTGTCTATGCCCTGGAGATGAGCAGACAGGCGGTGCTGCGCTACGAAGTCTTCCAGGCCACCGCCTTTGATCTGGGCAATCTGGATCAGGTTCTCTGGAACACCATTCACGGGCGGCTCTTTCAATTTACCAATCAGGCCATCGACTGGTATGGCCCGCCGACGCGGCTGGCCGTGCATTTCGAGCCGATCATCCTGCCGCTCTCGCTGCTCTATGCCTTTCACGCCGACCCGCGCATCCTGCTCGTCTTCCAGACGCTGGTGCTGGTCTCCGGCGCGCTGCCCGTCTTCCTGCTGACACGCTACTTCCTGCCCGAATGGCCGCTGCTGGGCGCGCTGATGGCAGTGGCATACCTGCTTTCCCCGGCACTGCTGGGCGTCAATATCTTCGACTTCCATCCCGTCGCACTGGCAACGCCGCTACTGCTCTACGCCGTGCTGGCGCTGACCTACCGGCGCTATGGCTGGTTTATCCTGGCCTGCGTCCTCGCCGCCGCCTGCAAAGAGGATGTGCCGTTGAATGTCGCCATGCTCGGCATCCTGGTGGTCTGGCGATATAAACAGCCGCGCCTGGGGACGCTGCTCATCATCGGCGGCTTCCTGTGGAGCGCCATCGCTTTCCTGGTGATTATTCCCCACTTCTACCCCGGCGCGCAGCACAACAATTTCTGGTATCGCTACGAGCAACTGGGCAGCTCGCCTGGAGCCGCCATCGTTAACATCATTGTGCATCCCTGGCTGCTCTTCACCACCTTCATCACGCTTGATCGTCTCTACTACCTGGCTGGTCTGGTGCGCAGCAGCGGCTTCCTGCCTCTGCTGGCCCCGGAATGGCTCATCCCGGCCCTGCCGACGCTGGCGGTCAACCTGCTCAGCACCGACCCGAATACCTATAGCGGCGTCTACCAGTACAACGCCACCATCATCCCCTTTGTCATGATCGCCGCCATTCATGGCACGCGGCGCCTGATTCTGCTCTGGCAGAAATGGCGGAGCGAAAACAGCCAGCCCCTTCCACCCTTACAGGTAGCGGTAGACAAGACAAAGGGAAACAGCACGTTGTTCACCTTCTACCTGCGCATCGAAGCAGTCTGTAAAAGCTGGCTCCTGCGCGTCCTGCATATCGTCGCGCAAAGTCGGTTCGGCTCTCTGCTCCAGGCGCGTCTGACGCAGATCATGCAGAACATTCGCGATAATGGACGCTGGCAGGCAGCGCGCCGACGCGGGCAACAGGCTGGCAAGGCGGGCTGGCAGCAGGCACAATTTCACTGGCGGCATTTCAGCGAGCGCATGACGCCGCTGGCGAAGCGCACAGACGTCACCCGCCTGCAATGGATCGTCTTCATCTGGATCACGTTCCTGATCGGTCTCAACTTCGTCATCGCCACGCCGCAGATCAACGCCTTCTGGCCCACACACGACCCCGGAGCGCACGAGCAGCAGATCGAACAACTGCTGGCGATGATTCCGCCCGACGCCTCGGTCTCGGCAGGGGATAATCTCAACCCGCACCTCACCGAGCGGCAGTACGTGACTGTCTTTCCCTCTGTCTGCGTGACCAGCCCGACCTGTACCAACCCGGTGCAGTACATCATCGTCGATCTGAACAATGTCTTCCCTGACGAGCGCAACGCCACCGCCAGCACGCTCAACCAGCTGGTGCGTTCAGGCCAGTACACGGTCTTGAAGCAGGCGGATGGCGTCTGGTTACTGAAACTGAGAAAAAATCCGAAATGAATGGAGAGCCTTCGCTGCGCTCAGGATGACATACCTTTTGACTGGCAGCCAGGAGCATGTCATCCTGAGCGCAGCGAAGGCTCTCCGCATTATTCGATGTAGCGCGAAAAGGGTAGTTCATGTTATAATCGCTACAGGAGAATCAAGGCCCGACAACATGAAAAGGCTTTGCATCTTTAGCCAGGTCGATTAGCTTTATGGAGGAGAGTAGGATGCCCAACCCTTTTAATGATCCGACCCCTATGGAGCCACTCCAGCTCAAAGCAGAAACTCCTGCACAGCCAGCGCCGACGCCGGTGCCTGTTGACGCTGGCGATGAGACCGTTCGCCAGGAAGAAGAGGGCGAGGGGGTAGAGGCGCGGGAAGAGGCGCGTACCGTCAAATTCGCCATCGGCAAACTGAATGATTTCTTACACTGGTTCATCGTCGTGCTGGAAATCACGCTGCTGATCCGCTTCCTCTTCAAGCTGATCGGGGCCAATCCGGCCAATGTCTTCGCCGCTTTCCTGTACGCGCTGACCGACATTGTGCTGTACCCGTTCAGCAATCTGATAGGCTCGCCATCCCTGCACCAGAACCAGGCATTTGAATGGTCTACTCTCATTGCTATGCTCATCTACTGGCTGGTCTTCTTCGCCATTCGGAAATTCCTGGCTATCCTCATCTCCGAGCCGGAGCCGTCTTCTACATAGAAATATGGCAATCGATACATTCACCGCACGAACAGGGGAAGCGAGGGTGAGGGCCAGCGCGTACAGTCAGTGTATCGCGGAGGCGGCGGCGGGAACGCCACAGCGCGGCAGCGTCCACAGCGTTTTCGCCGCCGCCGCCAACATCCTCTTTCCCGGCGAATTCATCCTCTCGCTCAACGCCAGCGACTCGCCCCGTATGCCCAACGGCTTGCATCTCTCCGCTCCGGCAGGCGCATTCCCCTTCTCTGCTCTGCGCCCCGGCATGCTCGTCCTCTTCGGCGCCTCTCGCCTGCACATCGAAGCCATCAACTGCTCCCTCGACCTGACCACCTGCCCGCAATGGAACCCGCACATTGAACATGCATCCGCGCTCAATGTGCATACTGTGAAAGAAAACTACGAACGGCTGCGCGCCCTATGGGAGAACCATGCCATCACAGGCCAGCCGCTCTCGTCTTCCCCCGCAGCCCAGCCGCCCGCACCCGCAGCCCAGCCGCCCGCGCCCACAGGCCAGCCGTTCCCCGCAAACCAGCCGCCCGCAGGCCAGCCGTCCGCAGGGCCGTCCGCAGGGCCGTCCGCGCCCACAGGCCACCCGCAAGGGGTGGCCCTACTATACACGACCGCCCGCTCGCTCTGCGGGCAAACTGATGTGGGATGGGGCGGGGATTATGGGAACGTATATAGTAGGGCCACCCCTTGCGGGTGGCCTGCGGGCGCGGACGGCCCTGTGGGCGCGGGCGGCTGGTTTGCGGGGAACGGCGGGCCTGTGGGCGCGGGCGGCCCTGCGGGCACGGGCGGGCCTGTGGGCGCGGGCGGGCCTGTGGGCGCGGGCGGCTGGTCTGTGGACGCGGGCTGGTCTGTGGGCGCGGACGGCCCTGCGGAGTTCGCTCGCCATCTTTGCGGGCGCGGGGTGGGGCTGACGCCGACGGGGGATGATATGCTGGCGGGGTGGATGGCGGTGGGCTGGCTGCTCTATGGCCCGGAACCCGCGTTCCTGGCTGCGTGCGCGCAGATTATGGAGGTGGCGCGCGCGCAGACACACCTGCTCAGTCGCTGCTGGCTGGGTTATGCCGCTGAGGGGAACGTGGCGCTACCAGTTGTGAGACTGCTGGAGACGCTGGCACGGGAGCCTGACGACGAAGGCACGGGAAATACGGAAAACAATGCACAGCTTGAACTGGCGGCTCAAGCTGTGCTGGCCCTGGGAGCAACATCCGGCTATGATGTAATCAGCGGTATCCTCCTCGGCCTGGAACAGTTTTTGCTCACGCATTGACAGGGGTGCTGGTATCTGGCACGATGACATCGCCATCGGTGCCGCAGGAGGAGAAGTGCAGGCCGTCGGCTTGCTGCGTCACGCCAGTGCAGGTGTAGACCTGCGCCGGGCCGGGCTGCTTCGGCACCACGTAATGCTGCACGGCATCGGTGACGCTACAATGGCCGTTCGCGCTCTTGACGGTAAAGGTGCGATCTATGCCGCTATCGAGGCTCAGCAAGGTATAGCTCAGCGTGGCGGGTCGGCATCGCTGATAATCCTGAAAAAAACAGTTTTCCACCGTTTTTGCCGCGCTGGTATCAGATATCACGCCTCGCGGCGTCGTATGGACGGTGCCGCATTGCTGCACCACCACCTTTGTCGGCGTCGCGCCTGCCCCGGTCGTCGTCCCTCCATTCGTGCCACAGGCCGCCAGTAACAGGCCCAGACAGAGACAGACCAGCGTGAGCAGCAGCCCTCCGCTGAATATCCCTGCTGGCTGCCCACCCTCGCGCAGACGGGCCGAACGTACCAGATTCTTCGATTGCGCCTGTAATCGTCGTCGTTTCGTCAGTAACAAGAGTTTTCTCCTCTACCTGCAAGCCCTGGCCGCGTGAAACATGCAAAATGGGCCAGTCTCTACTCTTCCACAGGTCTCACCTGCGCCGGGCAACAATTCCGTGCGGCCATATCTTCGCCAACACCTGTTATGAAGACGTTTCCCTGAAAAAGAAAGTTCCCTTCCCTTGCCCCCCCCACATGCCACTTGTTTTTTGCCGCCAGACGCGCTATAGTAGTGGCGCAATGATGAATCTTGACAGACAAGATTGGGAATGAGGCTGATGCTGTAGGGACAGACGCTTTGCCAGTCTTGATCGTTCAAATTCATGACTGCCCGCCTGGACGCGAGCAAAAACCCGAAAATACCGGTAATTTGCACCGGCGAAAGAACAATCCAGAAGGGGCCAGATTCTTCGCTGCGCTCAGAATGACATACCCTGTGTGGGTTCTGAACATAGCTCAGCGTGACAGAGGTATGTCATTCTGAGCGCAGCGAAGAATCTGGCTCGTGGAGAAGACATAGAATGGCAGTAGACATCATCAGTAATCTACACTTTATCAACATGGCGCTGGTGCTGGCAAGCGGCACCGTCACGGCTATCTGGGGCTTTATCCTGTATTTCTTTGTCCTGAAGAAGGGGCAGCCAACCGCCACAGCCGTCGCGGAGGGAGCAACCGGGACAGAACAGAGAGAGGAAACAGCGTCCCCCGGCAGGCAGGTGGAAAAGGCCGGGAAAGCAGAGAGACCTGCGGCGCTCAAGCCGTGGAATATCGCGCTGACCGTGACGGCTATCGTCTCGATCTTGCAGGCTCTGCTGGGCATCACGCTGGTTTTGCTGGGTCAGCGACCGGGGACGGGAACGGGCCTCTATTACCTGCACTACGTCTACGGGGCGATTGTGGCCCTGTCCATTCCCGTCGCCATCACCTATACCACCAGCGGCAAGCATATCCGCCGCGACGTGCTGATCCTTAGCCTCGCCGCCCTCATCCTGGTGGCCGCCGGGGTACGCGCCTTGATGACGGGACCGCACTAATTTTCGTCGCTGGAAAGATAGAGAGATTCATGCGAGCCTCATTTATCCATATCGCCGATACGCACCTGGGCTACGAGCAGTACGGCGTGCGCGAACGCTTCAACGATTTCAGTCGCGCTTTCTGGACCATCACCGACGACGCGGTCGAGCGCAAGATCGACTTCATGCTGATCGCCGGAGACCTGTTCAACAAGCGCGCCATCGATGCGCAGACCCTCATTCACGCCATCGAGGGCCTGCGCAAGCTCAAGGAGCGCAACATCCCCGTCATTGCCATCGAGGGCAACCACGACCGCAGCTACTATCGTGACGGCACCTCCTGGCTGCAATTCCTCTGCTACCAGGGCTTCCTGACGCTGCTCACGCCCGTCATGCGCGATGGCGCGCCGGTTCTTGCTCCCTGGCAGCCAGAAAGCATGCTCGGCACGCATGTTGATCTCAACCTGCCCGGCGGTCGCCTGCGCGTCTACGGCATCCCCTGGCAGGGAGCGGCCACGCATCGCAGCATCGAGGGCATGTCGGCGGCGCTGGAGGCCGAACGCATGGCGGAAGAAGCGGCAGGCATCGAGTACCGCATCTTGATGATGCACACCGGCGTCGAGGGTATCGTACCGCACATTCAGGGACTGCCCTCGATGAGCCAGTTTCGCCCGCTGCGCCCCTGGGTCGACTATCTCGCCCTCGGCCACGTCCACAAGCCCTACCATTTCGACGACTGGATGTACAACCCCGGCTCAACGGAGACGTGTAGCGCCGAGGAGGCAGCCTGGGATGAACGCGGCTACTACTACGTTGAAATCGATACCGGCGCGCCGCTCAACATCCCCGACGAGAACAGACCGCCCCTCTACCATCGCGCCACGCACATCCCCAGCACGCGCCGCCCCTTCGTGCGCCACGATCTGCGCGTCGACGGCCTGAACTCGCCCGACGAACTCTACGGTCGGCTGGAAGACTACTGCCGCCGTGCGGGGCCGGACTACGAACACACCAGTGCGCGCCCCATCGTGCAGATCCACCTCGTCGGCACGCTCGGCTTCGACGCAGGTTCGCTGGACACAGCGCGCATGGAGGAGATGGTACGCAGCTACTTCCAGCCCCTCTACGCCCGCGTCGACAACAACACCAACGACCAGGACTACATCCCCGACGGCGATCTCGATGGCCGTGACCGCTCGGCCTGGCACGAACTCGAACGCCGCATCTTTGAAGAACTGGTCAGCCGCGACAACCGCTACCTGCCCGCCAGAGAGCAATGGAGCCAGGTCATCGCCGACCTCAAGCACCAGGCCTTGCAGAAAGAAGACCCCGCCGCGATCGCTCAGTTCCTGCGCGATAAACGCGCGGAACTGTTCGGAGCATAGGTCGCTCATCTTCTACCATCTCAATATGTCGGCTATGGCATAAGAAGGAAGTAGAGGCTAAAGGCGTCCACATGAGAGATCAGGGAGACCAGGTATTGAGAGCCGAGCGTGATATAGTAGGGCAACTCGAAGAGCGGGAAGCCGCTGAGATGGGTCAGTTGCGCCAGGAAGGGCAGGAGGAAGAAGACGGCCAGGATAATGAAAGGGCCGTAGGGGGCTGAACGCGCGAACCCTTTGGCCTGCCGCTCTGGCAGCAGCGTGTAGACGATCTCGTAGCCGT
>Ga0209810_1006110_pt1 | contig 10587 bp, 8 predicted proteins | sample Coa_R1_7_FD_187159 | JGI IMG/M metagenome (GOLD analysis project Ga0209810, IMG submission 187159) | Surface soil microbial communities from Centralia Pennsylvania, which are recovering from an underground coalmine fire - Coalmine... | ecosystem: Environmental > Terrestrial > Soil > Unclassified ...
GTGTCGGCGCCGACCGCGGCGGCGCACCGCTCGAGCAACTCGCCCCGCGGGAGCGGGCGGTCGACGGCGTTGAAGACGCCGGTGCGGCCCGACTCGGCGCAGTCGACGATCCAGCGCGCGAGGTCGCGCGCGTCGATCACCTGCGCAGACGCGTCCGCGGGTGCGGGCGCGAGCACGCGTCCGCCGCGCGCGAGGCGGCAGGGCCAGTAGGTGAAGCGTCCGGTGGGGTCCCAGGGGCCGACGATCAGCCCTGGGCGGACGATCAGCACTCGCGGTAGGCGCTCGCGCACCACGTCCTCGCACGCCGCCTTCAGCGCGCCGTACGCCTCGGACTGCCAGTCCTCCGTCGGCTCCCGTAGCACGGCGACGGACGACGTCTCGCTCGGCGGTGTCGACAGATCCGCATACGCGGAGATCGACGACACGAACGTGTAGTGCCCGACCGCGCCGAGCGCGTCCAGGGTCGCGGCGACGACGCGGGGCACGTAGCCGCTCGTGTCGACGACGGCGTCGAAGTCGCGGCCGGCGAGTGCGGCGAGACCGCCGTCCCGGTCGCCGAGCAGCAGCTCCGCATCGGGAAAGAGGTCGGGCGCGGTGCGGCCGCGGTTGAAGAGCGTCACCGCGTGGCCGTCGGCGAGCGCGGCCTCGACGACGTGGCGGCCGAGGAAACGGGTTCCGCCGAGCACGAGCATGCGCACGGTCGGCAGGCTACGCGTGCGGCGTAGAATCGCGCGGTTCGTCCCGACCTTCGTCACCGTTGAAGCTCACCGACCAGCAGATCGCCCTCCTGAACGAGCCGAACTACGCGGTCGTCGCGACGGTCGACGAGCGCGGGCGTCCGCGGTCGACGGTGGTCTGGGTCGACACCGACGGGGAGGCGGTTCGCTTCAACACGACGACGACTCGTGCGAAGGCGCGGCACCTGGCGGCGAACCCTTACGTCTCGGTGCTGATCGTCGACCGGAACGACTTCTACCGCTGGGTCGAGGTGCAGGGCCGGGCGGAGACGACACAGGACGGCGCCGACGAGCACATCGAACTGCTCTCGCGCAAGTACGACGGCAAGGCGTGGGAGGGTCCGCTCGACCGCCTACTCGTGCGCGTCCTGCCCGAGCGCGTGAACGAGTACGGACTGTGATCGCGCCGGCACGCGTTCCGTGACGCGCGTCACACGCGTCACGGTCTGCGACGTCGGCCCGCGCGACGGGCTGCAGAACGAGGCGGAGGTGCTCGCGCCGGCGGTTCGCGCGGAGCTCGTGTCGCGGCTCGCCGCGGCGGGTCTGCCGCGCGTCGAGGCCGTCTCGTTCGTTCGCGACGACCGCGTGCCGCAGATGGCGAGCGCGGAGGAGGTCGTCGGAGCGATCCAGCGGAGCGACGGCGCCGAGCTCTCCGGGCTCGTGCTGAACGAGCGCGGCTACGAACGGCTGGCCGCGACGTCGCTCGACCGCGTGAACTGCACGCTCGCTGCGACCGACGAGTTCAATCGCCGCAACGGCAACGCGTCGCTCGAGGAGGCGGTCGAGCGTGTCCGCTCGATCGTGCGTCGCGCGGATCGTCCCGTGACGGTGACGGTCTCGTGCGCGTTCGGCTGCCCGTTCGCGGGCGAGGTCGACCCGGCCGCGGTCGCGGACCTGTGTGAGCGTCTCGCCGATGCTGACGCCGACGCCGACGCCGACGCCGGCGCCGGCGCCGACGCCGACGCCCACGCCGACGAGCTCGTGCTTGCCGACACGATCGGCGTCGCCACGCCGCGCCGCGTGCGACGGCTCGTCGAACGGGTGTCGATCCTCGGCCGTCCCGTCGGCGTCCATCTCCACAACACGCGCAACACGGGCTACGCCTGCGCGTGGGCGGCGCTCGAGGCCGGCGCGGCCGTGCTCGACGCGTCGGTCGGGGGTCTCGGCGGCTGTCCCTTCTCGCCGCAGGCCACCGGGAACGTCGCGAGCGAGGACCTCGTCTGGCAGCTCGAGCGCGACGGCGTCGCGACCGCCGTCGACGTCGATGCGCTCGTCGGCGTGTCGCGGTGGCTCGAGTCGGTTCTCGCCCGGCGCCTCGACGGCTACGTCTACCGCGCCGCGCGTTGGCCCCCGGTGGCATAACCGGGGCCTGGTACGTCCCCGGTACGTACCTGGCCCCCGGTTCGTCTTCCGCGAGCTCCCGGTGCCAGGTACGTACCAGGCCCCAGGCCCTAGGCTGGAAGCATGAATCGCCTGGCAGGCGAGATTTCGCCGTACCTGCTGCAGCACGCGGACAACCCGGTCGAGTGGTATCCGTGGGATCAGGAGGCGCTCGAGCGGGCGCGGGCCGAGGACAGGCCGATTCTCTTATCGGTGGGATATGCCGCCTGCCACTGGTGCCACGTGATGGAGCGCGAGTCGTTCGAGGATCCGGCCACGGCCGCGCTGATGAACGAGCACTTCGTCTGCGTGAAGGTCGATCGCGAGGAGCGACCCGATCTCGACGGCGTCTACATGGATGCGGTCGTCGCGCTCACCGGCCACGGCGGCTGGCCGATGACCGTCTTCCTCACCCCGGCCGGCGAGCCCTTCTTCGGCGGCACCTACTTCCCGCCGGAGCCGCGACACGGGCTACCCGCGTTCCGTCAGGTGCTCCTCGCCGTGGCCGAGGCGTGGCGCGACCGCCGCGCGGACGCCGTCGCCTCGGCGCGCAACCTCACCGAGCACCTGCGGGCCGGCGTCGAGCGAGCGGCTCGGGCCGAGGCGAGCACGCTCACGCCCGAGCTCCTCGCGGTCGCCGAGCGGAACCTGAGCGGCGGCTTCGACGGGACCTGGGGCGGCTGGGGACGGGCGCCGAAGTTCCCGCCTGCGTCCGTCCTCGAGTTCCTGCTTCGCCGCGGTGAGGAGCACATGACGCGGCGCACGCTCGACGGCATGGCCCTCGGCGGCATGCACGACCTCGTGGGCGGCGGCTTCCACCGCTACTCGGTCGACGAGCGCTGGCTCGTCCCGCATTTCGAGAAGATGCTCTACGACAACGCGCTGCTCGCCTCGGTGTACCTCCGCGCCGCACGGCGGTTCGACGACGAGCGCTACGGCAGGATCGCCGACCTCACGCTCGACTACCTCGAGCGCGAGCTGGCGCTCGACGGCGGCGGCTTCGCATCGGCGCAGGACGCCGACACCGACGGCGTCGAAGGGCTCACCTACACCTGGGCGCCGGGGGAGGGCGCGCCCGACGAGCTGCTACAGCCGTTCGAGGACGGCCGCTTCGTCCTCCGCGGCACCCTCGACGACGACCTGCGCGCGCGCCTGCTCGCGCTGCGCGAGCAGAGGCCGAAGCCGGCACTCGACGACAAGGCGATCGCCTCCTGGAACGGCCTCGCCCTCGCCGCGTTCGCGCAGGGCGGCAGGATCGACACCGCCACACGGCTCGCCCGGTTCCTCCTCGGGCCGCTGTCCACACCCGAGGGCCGCCTCCACCGCACGTGGCGCCACGGCACCGCGAAGGGAACAGCCTTCCTCGAGGACTACGCCGCGGTCGCGCACGGCCTGCTCGAGCTGCACGTCGCCTCGGGCGACCCGGCGTGGCTGCGCGAGAGCCACCGCGTGGCCACGCTCGCCGTTGCGCTGTACGCCGAAGACGAGGGCGGCGGCTTCTTCCAGTCCCCGCACGACGGCGAGCAGCTCGTCGCCCGCAAGAAGGAGCTGGAGGACCATCCGGTGCCGAGCGGCAACTCGCTGCTCGCGCACGTGCTCCTGCTGCTCGGCCGCATCTGGGGCGACGACGAGCTCGAGCGGCGCGCGCTCTCGGCGCTCGCGCTCTCGGGCGAGGCGCTCGCGCGCGTGCCGACCGCATTCGGGTGGGCGCTCGTCGCGCTCGACCAGCACCTGGCGCCCCGTCGCGAGCTTGCAATCGTCGGTCCTCCCGACGCGCCGGTCGCGCAGGCGGCGCTCGCGTCCGCCGCTCCGACCGACGCGGTCGCCTTCGGCCCTGCCGAGGACATACCGCTGCTCGCGGGACGCCACCTCGTCGAGAGACGTCCCGCGGTCTACGTCTGCGAACGGTTCGCGTGCCGCGCGCCCGTTACGGAGCCGACGGCGCTCGCGGCGCCGTAGCAGCGTCGCGCTCGAGTGCCCGCTCGCGCTCGCGGGCGAGCTCGCTGCGCTCCGCCGTCGTCGGCTCGTCGACGGCCGGCCGGCGATACACCGGCGCAGCTGCCGGCGCGGCCGCAGGTGCTGCGGCCCCGCCTGCGACGGCCCCGCCTGCGACGGCTCCGCCTGCGGGAACGACGCGCCGCCGGCGCACGAGTCCCGGCTCGAAGATCGCGCCGAAGACGTAGCCGATCCCGAACGCGAGCACGCCGAGCCAGGTGCCGACGTCGCGCACCACGTCGCGGATCCCCACGTGCCCCGACCAGACGAGCAGATGGTCGCGGATCCAGTTCGAATTCGGCTGCAGGGAGAGCAGCACCCAGCCGGCGCAGATCAGGACGGGCAGGAAGGCGAGCAGGAACATCCCCGGCGGATGCCCGCCGCTTCCACGCAGCCGGGAGAGGGCGAACACGAGCCCGGCGCCCGCGACGATGCCGTAGGCGGCCCAGTACCCGCCGGTCGTGCCCCGGCCGATCTGCGCGGCGATCCAGAGCAGGAAGCCCGCCACGCCCGCTCCGAGCAGCGTCGAGACGGCTCTGTTCCATCCAGTCATGGTCGATGCCTCGCTTTCGAGTGGTCACCGGTAGAACGACCGGCGGCCCGGGTTCGTTGCGGCCTCTCGACTACAGTCGAGCCCGTGCCGCTGCTCGCCGTGCGCAACGTCACCCGGAGGTTCGGGGGGATCGTGGCGATCGACGACGTCTCGCTCGACGTCGAGCAGGGCCAGATCGTCGGGCTGATCGGCCCGAACGGCGCCGGGAAGACGACGCTCTTCAACCTGATCACCCGGCTCTACCGGCCGGACGCGGGCGAGCTCGAGTTCGACGGCCGCAGCCTGCTGCGCACGCCGCCGCATCGCATCGTCCGCCGCGGCATCGCCCGCACGTTCCAGAACGTCGAGCTGTTCGGCTCGATGACCGTCGTCGACAACGTCCTCGTCGGCGCGCATACGCGGACGCGCCCGTTCGGAGGACGCGCAGGCCGTGCCCGGGCGGAGGAGACGCTCGAGTACGTCGGCCTCGCCGCCGTCGCCGGACGGCCCGTGGCGGGGCTGCCGTTCGGCACCCTGAAGCGGGTCGAGCTGGCGCGGGCCCTCGTCGCGCGGCCGACGCTGCTGCTGCTCGACGAGCCCGCCGGCGGCCTGAACCACGAGGAGGTGTCGGAGCTCGGCCGCTTCGTCCGCAAGCTGCGCGACGACTTCGAGCTCACGATCCTCCTCGTCGAGCATCACATGGGGCTCGTGATGGGAGTCGCGGACCGCGTCCACGTGCTCGACTTCGGCCGCTCGATCGCCGACGGCACGCCCGCGGAGGTGCAGCGGAACCCGGCCGTGATCGAGGCGTACCTGGGGGCGGAGGAGTGACCGCCCTCACGTGGGACGGGTGCGTCAACGTCCGCGACCTCGGCGGGCTGCCGACGGAGGGCGGCCGCGTCACGCAACCGCGGCGGCTCGTCCGCGCCGACAACCTGCGGCGGCTGACGGACGACGGCTGGCGCGCGCTCGCGGACGCGGGCGTGCGGCGCGTCGTCGACCTGCGCTTCCCCGAGGAGCTCGCCGAGGACCCGCCGCGCGACGTCGACGTCGAGGTGGTGCACGTGTCGCTGCTCGGGCCGAGCCGGACGGCCGAATGGCAGGACGAGTTCAACGCGGCGATGGACCGCTCCGCGACCGCCGAGGAGTACCTCGTCTGGTCGTACCTCGAGTTCCTCGAGCGCTACCGGGAGCAGTTCGGGCGCGTCTTCGAGGCGATCGCGGACGCGCCGGGCGGAGCGGTCGCCTTCCACTGCCTCGGCGGCAAGGACCGGACCGGCCTCGTCGCGGCGCTCGCGCTCCGGCTGGCGGGCGTGCCCGTCGAGGCGGTCGCCGCCGACTACGCGCTGACCGAGGCGAACCTCGCGCCCGGCAACCCGGCCTGGGTCGACGCGGCGCCCGATCCGGCCGAGCGGCGGCGCCGCGAGCTGCTCCTGCCGTCTCCCGCGTCGGCCATGCAGCGCGTCCTCGAGGAGCTCGAGCGCCGCTACGGCAGCGCGGCCGCCTACCTGCGGGCCTGCGGCGTCTCGGAGGAGCGGCTCGACCGGCTCCGCGCCCGGCTGCTCGATCCGTAGAAGACCGGGAGGTATCGCGCCGCCGGCGGCGAACGGTTCACCCTCGTGCGCCGGATGCTCGTCGCAGCCGCCGTCGCCGCCGCCGTGCTCGCGCCCAGCGCCAGCGCGGCCGGGGGGAGCGTGAACCCGCAGATCGCCGGTCTGCAGGTGGCGCTGCGTGCCTGGGGGCTCTACTCCGGGCCGATCGACGGGATCTCCGGCCGACTCACGGCGGCCGGCCTGCACGCCTTCCAGCGGAAGATGGGGCTCCCGGCCGGCCCTGCCAACGCGCGCACGCGCGCGAAGCTCGGCCCGCTGGGGCGGCCGCTGTTCGGCTCACGGAACCTCGTGCGCGGCGACTTCGGCTGGGACGTCTCAGTGCTCCAGTTCGTGCTCGCGCGCGCGGGCATGTACCACGGCGCGCTCGACGGCTACCTGGACGCATCCACCGCGGCCGCGCTGCGTCATTACCAGAGCTCCGCCCACCTCGCCAGCGACGGCGTGGCCGGTCCGCGCACGCTTGCGTCGATCGCCGACCGCGCGCGCGTGCCGGTGCGTCCGGAGGCGCCCGCCGTCGCCAGCCTCGTCTACGTCGTGCAGCCCGGCGACTCGCTCACCTCGATCGCCGCCCATTTCGGCACGACCGTCGCGGCGCTGGCGCGGGCGAACCACCTCGACCCCGCGCGCGTGCTCCTGATGGGCGCGCGCCTGCGCGTCCCGCACGTGGCGACGCCGTCGGTGCCCGACGCGACGCCCCAGCAGGTCCGCGACCTGCTCGACGCGTGGTCGGCGAAGCTCGGCGTCGACGACCATCTCGTCCGCGCGCTCGCCTGGATGGAGTCCGGCTACCAGACACGGCTGGTCTCGTCCGCCGGCGCACGCGGGGTGCTGCAGCTGCTGCCGTCGACGCGGCAGTACGTGTCCACGGTGCTGCTCGGCAGGCCGCTCGCAAGCGGCGTGGACGGCGACGTCGAGGCCGGCGTCCTCCTCCTGCGCCATCTCCTGCAGGTGTTCGGCGGCGACGAGAAGCTCGCGCTCGCCGCGTGGTACCAGGGCGAGCGCGCGGTGCGTACGAGCGGGATCTTCAAGGTGACGAAGCCGTTCGTGGACGACGTGCTCGCGCTGCGGTCGCGTATGTAGGCGAAGGTAGATTTCGGCGGTGGAGCTGCTCGAGCGTCCGCTTGCGGAGCTGACGGCGGAGGCGCGGGCGGTGCGCGAGGCGACGCGCGACGGGCTCGTCACCTACAGCCCGAAGGTGTTCGTCCCGCTGACGAAGCTCTGCCGCGACGTCTGCCACTACTGCACGTTCGCGCGGCCGCCGCGGCGCGGCGAGCGCGCGTACATGACGCTCGACGAGGTGCTCGAGGTCGCGCGCGCGGGCGCGCGCGCCGGCTGCCGCGAGGCGCTGTTCACGCTCGGCGACAAGCCGGAGCTTCGCTATCGCGCAGCGCGGGAGGAGCTGGCGGAGCTCGGCTGTGCGACGACGATCGAGTACGTGGCGCGCGCCGCGCGTGCGGTGCTGGAGGAGACGGGGCTGCTGCCGCATCTCAATCCCGGCGTGCTCGACGCCGACGACCTGGCCCTGCTTCGCCCGGTCGCCGCGTCGATGGGCCTGATGCTCGAGACGACCTCGCAGCGGCTGTCGGAGCGGGGTGGGCCCCACTTCGGCTCGCCCGACAAGCTGCCGGCACGGCGGCTCGAGACGCTGCGGCTCGCCGGCGAGGCGCGCGTGCCGTTCACGACCGGGATCCTGATCGGCATCGGCGAGACGCGCGCCGAGCGGCTCGACGCTCTGCGTGCGATTGCGGAGCTGCACGCTCGCCACGGCCACGTGCAGGAGGTGATCGTCCAGAACTTCCGCGCGAAGCCGGGCACGCGGATGGCGGACGCGCCCGAGCCGTCGCTCGAGGAGCTGCTGTGGATGGTTGCCTGCGCGCGGCTCCTGCTGCCGCCCGAGGTGTCGGTGCAGGCGCCGCCGAACCTCACGGACGACTTCGGCCGGCTGCTCGACGCCGGCATCGACGACTTCGGCGGCGTCTCGCCGGTGACGATCGACCACGTCAACCCGGAGGCGCCCTGGCCGGAGGTCGAGCTGCTGCGTGACGCGTGCCGCTCGCGCGGGCTCGCGCTCGCGCCGCGCCTGACCGTCTACCCGCGCTTCCTCGACGGCGAGTGGGTCGACCCGCGAGTGCTGCCGCGCGCGCTGCGGCTCGCCGACTCGCTCGGCCTCGCTCGCGAGGACGAGTGGTCGCCGGGCGAGACCGGTTCGGTGCCGTTCGTGGTGCGGCGCGACGCGCTGCCGGTCGACACACGCGACGAGCTAGGAGAGGACGAGCTCGTGCGGCTCTTCCGCGCCCGCGGCGAGGAGCGTCAGCGCGTGTTCGCGCGCGCCGATGCGCTGCGGCGCGAGCGTAACGGCGACGTCGTCACGTACGTCGTCACGCGCAACATCCAGTACACGAACGTCTGCTACTTCCGCTGCGGCTTCTGCGCGTTCTCGAAGGGCAAGCTGGCGGCGAACCTGCGCGGCGAGCCGTACCTCGTCCCGCACGCGGAGATCGTGCGGCGCGCGGTGGAGGCGTGGGAGCGCGGCGCGACGGAGATCTGCCTCCAGGGCGGCATCCATCCCGGCTTCGACGGCGACTACTACGTCTCGGTCGTGCGCGCGATCAAGGACGCGGTGCCGGACCTGCACGTGCACGCGTTCAGCGCGCTCGAGGTGTGGCAGGGCGCGGCGACGCTCGGCGTGCCGCTCGACGCGTACCTGCGCAGGCTGCGCGGCGAAGGGCTCGCGTCGCTGCCGGGAACGGCGGCGGAGATCCTCGACGACGAGGTGCGCGCGGTGATCTGCCCCGACAAGATCACGACCGAGCAGTGGCTCCACGTGCACGAGACCGCACACGCGGTCGGCCTGCGCTCGAACGCCACGATCATGTTCGGTCACGTCGAAGGGCCGCGCAGCTGGGCACGCCATCTCGTCGCGGTCCGTGAGCTGCAGCGGCGCACCGGCGGCCTGACGGAGTTCGTGCCGCTGCCGTTCGTGCACATGGAAGCGCCGCTCTACCTGAAGGGGCGCGCGCGGCGCGGGCCCACGTTCGGCGAGGTGCTGCTCATGCACGCCGTCGGGCGGATCGCGCTCGACCCCTGGGTGGAGAACGTGCAGGTCTCGTGGGTGAAGGCGGGCCCGCAGGGTGTGGTCGAGGCGCTGCGCGCGGGCGCCAACGACCTCGGCGGCACGCTGATGAACGAGTCGATCTCGCGCGCGGCGGGCGCCGGCTGGGGGCAGGAGCTGCCGCCGGAGCGGCTGGAGGAGCTGATCCGCGCCGCCGGCCGCGTGCCGAGGCAGCGGACGACGCTCTACGGCGAGGCTCCGCCCGAGCGCGTTCGCGCCGCGTTCGGCGCGGCGCCGCTCGCGGAGCCCCTCAACCCGCACGTCAACGAAGCGCGTCTGCCGCGCCGCCGCGAGCTGCTGCGACCAGTGGCTTGACGCGAAACTGTTTCGCGGACATGTCCGCGAAACAGTTTCAAGCCTCCAACGCCAGCAGGTCCTCCACCGTCTCGCGGCGGCGGATCAGACGTGCGCTCCCGTCGCGGACGATCACCGCAGCCGGTCGCGGGACGGCGTTGTAGGTCGAGCTCATCGCGAGCGTGTAGGCGCCCGTCACCGGGACCGCGAGCAGGTCGCCGCGGCGCGGCTCGGGCAGCTCGACGCGCTCGATCAGCACGTCGCCCGACTCGCAGTGCTTGCCGGCGACCGCGTACGCGCCGGCGGCTGGCTCGTCGGCGCGGTTCGCGAGCAGCGCGGTGTAGCGCGCGTTGTACATCGCCGGCCGCGGGTTGTCGGACATGCCGCCGTCGACGGTGACGTAGGTCGTGGCTGCGCTCGCGCGCTTCACGCCGCCGACGGTGTAGAGCGTGACGCCCGCGCGCGAGACCAGCGAGCGGCCCGGCTCGAAGGCGAGCCGCGGCTGCGGCAAGTCCTGGAGCTGCCAGGCGCGCTGCAGCTCGGCCGTCAGCCCGCCGACGAAGTCGCGAACCGTGAAGCTGGGCTCCTCGGGCACGTGGCGCACGCCGAGCCCGCCGCCGAGATCGACCAGGCTCGGGGTCCAGCCGAGCTCGGCCCGCGCCCGCACGGCGAATGCTGCGAGCCAGTCGACGGTCATCAGCGTCGCGCCGAAGTGCATGAGCTGCGAGCCGACGTGCACGTGCAGCCCCTCGCACGCGGGCAACAACCGCAATGCCTCGAGGGCGTCGTCGGGCGGCAGGCCGAACTTGGAGCCGTGATGCGCGGTCTTGATCGCCTCGTGCGTGTCGGCCTCGATCCCGGGCGTGACGCGGACGAGCGTGCGGCCGACGCCCGCCGCGCGCGTACGCTCGATCTCGTCGAGCG
>Ga0209810_1006113_pt1 | contig 10583 bp, 11 predicted proteins | sample Coa_R1_7_FD_187159 | JGI IMG/M metagenome (GOLD analysis project Ga0209810, IMG submission 187159) | Surface soil microbial communities from Centralia Pennsylvania, which are recovering from an underground coalmine fire - Coalmine... | ecosystem: Environmental > Terrestrial > Soil > Unclassified...
CGGTCTTCGCGGCCTCCGCGATGCGCGGCGAGTCGGTGACCGAGCCGAGCGCGATCTGGAAGAAGCCGGGGAGATAGGCGGGGCTCGACTCGTCGGTCAGCGCGACCGTCTGCTCGGGCGGCAGCGAGTAGCGGCCGCTGTCGGGCTCGTACTCGACGTAGCCGCCGGCGGCCTGCGCGTTCAGCCACTCGCGCACGTAGCGCTCGGCGGTGTCGGTGCGGTCCGCCAGCTCGGCGGGCGTCAGCGGCCCTGCGCCGGCGAGCGCGCGGTAGAGGCCGAGGCGGTCACCCATGACGACGAGCGCCGTGTTCAGGGTCGCACCCACCTCCTCGACCGCGCGGAACACGAACTCGTGCAGCTTGTCGAGATCGAGCTGCTCTTCCATCACTGCCATGTCCTTCGCTCCTTCCGTCGATGACGCGCCCGACGGTAGGGCTGCGGCGGGCGACGTCGCCTCGGGGCCACCCCCTGGTCCGGCACCTGGTCCGCCGCGGAGAGCCTCCCTAGAATCGGACGATGCTCCTCGGGCGTGAGCGGGAGCGGCAGGCGATCGAGCAGCTGCTGGACGAAGCGCGGGCCGGCAACAGCCGCGTCCTGGTCGTGCGGGGCGAGGCCGGCATCGGCAAGTCGGCCCTGCTCGAAGCGGCTGCGGAGCTCGCGCAGGGAATGCGCGTCCTGCGCGCGCGCGGAATCGCCGCCGAGACGCAGATTCCCTTCGCCGGCCTCTTCGAGCTGCTGCGGCCCGCCCTCGCCTGCCTCGACGCCGTCACGCCGAGGCAGGCGGCTGCGCTCGAAAGCGCGCTCGCCCTCCGTCCCGCGCAGGCGGAGGACCGCTTCGCGGTCGGCGCGGCGACGCTCAGCCTGCTCGCCGCCTATTCCGACGAGCAGCCGGCGGTCGTGCTCGTCGACGACGTGCAGTGGCTGGACGGCTCGAGCGCCGACGCGCTCGTGTTCGCGGTCCGGCGGCTGCTCGCCGAGCCGATCGGCGTCCTACTCGCCGTGCGCGAGGGCGAGCCGTCGGCGCTCGATCACGCGGGCCTGCCGTCGCTCACGCTCACCGGGCTGGACGCGGAGGCCGCGGCGGCGTTGCTGGGCGATGCGAGCCCGCAGGTCGCGGAGCGCCTCCACCGGGAGACGGGCGGCAATCCGCTCGCGCTGCTCGAGCTCGCGCGCGGCCGGCTGCCGGAGGTCGTTCCAGACGCTCCCGTGCCGGTGGTGACCAGCGTCGCGCGCGCGTACGTCGAGCGCGCCGAGGCGCTGCCGGAGCGGACGCGGGAGGCGCTCGTCCTCGCGGCCGCATCTGCGCGCGGCGACCTCGCCCTGCTCGCACGGGCCGGGGCGCAGCTCGGCGTCTCCGTTGCCGACCTCGACCCGGCCGAGGAGGCGGGCCTCGTCGCCGTCCTGGACGACTGCGTCGAGTTCCGGCATCCGCTGGCCCGCTCGGCGATCTACGGCGCGGCCTCGCGTGAGCGGCGGCGCGCGGCGCACCGCGCGCTGGCCCGCGAGCTGCCGGACGCCGAATCCGACCGCCGCGCCTGGCACCTGGCGCTCGCCGCCGCGGGCCTCGACGACACGGCGTCGTCCGCGCTCGCACAGGCGGCTGCCCGCGCGCGCGACCGGAGCGCCTACGAGGTCGCCTCCTACGCGTTCGAGCGCTCGTCGCGACTCGCGGTCGACGACGGCCGTCGCGGGGCGCTGCTGCACGAGGCCGCCGCCGCGGCGTGGCTGGGCGGTCTCGGCGATCGCGCCGTCATGCTCGCCGACGAATCCGGACCGCTGGTCACCGGCAGCCTGTCCGTCGCGAACGAGCATCTGCGGGGAAGGATCGCGCTGCGTCGCGGGCCGCTCGGCGACGCCGTCACGCTCCTGCTCCGCGCATCGGAACACGCCGACCTGGAGGAGGCCGCGGTGATGGTCGCCGAGGCCGCCGAGGGTGCGTTCTACGCCGCCGACGGCGAGTTGATCCTCGAGTGCGGCGCGCGTGCGCGCGCCCTCGCGGTCGACGGCCGGGCCGGCCGTGCGTCCTTCTTCACCGCGGTCGCCGGCGGGATGGCGGACGTCGTGGCCGGTGACGGCGAGCGCGGTGCGGCCGCCATCCGCTCGGCGACGCAGGTGCTTCAGGGCTCGGTCGAGCTCCGCAGCGACCCGACGCTGCTCGTGTGGGCCGCGGTCGGGCCGCTCTTCCTGCGCGCCCGCGACGCCGCGCACGAGGTCGTCGACGGTGCGCTCGCGGCTGCGCGGGCGCGGTCCGCGCTCGGCGTGCTGCCGCATCTGCTGATGCACGTCGCCATCCAGCACGCTGCGACCGATCGCTGGGCCGAGGCGCACACGGAGCTCGACGAGGCGATCCGTCTCGCGCGCGAGGGCGGCCAGGAGGTCGTGCTCGCAGGATCCCTGTCGAGGCTCGCGTGGCTCGAGGCACGGATGGGCCGGGACGACGACTGCTGTGCCCACGCGGAGGAGGCGCTCGCGCTCGCGCGCGCCCGTGACGCCCGGCTCTGCGAGATCTGGGCGCTCGCGGCGCTCGGCGAGCTGGAGCTCGTCCGCGGCCGGCTCGACGAGGCGCTCGCGCGGCTCGAGGAGCTGCGGGCGACCGTCGAGCGGCGGCAGATCGCGGACGCGGACCTCTCACCGGCCGCCGAGCAGACGGAGGTCCTGCTCAGGCTCGGCCGGCGGGACGAGGCCGTCGCGGCGGCCGAGTCGTTCGCCGCGGCGGCCGCCGCCAAGGGTCAGCCGTGGGCGCTCGCGCGCGCGGCACGTGCGCGTGCGCTCGTCGCCGGCGAGGACGAGCTCGAGTCGCGGTTCGAGGAGGCGCTGTCGCTGCACGCGCAGACCGCCGACGTCTTCGAACGGGCGCGCACGCAGCTCGCGTACGGCGAGCGCCTGCGACGCGGCGGGCAACGGGTGCGCGCACGTGAGCTCCTGCGCGCCGCGGTGGAGGCGTTCGACGAGCTCGCGGCCGCGCCGTGGGCCGATCTCGCGTCACGCGAGCTCGCGGCGACCGGCGAGACCGCGCGCCGCCGGGCGGCGGGCGGGCTCGACGAGCTGACTCCCCAGGAGCTCCAGATCTCGATGCTGCTCGCCGGCGGGCAGACGACGCGGGAGGCGGCCGCCGCGCTGTTCCTCAGCCCGAAGACGATCGAGTACCACCTGCGCAACGTGTACCGGAAGCTCGCGATTCACTCGCGTGACGAGCTGCGCGGCGCGCTCGAGGCGCGGTCGTCACGGTGACCAGACGTACGGACGCGTCTGCGTGACCGCTTGGAAGCCGAGCCGTTCGAGGATCGGCCGGCTGTCGTCGGACGCGTCGACCTCGATGTAGCGCCGGCCACGCTCGGCCGCCAGCCGCGCGCGCCGGTGGACGAGCGCGCGGTAGACGCCGCGGCCGCGCCACTCGGCGAGCGTCCCACCGCCCCAGAAGGTGGCAAAGTCGGTGCCGTCCGGGAAGCGGACCCAGCCGGCCGAGACGACCAGCCCGTCGGCCTCGGCGACGAAGATCGCGAGTCCGTCGGGGTTGGCTGCGAGTTCTTCGCCGAGCGCGTCCGCGTGCCAGCGCTCCTCGACGCCCCACACCGCGCTCTCGAGGTCGGAGATGAGCTCGAGGTCGCCCCGCTCCCGCACCTCGCGCAGCCCGACGCCGGGGCGAATCGCGTCGTCGCTCAACAGGGAGTCGGTGCGCACGATCACGACCGTCTCGAGCGCTTCCGCCTCGAAGCCCGCGGCCCGGAGGCGTTCCTCGAGGAACGCCGGGCGGTCGTGGCTGTGGAACTTCCACTCGAACGGCTCGTCGCGCTCGCCGAAGCGGGCGATCTGCGCCGCGATCAGCCGGTCGAGCTCCTCGACCGACGGCTCGCCGAGGTCGCGGTACTCCACCCATCCCTGCGGCCCCCAGCCGAGCGTGCGCACGAGCGGACCGTCTCGCTCGACGAGAACTTCCGGCGGCAGACGGCGCGGGACGTGCGCGCGCAGCTGCGCGTCGTAGAGCTCCAGGAGCTGCTCGCGCTCGCTCACGGTCGGACGCTAGCGACGGCCGCGAACCGGAAGCAGCTCGAAGCGTTTTCGGCCCGAGGACGCGGTTCAGCGGTAGCCGAGCTCGGTCGGAGGCCGCTCCGGCTCCTGGATCTCGACCAGGTAGCGCCAGCAGTCCGGCTGCGTCCCGTCCACGTCCGTGACGCCGTAGGTGCGTGCGAGCTCCGCCGACGACACGACGCGGCCGGCGTAGCGACCGCGGTCGGGATCGGCCGCCAGCGCTGCGACGGCGCGGCCGGTATAGGTCGGACTCTCGGAGATGCAGAAATGCGGCACGCGTGCGAGCGCGTCACGCCAGTTCGCTTCGGAGACGCCGAAGCCGTCGAGCATCTGCTCCGACCGCATCCAGCCGGGCGTGACGGCAACCGCCGTGCAGCTCGTGCCTTCCAGCTCCGCGGTCAACCCGATCACGATCCGCTCCACTGCCGCCTTGACGAGGTCGTAGTAGAAGCCGACGTTCCGACGAAAGGTCCGGTTGTACTCGGAGGTGCGGTCGGTCGTCTCGACGATCAGCCCGTGCTCGGTGCGCAGGAGAAGCGGCAACGCCTTCGTGCAGGTGATCAGGTGGGTGTCGATGCCCATGCGCAGGATCCGCAGGCCCCCGTCGAGGTCGTGCTCCCACAGCTTCCTGTCCCACTGGGTGAAGGGATGGGCGCCGAAGATGTTGTTGTCCAGTACGTCCAGCCGTCCCTGTTCGTCGTCGATGCGGTTCACGAGCGCCTCCACCTCGGACGGAACCTCGTGGTCGACGCGCAGGGCGAAGCCGGTGCCGTCCGCCGCGGCGATGAGGTCGCCGGTCTCTTCGATCGTCTCGGGACGCTGCTGGTCGGACAGACCGGACACGCGGCTGCTGCGCCCCGTTGCGTAGACGACCGCGCCCGCGCGAGCGAGCTCGACCGCGATCGCGCGTCCCGCACCGCGCGTCGCGCCCGCGACGAGAGCCACGCGTCCGGCAAGCGGCCGCTCGGACATCCGAAAGAGTTTGCCTGGCCGGGCCGGCGCCGCCGAGCTGGTGTCTGACACCTGCGGTGTCGGACACCCTGCCTCGATTGCGCGATCGTTCGGGTGACCCCAGGCCGCACCTGGCAGGAACCTATGCTCGCCCGGTGCACACGCTTGCCGAGATCGAAGCGGCGATCAGAGCCGGGTGGAGCGCCGACACCGCCGAGGAGGACGACGGCTGGACGCCCGACAATCCGGCGCGCGGCCAGTGCGACATCACCTCGCTGGTCGTGCACGACATCTTCGGCGGCGAGCTGCTCGCGGCGGACGTCTTCCGGAACGGCGAGCGGGTCGAGGGGCACATGTGGAACAGGCTTCCGGGCGGGATCGAGGTCGATCTGACACGAGAGCAGTTCAAGGGCGGCGAGGTGATCGGAGAGCCGATCGCACGGCGGCGGTCGCCGAAGATCGCGAGTCCCGACCACCCCAGGTATCACCGCTACCAGGCGTACCTCGTCCTGGCCGGTCGGGTTCAGAAACGCCTGGCGGACTCGCGTTGACGGTGAAGGGATGCCTCGTCTGTCGCGAGATCGCCGGCGAGGTCGCTCTACCAGGCGGCTTGCTCTGGAACGACGAGGCGGCGGTCGCGTTCCACCTGCCTCCGCTCGACGAGAGCCCGCGCCCGTATCTCGGTCACTGTCTCGTCGTCACGCGACGGCACGTCGATCACCTCGGCGACTTGAGCGAGAGCGAAGCAGCGTCGGTCGCGTCCGCGTCACGCGCGATCGGTGCAGCGCTTCGTGCGGAAGGCGTGGAGCGAGTTCACCTCGCCGTGATCGGCCTCGGCGTCCCCCACTTCCATCAGCACCTCTACCCGCGATACCCGGGCGTTCCCGCGGGCACGTCGTGGATGGACGTCGACGGTCTTCCCGATGCTCCGCACGGCGGCGCCGACGAGATCGAGCGTCTCGTCGAGCGGTTGAAGCAGCACATCCAGCCGGCAGCAGCGCGCGTGTAGCGTCCGTTGCGTGACGCGCTTCGTCGTCGACTGCGACACGCTGCTCCGGATCGCCGCCGGCGAGATCGAGGTCGCCGCCGGGCACCAGCTCGTCGCGCCGACGCTCGTTCGCTCACAGGCGCTGTCGGCGCTCTACGAGGCCGCGCGTCGAGGCGAGATATCCGCCGCGGAAGGGATCGAACGTGTGACGCGCATCAACTCGTTGAAGGTCCGCTTCCTCGGCGACAAGGTGCTCCAGCGGCAGGCGTGGAAGGTCGCAGACCAGCTGGGATGCGAGACGACCTACGACGCCGAGTACGTGGCGCTCACCATGCTGCAGGCAGACGCCTTCGTGACCTCCGACAGGGAGCTGGCGCGGGCTGCTTCCGGTCTCGTGGAAACCGTCGGCGTCGACACGTTGCGCACCTGACGTCTTACGACCCCACGATCTACGAGGGTGCCGCCGCGCACTATCGGCGCGGCAGGCCGCCGTACTCACCGCAGCTCGAGGCGGTTCTGACCGACGAGCTCGGTCTGGACGGGAGCGGAAGGCTTCTCGACGCCGGTTGCGGCCCCGGGATCCTCACCCTCCGCCTCGCGCCGCTGTTCGGCGAGACGGTGGGCCTCGATCCCGACCCGGCGATGCTCGCGGAGGCTCGTCGCGCCGCCGACAAGCAGGGAGTCGCGAACATCCGCTGGGTCTGCGCACGGGCGGAGGACCTCCCCGTAGCGGCGCCCGGCCCGTACCGCCTGGTCGCCTTCGGCCAGTCCTTCCACTGGACGGACGAGGCCCGTGTCGCCGAGACGGTTTACGACATGCTCGAGACGGGCGGTGCCCTGGCCCTGATCGTGCACAGCGTCGAGGGACGGCCCGCACCTCGGAGTCCAGGACCGCCGCCGATCCCGCACGCCGAGATCAGGGCGCTCGTCGAGAAGTACCTCGGCTCGACCCCGCGCGCCGGCCGGGGTGCCGCACCGGTGCGAACGCACCGCTTCGAAGACGTCCTCGTTCGCACCAGGTTCGATCCGCCGCGGTCGATCTTCGCGCCCGGCATCCCCGATCTGGTGCGGAACAGCGAGAGCGTCCTCTCGGGCTACTTCTCCATGTCCTCCTCGGCTCCGCACCTGTTCGGTGACCGCGTCGAGGACTTCGCCCGCGAGGTACGAGAGCTGCTGGCTGCACGGTCACCCGAAGGCGTCTTCTGGGACTGGCCCGGCGACACGGAGATCGTCCTCGCCACGAAGCCGCGGTGACACGAGGCCACGGATCGCTCGCGGGATACTGGAGGAGTGGACTCGACAACCGAGCTTCTCGGCTGCGTTCGCCGGTTGCGCGCGAACCTCGCACGGTCAGGGCCGAGCTGGGTTCGCTCGGAAGACGACTTCTCGCGGGTCGCGCTTCCCCATGCCGACGCCGACGTGCTGCGAGATCTCCTCGTGCAGGAACATGCTGATGTGGTGGTCGAGGTCGGGCTCGCGTACGGCGTGTCCGCGTTGGCGATCGCCGAAGCGCTGCTCGTCCGCGGGAGCCGCGGGTCCCACCTGATCATCGACCCGTTCCAGGATCGGTTCCGCGACCAGGGATGGACGGCGATCGAGCAAGCCGGGCTCGTGGATCTCTGTTCGTTGTTGCGCGAGCGCTCGCAGGTCGCTCTGCCCCGACTTCTCGCCGAGGCCTTCGTGGCCGATGCCGCCTTCGTGGACGGCAGCCACGTCTTCCACAATGTCTTCGTCGACCTCTTCTACCTGCGCGAGATCGTTCGGCCTGGTGGGCTGATCATCCTCGACGACTGCGAATGGCCCCCTGTCGCCACCGCAGCGCGCTACTTCGAGCTCAACACCGGCTGGTCACCGCAGGTACTTGACGTGGGCACACGTCTCCGGGCCTATCGACTTCCGAATTCTCGGAGCGAACCAGCTTTCGACAGCTTCGTCGCGTTCGGCGAACGCTGACGTGCGTTGAAACACCGCCGCCCCGCGGAGGCGGACCGCCTACCCGATCTGCTCGGCCAAGCCGATGAGGATCCCCTCCGGGCCTCGGATGTAACAGAGCCGATACTCGTCCTCGAACTGCACCAGCTCACCGACCAGCTCGGCTCCATGCCGGCGGAGGCGGGCTAGCGTGTCGTCGATGTCTTCCACGGCGAACATGACGCGGAGGTAGCCGAGAGCGTTCACCGGTGCGGTGCGGTGATCGGCAACCGCCCGCGGCGTCAGGAAGCGCGAGAGCTCGAGCCGGCCGTGGCCGTCCGGCGTGCGCATCATCGCGATCTCGACGCGCTGGTCGGGCAGCCCGGTGACGCGCCCCGCCCATTCTCCTTCGATCGTGGCCCGCCCCTCGAGCTCCAGTCCGAGCTCGGTGAAGAACGAGATCGCGGCATCGAGTGACTCCACCACGATGCCGACGTTGTCCATCCGCTGCAGCGTCACGCGGACCAGCCTCGCTCGGGTGTCACGCCGAACGCACCGCGCGACGGACAGTCCAGGCGCTACCGGCCTGCGGGCAGATTGGCTTCCTGCGCGATGTACTGCACCCGGCGGATGAAGATGACGGCGTGATAGACGATCGTCCCGTCCCGGAAGGTCAGCTGACCGCGCCGAATGAATCGCATGAACGACGAGGCGGCCGGTGCGCCGAGCTGCACGACGCCGGGTCCGCGCTCGTCCTTCATCAGCAACTTGCCGGGGTAGTGGAACGGCCAGTCGCGGAACACGTAGACGTTCTGGTCCGTGACCAGCACGATCCGGTGGAAGTAGAAACCGAGGATGCTGATCGCGAAGTCCACCAGGGCACCGACGACCGGAACGAACTTCACGACGTCCACGATCACACCGAGGACGATCATGGTCGCGAGGTTGTTGAAGGTGAACGCCACCGCGACAGCACCTTCGCCGTCGACGTGTGCCCGGCGGGCCACCCGTTTGGCCATGCGCTGGTTGTAAGGACGAACCGCATACCGGCGCGCAGCGGGCTGCCCGTACGGCTCAGAGCTCATCACACGGCGCCAGACTCAGCCACGATCGTCGAGGCGCTTCTATCACAGCCGGCTCAGCGGGCGCGCTGCGGCACGCCGGTCGTGCCGCGGACGACGAGGTCGAGCGGCAGCGTCTCGACCCGCGCCGCGGGCGGCTCGCCCGCGAGCGCCTGCAGCAGCAGCTCGGCGCCGCGGCGGCCGCTCTCGAACAGCGGCTGACGGATGGTGGTCAGCCCGACGTACGACGCGAGCGGGACGTCGTCGAAGCCCACGACCGAGAGCTCGGCCGGCACGTCGACCTGCATCCCCCGCGCCGCCTCCAGCACGCCGAGCGCCTGCGTGTCGGACGCGGCGAAGATCGCGCTCGGGGGCTCGGGCAGCCGCAGCAGCTCCTCGGCGATGCTGCGCGCGACGTGGCGGCTCTGCGTCCCCTCGCGCACGTAATCGGGACGCACGGGCACCCCGGCCGCCGCGAGCGCCCGCTCGTAGCCGACGGTCCGGTCGCGGCTCGAGTCGAATCGGAACTCGTCGGGCGGCTTGTCGCCGATGAACGCGATCCGCCGATGGCCGAGCTCGAGCAGGTAGCGCGTCGCCAGCTCCCCGCCGGCGACGTCGTCGACCACCACCGACGGCAGCGCCTCGTGGCGCGCGTCGACGAGCACCGCCGAGATGCCGCCGCCGAGCAGCCGCTCCACCTCCTCGTCGGGCGGGATCAGCGACACGACCAGCAGCCCGTCCGTGCGGTGCGCGTCGGCGAGCAGCCGGAACGCGCGCCGCTGGCGCCGCGCCGACTCGACGTCGTACAGCGCGACGTCGTACGGCGAGTCGGCGAGCGCCGTGACGATGCCGCGAACCCGCTCGATCGGCGACGGGTTCGTGAGGAACGGCATCACCACGCCGATCACGAGCGTCCGGCGCAGCGACAGGTTCCGGGCGACCGAGCTCGGCCGGTAGTCGAGCGTCCTGATCGCCTCCAGCACCCGCTCCCGGGTCGCGTCGGCGACGTTCGCCCGCCCGTTCAGGACGCGCGAGACCGTCGCGATCCCGACCCCCGCGTGGGCGGCGACGTCGGCAATCCGCGCCGGGCTGCCCGGAACCGCTTTCATCCTCCTAACCTTTTGCCTGCGCGGACGTCGGAAGTCAAGCCGGCCGGAGGGCTTGATTTCGCTGCAAGACCGGCGTAGTCTCGCCGCCCGAGATCGGTGAAACCGGTTCCAACCAGGAGGGAATGAATGCGCAGGGTTTCCGCGGTCCTCGTGACCCTCGCCCTCGCGGCCGTCGTCGCCGTCATCGTGACGACCGCGAGCGCTGGCACGAAGACGACGACCGTGACGCTCGCAGGGTGGTCGGCCGGCGCCGACGAGGACAAGCTGCTCCAGCAGATCGTCAACCAGTTCGAGAAGACCCACCCGAGCATCAAGGTCGACTACTCGGTCATCAACGGCGACTACACCACGGCGATGACGGCGCGCTTCGCGGCGCACAACCCGCCGGACGTGTTCTACGTCGACTCGAGCCTCGCCCCGACGTGGTCAGCCCAGGGCGTGCTCCAGCCGCTCAACAGCTACATCAAGTCGAGCAAGTTCGACACGAGCAAGTTCTATCCGAGCCTGCTCGGCGCCTTCACGACCGGCAAGACC
>Ga0209810_1006114_pt1 | contig 10583 bp, 10 predicted proteins | sample Coa_R1_7_FD_187159 | JGI IMG/M metagenome (GOLD analysis project Ga0209810, IMG submission 187159) | Surface soil microbial communities from Centralia Pennsylvania, which are recovering from an underground coalmine fire - Coalmine... | ecosystem: Environmental > Terrestrial > Soil > Unclassified...
GGCCAGACCCGCATGCCGGCGGTTGTTGACTTTGTGCGCAAGATCTTCGGCAAAGAGCCGCACAAGGGCGTCAACCCGGACGAGGTGGTGGCAGTTGGCGCGGCCATTCAGGCCGGTGTGCTGCAAGGCGAGGTCAAGAATGTGCTGCTGCTCGACGTGACCCCGCTCTCTCTGGGCGTTGAGACCCTCGGCGGCGTGATGACCAGGCTGATCGAGCGCAACACGACCATCCCGACGCGCAAGAGCGAGACCTTCAGCACCGCCGAGGACAACCAGCCTGCGGTGGAGATTCACGTTCTGCAGGGCGAGCGCGAGATGGCCCGCGACAACAAGAGCCTGGGCCACTTCCGGCTTGAGGGTATTGCCCCGGCCCCACGTGGGGTGCCGCAGATCGAGGTGACCTTTGATATCGACGCCAACGGTATCCTCAATGTCACCGCGAAGGATAAGGCGACCGGGCGCGAGCAGAAAGTGACCATCACTTCTTCCAGCGGCCTGTCGAAGGATGAGATCGACCGCATGGTGCGTGAGGCCCAGCAGCATGCTGAGGAAGACCGCCGCCGCCGCGAGGAGATCGAGACGCGCAACCGGGCCGACAGTCTGGCCTACCAGGCCGAACGCTCCCTCAAAGACCTGGGCGACCGCGTTTCCGCCGATACGCGCTCCAATGTCGAGTCGAAGATTCGCGAAGTGCGCGATGCTATCGCCAGCAACGATGTGAACCGCATGGTCAGCGCCATGAATGATCTGGAAAGCGCCATGCAACAGATTGGGCGCGACACCTACGGCCGGCAGGGAACAACGGCAGGCCCCGGCGGCGAAGGCCCGACGCAGTCTCCGGTCAACGAGGCCGGTACCGTTGAAGGCGAGTTCCGCGAGGTCTAAGCCCGCCCCGTCGTTTGCTCTATCGCTTGACGATTTGATATACTATAGCGAGGTACTGACGTGGCACCCTCTCAGGGTGCCACGCTCTTACCGGCGCCGACATTATTTGTTCGCTCTCTATTCCGAAATCTATACGCGCCTGGCGTAGCGTCAAGGCCAGCAGGGAGTCGCATATGGCTGTTGAATTTAAGGACTACTATAAAATTCTGGGTGTCAAGAAGAACGCCACAGAGAAGGAGATTCGTTCTGCCTTCCGCAAGCTGGCGCGGAAGTACCACCCGGATGTCAACCCGAATAACAAGGAAGCCGAAGAGAAATTCAAAGAGATCAATGAGGCCAATGAAGTTCTGAGCGATCCTGAGAAGCGCAAACAGTACGATGAGATGATGGATTACTATGAGAAGTACGGCCACTGGCCGGGTGCGGCTGCCGGTGCTGGCGCGCGTGGCGGTTACGGCCCCGGTGGCGCGACATACCAGTACCGTACCGTCACGCCGGAAGACCTCAACGACCTCTTCGGCGGTCGCTCGCCATTCTCAGATTTCTTTGAAACCTACTTTGGCGGCGGTATGGGTGGCTTCACCAACATGGGGACTGCCGGTCGCCATGCCGGCTCCTACCGGGAGCCGGTGCGCGGCCAGGATGTTGAATCCGTCATCGATGTGACCCTGTCTGAAGCCTACAGCGGCGCGATGCGCACCTTTGAGCTGACCGAGCCGGATGGACGCACGCGCCGCCTGGAAGTCAAGATACCTGCCGGCGTCGACGAGGGGTCGCGCATCCGTATTGCCGGGCAGGGCGGCGTAGGGCCAGCCGGGCGCGGCGACCTCTACCTGATTGTGCATATGGTTCCCAGTCCGCGTTACCGACGTGAAGGCACAACCCTCTACGAAAAGGTCGAAGTGCCACTGGCGACGGCCATGCTCGGCGGTGAGGTACCTGTCATCCTGCCCGACGGCAAGCGGCTCATGCTGCGCATCCCTGCCGGGACGCAAAACGGCAGATCATTCCGTCTCAGCGGCAAGGGCATGCCCAGGCTCGGCCAGCCCGAAAATCGCGGCGATCTCTATGCCGAGGTCAACGTGGTGCTGCCCACCCGTCTCAACGAGGAGCAGCGCCGCCTCTTCGAGGAGTTCGCCCGCTCGGTTGGCTATAGTGGACAGGCCACATCGGTTTAGTGGCAGGAGGGAAGGAAGATCATGGCAGAGACCCGTTACACGCGCATCATCATATCCAGCAGCCGCCCCACCGCCTACTACACCGAGCAGGAGACGGCCCAGTACAGCCATCTCGACGTGACCACCATCCGTCAGTTGCGGGCCGAAGGCCTTGTGCAGGGCGTCGAAATCGCCGGGGAAGGCACGCGCTACAGCGAGCAGGACCTTGCCATCCTGCGCCGCATCCGCCGCCTGCAAGAAGACCTGGGCATCAATCTGGAAGGCGTCGAAGTCATCCTTCGCCTGCTGGCCGACCTGCAAGCCCTGCAAGAAGAACTCATCCGCCACCGCCGCTACCAGTACGTCTTCGCAAACCCGAACACTGCATCCGGGGATGGCAAACCCTGAAGCAGGCTTCCTGTACATGCCACGCCACGAAGAACCATCGTGGGCATGTCATGCTGAGCGGAAAAGAGCCTTTCGCTCTGAGTGGAGCGAAGGGGGAAGCATCTCCGGTGAGCCAGGCAGAGAGACGTTTGTGCATGTTATGCTGAGCGGGAGCGAAGCATCCAGTGTAACCAGACGTATCACGCAGTTATCTTATAATTTTTCCTTTAAACATGGTGTTTTTGCCATATATTTGTTAGCGCAAGTGTAAGTGATTGCGCTGCCGGGCGTTACGGGAATATGGTATATGCGCCTACTCAGCTTACGGGAGCTTTCATTTCTGGCCATTATAATGGCAGTGCAGTCCAGCCAGGATTCGTCAACTTTACGAGCAGATACGTTTTCCTTTTCTGCCCATGGAGGTTTCCGATGAACAGCGTGGCGCTGGCGCTGGTGCTGGGCGCGGCCTTTTTCCATGCCACGTGGAATTTACTGGCGAAGCGTGTCAGCGGGGGCGCGCCCTTTGTCTGGCTGACCGATATTGTGGGCGTCCTCTTCTACGCGCCGCTGGCTATCCCCTTTATCATTGTCAGTCTCTCAGACTTCACCCTGATAGCCGTTGTCATGATTGTTGGCACGGCGGTCTTGCACCTGGCCTACTTCGTGCAGTTGCAGCGCAGCTACAAGGTTGGCGATCTCTCGCTGATCTATCCCCTGGCGCGCGGCACCGGCCCGGCCATCGCCGCGCTCGTCGCCGTGTTCTTCTTCGGCGAGCGGCCCACCCCCATCGCGCTGGTCGGCATCCTGCTTGTCATTGTCGGCATCTTTATCCTCACGGGCGGGTTGCGCCTCTTGCGCGGCTTCGATAACCCGCTTGCCATCGCTTACGGCCTGCTCACCGGCGTCTTCATCGCGTCTTACACGCTCTGGGACAAGCGGGCCGTCAGTTTTTTTCTCATCTCGCCGCTTATCTATTATTACACCTCTATCGTCCTGCGCGTTCTCCTGCTCGCGCCCTATGCGCTCACGCGCCGCAAAGAGCTTGTTGACATCTGGCGCGCTCACCACCGGGAAACCATCGGCACCGGCATCCTCAGCCCGCTTTCCTATTTCATGATCCTCACTGCCCTCGTTTTCACTCCCGTCAGCTACGTCGCCCCGGCCCGCGAGGTCAGCGTGCTGATCGGCACCTTCATGGGGTCGCGTTTCCTCGCCGAAGGCAATGCGCGACAACGTTTGCTGGCCGCCGCCGTAATTCTGCTCGGCGTTATCGCTCTCGCGGTATAATGGAGACCACAATGCAGAGAGTATGGCATGCGAGCGTGATTTTGAAGGAGGTTCCTAATGACACAACAGATGCATGTCGAGGCGAAGTGGCAATCTGGCTGGCGTTTTGAGGCGGAGACGGGCAGCGGCTTCAATGTTGCTCTGGATGGAGCCAGCCCGCGCACGGCGATGAGTCCGATGGAGATGCTGCTGGCCGCGCTGGCGGGCTGCACCGGGGTCAGCGTCATCTCCGTCTTGCAGAAGATGCGCCAGGACGTGACCGGCTACGAGATTCGCGTCAGCGGTACCCGCGCCGAGACGCACCCCAGAGTGTTCACGGAAATCGCCGTTGAACACATCTTCAATGGCCATAACCTGCGCCCGGAAAGCGTCGCGCGCGCCATCGAACTCTCCGAAACTCGCTACTGCGGCGTCTCGGCCATGCTGAGCAAAACGGCAAAAATATCGAACTCGTATCAGATTACAGAAGCTGCTTGAAGGATGCCAGAAAGCTGTGTTGCCAGCCACCCCACCACCCCAGGCCACCCTGGTGGTCGTCCTGGATATGGGTCGCCCTGGAACTCAATCCTTACGAACATCGCTTCAAAGAGATTCAGGGATATAACGCTGGTCTGAGAAAAACAGTTTCGTACTCTGCCTGGCACAGAAAAAGTACAAATTTTGCCAGAGCGGTGATTTAATTTGCCATATCTATTGACAAATCTGTGTTTGCTGGTTATTATTACCATAGCAGTGATAAAAAACGCCAGGCTGATAGAAAGACTGGCGGAACTAGAAAGAGCATTCGCTGTGGAGGAAGATCGCATGTACCCGTTAATTACGCGCGACCCTGTGAGTGGGGGGGAGTTGATCGTCACGCGGCTCGAATGCCCGGAGAGCGGCGTGGTGATCGAGGGCCGTTTCAGTCTTGGCTGGATTGGCCGTCTGAGCAGAGAGCAGCTAGAGTTTGTTGAGCTACTGGTGAAGTACCGGGGCAACATTCAGAAGCTGGCAGCCGAGCTGGGCATCGCCTACAACACGGCGCGTAGCCGCCTGGACGAAATTGTGATGGCGCTGGGCGGCCCGCCGGAAAACGATGGCCGTGTTGACCGGCGGGCCATCCTTGAGCGGCTGGCCTCGAAAGAGATCAGCGTTGAAGAGGCTGCTCGCCTGCTGAAGGGATGATGTAGCATGACCGCTCTGAGAGAGGAGCGCGACCGCATTTTGCGCATGGTCGAGGCGGGCGAAGTCACCGCCGGGGAGGCCGCGCAATTGCTCGACGCGCTGGCGGAGGCCGAACCAGAACGAGAGCGCGAGCGCGAGCGCGAACGATCTATGGATCGCTCACGGTCCAGGAATCGCACGCTGCGCATTCGCGTGAGCGGCCTCAACCCGAAACAACAGAAAATACAGATGACCGCGACCATGCCGGTCAATTTGCTGCGTGTCAGCCTGCGCCTGGGGTCGCGCCTGATCCCCCAGTTGAGCAACAGCGCGCTGGAAGATGTGCTGCGCGCTATCGAGAATGGCGCGAGCGGGCGCCTGCTCGACCTGCAAGACCTGGAAGAGGGCCAGCGAGTAGAGATTTTCGCGGAGTAGCTTCCCGAATGGAACTGCATCCGCAGAGAGTAGCACATACAGGGAGGAGAACATGACGCAACAAACTTTTCCTTTGAGCGAAGGGACAGCGCCGCGAGTGGTCATCAGCCATGTTGAAGGCGATCTCGTCGTGCGTCGGTGGGGCGAGCAGGCCATCAAACTCGAAACCGGAGGCCGCCTTTCCCAGCTTTACCAGGAAGGCGAGACCCTCGTTCTCAGCCGGAGTGATGACGATATTGACCTCTGGATACCCGGCAATGGCAGCGTCAGCGCATCAGATGTCGATGGCGATGTCTCCATCGAGGGCATTCAGCGCGTTGAACTTACCAACATCAACGGCGATACCGACCTGGAAGATATCAGCGAGGCCGTTGTGCTGGCGCGCGTCAATGGCGACCTGAGCGTGGCCGGTACGCCAGAACTGCACGTGCGCAGCCATACCGGCTCTGATGTTGCCCTGCGTTCAATCGGTGAGGTGGAAATTGAGGCTGTGGGCGTTGACCTGTCGATAGAGGATGCGCAGACCGTTGTGATTGGCACCGTTGGCAGCAGTCTGGATGCCGAGAATATCGCGCAGGCGCTGCGTGTTGGCACCGTCGGCGCGGATTGCCAGGTGGAGGGCAGCTCCCATACAGAGATCGCCATTGCCAGTGTTGGCGCGGACATTACGATTAACGGAGCCGCGACTGTGCAGGTGGGCAATGTTGGCGCTTCCTGTGAAGTTAGCGACGTTGAGGGCGATGTCGAGATTGGCTTTGTCGGGGCCGATGTCAGTATCAGTGGCGTGGGCGGTAACCTGCATGTCGGCGGCGTTGGCGCGGACGCTGAATTGAGCGGCCTGCAAGGTAACGTCGAGATAGGCAGCATTGGCTCTGACCTGCGCTTACAGGCAGCTTTCGCGCCCGACAGCACGGCGCGTCTCAATGTCGGCGGCGATGCCAGCATCATTTTGCCGGACGAGCCGAATCTGAGCATTCAGGCTGCTGTCGGCGGCGATGTCAACGGCAGTTTTATCGCCTCTGGTGAGGGCGGCAGCGTCGTCACGCTCGTCTACGGCAACGGCGCGGCCCACCTTGAATTGAACGTCGGTGGAGACCTCGACCTGCGTGGCGGCGGGAGCGGGCCGCGCACCAGCAGCAGCAGCGGCGGCTCCTGGAAAGAGTTCGAGCGCGAAATGGCCAGCCTGGGCAAAGAGATGAGTAAGATGGGGCAGGAGCTGGGCAAAGAGATGAGCAAACTGGGGCAGGAACTCAGCCGCGACCTCGGTCAGGTCATCGGCGGGACAGCGGCCTATGGCAGCGAGTGGGCCGGTGAGATCGCCCAAAGGATTGAGGAGCGCATGCGCCGCGCCCAGCAGCGAGCCGAAGAACATGCACGGCGCAGCGCCGAACGCAGCCGCCGCTACGCCGAGGAGCAGGGGCGGCGTGCCAGAGAACAGGCCCGTCGCAATGAAGAAATGGCCCGTCGCGCCAGAGAACAGGGCGCGCGCTTCAACGTGCGCATCAACGACCGCGAGTGGCGCATCGGCCCTGAGCGCCTGGAACGCATCCAGGAAGAGGCGCGCAAGGCGGCAGCCGAAGGCATCGCCGGTGCGCTCGAAGCCGTGGAACGCGCCTTCACCAACCTGCGCATCCCCACGCCACCTCCGGCCCCGCCAGTTCCTCCGGGTGCGCCGCCTTCCCCTGGTATGCCGGTCCCACCGATTCCACCAGTTTCGCCAGTACAACCGGTGAACCCGGTAGCGCCAGTAGAGCCGGTGGAATCAGTGGTAGCAAACCCGGAAAGCGGAACGCAGAGCCAGGGCAGCGATGAGCAGGCAGCATCCGCTCCCCCGGTTGACCCCGAAAAGGAGCGCGAGGCCATTCTGCGCATGATCGCCGAAGGCCGTATCACCCCCGAAGAAGGCGATTTGTTACTTGAATCCCTGGGCGGATAAATGCGGTAACGCCAGACATTACTCGCAGGCGCACGACCGCTCGCGCGCCTGCAAGGTTTCAAATTGAAAGGGAGCGTGCTATGACCCAACAGACTTTTGCCATCAGTGGCAGAAAGCCGCGAGCGGTTATTGAGCAGCTTGCGGGCAATTTGACGGTGCAGCCCTGGGAGCGACAGGAGATCAGCGTTGAGACGGACGGCCCCGTTGCGGTGTTGCAGCAGGAAGAGGATACGGTCATTATCAGAGACTGCCGGAGCGACCTGCGACTGCGCATCCCGGCCATCAGGCGCGTCGTCGGATCAATCTTCACCGATATTGAGGCGCGGCAGGTCGGTCGTAACGCCGCTATCGAGGGCGCGGGCAATGTTCTGCTGGATGGCGTTGGCGGCAATGTCTTTCTGCGCGATACCTACGGCAATGTCGATCTGGCGAATGTAAGCGAGGTGGCAGAGTTGTTCGCGACCGGCGGCAATCTACGCGCTGTCCGCATGCCGCGCCTGCGCAGTCAGCGCGGCATCGGCGGCAATGCCGTCCTGAAGGACATCGCCCGCAGCGAAGTCGACGCGGTGGGCGGCAACCTCTCGCTCGAACACGCCGAAACGGCGACCATCGATGTCGTAGGCGGCAATCTGGATGCTGACGGTATCGCTGCGCGCCTGACCTGCAACGCGGTGGGCGGCAACGCGGACATCTCCGGCAGCGCCGACGCGGAAGTGACGTTGAGCAAAGTGGGCGGTAACCTGCAGATCGAGGGGGCGAAAAGCGTGCGCTCCAGCATGGTGGGCGGCAATTTGCGGGCGGCGGTAGCCTTCCCGCCAGAAAGCCACAACCACTTTCATGTTGGCGGCAACGCTCGCCTCTACCTGCCGGAGAACGCCAGCCTGACCATTCACGCCATTGTCGGCGGCAATGCCAGCGGCGATGGTGTCACCTTCGCGCATGGCGGCGGCTTCGTCACCCTCACCTATGGGGAGGGCGCGGCAACGCTCAATATCCACGTTGGCGGCAATCTGCGCCTGTTCGGTGGCGGCAGCCCCCGTCGCACGGGCGCATCCTGGACCGACTTTACCGCCGGTTGGGCCGACTTCGGGCGTGAATGGGCCGATTTCGGTCACGAATGGGCCAGCTTTGGCCGTGAGATGGGCCGCCCTGGCCGCGAGATGGGCCGCTCCATCGCCGCCGCTTTCCGCGAACCCTACCGGCCCGGAAAATATGATTAATTGAAAGGAAAAACGACATCATGGCCGATCAACGTTTGCAGCGCCTTGCTCAGGTGCTGGTGCGCTATTCGCTGGAAGTCAGAAAGGGCGACCGGCTGGCCATTCAGACGGGGCCAATCGCTGCCCCGCTGGTCAATGAGGTGGTGCGCGAGGCGGTACACGCGGGAGCCTTTCCCGAAGTCCTGATGAGCCTGCCCGGCGTTCAGGAGATCATCTTGTAAGTGCGAGAAAAACGCGGAACATTCTTCATCCCCTTACTCCCGTTCGTGTTTCTCCGGTAGAACGCGGTGAGGAATGATACTACGGCACGGCATCACTCCTCTCCGCGCTCTTCCTTCCTGCTCGCGGCTACCGGACTGGATTGTGCTATACTCTTGAGAAAGAACATCCTTTGCGGGGTCAGGCAATTAGCAGAAAGGGGAGCGCATGCAGGCAGTAGAACTTATCATCAAGAAGCGTGAGGGCGCGACGCTCAGTACGGAGGAGATTGGCTGGCTGGTGGAGCAATATACGGCAGGTAATATACCTGATTACCAGATGTCGGCCTGGATGATGGCGGTCTTCTGGCGCGGCATGGATGCCCGCGAGACCACCGACCTGACGCTGGCGATGGCCCGTTCGGGCGATGAGTTGCATTTGCGTGATATCCTCTCTCCGGTCATTGACAAGCATAGCACGGGCGGCGTAGGCGATAAGGTGACGCTGGCGGTGGCCCCGCTGGTGGCGGCCTGCGGCGTCGCGGTGGGCAAGATGACCGGGCGCGGCCTCGGCTTCACCGGCGGCACCGTCGATAAGCTGGAGTCGATCAGCGGCTTTCGTTCCACGCTTTCGCGCGATGAGTTCCTGCGTATCTTCGAGCGGCATCGTATCGTGCTGGCCGGGCAGTCGAGCGATCTCGCCCCTGCCGATGGCAAGATGTATGCCCTGCGCGACGTGACCGGCACGATTGAGAGCATTCCCCTGATCGCTGCCAGTATCATGAGCAAGAAGCTGGCGATTGGCGCGTCCCATCTGCTGCTGGATGTCAAGGTTGGCTCCGGCGCCTTCATGAAGCAGGTGGAGCAGGCGTATGAACTGGCGCGGCGCATGGTCGATATCGGCAAACTGGCCGGGGTGCATACTGTCGCCGTTATTTCATCCATGAATCAGCCGCTGGGCCGTGCCGTCGGGAACGCGCTGGAAATGGCCGAGGCCATCGCCATCCTGCATGGCGTGGGGCCAGAAGATGTTTCCTCTCTCTGTCATCACGAGGCGGCTGAACTGCTGACGATGACCGGCATGGTCAGCAGCATGGGCGAGGCGGAGCAGCGCGTTGAGCAGGCCATCCAGAGCGGGGCGGGTGTGGCGAAACTGGCGGAGGTCATTGCCGCGCAGGGAGGCGATGCGCGGCAGATTGAGCATCCTGAACTACTTCCCGCTGCTCCCGTGCGCTCAATGCTGTCCGCGCCGCGTAGTGGCTACATTGCGGGCATTCACGCGGAACAGGTGGGCATTGCCAGCATGCATCTGGGGGCCGGACGTTTCAAAAAGGGAGATGCCATTGACCACCGCACGGGCCTCATCCTGCAGGCCAAAGTGGGCGATTACATGCAGGCCGGTGAACCACTGGTAGAGGTTCACGCGCGCAGCGAAGCCGATATCGAGGCTATCCGCGACTCTCTGCTCGCCGCCTACACGTGGAGCGATGAGCCTGTCTCTGTCGGCCCGCTCATCTATGACACTGTTCGCCCCTGAATTGTAGCATGCCGTAGCCTTCCCGTTTTTTCGTGAGCGTTAGCGATGGTTAATTCCCAGAAGTCGGCGGTGGGCTGGCTGGGGTTGTTGGCGCCGCGCAGGAGGAAGACATGGCCGTGTCCATCGCAGGCGGCTGCGCCTAAGAGGGAGCCGCCATCGGGGATGGTGGTGAGTTGCGTCCAGCGGAGGGCGCGCAGATCAAGCAGCCAGACGGCGTTGCGCGAGGTGTGATGCGCCGCGTCATAGCCGCCGATGATGACTGCGTAACCCGGCGCGGCCAGGCAGCTTGCCGCGCCACTGAAGGCGAGCGGCGTGCTGACCGGGGCAAGCGTCCAGGCGTTGAGGGCGATATTGTAGCGGTAGATGTGTGTAGTGGGATAACTCTGCCCGGCATCCGTG
>Ga0209810_1006119_pt1 | contig 10569 bp, 8 predicted proteins | sample Coa_R1_7_FD_187159 | JGI IMG/M metagenome (GOLD analysis project Ga0209810, IMG submission 187159) | Surface soil microbial communities from Centralia Pennsylvania, which are recovering from an underground coalmine fire - Coalmine... | ecosystem: Environmental > Terrestrial > Soil > Unclassified ...
CAGCGCGGCGGCTAAGTCCATCCGCAGCACCGCGTAAGGCCCCTGGCCGCGCAAGCGGCTGCGGATTGCCGATGCGGCGGGCCGGCTCTTAGCCGATCGTCATGAGTGCGTGAAACCGATCGAAAGGAAGCGCTCATGCAGCCCAACCTCAGCCCCGCCGTCGTCTCCGAGCGCGAGGCCGACCTCCGCCGTGCCGCCGCGCGCCCGCGGCTCCCGCGCCGAAGCCATCTTCCCGCGTCCGGCGCCACTGCCGTCCGATCGCTATGGCGATACTTCAACCATGCACGGGCGGCTCACGAGCACGCACCTCGTCGGGCGGGTGGCCGAGCTCGCGGAGCTCGAGCTGGCGCTCGCCGAGGCGGCCGCCCGGCGGCCGGCGCTCGTCCTGCTGGCCGGTGACTCGGGAATCGGCAAGACGCGCCTGCTGAACGAGTTCGAGGCCCGGGCCGCCTCCGGCCCCGACGCGCCGCTCGTGCTGCGCGGCGAGGCCGTGCAGACCGGCGACGGCGAGCTCCCATACGGGCCGCTTCTGGGAGCGCTGCGACCGCTGGTGCGCGAGCGCCACGCGGCCCTGGCGGGGCTCTCGCCTGGCGGCCGCGCGCAGCTCGCCGCCCTCCTGCCGGGTCTGGACGACGGACGCGGCCGCGTGGAGCGCGACGATCCCTCCGCGCAGCTGCGCCTGTTCGAGGCGCTGCTCGAGCTCATCGACCTCCTCAGCGCCGAGGCCCCGGTCGTGCTGGTGCTCGAAGACATGCACTGGGCCGACCGGTCCACGCGCGCCTTCGTCGCCTACCTCGCCCGGACGATGCGCGGCGAGCGCCTGCTCGCGGTGCTCAGCTACCGCAGCGACGAGCTGCACCGGCGCCATCCGCTGCGCTCGCTGGTGGCCGAGCTCGAACGGATCGAGCGCACGCGACGCCTCGAGCTGGCGCCGTTTGACCGCGGCGAGCTCTCCGAGGCGCTGACCGACATCCTGGGCGAGCGGCCGGCCGACCCGCTGGTCAGCCGCCTGTACACGCGCGCGGAGGGCAACCCGCTGTTCACCGAGGAGCTCCTGGCCGCCAGTCTCGACGGTCGCGGCGCGGCTCCGCAGAGCCTGCGCGACGCCTTCATGCTCAGGATCGAGCGCCTCTCGCCCGCCGCCCAGCGGGCGGCCCGGGTGATCGCGGTCGGCCGCGCGCTCACCGAGCCGGTGATCGCGGCCGTGTCGGGAGTCGAGCCGGCGGCCCTCCAGGAGGCCCTGCGCGAGGCCGTGGCCGCGCAGGTGCTCGTGCCGCGGGCCGAGGACTGCCTCTCGTTCCGCCACGAGCTGCTGCGCGAGGCCCTCTACGACGACCTGCTGCCGGGGGAGCGCTCGCAGATCCACCTGGCGCTGGCCCAGGCGCTCGAGCAGCGCGCGGGCACCGGCGACGAGCGCGGGCTCGAGCTGGCCTCGAGCGTCGCCGCGCACTACTCCTCGGCCGGTGACCAGCCGGCCGCGCTGCGAGCCAGCGTGAGCGCGGCCATGGCCGCCCGCGCCGCCCACGCCGCCGGTGAGGCGGCGCGCCTGGCCGAGCGCGCGCTCGAGCTGTGGCCGCGCGTGCCCAACGCCTCCGAGCTCGTCGCCATGAGCCGCATGGATCTGATCCTGCTGGCCGGCGAGATGCTGATCCGGGCGGGCAACTTCAGCCGGGCCGAGCAGCTCACGCGCATGGCCCTGGACGAGCTGGACGTCGACGAGGAGCCACTCTGCTACTCGGCCGTCCTGTTCGTGCTGGCGCGCGCCGAGTACCAGCTCAACCGGGGCAAGCAGGCGGTCGAGCATGCCAACCGGGCACTCGCGCTGCTGCCCTCGTCGGCCCGTGAGGAGCGCGCCGAGCTGCTGAGCTGGCTGGCGCGGCGCAAGCTGCTGCGGGGCCGGTTGCGCGAGGCGCTCCAGGACGGCGAGGAGGCGCTCGCCGCCGCGCTGGCCCTCGGGGATCGGTGCATCGAGGCCGAGGTCCTCAACACCCTCGGCATGGCGCAGATCCACCTCCAGGACGTGGAGGCCGGCGCCGCGCGCCTGCGGCAGGCGATCGCGCTCAACGAGCAGATCGGCGATCTCGCGGGCGCCGCCGGGGCGTATGCGAACCTGGCCGACCTGCTGGCCATCGCCGGGCGCACGAGCGAGGCGCTGGCCATCGCGCGCGACGGCCTGCGCGCGGTCCCCCGCCACCTGCGCGCCGTGCACCAGTGGCTGGTGATGACCGTGTCCGAGCTCGCCTTCTACGCCGGCGACTGGCGGCTTGCGCGGGCCAACCTGGGGCCCGCGCCGGATGAGGTCGAGGGGCTACGGCTCATGTTCCGGCTGCTCCGAGGGGCCGAGCTCGCGCTGGGCGAGGGCGACGAAGAGACGGCCGCGCAGTGCCTGGAGCAGGCCGAGCCGCTGGTCGAGAGGGCGACGGAGCCGCAATGGATCGGCGGCTTCGGGGCGCTGCGCGCCGAGCTTCACCGCCGCCGGCGCGAGCTGGCGGCGGCGCGGAGCGCCGTCTCGCACGCGCTCGACCGAATCGAGCTCTGCACCGACGACGTCGGCCGGATCGCGCGGGTCGCTGCGGCCGGGCTGCGAGTGGAAGCCGACTGCGCCCAGCGCGCTCGCGACCTGGGCGAGCGCCGGGACGAGCGCGAGGCGCTGACCCGCGCGCGGCTGCACATGCAGCGTCTACAGGCGGCGGCGAGCGAGGGTGGACCGGTGGAGGCGGCGTGGGAGGCCACGGGAAAGGCCGAGCTCCTGCGCGCGCGCGGCAAGCCCGACGTGGCGGCGTGGACGCGGGCGGCCGAGCTCTGGGACGCCATCGCGCGCCCCTACGAGGTCGCCCTGCTCCGCTGGCGCGGCGCGGAGGCGGCGGCCGCGGCGGGCAACCGCGAGCAGGCAGCGACGCTGGCCGGGAGCGCGCTGGCGAGCGCGCAGGAGCTGGGCTCGCGGTGGCTGGCCGCCGAGCTCCAGGGCCTCATCAAGCGCGCCCGCCTGGTCATCTCCGGCGAGCCCGCGCCGACCCCGGCGCCCGGCGCCGCTGAGGATCCGTTCGGGCTCACCGCCCGCGAGCGCGAGGTGCTGGCGCTGATCGCCGAGGGTGCGACGAATCGCCAGATCGGCGCCGCTCTGTTCATGGCCGAGAAGACGGCGAGCGTGCACGTCTCACGGATCCTGGCCAAGCTCGGCGTGCGCACGCGCACCGAGGCCGCGGCCGTGGCCCACCGCCAGGCTATTGGGGATCTCGTCGGAGCGAGACCTCGTTGAAGGCCACCGCCAGGAGCGTGCTCAGGTCCTCGCGATCGAACGGCTTGGCCAGGAAGTCGTCGGCGCCCGTGTCGAGATCGCGCTGGATCCGCTCGCCCTCCTGGAGCGCCACCAGCGTGACGAAGTAGGTCTGGCGCTCGCCCTCCTCCTGGCGGATGCGCCGGCAGAGCCGCTCGGCGTTGACCTTCGGCAGTCGCGAGTCGCAGATGACCACATCCGGGCGCAGCCGGCGGAATGCCCGCCAGGCCGTCAGGCCCTCCTCGACCGCGGTGCACTTCTGTCCCGCGGCGTCGATCGCGCGGGCCAGCAGAAAGCGCGAGGCGGCGTCGTCATCGGCCACCAGGACGTGCAGCGGCCGGCGACCGGCTCGGGCCACATCGCCGAGGACCGGCTCATCGGGCGGGTCGAACTCGTCCTCGAAGGCGCTCACGACGGCGGGGTCGAACTGCGTTCCCGCGGCCTGCCGCAGCTCGCCCAATGCGGCCCGGGCGTCGCGCGCGGGCCGGTGCGGGCGCTCGGAGGTCATGTCCTGGAAGGCGCCGCACACGAACAGGATGCGCGCCCCCAGCGGGATCTCCTCACCCCGCAGCCCGTCTGGGTAGCCGTCGCCATCCCAGCGCTCGTGACTGGAGCGCACCAGGCGGGCCACCGACTCCATGCCGAAGTTGGCCGCGAGCAGCCGCTCGCCGACCACGGTGTGAAGCCGGATGAACTCCCACTCGTGGCGCGGAAGCTCGCCCTCGCGCGTGAGCACGGCGCTGGGCAGCGCCATGTTGCCGACGTCGCGCAGATGTGCGGCCGCCTCGAGCTCGTCGAGGTCGTTGCCGGCCAGCCCCATGCGGCGCCCGATCCTGGACGCCACCTCGTCGATCTGGTAGCGGGGACGCACGAGCGGCAGGACCTCGAGCGGATCCTGGGGCGGGCGCAGCTCGCCGTCGCCCGGCCGCTCACGGCGCACGGCCAGCGCCCGGCGGGTGGCGAGCTCGATCGCGCTTCCGGCGCCGGGTGCCTCCTCGGGGGCCAGCGCGCGGCCCACGGCCCCGCGGATGATGAAGCCCTCGCCGACCTCGAGCAGCGCGGCGGCGATCACCGGGTCGAGCTCCTCCGGCGGATCGGCCAGGCTCGAGAGCACGGCGAAGCCCGCGCCGCGCAGCCGGTAGACGGTCCCGCGCGCGCCGACGGCGTCGCGCAGCCTGCGCGCCAGCCAGCCGATCATGGCGTCGGCGCACGCCTCGCCGTAAGCGTCGTTGTACTGACCGAGGCCCTGGAGCAGGCAGACGTGCAGGGCGGCGCCATAGCTGAGCTCGGCCGCCAGCTCGCGCTCAAGATCGCGCCGCAACCGCTCCTGATCGGGCAGGCCGCTGACGTGATCCACCGCGGTGCGCGGGTGCGCGGGCACGCGCGGGCGCGCGGGCACGGTGGCCGCGGCGGCCACCAGCGTGCCGGCCACGCCGAACGCCACGCCGATCAGCGCAGCGATGAACCACGCACCGAATCCGGCCAGCAGGCCGAGGAGGAGCGCCAGGACACACACCGCCGCCACCGAGGCGACGGTGGCCGTCCGCCGGCTCGCCCACTCACTTACTCGCATACGGATGACTCGACGCCCGGCGGTGGCCGCCGCACCGTAGTTGGCCTCACCCGCGATCCGTAGAAAATGCGGAGGCAGAAACCGGCAGCTTACGTGAGACAGGTGAACAGTTGTTGACAAGCTGCTTCAACGCTCAACTAACCGGGGTACCCTCGGAAAAGGACCTGGATTGCAGCCCTAGTTATCGCGTGAGGGACCGCCGCGAGGAGCGTCATAGAGGACGACGTTGATAGACCGAGACGCCGATAAGACCCCGTCCCAGCCGTCCGCCACGCCGCTGGTGGATGGGGTCGAGGCGGAGCGCGAGCACGCCGCTCCCATGCGGGTGCTGATCATCGAGGACAGCGACGCCTACGCGCTGCTCGTGGGCGAGATGCTGCGCGATGGCCTGGCGGGCGACGTCGAGCCGATCCACTGCGCGGCGGTGGCCAGCGGCTGCGAGGTGCTGCTCGATCAGCGGATCGACATCGTGCTCCTCGATCTCTCCCTGCCCGACGCCCGTCAGCTCGAGGGGCTCCAGGCCGTCCAGGCGGCTGCGCCGGCCGTGCCCGTCGTCGTGCTCACCGGCGCCGACGATCCCGCCCTGGGGCTGGAGGCGGTCCAGGCGGGCGCGCAGGACTTCCTGGCCAAGCGCGGCGTCGATCGCGAGACGCTCACGCGCTCGATCCGCTACGCCATCGAGCGCAAGCGCTCAGAGGTGCGGCTGGCCGAGCAGGCGCTCCAGGACTCGCTCACCGGGCTCCCCAACCGGGTACTGCTGCTGGACCGCCTGAACCTGGCGCTGGCCCGGGCTGCGCGACGCCCGACCTCGGTCGCGGTGCTGTTCCTCGATCTCGACCGCTTCAAGACCATCAACGACAGCCTCGGCCACGATGCCGGTGACCACCTGCTGCTCGAGATCGCGGGCCGGCTGCGCGCGTCGGTGCGGCCCGGGGACACGGTCGCGCGCTTCGGCGGCGACGAGTTCCTGATCCTCTGCGAGGAGCTCACGAACGAGTTCGAGGCGATTCGGGTGGCCGAGCGCGCGACGCAGGCGATCGCGGCGCCGATCGAGGTGGCCGGCCGGGGGATCAGCGTGGGTGCGAGCGTCGGGATCGCGTACGGCGCGTCGGATCACCGCGCCCATGAGTTGATACGGCAGGCCGATGCGGCCATGTACCGCGCCAAGCGCCGGCGCACGGGGATCGAGCTCTACGAGGCGACCATGCACCACGACGCGATGAGCGAGCTCGAGACCGAGCATCAGCTGCGCGCCGCGCTCGAGCGCGGGGAGCTCGTTCTGCACTATCAGCCCCAGGTCGCGCTGCCGGGCAGCGGTCGCGTGATCGGGGTCGAGGCACTCGTGCGGTGGCGCCATCCCACGCGCGGCCTGCTCGCCCCCGACGCCTTCATCCCGCTGGCCGAGGAGACTGGGCTGATCGTGCCCACCGGCGCCTGGGTGATCCGCGAGGCGTGCCGGCAGCTCGGCGAGTGGCGCCGGGCCGGACACGCGCCGCCCGATTTCACCGTTTCGGTCAACCTCTCGCTGCGCCAGTTCGGGCGCGCCGACCTCGGCGACGTGGTCGCCGCCGCGCTGGCGGACGCCGGGCTGCCCGCCGACGCTCTGTGCCTGGAGGTGACCGAGTCATGCATGGCCCACGACCCGGAGGGCGCGGTGGCGGCGCTGTTCACGCTCAAGGCGCTCGGCGTGCGCCTCGCCCTGGACGACTTCGGCACCGGCTACTCGTCGCTGTCGGCGCTCTCCTCCTACCCGCTCGACCTGGTGAAGATCGATCGCTCGTTCATCAAGCGGGTGGGCGAGGACGCCGGCGCCGCGCGGATGTTCGCAGCCGTGCTCGGCGTGGCCCGCGCGGCCGAGCTGGACGCCATGGCCGAGGGCATCGAGGAGGTGCCCCAGCTCGGGCTGCTGCGCCGTCTGGGCTGTGAGCTCGGGCAGGGATTCATGTTCTCGCGGCCGGTGCCGGCCGAGGAGCTGGTCGAGATGCTGCGCGAAGGGCGCAGCCTCGTCGTCGAAGCGAGCACCGGCGCGGCGGCGTGAGCCGCCTGGCCGATTCCTCCCTTCAGAGCATCGGGGCGCTGCTCGACGCCCTGCCGGACGCCGTCGCGGTCATCGACGCCGAGGGCCACGTGGTCAAGGCCAACCGCGCAGCCGAAAGGCTGCTGGGCTTCCCGGCCGACGGGCTGAGCGGCGTGGCGCTCGAGGTGCTGCTCCCGGCGCGCTACCCGCGCGCGACCGTCGAGCGGCGCATCCGCGCGCTCGCGGGACACGCGCCCGGTCAGCTGGGGTCGCACATGGAGCTGCACCTCCGCCACCGCGACGGCCACGAGGTCGCGGTCGAGGTGACGGTCTCGCTCGCCGAGATCGACGGGGCCGGGGTGGTGATGGCCACCGTGCGCGAGATCGCCGACCGCGAGCGCGCCGAGGCCGTGCAACGACTCGCGGCCGTCGTCGACTCCTCGTCCGACGCGATCATCACCAAGGACCTGCGCGCGATCATCACGACCTGGAACCGCGGCGCCGAGCGGATGTACGGCTACACGGCCGACGAGGCGATCGGCCAGCCGGTGACGATCCTCATGGACGCCGAGTGCGCGTCCCGGCAGCTGCCGGAGATCATGGCCACGGTGCGGCGCGGGGAGTCGATCGAGAACCTCGAGACGCTGCGCGTGGCCAAGGACGGCCATATCCTCGACGTGTCGATCTCGATCTCGCCGCTGCGCGACCCGCGCGGCCGCGTGGTGGGCGCCGCCACGGTGGCGCGCGACATCAGCGAGCGCAAGCGCGCCGACGAGCGCGTGCGCGCGCTGCTCGAGTCGGCGCCCGACGCCGTCGTCGTGGTGGGCGAGCACGGCCGCATGGTGCTCGTCAACCGCCAGACCGAGGAGCTCTTTGGCTACTCGCGCGAGCAGCTCCTCGGCCATGACGTCGAGATGCTGATCCCGGAGCGCCTGCGGGAGGTCGAGGCCCACCGCGTCGGCTACTTCGCCGATCCCGAGACGCGGCTGACCGGGGCGGCGATGGAGCTGTGCGGGCTGCGCTCCGACGGCACGGAGTTCCCGATCGAGATCACGTTCAGCCCGCTGCGCACCGACGAGGGCGTGCTCGTGTACACGGCGATTCGGGACATCAGCGAGCGCAAGGTGACCGACGAGGAGCTGCGGCGCTCCAACCACGACCTCGAGCAGTTCGCCTACGTGGCCTCACACGACCTCTCGGAGCCGCTGCGCGTCATCGCCGGCTTCGTCGACCTCTTGGCCGAGCGCTACCGGGGCCGGCTCGACGCCGACGCTGACCGCTTCATCGGCTTCATCGTCTCCGGTGTCGAGCGCATGCAGGCCCTGATCGACGACATCCTCGCCTACTCGCGCGCGGGGCGGGCCGAGTTCCGGCCCCAGGAGGTAGACGTGGCCGCGCTCGTCCGCGAGGTGGTCGAGATGCTCGCGCCCGAGCTGACGGCCCGTGGCGGCCGGGTCGAGATCGGCGAGCTGCCGACGGTGCGCGGCGAGAAGGCGCTGCTGCGCCAGATCTTCCAGAACCTGATCGGCAACGCGCTGAAGTTCTGCGACGCGCCTGCCCCGCTCATCGAGATCCGCGGTGTGCGCCACGGGCGTGGCTGGCGCTTCGAGGTGCAGGACAACGGCCCGGGGATCGAGCCGCATCATGCGGAGCGCATCTTCGAGATGTTCCAGCGCCTGCACGGCCGCGACGTGGCGGGCAGCGGCATCGGGCTGGCCATCGTCAAGCGCCTGGTCGAGCGTCATGGCGGCGTGGTGGGGGTGACACCCGCGCCGACACGTGGGAGCATCTTCAGCTTCACTATCCCGGACAGCCCCCGCGACTGATGACCCTCCCCCAGCCCACCGGCACGCTCGCGCCGGCCCGTTCGCGTCTGGTCCGCATCCTGCTGGTCGAGGACAGCCCCGCGGACATCGAGCTGACCCGCCAGGCGCTGGCCGAGGCTCGCATCGCCAACGAGGTGGGTGTGGTGAGCGACGGTGAGGCCGCGCTTCGCTACCTGCGCCGGGAGGACCCCTACGCCGACGCCGAGCGCCCCGACCTCGTCCTGCTGGACCTGAACCTGCCCAAGAAGGACGGCCGCGAGCTCCTCGTCGAGATCAAGAGCGATTCCGCCCTGGCCACGATCCCCGTCGTCGTCCTGACCACGTCGGCGTCCGAGGACGACATCGCCTTCGCCTACCGCGAGCGCGCCAACTCCTACGTACGCAAGCCCGTGCGCCTGCGCGACTTCCTCGAGGTCGTGCGCGCAATCGACGGGTTCTGGCTGGGGGTGGCGACGCTCCCCGTGCGCTGAGGGCCTGTGGGCGAGGCGCGACTGGAGCGTACGCAGTACGGGCTCGCGCCGGCGGGCGAGGGCTGGTTCGCGGTCGGCGTGCGGGATGCCGCCTGGGTGCACAACGAGTACTTCGGCGACGCCTGCGTGTTCGAGGGCGACGCGGTCAGCTTCGGCCAGGTCGGCTACACGCTGGCCGTGCTCCAGCCGGGTCAGCCCAACGGCATGTATCACCGCGAGGACGACCAGGAGGACTTCCTGGTGCTCGCCGGCGAATGCCTGGCCATCGTCGAGGGCCAGGAGCGGCGCCTGCGGGCGGGCGACTTCCTGCACTGCCCGCCGGGAACCGAGCACATCCTCGTCGGGGCCGGCGAGGGCCCGTGCGCGATCTTCATGGTGGGGGCGCGCGAGCACCGGGGCACCGCGCGCTACACGGTGGATGAGGCGGCGGTCCGCCACGGCGCGGCTGTCCCGGCGGAGACGAGCGAGTCCAGCGAGGCCTACGCGCCGTACCCGCGCTGGCAGCCGGGCCGGCCCGAGCGCCTCGACGGCCTGCCGTTCTAGACGGGCTTCAGCGGGGTGGACTGGCCCGCGGGGAGCGTGGCCGTGATCGCATCGCCGGCCCTCACCTCGCCGCCCGCGATCACGATCGCCATCACGCCGGCCCGGCGGATCAGCTCGCCGCGGGGCCCCCGGTCGAGCACGGCGCTCATCAGCCCGGGGCGGTGGCGATCGAGCTGGGCGCACGGGTTGCGCAGGCCGGTGAGCTCGATTTCGGCCTCCTCGCCCAGCCGCAGCCGCGCGCCCGTGGGCAGCTCGAGCAGCGCGATGCCGCGGGTGGTTACGTTCTCGCCCACCGCGCCGGGGTGCAGATCGAAGCCGGCGGCGTTCAGCTCGTCGAGCAGCTCGGCTTGGATGAGGTGGACCTGGCGCAGGTTGGGCTGGGTCGGATCGCGCGCCAGGCGCGAGCGGTGCTTGACGGTGGCGCCGGCGTGCGCATCGCCCTGCACGCCCAGGCCGCTGAGGAGCCGGATCGAGTCGGCGGGGGACTTCGTGAACGCGTGCTCGGGCGAGCGGCTGACGGCGAGGACGGTCGCGGGCACGCGGCCAGTGTGGCAGGCCAGCGACTAACGTTCGGCCGCGTGGGCAAGGTCTACGACGGCATCGACGACCGCCTTCGGCGGTGGATCTCCGCGCAGTCGATGTTCTTCGTCGGCACGGCGCCGCTGGCGGCCGGCGGCCACGTGAACGTCTCGCCCAAGGGACCGATCGAGACGCTGGCCGTGCTGGACGAGCGCACGGTGGCGTATCTCGACATGGTCGGCAGCGGCGCGGAGACGATCGCGCACGTGCGCGAGAACGGCCGCATCGTGATCATGCTGTGCGCCTTCTCCGGGCCGCCCCGCGTCGTGCGGCTGCACGGGCGC